>MRWG01002244.1_pt1 | contig 10170 bp, 2 predicted proteins | sample 1013341 | NCBI WGS metagenome assembly MRWG01 (sample SAMN06117577, study PRJNA244670) | biofilm metagenome | biome: Water; feature: Cathode Biofilm; material: Biofilm; isolation source: microbial consortium enriched at the cathode of a solar microbial fuel cell | place: USA: District of Columbia ...
GATGTACCAGGACGGTTCCTACGACTACGCTGCCGACGAAAGCGAAGCGGTTTCGCACGTCGCCGGCCTGACCGGTACGGCAAACTCCGGCGCCGTCGAGGAAGCCTGGTCCGGCGTGCAGACGTTCGCCTTCGATTTCGGCACCTCGTATGTCAACGAGAACGGCCAGTTCGACCCGACGCTGGCGAACGGCCAGGTGACATTTAACTCCGACGGCATCGGTGTCGCCGGGACGCAGGGCGGTATGCCGGTCCCGGATCAGATCAATCACGACAACAATACCGGCGAGAGCCAGGCACTCGCCATTGACCTCGGTGGTTCCACCAGTTCCGCCACGCTGACCGTGTCGCGTCTGTTCAACAACGAAGACGGTGGCGAGCAAGGCGTGTGGCAGGCGTACGATGCCGACGGCAATCTGGTCGGTGAAGGCACCCTGAATTCGTCGACGGTCGATTACAGCGGGTCGAACAATACCGGCACGGCCGAGATTTCCCTGCCGGACGGCGGTTCGTTCCAGTATCTGGTGTTTACGGCGACGGATACCGGCGACGACCAGAACCAGAATGATTCCAGTGATTTCTTCGTCCGCGCGCTTCAGTACGAAACCGACGCGGCGGCGGGTGGCGAGGATGCGTTCACCTACACGATGCAGGACACCGACGGCGACACCGCCTCGGCGACGCTGACGATCGACGTTTCCGAAGAACAGGATACAACTGCGTCCGACCCGACGCTCGGCACCACCGATGCGGCGGGGCTCGAGGATAACGACATTCCGCTCGATATCGCGGCCGGGCTCGGCGACCTGGACGGTTCGGAAACGCTGTCGATCTCGATTGCGGGGGTCCCGGAAGACGCCTCGCTTTCCGCAGGCACCAAGAACGACGACGGCACGTGGTCCGTTTCGCCGGAGGATCTGGCGGGTCTGTCGGTCAGGCCGCCGCTTCACAGCAACGAAGACTTTCAGTTGACGGTAACCGCGACGTCGATCGAGGCCAACGGTGGCGACACGGCGACCACGACCGCGACCATCGACGTCGACGTGACGGGTGTCGCCGATGCGCCAACGCTCGCGGTGACCGTCGGCGCGCCGACGGAAACCCCGGCCACCGGTACGCTGACCATCACCAATATGGGTCAGGAAAGCGCCGGCTATAACAACAGCTACGGTTACTACGTGAAGGACGCCGACGGTAATCCGACCGAAGGCATGGTTATCTGGGACAATGCCAAGCAGGAGGTCGGCGACACCTTCACGCTGGAAGGCGTCGATCCGGACAGCATCGGTTTCTTCGTGATCCCCAACGGAGATAACGAAAACGCCGGCCTGGGTGACAATACGGCCGTGACGTTCGAGCAGGACGGCGAAGGCAACTGGCATGCCGTCGGCCCCGACGGCAATAGGCTCGAAGGTGCCGGCGATCCGGTCCTGTTCAGCGACACGGCGCTCAACGAAGGCGGCTTCGATTACACCACCGACAACAGCCTTGCCGGCAACCAGAACTGGGAAGACCTGTTCGGGGGTGGCGATAACGACTTCAACGACGTCAACATCAACGTGAACTACACGCCTGGCGAAGGTTCCGGCACGGCCGAGTACCCACTCAATATCATGAGCGAATTGCAGGATACGGACGGTTCCGAGGAGCTCTCGATCACGGTATCCGGGCTGCCGGAAGGCGCGTCGCTTTCCGCCGGCACCGTGAACCAGGACGGGTCTGTAACGCTGATGCCGGCGCAACTTGCCGGCCTCACCATGACGGTGGCGCTCGGCACCGAAGACTTCCAGGTCGGCGTTACCGCGACGACGACGGAAAATGACGGCGACAGCACATCCGTTTCGGCGACGGTTGCCATCGATGCGCCGGATGGCGACGTCACCGCCGAGACGCCGGATCTGACCGCGTATGATGGTGCCGGCGACGAGGACACGGACATCCCGCTCGACATCAACAGCTCGTTGACCGATATCGACGGTTCCGAGAGCCTTTCGATCAACATCGCCGGCGTGCCGAATGATGCGACACTGAGCGCCGGGAGCAGGAACGACGACGGAACCTGGACGCTGGAAGAGGGCGACCTGGACGGCCTGACGGTCAGGCCGGGCACCCATTCCGACACCGACATGGAACTGACGATCACGGCGACGTCGACCGAAAGCTCAACCGGTGACACGGCGAGCCAGACGGTCACCATGAACGTGGCCGTGAACGCCGTTGCCGACGCACCGCAACTCACGGCGTCGATCGGCCAGGGAACGATCATTGAAGGCGATTCCGTCGCCGGTGAGACGTCGACTGTATTTTCTTCCAACTTCGGCAGTTCGGATGTCGGATTCGTGCAGACGCTTGATGGCTGGAGCACGAATTCCGATGCGATTGAAACCTGGGACTCGTCCAGCGGGCAGACCGGTGATGGCGCCTATATCGAGCTGAACGACGATTCCAGCGATTACTTCGACGATGCGACCAGCATCAATCGCGACTTCCCGACCGAGGACGGTGCGACGTACACGTTGACGTTCCGCTATTCGCCGCGGCCGGGATACGACGAAAGCGTGAACCGGATGGATGTCCGTGTCGACGGTCAAGCCATCGAGACGGTTTCGGCGAACGGTTCCGGGAACTCCGACAACGTCTGGCAGACGCAGACCATCACGTTTACCGGCAACGGCGAAACAATGAACCTCGAGTTCCTCTCGACCGGTGCCGCGCAGACCCACGGGCGTGGTATTCGCCTTGACGACGTGGTTTTGACGCAAACCACCGAGGAAGTGCCCGGGGAAAGCACGATCGAATATCCGCTTGATATTACCGCGGCGCTCACGGACTCGGACGGTTCGGAATCGCTGTCGATCAACGTGGGCAATATGCCGGAAGGCGCGACGCTGTCCGCCGGTACCCAGAACAATGACGGTTCGTGGACGTTGACGACCGGGCAGTTGGCCGGACTGACGATGACCGTTGCCGCCGGTACGGAGGATTTCGACCTGTCCGTGACCGCGGTTTCGACAGAAGCTTCGAACAACGACGCGGCGTCTACGACGACCTCGCTCTTCGTCGACGTGCCGGAGACCGATGCCGACACATCGGCGGATGGCGTCAGCCTTAACGCCGGCAATGTGAGCGGTGACGAGGACCAGGCCATCCCGCTCGACATCGCGTCGTCGCTAAACGACACGGACGGTTCGGAATCGCTTTCGATCATGATCTCCGGGATGCCGAACGGCGCCGTGCTCAGCGCCGGTACCCGGAATAATGACGGGACCTGGACCCTTGAGGCCGGCGACCTGCAAGGCCTTACCCTCACGCCGCCGGAGAACAGCAACGAGGACTTCACGCTGACCGTGACGGCGACGGGAACTGAAGCCGAAGGCGGCGAGAGCTCGTCGCAGAGCACGACGTTCGACGTTGACGTCACCGGCGTTGCCGACCGCGCATCGGTCTCGGCCTCGGCGACGCTGGCCGAGGGGCATCTCGGCGGCCGTGGATCACAGTCCGGGTCCGGGCACGGACATTCGCATTCTGGTTCTGGTTCTGGTTCCGGTTGGGGCTCCGGCTCGGGCGCGGACTACGACAGCGACCTGATCGCGTTTTTTGAAGTGACAGAAGACGATGACGGCGACGAGATCGACAACCAGGTCAGCCGCAATGACGGCGAGAACCATCACGTCGGCTTCAATCACGACAGCGACGGGCCGAGCGGCACATCCGCCGTGTTCGATGGCCATTACGACTACATCGAAGTCGACCATAAAGACAATATGGAGATGGAATCCGGCACGTTCGTGATGTGGTTCAAGACCGACAACGCGGATAGCAAGCAGGCGCTCTTCTCCAAGGACTCGACCGGTTACGACGATGGTGGGCACCTGACCGGCTTCGTCGATGACGGTCAGCTCGAAGTGCGGCTGCAAAGCGGCAGCAACAGTTACATGGTCCAGGGCGGCAGCGTGAACACCGGTGCCTGGCACCAGATGGCGTTCTCATTCGGTCCGGATGGTATGCGCCTCTATCTGGACGGTAACCTCGTCGACAGCGACAGCTATTCCGGTGGCATGACGGGCAACGAGGAACCGCTGCTGTTCGGTGCCAACCAGTGGGGCAGCGACGACGGTCAGACAAACAACCTGCGTGATTTCTTCGATGGCGAAATGGACAAGATCGCGGTCTATGACCGTGCGCTGACGCCGACCGAAATCGCCAACATGCATGACGCGGGCGTGTCCCAGGTTGTGAGTGGCGACGACACGCTGGTCTACGATCTGGATATCGAAGGTTCCCTGAACGACGTTGACGGTTCCGAGACCCTGTCGTTCCAGGTTCGCGGGCTGCCGGACGGCGTTACCCTTTCGGCCGGTCAAAGCGACGGCAACGGCACATGGACTCTTGGGCCGGACGATCTCTCGGGTCTGACGATGACGGTCGGTCAGAGTGTCAGCGACGACTTTTCCATCGAGGTCGTGGCGGTCAGCGCCGAAGACGACGGCGATACGGAAGAATCCCAGGTCGTTTCGCTGGAAATCGACGTCGCCGTGCAGGATCCTGTGGAAATCAACGGCACGTATCAGAGCGAAACTCTCGAAGGTGCCAGCGGTGATGACTCGATCTCCGGGAATTCCGGCCACGACAAGCTGTATGGCTTTGCCGGTGACGATATCCTCAATGGCGGCTCGGGCAACGACTCGCTGTTCGGCGATATCGGCAACGACGTCATGGACGGCGGCACCGGCCACGATTACCTGTCGGGCGGTGCCGGCGACGACACGCTTACCGGTGGTTCCGGCGATGACACACTCGACGGCGGCGCCGGCAACGACCATATGTTCGGCGACAGCGGCCACGAAGTCATGCTCGGCGGTGACGGCGATGACACCATGCAGGGCGGTGACGGCGATGATCGGCTCTATGGCGATGCCGGGTTCGATTCGATCGATGGCGGCAGCGGTCATGACCAGCTCTATGGTGGCGATGGAAACGATGTCCTCGTCGGCGGCCTGGGCAACGACACCCTGCAGGGCGGCCTGGGCGACGATACCCTGACCGGCGGTAGCGGTGCCGACCGCTTCGAGATGGATGCCCAGAGTGGCCACGACATCATCCAGGATATCATGGAGCAGGATACCGTCGTCTTCGAAGGCCAGGAGTTCCACGCCGACGACATGATCTTCAACGAGAACGAAGAAGGCGACGTGGTCGTGTCCTTCAAGGGCGTCGAAGGGCAGTCGGTGACCCTGAACGGTGTCAGCATGGACGACCTGGACCGCAACAGCGACGGCGATGCCAGCGACGGTTATTCCGTCACGGAAGAGGGCGGCAAGGTCACGCTTACGATCGACGCGCAATAATTCCTTGGGCACAGATGAAAACACCTCGCCGGGGGTTAACCGGGGAGGTGTTTTTCTGACCTATTCCGCGGCGTCTTCGACGGTCGGATCGACGCGGAAATGCGCCCAACGACGCATGCCGCCCCGGTTTTCGAGATAGTTGACGAGCGCCGTCACCGGCTTGCGGTCGAACTTGTGGTCGGACTGGTCCATCAGAATGTCGGAAACTTTCCGGAACGGCATGGCGCCCCGGTAGGCGCGCGGGCTGACCATGCCGACGAAGGCATTGGCGACCGCGAGAATGCGTGAAGTGTTGATGATTTCCTCTTCCTTGAGGCCGAGAGGGCCCTTGCCGTCCCAGGTTTCGCCGAACTGGCGGATGGTCTCGACGACGGGGCCTTCGAAGGTAACGTTTTCGATCAGGTCGACCGTGGTCAGGTAGGCGTTCGAGACCAGCATCCGTTCATCTTCGGTCAGGTCCTCGGTCTTCATCAGAAGTTCCTCGGGCACGAAAATCTTGCCGAGATTCATCAGGCTGCCGGCGATGTCGACGGTTTTGACGTCGAGGTCTTCCATCCCCATTTCCTGGGCGATGGCGCGGGAAACCTCGGCGACGCGTGACGAGTGGTTGGCCGAGAAGGGATCGCGGCGGTCGACGACGCTGACCAGCGTGTCGATCAGTTCCTTCATCATCTTTTCCGACTTCACCCGCGCCAACTGTAACTCGGTGATGTCGTCGATGACCAGCAGGCAGCCCGGCGGATAGTCACGGTCGCCGCGGAGCGGCAGGCCGTCCACCTTGACGACCTGGAAAGCGTTTTCGTCCTCCTTGTCTTCGACGTCAGGACTGCCGAAGGTGAATATCTTCTGCTCGCGCTCGAAGTCGTCGATGACGCGTTTGATCAGTCCGCTGTATTCCTGCGCCTTCACTGGACCGATAACGGCGGCCATGGTCTTGCCCTTGATGTCCGTGATCGGGATGCCGTTGGCTTCGGCGACGGGCATATTGGCGAAGGTATAAGTCGTGTTGCGGTCAACGGCGCAGATTTGCGTGGGTTGGTTGTCGGTCACCATCCTCATGAACCTGGTCAGGTTCTCGAACCGCTCCAGCGACACCTGCGCCTTGTGCAGGGCTTCCGAGGCGCGTGCCGAGGCCGCGTTCTTCCAGACGAACAGAATGGTCAGCGTGACGATGACGATGATCGCGATGAAGACACCGAGAATGAAGTTGAGCCGGTTCTCGATGGGGCCGAGCGCTTCCGAGCGGGATATCTTGCGCACCAGGATCCACGGCACTTGCGCAACCTCGCGGGACACCATCAGGACCCGGTCGCCGCTGTAATCCAGGTTGTTGACGAAACTGCCGGGGATGTTGATGGCATCGGCGATCGCGATGTTGGGCGACGCCAGCGCCACCGTGCGTTTCAGCGCCCCCGCGCCGTCCCGAAGAGGCGACAGGTATTCGACCTTGCCGCCCGACTTGCGGACGATGATGGTTTCCGCCGTCTTGGTCAGGGTGCCGGGTTGATCGAGTTTCTCCCACAGCGTTTCGTCGACGAGACGGATGCCGACGACGGCACCGATACCCTTGGCGCCCGCGCCGCCTTCCTGCATGGCGTAAACCGGCAGGGCAAAACCAATGGTCGGCTCGCCGCTGGCGCCCAGGTACATGTCGATAATGGCGGGTTCGCCGTCCAACGCCTTGCGGACGGCGTCCTTGATGCGCCCGGTGATCGGCGGCATGTCGGGCGTCGAGATGACAGGGTTTGCATCTTTGTTGACGAGACCGAGTCCGGCGACGCCGACACGTTCCACGTTGGCGGCGATTTCGCCGACCGGAGGCGGCGCCTTGAAGGCCGATCGCTCGGCCGTGGCGATCAGGAGATTACGCAGGAATCCGTGCGAGGCACTGGCGCCGATGCCGCCGCCAGCCCCGCCGCCCTCAAGACCTTGCAGCAGTGAGTCCGCGGCCGATTGCGGCTCAGAGCCAGCGGGCGCGGCGGCATTCGGGTCCGGGGCCGAGGCCAGTTCAGACATATAGAGTTGCAGCGAGGCGTTTTGCGTCAAGTCGCGCAGCACGTCGAAGTTGACGTCGATCCAGTCGTTGACCGCGGAAACACGGGAATCGGCGACAATGCCGAGGCGGACCTGCCAGGCCTGGGTTTCGCGTTTGAGTTCCTCGTCCACGTAGAATTTCGCCAGCACGACGGCGCCGGCGACCATCAGCGCGACGGCGATGCCGCCCGCGAGGACGAACTTGTTCACCTTGCGGGGCGGCAGGTCATCTTCAGCAATAGCGGTAGGCTTTTCCTCGGATTTCGATTCCTCGGATTCTTCGTCTTTTTTCTTGCGGCCAAGCGACAACGCCATGCCGATCCCCCTGATGCAAACGGCCAAACGAAGCGCCATGATAACCGGTTCCAATGCCTAGAGGAATCCCTTCGTTTGCAATGCCGGGGGGTGTGTTCAACCACACTTTAACGCAGGCCTTTTCAGGTATATATTTGCCTCCATGACCACCTCTTTTTCTTTTGTAATCAAACAACTGGATGATTTTCCCGCGATTCTCCGCGGATACGCCGGCTGCGCTGTCGGCGCGTGCGTGTCGGCGGTGTCGGCATTTCTGCTTGTGTTCGTGTTGAGCGTTCAGTTTGCCGCCGCGGGCGAATCGCCGCAGCCGAGCTTTTTCAATTCGACGGAAGTCCGCTCGAAGAATATGGAGCCATTCAAGAAATGGCGGTCGGCGCTGGCACGTTACGCCGAGGAAGCGAAGAATAACCCGAAACCGCCGTGTCCGGGCCAGCAGATGCAGATCTGCAACTACGACGACTGGCTGAGCTTCCTGAAGTCGCTAGAAGACAAACCGCCCCTGATCCAGTTGAACGAGGTCAACAACCGGATCAACCAGGCCAAGTACATCACGGATTCCGCCAATTGGGGCCAGAGCGACTACTGGGCGACGCCGGGCGAGTTCATGGCCCGGTTCGGCGATTGCGAGGATTATGCGATCCTCAAGTACCTGTCCCTGCGCCGGCTTGGCTGGAAGGAAAGCGCGCTCCGGGTCGTCGCGGTCAAGGATTTGAACCTCAAGGTCGGCCACGCGGTGCTGATCGTGTTCTTCAAGCACCCGAAGAACGGCCAGATTCTAACCTTGCTGCTGGACAATCAGATCAAGTCCATCGCCAATGCCGAAAATGTCCGGCATTACCAGCCGGTGTTTTCGATCAACAAGTACTTCTGGTGGCGGCATCATCCCGTGACGGGCTGATGCGGGGTCGGGGAATGCGACGATCGGCTGAAACCACTGGAAATTCCGGGCTTAATCACTACATTTCGGGGTGCCCATACCCGGAGACATCATGACCGACCTTGCGCGCGAAATCGCGTCCCGACGTACGTTCGCCATCATTTCACACCCCGACGCCGGTAAGACGACGCTGACGGAAAAGCTTCTGCTGTTCGGCGGTGCCATCCAGATGGCAGGCGCGGTCAAGGCGCGAGGCGAACAGCGCCGGGCGCGCTCCGACTGGATGAAGGTCGAGCGCGAGCGGGGTATTTCCGTCGCCTCCTCGGTGATGACGTACGACTATGCGGACTGCACCTTCAATCTGCTCGATACGCCGGGGCACGAAGATTTCTCGGAAGACACCTACCGGACGCTTACCGCCGTTGACAGCGCCGTCATGGTGATCGATGCGGCGCGCGGGATCGAGACCCAGACCCGCAAGCTGTTCGAGGTCTGCCGGCTTCGGAACGTGCCGATCACGACCTTCGTCAACAAGATGGACCGCGAAGCCCGCGATCCGTTCGACCTGCTCGACGAAATCGAACAGACGCTGGCGCTCGACGTGACGCCCGCGAGCTGGCCGATCGGCATGGGCCGCGACTTCCTGGGTTGCTACGACCTGATCAACGACAAACTCGTGCTGGTGTCGCGTTCGAAGGGCGAACGGCCGGACGAGGGCGAACCCTGTAACGGCCTGGACGATCCCAAGCTGGACGAACTGCTGCCGGACTATGCCGTGGCCAAGCTGCGCGAGGAGGTCGAGATGGTGCGTGGTTTATGCCCACCGCTCGATCCGGAGGCGTACCTTGGTGGGCACATGACGCCGGTTTACTTCGGCAGCGCCATCAATAACTTCGGCGTGCGCGAACTGCTCGACGGTCTCGTGACCCGCGCACCCAAACCCCGTGCGCAGGAGGCCAGGGAACGTGTCGTTCAGCCGGATGAGGGCAAGTTCTCCGGTTTCGTGTTCAAGATACAGGCGAACATGGACCCGAAACACCGCGACCGGATCGCGTTCGTCCGGGTCTGCTCGGGACAGTTCAAGCGCGGAATGAAGCTGAAGCATACGCGGACGGGAAAGACGCTCAACGTGCACAATGCGGTGCTGTTCCTGGCGCGGGACAGGGAACTTGCCGAGGACGCGGTCGCCGGTGACATCATTGGCATTCCGAACCACGGAAACCTGCGTATCGGGGATGTTCTGAGCGAGGGGGAAAACCTGCACTTCACGGGGATACCGAGCTTTGCGCCGGAGCTGTTGCAGAAGGTCCGCCCGGACGATCCGATGAAGGCCAAGCACCTCGGTCGGGCGCTTCAGCAACTGGCGGAGGAGGGCGCCGCCCGGGTCATCAAGCCGTCGATCGGCGCGGACTGGATTGTCGGCGTTGTGGGGACCCTGCAGTTCGAGGTGATGGCGGACCGCATTCGTACAGAGTACGACATCCCGGTTCACTTCGAGCCCACGGAACTGATGACGGCACGCTGGGTCGGCGGCGAGCAGCAAATGATGAAGAAGTTTCTGGATGGTAACAGAACCGCGATCGGCACCGACCACGAC
>MRWG01002245.1_pt1 | contig 10169 bp, 8 predicted proteins | sample 1013341 | NCBI WGS metagenome assembly MRWG01 (sample SAMN06117577, study PRJNA244670) | biofilm metagenome | biome: Water; feature: Cathode Biofilm; material: Biofilm; isolation source: microbial consortium enriched at the cathode of a solar microbial fuel cell | place: USA: District of Columbia ...
GGCGATGACCGCCGATATGCTGGAAAAAGTACGCTTGGGGGAGATCCGAAACCGGATAGTTGGTGAGTTGGCTCACGGGCAGCGGCAATGGGTGGAACTGGCCATGGTGATGGCGGCCGATCCCTGGCTGGTGCTGTTGGATGAACCGGCGGCCGGCATGACCGATGAAGAGACCTTTTTCACTGCCGAACTGATCAGCGAGATCAATAAGACTGCCAGCATGGTCATCGTTGAGCACGACATGAACTTCATTCGGTCCATTGCGCAAAAAGTGACGGTGTTCCACCGCGGCTCGATCCTGATTGAGGACACTATGGATGTCATTTCCGCCGATCCCACCGTCCGTGAAGTCTATCTGGGGCATAAGCATTGAGCGACGCGGCACCCGTTCTAACGATAAAAGGCCTGCGCGCTGGCTATGGCCGGGCGCCCGTGTTGCACGGACTCGATTTCACCGTCGGCGAGGGGGAGATTGTCGGCGTACTCGGACATAACGGAATGGGTAAGACGACGCTGCTGAAGACGCTGATCGGACTTGTTCCGGCGACGGCGGGGAGCATCTCGTTCGATGGCATCGACTTGATCCGCGATTCGAGCTACGAACGCTCCCGCCTTGGCATCGCCTACGTGCCCCAAGGGCGCGGTATTTTCCCGGCCCTCTCGGTGCGAGACAATTTGCGCATGGGTATCGCCGCTCATGGCGCCGATGATGAGGATGTAGCGATTGCCAATATCCTGGATGAGTTTCCGCAGTTACAGGGCTTGCTGGATCGCCAGGGCGGTGCTTTATCGGGTGGTGAGCAACAATTGCTGGCTTTGGCGCGCTGCTTAATCAGCGACCCGCAAGTCGTGCTGCTGGATGAACCGACTGAGGGCATTCAACCCTCTATCGTCGATATGATCGAGGATAAGCTGTGTGAGCTGGTGCGCGAGCGCAGATTATCGGTCATCCTCGTCGAGCAGAACTTAGAGTTCATCACCGCCTTGTCTGACCGTGTGCTGGTGCTTCAAAAGGGCCAGATCGCCGGCGTGATTGAGGCAGAGGACTATTCAGATTCGACGTTGATCGATGAATTCACCGGGTTCAAGAGCTCGCCCAATGGCCCCGAGAGCGTGAATGGGAGAGGGGCGGCGCCAAAGCGTGCCGAACCGCCGGAGGCGCAACCAACGCCTCCCAATGCAGCACAGACCATGACCGAGCCCGTTAGCCGCTCTGTCATGAAAAGTGGAGGCAGTACGGCCATACATTCCGCCCCATCTATTTCCGCAAGATCACAGAGGCATATCCACATGGCTGTCAGGCGCCCCACCCTCGACCAAATCAAGACGATAGCGCAGGATTTCGGCATGCATCTTTCGGATGAACGGATCGCTGAATTCCAGGGTCTGATGGAATCCTCCATGCAGCGCTATGATGAACTGGACGCCATGTCGGACTATTTGCCGGCCGTTGAGTATCCGCGTACGGCGGGCCACCGCCCGGCACCGGAGGAAAACCCCTATAATGCCTGGTATGTGAAGACGGAGATCCAGGGCGCACCCCGTGGGCCGCTGGCCGGAAAAACGATAGCCATCAAGGACAATACTTGCGTGGCAGGGGTGCCGATGATGAACGGATCGTCCACTCTGAAGGGCTATACCCCAGATATCGATGCTACCGTTGTGACGCGCATTCTGGAAGCAGGCGGCACGATCGTCGGAAAGACCCATTGCGAGCATTTCTGCCTGTCGGGGGGCAGTCACACCAATTCAACCGGGTTGGTCCACAATCCGTACAAACACGGCTACTCGGCAGGCGGATCATCCTCCGGCTCTGCAGCCGTGGTGGCGGCGGGCGAAGTCGATATGGCCACTGGCGGTGACCAGGGCGGATCGATCCGCATGCCTGCCTCGTTCAGTGGCTGCTATGGAATGAAGGGCACCCACGGACTGGTGCCGTACTCCGGCGTGATGCCGATCGAAAACACCATCGACCATACCGGGCCAATGACCCAAACGGTAGCCGACAACGCACTTCTGCTGGAGGTGCTGGCGGGGGCGGACGGGCTGGATCCGCGCCAATACAACCCTCAGACCGACCGCTACACTGCCGCCCTCGATCGCGGTGTGCGTGGTCTACGCATCGCCATAGTGCACGAAGGCTTCGGGCGACCGGAATCCGAACCGGCAGTGGACGCCAAGGTGCGCCAGGCAGCGGAGGTGTTCCGTAGGCTGGGTGCGACGGTGGACGAGGTCTCCATCCCAATGCACAATCAGGCGATGGCGATCTGGCTAGCCATCGCCGTCGAAGGGTCGACCAACCAGATGATGAAGGGCAATGGCATGGGCACTGGCTGGGGCGGGCTCTACACAACTTCGCTGCTCGACCATCATGCCAATTGGCGCAATCGGGCTGATGAGTTGTCGGAAAGCCTCAAGATTACAATGTTCACCGGTGAATACTTCCTGCGCCATCACCGTGGACATTACTACGCCAAGGCGCAAAATTTGGCCCGTAAGTTACGTGCATCGTATGATCAGATGCTGGGCGCCTATGACCTGCTGATGATGCCGACCACACCGATGAAAGCGACGCCACTACCACCCCCGAACGCACCGCTGGGCGAAATCATTCAGCGCGCCTTTGAAATGTTGGAAAACACCGCCCCCTTCGACGTGTCTGGCCATCCTGCCATGTCGCTTCCATGCGGCATGGTCGACGGGCTGCCGGTCGGCTGCATGCTGATAGGTAAATTCTGGGGGGAATCGACCATCTACCAAGCGGCCGCTGCCTTTGAGGCGGCGGGCGACTGGAAGAGTATGTGAGGCAACCATGACGATCCGCCGTCCAAGCGCCAATGAACTGAAACAGGCAGCCAGCGAGCTGGGCCTTAATTTCAGCGATGCCGATGCTGAAGAATTCCGTGGCTTGATGCAGGGGCTCCTCGACGATTACGACGTCGTCGACGAAATGATCGAGCAACTGCCACCAGTGAAGTATCCGCGCACGCCCGGTGTTCGCCCGCAGCCGGAAGACAACCCCTACAATGCCTGGGCGGTCAAAACTCATATCCGAGGCGCGCCGAATGGCAAGCTGACCGGCAAACGTGTCGCCATCAAGGACAATGTATGCCTCGCGGGTGTGCAAATGATGAACGGGGCATCCATCCTGGAAGGTTACGTACCGGAAATGGATGCGACGATTGTTACCTGGTTGCTGGACGAAGGTGCGGAGATCCTCGGGAAAGCCGTCTGCGAATATTATTGCGCATCGGGCGGCAGCCATACTTCTGCAAATGGCGTGGTCGATAACCCGGTGGTGCCCGGCCATAATGCTGGCGGATCCTCGTCGGGGTCGACAGCACTGGTTGCATCGGGCATCGTCGATATGGCGACCGGCGGCGACCAGGGTGGCTCAATCCGCATTCCTGCCTCCTATTGCGGCGTCGTTGGCATCAAACCGACCCATGGGCTGGTCCCCTACACCGGCATCTTCGCCGTCGAACTGACGCTTGACCACGCCGGGCCCATCACGCGCACGGTGGCGGATAACGCCCTGATGCTGGAAGTGATGGCCGGCCCTGACGGCCTCGACCCGCGCCAGGCCGGCGTACCGGGCAAGCCCTATACCGAGGCGCTGTCAAAGGGCGTCGCGGGCTTGCGCATCGGCGTGGTGGGCGAAGGCTTCGGTATGCCGGGTGCGGAGGCGGAGGTGGATGCACGTGTTCATGAGGCCGCCGGCAAGCTCGGCCATACCGGCGCGAAGATCAGCCAAGTCTCCTTACCCCTGCATCGTGCTGGCACCTCAATCTGGACGCCGATCTTCTTGGAAGGCGCGACAGACTTGATGATGCATAAGAACGCGTACGGCACCAACATGAAGGGCGTATTCCTGGAGAGTTTGTTGGACGCCCATTCGCGCTGGCGCGACCGGGCCGATGAATGGTCCGTTACGGTGAAGCTGGGCATTCTGACCGGCCACTACATGTCGTCGCGCCATAAGGGGCGCTTCTACGGCAAGGCACAGAATTTGAACCGCCAGTTGACCGCGGCCTATGACGCCGCGCTCGCCGATGTCGATCTGTTGTTGATGCCAACCACGCCGATGGCGGCAACGAAGCTCCCGGGCCCGGATGCCAGCCGCGCCGAAATCGTCGGGCGCGCGTTCGAAATGATCGGCAATACAGCGCCCACCTGCGCCACCGGGCATCCGGCCATTTCTGTGCCGGTGGGCAAGACCAGCGACGGCCGTCCTATCGGCGCAATGCTGATCGCTCGCCATTTCGACGAGATGACACTCTACCGAGCGGCGGCGGCGTTAGAAGGATGTTATGGGTGACAACGTTAATTCGCAGAATCCATATCATCAAGCTGGCCTGACTTAGTGCGACGAACTGCTTCCTAAGAGCCTAGACTAGAGCTGCCCGCAACAAAGTAGATCGACAGGCCGGACTGGTCATTTATCGAAAATCATTTGGCCAGCAAACGGCCTGTCCTCTTCGTTGCTACCATCAGCCGTCATGGCCAACTCTCTCCAGGCCCCGAGAAGCAAACCACGCCCTCTGGTAACAAGCGAACCTCAGCCGCCAGAATGCCAGCCCCCGATAGCGCGTCCTGGGCGGCAAGGATCGTCGACTGCCGGCGCTCCGGCGCGACTCAGGCTTCCAGGTCTGCGACGTCATAAATGACCCATCCGCCAAAACGGCCTGCCTGCCGAGTTGCATATTTGCCGGGCCGCCGACGTGTACACGGCAGGCGTCAAGGGACCGCAGGAGAGAAATGCCGCCCAGTTAGTCGGTCGCCTGCTTCGTGCTCAATTGCTGAGTGGGCAAACAACTGTGCCCCTGCTTTGTCCGCCAAGCGGAAAACCCGCTGACGGACGGCGGACTTGGACCGGCACATCCGCTTGGCAGTTCCCGAAAGTCTCATTGCGACAGTCACGAGTGTGAAGGTTCTCAGGCAGCCGATATCGAGCGTCAGTGTTTATCAGTTTTCCAAATATAGACCAGCAGCATAATTAATTTTGGTGCTTATAAGCCGATCTATACACTTCTTTGCAGTTCATCGCAGCCTAGCACTTGGAAATGTCCATAGGCTACGTAACCAGTAGTGTCGCCCGACGCGAATTAGAAGGGAGGGCGCAATGGATGCATATAGAAGAGAAATAAAAGGGACCATTTTCTTTTTCATTTTGTACTTGCTGGTGTGCCACACGGGAGTCTGGTCTTTAGTTATTGGCACCAACAATGACGTGCGCGTCCTTGGTTTCCCGATCCACTATTTCGTCGCCATCATTCTTGGTTGGTTTGGAGTCCTGGCCGTTTCGATCTGGTGGAATATCTGGGCCGATCGGCTGGAGGCGGAAATTGAAAAAAGCAAACCAAGTCAGGCGGACGCCGCGGCAAAGGAGCCGGGATGACTCAGGAAGCATGGCAAATCCAAAACATTTGGTTGGGGATTGGTATCTCGGCCGCAGTCTTTCTCGTTTACTACGTGGTCGCTTACGTTGCTGGGCGGCTCACGAAGAGTGAGGAAGACCTGTTCATTGCTGGGCGCTCGATTGGCGCCGTAGTCAACTCGCTAGCGGCAGCAGCGACCTGGATGAGCGTCGCGACCTTCCTGGGCGTCGTGGCGCTGATCCAACAGCTCCACATGCCTTTCGTGTTTATGTGGATACAGCTGATTTTGAGCGTGCCGCTGTTGGTCTTGTTCTACGGCGCACTGCTGTGGCGGCTGAACGTTTTTACCTCGGTAACCTTCTTTGACCTCCGGTACGGTAAGCCAGTGGCCTTCTTGGGGGCAGTCTGGATGCTGCTCATCATGCTTATGTACATGATTGGCCAGTATATCGGTGTAGCGAAGGTCTTCGAGGTGTTGCTCGGGCTTCCGTATCTGCCTTCGCTCGTTCTCTCAGCCCTCCTAATAACCGGCTATATCACCATCGGAGGCATGAAGGGCGCCACCTACAATGACGCGATCCAGATGGTCATCATGATGGTCACCTTCGTCGTGCCGCTAGCCGCGATTCTGAAAGCGCTGGGCGCGACGGGATTTTGGTTTCCTCCCCTGGGATACGGCAATCTCACCGACGTGATGCTCGAGAAGTTTCCTTCCTTCTTCGATCTCCGGTTCGATCCTCGGTTCTACCTATCACTATTTGTCGCGCTCACTCTCGGAATCATGGGCTTACCCCAACTTGCCCAACGTGTTTTCACGTCTTCGAGCATCAAGTCTGCACGCCGTATCGTTCCGTTGTTTTGCCTTTGGGTCGGCATGATGTTTTCGGCGACCTATGCCATGGGTTTTGCGGGCGTATATCATTTCGCCAATATCGGGGAGACGCTCACCCGCGAAGCTGCCGACAAGACAACCCTCCTGCTTAACCTGGCGTACAACCCGGAATGGGTCAGTACTTTTGTCATTGCAGGCGTGTTGGCAGCAGGTATCTCCACGATTGCCGGCCTCATGATCGGAATCGCGACCGTAGTGGCCCATGATATCGTTGGTGCGGTGAAGCCGCATCTTCCCGACAAGAAGCGGATGATATGGGGGTATGGGGCTCTGGCTTGCACGGGCGTCACCTCGATGCTGATTGCCCTCAATCCGCCTGCCTTTCTCATCACTAGCATCTTCTGGGCTTTTGGGCTTGCCGCTACGGCGGTCACTCCCATGCTGGTTTTGGGGGCGTGGTCGACCCGAATCAATAAATGGGGTGCCTTCGGCGGAAGCCTATTATCAGGTGGACTTTATATCATTCTCTCTCCCTACGTCTTCTCGGCCATCTCCGTCGGTGATGGGCTGGTGGCGAAACTTGGCTACTCGGTATCGCTTATTACCGTGCCAATCGGCTTCATCTTGACCATTGGCCTGTCTCTCGTTTTCGAGCGGGTGAAAGCGGATGAGATTGGTAGCGTCCTCAGCAGTACGCAGGACCTGGTGGAGAAGATGCATGGTTGGCCGACCGTCACAGGGGCTCGTTACAACGACAGCCGTTGGCTCATCGTGCTTTGCATACTGTGGCTGCCGGTGCTCGTGTGGGGGTTGATGCCGTGGTGAGGTTCTTGCGGCCGTTGCCTGAGCGCTTCGCGCTCGCCGGGATCTTGGGCGTGGGCTTCAGTTGGAGCCTTGGCGTGGCATGGCTGCGATGGCCTGATGTTCAGGCGAGTGGTCTTCCCCTTCATCAAGTCGCGCTGCTTGTCTTGGCTGGTGGGATGGCAACAGTGCTGTCTCTGTGGTTTGGGGTTTCTGCCGTCATGTGGGCGATGTGTCGAGTTTGTGGCCATCGGGCCAGCTTCGCAAGCATCCTCCGCAGGCTCTCGGCCTCTGCACTTGCCCTGTGGATCGCGGCTCCGGCCCTTGCATTCCTCTCAACCGTTGATTCCGTCCGCGCACCCCTATTGCTTTGGCTCGTGGTCGCGGGAGGTGCCGCTACCTTTTGCGCACAACTCATAGTGGGACTGTGTGAGGTTGCAGGACTTTCGATGAGAAAATCCTCGGGATGTGTGGCGCTTACCGCCATGTTCTGCGCGAGCTTCTTTTTCCTCTACCAGTAGACCCGCGCGCAAACACGATTCTTCGGAGGCTTGAGTATATGACTATTAAATCGGTGGTTTTCGACGCTTATGGAACGCTGTATGACGTGCAGTCGGTCGCGTCGGTAATCGATGAAGCTTTTCCCGACCACGGCGACGTGATCACGCAAGTCTGGCGCATTAAGCAGCTTGAATACTCGTGGTTGCGGGCTCTCATGGGGCGCTATGAGGATTTTTGGGAAATCACCAAGGAGTCCCTGTTATTTGCGCTGCAACAGCTGGATCTCGATTATTCTCCCGGTCTCTTCGATCAACTGATGGAAAAGTACCTCAACCTCGATCCGTTCCCCGACGCGAAGCCAACACTCGAAGCAATCAACGACGCGCAATTGGCCATTCTTTCGAATGGCAGCCCTATGATGCTGGATACTCTAGTGGAGAATTCCGGCTTCAACTCGCTTCTGAGCGCGGTGATCAGCATCGACCCGCGGCAGGTTTTCAAACCTAGCCCTGATACCTACAAACTGATCGAGGAACAGTTGGGAACCACTCCTAAAGAGGTGCTGTTTGTGTCGTCAAACGCGTTCGACGTTTGTGGTGCGAAAAGCTTTGGTCTGCAAGTCGCTTGGATCGAACGGGTGACACCGTCGCAGATCTCACATGAGGTCAATTCCGCTGAGATCGTGGGGCCTGGGACGATGTACAAGATACTGCGGTTGGGGATGGAAACGCTCGGCTTTGAGCCCGACCACCGCATCTCATCACTGTCGGCGCTGCCATCAATCCTGAAGCAAGCCGCTTGAATACCGGAAAGCAATTCGTGAAAGGAGACGGCTTGCCTTTAGCTTTTCCCGTATAGGAAACGTTGAGCCGGATGGCGGAAGTTCGGTCGTGCTGAAGGGCAGACCACCAATGTAGAGGAATCGATGTCAGCAACCAACTATGACATTCTAATCTTGGGCGCATCATATGGTTCGCTCCTGGGCGCCAAGCTGGCGCTTGCCGGGCACAACGTGAAGCTGGTGTGTCTGCCGGACGAAGCGGAGCTCATCAATAAAGAGGGCATTCGCGTGCGCATCCCGGTGCGTGGCCGCGAGGGTCTAGTGGAGATTGATTCCAACAATACGCAGGGTAAGATCAGCGCCGTCGGTACGGACGGCGTCGAGCCGGAGGACTTCGACCTGATCGGCCTCGCCATGCAGGAGCCGCAGTACCGCTCGTCCGGTGTGCGTGAACTGCTCGACGCCGTTGCGCGTTGCGGCAGGCCCTGTGTGTCGATCATGAACATGCCACCACTGCCCTATCTGAAGCGCCTGCCGGGCCTCGACGTCGAGGCGCTCAGGCACTGCTACACCGATGCCACGGTATGGGATAACTTCGATCCCACTCTGTTCACCTTAGCAAGTCCCGACCCCCAGGCCTTCCGGCCACCGAATGAGCCAGTGAATGTGCTGCAGGTGAGTCTCCCGACCAACTTCAAGGTCGCCCGTTTTGCCTCCGACGAGCACACTGCGATCCTCCGCCAGCTGGAGCAGGAGATTGACGACATCCGCTTCGATCCCGGTGACGGTGACGCACGCGAGGTGCCGGTGAAGCTGAAGACGCACGATTCGGTGTTCGTGCCGCTGGCCAAGTGGGCGATGCTGATCACCGGCAACTACCGCTGCGTCAATGATGGCGAGGCACGCTCCATCAAGGAAGCGGTGCACAGTGATTCGCAGGTCTCGGAGGCCGTCTATAACTGGGTATGCGAGGTCTGCATTAAGCTGGGTGCTACCTACGACGACCTCGTGCCGTTCGAGAAATATGCCAAAGCCGCCATCGGCCTAACCAAGCCATCGTCAGCGGCACGAGCACTCTATGCCGGCGCGCCCAATATTGAGCGCGTCGACCTGCTGGTACAAAGCATCGCCAAGCAGCAGGGCATGCAGAACATCATCGTTGATAAGACGGTGCAGCGGGTCAGCGAGCGGCTCGATAAAAACCGCGCCTGTAGAACGGCTCAATGATCTGGCTCTTTTGTCCGCCGAGGTATGATGGGGAATGCTTCCAGGTGGTGTTCATGGTCGTCGGCTCCTGCTTGTGCTTGCGAACACCCCGAACTTGATTTTGCCGCCAGCGCATTATTAGGTCACTAATTGCGATAGGACTTATAAGTCAAGCTAGTGAAAAGCGCTCTGGCGGCGTATGACATAGCCGCGACCGACGGCCTCTGGCCTTCGGCGGGTTTTCCGGTCAGGCCGAGGCCGAGCGTTTTTCAGTCCAGCAGCGGGAACCTGTGCCCACCCGACAGCTGCTTCTGGCACGACCCTGACCTTGAGAGGAGGGCAGAGCGTGTCCGCTCTGCCCCCAGACTCAGACGTCGACCTGCTCGGCAATAGCGAGGGCGTCATCGACCTCCACACCTAAGTAGCGGACGGTGCGCTCAATTTTGGCATGGCCAAGCAGGAGCTGGACGCCCCGGAGGTTGCCGGTCCGCCGGTAGATCAGAGTTGCCTTGGTCCTTCTAAGGGAATGGGTACCAAAGAGAGCCGGCTCCAGACCGATCTCCGCGAGCCAGTGATCCAATAGACGGGCCTACTGGCGGGTGGTCATTGGCTTGCCGCGACGACCAGGAAACAGCCACTGCTCTGATTTCCTCGTGGTCGACGCCAGGTA
>MRWG01002246.1_pt1 | contig 10169 bp, 5 predicted proteins | sample 1013341 | NCBI WGS metagenome assembly MRWG01 (sample SAMN06117577, study PRJNA244670) | biofilm metagenome | biome: Water; feature: Cathode Biofilm; material: Biofilm; isolation source: microbial consortium enriched at the cathode of a solar microbial fuel cell | place: USA: District of Columbia ...
TGGCCAGCTGCTTTACGGCTCCGATCTCTGGCAGATTCGCTCCACCGAAGCCTTCATGGCGGCTCCGCACGCCATTGCGCTGCTCATCGGCATCATCGTTCCCGTGATCCTTTTCTGGGGCTTTGCCGTGATGGTGCGCCGCGCACAGGAAATGCGCCTGGCAGCCCAGTCCATGGCTGAAGCCGCTTTCCGCCTCGCAGAGCCGGAGAGCCTTGCCCATGAGCGCGTCATGACGGTCGGCCAGGCCGTGCGCCGCGAGGTGCAGGCAATGGGCGACGGCATGGACCGCACCCTCACCCGCGCCGTGGAACTGGAATCGCTGGTCCACACGGAAGTGAGCGAACTCGAGCGCGCTTACTCGGCCAACGAATCGCGCATTCGCCATCTCGTGGACGGCCTTGGCGCAGAGCGCGAAGGCATTGTTGGCCACGCAGAGCGCGTGCGCGCTTCAATCGCCGGCGCACACGAAATCCTGAAAGACGAGCTGGACACGGCCGGCGAGCGCATCCGAGCCACCATCGCTGATGCTTCGCGCCAGCTTGCCGCCTCGGTCAACGCTTCCAGCGAAACGCTGCTCAAGCAGCTCGACGGCACCGGCGGCAACCTGCACAAGGGCATCGACGATCGCATTCAGAGCCTGTCCGAGCGCATCACCACGTCCGGCGATGCGGTTGCCAACCTGCTCGACACGCGCATTGCCTCGCTGACCAGGGGCACGGAAGACGCGACGCAGACGCTCACCACGCTGTTCGACACGCGTATGGCGACGCTCGCCGAGCGCACCGAGGAAGCCAATGAAAAGATTGGCGGACTGCTGGATTCGCGCGTTTCGGCCCTCACCGATGGCGCTGAACAGGCTGTGAGCAAGATTGGCAGCCTTCTCGATTCGCGCATCGCGACGTTCAGCGAGAACACGCAGAACGCCGAACAGAACCTCACCCGGGTTCTGGAATCGCGCCTCGGCACGCTGACGCAGGAAACCGAGGATGCGGCGAAGACGCTGAGCACCCTGTTCGATGAGCGCATGGCCACGCTGGCCGAGCGCACCGACCAGACCACGCGCTCGCTCAACACGCTGTTCGAGACTCGCAGCACGGCCCTGCTCTCTTCGCTCGGCGAAGCAAGTGAATCCCTGACCGGCGAGTTCGATTCGCGCCTCGGTCAGCTGGAAACCGCCATCACCGAGCGCGGCCGCGCTCTGATCTCCGAGTTCACCACCCGCGCAGAAGCGCTCGACTCGGGCACGCAAAAGCTCAATTCGGCGCTTGAGGCCCGCGCACGCAGCATCAATGAGACGCTGGTCGAACGCACCCGCGAGATCGCCACGACCTTTGCCCAGGGCAAGGACGATGTTTCGGCAGCCGTGGAAGCCGGCAAGGCCGCACTCGGCTCCGAGATGTCCGATCTCGTGGCCTCCACCAGCATCATGCTGGAGAACACCGCCAGCGACTTCGGCAAGCAGATCGATCAGAACTGGTCGCAGATGAGCGCCCATTTCGATGAAGGCATCGAGCGGATCGACGCAACGCAGGCGCGCATGAGCGACGCTGCAAAGCGCCAGATCGAAGCCTTCGAGGAGACGCATCAGCGCCTCTCCGGCGCCTTCCAGTCGGATATGGAGAAGCTCGACGAAGCCCGCACGACCTTCGAGGCAGGCATTGGCGAGCAGGTTCAGCACCTGGCCAAGACGCGCGACGGCTTCGCCGAGGCGCTGGACGTCAACATCGCGAAGATCGACGAGCGTCGTCAGGCGCTGAACGCCGTGATCGAGGACGAGGCAACCCGCGTCAACGAGATGTTCTCCAAGCAGACGAACATCATCGAAGAACGTACGCAGACCATGGAGAAAGCACTCTCCATGGGCGTCGAGAATGTCCGCTCCACGCTGGAAAACAGCGCGGTGGTCGTGGCAGGCGCGCTGCGTGACAAGGTGATCGAAGCCACCTCCACGCTGAACCAGGAAGCCTCCAGGGTGTTCGAGGATGCGGACAAGCGCATTGCCGCCCGCGCCGAGCAGACCGCTTCCACGCTGGGTTCGCGCATCGAGGACATTGATCGCACCTTCGACGACGCTTCGGCACGCTTCACCGAACGCGCAGGCGTGTTCGCCCAGACCTTTGCAGAGGTCGACGGCCGTATCGCTTCGCGTCTCGAGACGACGGCGGAAACGCTGTCGCAGCACACCAAGGCAATCACCGACACGTTTGACGCCGCCGACCGCAAGCTGGTCAGCCGTGTCGACCAGACTTCGGAGCAGCTCGCAGAGCGCACCGAACAGCTGGCCAGCACGTTCGAGAACTTCGATCAGCGCATCATCGCCCGTACGCATCAGACGTCGGCTGAGCTGGATGCGCGCGCCAATGCCATGAGCGATACGCTGTCGGGCCTTCAGGAGCGCCTGTCCAACAGCGCCAGCACGATTGCCGGTGCGATCTCCGGCGGCATCGAGGATGCGGACGCCCGCCTGCGTGAGAGCGCAGAATCGGTTGCCCAGCACGTCAACCAGCAGCTTTCGACAACGCAGGCGCGTCTGGTCTCCACCGCAGATACGATTGCCCAGACCTTCGCCTCCGTGGACGACCATATCGGCAAGCGCACCAGCGAGACCGTGTCCAATCTTGAAGAGCGGACGCGCGAACTCAACGCCATGCTTGCAGGCCGCACCTCCGAACTGTCGCGCATTCTTGACGAGACGGCGAAGCCGCTGGTCGACAAGTTTGCCGAGAGCGGCGGCCAGCTGCGCTCCAGCATCCAGGCCATCACCGAAGAGACGACCGAACGTCTGCAGTCGGAGAATGCCGCGCTGGTCAACGCACTCTCCAACCGCACCCACGAGACCCTGTCGGCCTTCGAGCAGGCACAGGCGAGCATTACCGGCAATATCGACGATCTTCTCCAGAAGCTCGGTGTTTCCGGTCAGCGCCTCGGCGCACTCATCTCCACCGCCTCCCGGAACCTTTCCGAGGTGGACGAGCGCCTGAGCGGCACGGCCACATCCTTTGCCGAGAATGCAGAGAAAGCCGCGGAGACCTTCTCCAATTCGGCAAGCCTCATCAATGCGAACTCCGGTCGCCTCGCCGACTTCTCGGAGCGGACCCTGCGCGAGGTTTCGGCCATCGCCAGCCGTTTCGAGGACCACAGCAAGGTTCTGGAAACCGCATCGGAGCTTCTCGAGCGCGCCCAGTCCGGCCTGACCGGCAATCTGGAAGACCGCCAGAAGGCGCTGGAAGCGCTGGCAAGCGGTCTGGTGGAAAAGTCCGAGCACATCGAAAAGACGATGAACTCGTTCGAGGACTTCGTGGAGCGCATCCTGACCTCCGCCGAGGGCCGTACGCGCCAGTCGGTGGACGGCATCCGCGAAGCGATTGCAGAGGTCGTGGAATCGGCAACCAGCCGTTTCAGCGGCGCAACCGACGAGATCCGTCGCACCGCCTCGGAGATCCGCACCGAGCTGGAGCAGACCCGCACCGACGTGAAGCGCGGCATTGCCGAACTCCCGGCCGAAGCCAAGCAGTCGACCTCGGCCATGCGCAACGCGATCAGCGAGCAGGTCAACGCGCTCAAGGAGCTTTCGGACATCGTTTCGAAATCGGGCAAGATGTACCACGTGGAACAGGCAAGCGAGACACGCCTGACCGCAGCGCCCGCTCCGCTTCAGCAGCCCCGGCCGACACAGGCCCCGACGCCCGCTCCGCAGGCGCCGGCAGCCTCCGTCGCACCGCAGCAGCCCGTGATCGAGCGTCCGCGTCAGCCCGCTGCACCCGTGGCGCCTCGCCCGGCAGAGCGTCTGCAGGAAACCGCTCGTGCCCCCAGCCCGACACCACAGGCAGCGCCCCAGGCGCCCGGCGGTGGCTGGATCCGCGATCTTCTGCGCAGCGCCTCAAGCGAGGAAGGCGGCAAGGGACGCGAACCGGCTGCACCGTCGGTCCAGAAGGAAGATCGTTCGGCGCTTCATGTGGTCGAATCGCTCAACTCGCTGTCGGTCGACATTGCACGCGCAATCGACCACGAAGCATCCATCGACCTCTGGGAGCGTTACCGCCGCGGTGAGCGCAATGTCTTCACGCGCCGTCTCTACACGCTGAAGGGCCAGCAGACCTTTGACGAAATCCAGCGCAAGTATCGTTCCGACCCCGAGTTCCATTCGGCCGTGGACCTTTACTGCCGCGATTTCGAGAAGCTGCTGCGCGACGTGTCCCGTTCGGACCGCGACAACATGATGACCCAGACCTACCTGACCTCCGACACAGGCAAGGTTTACACCATGCTGGCCCATGCCAGCGGTCGCCTGCGCTAAGGCAGACGAACCCTCACCAATGAAAACGGGCCCGCGAGGGCCCGTTTTTTCTTGTGGCCGGCGTCACAGAAATGTCCAGACAAGCGCCGTGCAAAACGCTTTGACAAAGCTGCGTTCAGGCAATCCGATATGGAAAGACTGACACAGAATCGGGAGGGACAGAATGAAGGCCGTGTTCTTTGAGGCATTTGGAGAGACGCCGCGTCTGGCCACCCTCCCCGACCCGACGCCCGAACCGCATGGCGTGGTGTTGAAGGTCGAAGCGACAGGTGTCTGCCGCAGCGACTGGCACGGATGGATGGGGCATGATGACGACATCGAACTGCCGCATGTGCCCGGACATGAACTGGCAGGGACCGTGGCCGCTGTCGGCCGTTCCGTCAGCAAATGGAAGATCGGTGACCGGGTCACCGTCCCCTTCGTCGGTGGGTGCGGTGGCTGTCCGCAATGCCATGCAGGACATCAGCAGGTCTGCGACCACCAGTTTCAGCCCGGCTTCACTCATTGGGGTTCGTTCGCAGAATATGTGTCCATCCATCACGCGGATCTGAACCTCGTCGCCCTGCCCGAAAACATGGACTTCGTGACCGCCGCCAGCCTCGGCTGCCGTTTCGCCACCTCGTTTCGCGCAGTTGTGGATCAGGGCCGGACGCGAGCCGGTGAATGGGTGAGCGTGCACGGCAGCGGCGGTGTGGGGCTTTCAGCCATCATGATCGCCAATGCCCTTGGAGCAAACGTCGTGGCGGTGGACATTGCCGACGACAAGCTCGCGCTCGCAAAGGCGCTGGGTGCGGTCTCCACGATCAACGCCAGAGCGGTTCCCGATGTGGCCGAAGCGGTGCGCGAGATCACCCAGGGTGGCGCGCATGTCTCCATCGATGCGCTTGGTCATCCCGAGACCTGCTTCAACTCCATCCGCAACCTGCGCAAACGCGGCAGGCATGTGCAGATCGGCCTCATGGTGGCGGAGCAAAGCACGCCGCAGGTTCCGATGGCGCAGATCATTGCCAATGAGCTGGAAATACTGGGAAGCCACGGCATGCAGGCCCATCGCTACGATGCGATGATGGCAATGATCGCCACAGGCAAGGTGGAGCCGCAACGCCTCATCGGAAGGCGCATCGCGCTGGAAGAGGCCATAGAAGCGCTGACGGAGATGGACAGCTTTCAGGCGACCGGCGTGACCGTGGTCGACCGTTTCTAAAGGCTTGAGGGACGGTTCAGCGGGGCGCAGCATGGTGGCAACGAGCGTCTGAACATAGAGCGCATTCGCATTGCATTCATGCGGTGCGTGGTTCGACAAGCTCACCATGAGGGAAGAGGCCGCTTGCAGGAAACCTCGATCAAAGGTGTTGCAGCGGATTTCAGACACAATGCCCCTTCATGGCGAGCGCCCTGAGCCTGTCGAGAGGCGAACCACGCTCCGCACTGTGGCTGCAAATTCCATATCACGAATGTGATGGTATCTGACTGATCGCAGAGCGATTTAGATACTGGTGACTGTCCAGTCCACCAGGTCGGCCACGGCGGCGCTGAACGCGCGGTCGAGTGCTGCGGCGAAAGCCTCCGAGCCCGTCCCCGTGACGGGAGCAGACGCGCGGAAGGTGCGCGAGGCCCGCACGACGCCATTGCGGTCGTTCAGAACGCGGACGAACAGCTCGACTTCGGCACGCTTCGCGCCATTGACCTGCACATCGAAACTGCGCAGATCCGCGAGGATCTGATAGTCGATGGCCAGACCTTCACCCGGCATGCCAACGCCACCAAAGCGACCGGAGCGCTGATAAAGATCGGCCATGCTGGTCTGTACGATGCGCGGCAGGCGATCAGCCCAGCGAACGCCGCCCAGATACTGGATGGCGCCGCCTGAGGTCTTAACGACGATGTCCTGTCCATCGAGCATCTTGATGGCGGTGGGTTCGGTGACGAGGATCTGCGTTCGCGCTGCGCGTCGGCCATCGGTAGAAACCGGCGGCGGCGTGAGGTCAAAGGCATCAACCGGTGCAGGACCGCCCCCCGGCAGGGCCGCACAGCCCGCCAACACGCTTCCAAGCACCAACAGCGCGGAAATCCTCGCACTCGTTTTCAAAAAACGCTCCTCGAACCAAACGCCGGACAAACCGGGGAGATTCGCCCCTCTAGAAATGCAAAATCCTTAATTTGTTTGGGATGATGCAGCATGAATGTCAACGCCGCACCCGCCCATCGTAGCGACGAATCGTGCCATCCCCACCGGTAATGATGCGCTGCGGGTTCTGCTCGAAGTCCGAGACCGCGCTTTCAATGCGGTTGATCGAACGCCGGGCGTCGCGTACCAGCGCCTCCACCTCACGCAGACCACCGCCCGAGAAGCGCTCCAGATTGCCGGAAATCGCATCAACGCGGACGGTGAGCGTCTCGGCCATCTTGCGGAAGGATTTGAGCGTCTCGCGCGCATCGGCCATCAGGCCCTCGCCATCCCCGGATTCAAGCATGCCGTCGAGCTTTGCCAGAACGGAATCGAGCCGCACGGACGATTTGTTGAGCTGGCTTGCGAGTTCGCTTGCATTGGTGATGAAGGAATCGATGTCTTCCTTGCGCTTGTCCACGGTTTCACTGACATCGGCGATGCTCTTGGCGGCCCGGTTCACTGTGGCGCTCGCTTCCTCGAAATTCCCCACGGCAGATTTGACGGTCGCCGGATCGACACTGTCGAGCACGCCGTCGAGCTTGGCCAGCGTCTGATTGGCGTTGGTGGAGAAGGTGCCGATGGAGCGGACCGTTTCATCGACGCTGCTCATCACCGTGTCGATGTTGCGGCTGGCCTTTTCGAGACGCGCCGAGAATTCATCGAAGTTGTTCACCATCGAAGAGACCTTGTCCCGGTCCACGGAGGTGATCAGTTCTTCGGCGGCCTTGAGCGTGCTGTCGAGCTGCCCGGAAACCTTGGAAATGGTGCCGGAGAGATCGCTCACATTGGACAGGAAATCATCGATGCCGGACGCGTTGCGCTCAAGCGCCTCGGAGAAGCGCTGCACGTTCTTGACGGTTTCGGTCAGCGGCTGGCGGGCGTCCTGCGTGAACCCCTCAAGCTGATCGACAACGGAATCCGCCCGCGTCAGCAGGCTCTGTGCGGTCTGAAGAAGATTGGTCACGGCCGAGGGGCTGGCCTGGATCTCGGCAACAGTGTCTTCGTCCTCGGCGAGATCAAACAGATTGGGTTCGTTCGGATTGCCGCCGGTCATTTCGATATTCGCGGTGCCCGTCAGGCCGGCAAGCCCGACATCAGCCTTGGTGGAACTGGTAATCGGCGTCAGGCGATCCACCTGCGCATCGGCAATTGCAACGCTGGGGTTGGAAAGATCGAGATAGACCCGTCGAACGTCACCCACCTTCACGCCGTTGAACAGCACGGCGCTGCCGCGCGAGAGGCCGGAAGCGGAACCCGGAATGCGAAACCGCAGAAGCGCCGTCTCTCCCCGGTCACCGATATTGGCAGACCAGTAGACGAAACCGAACGCGGCCAGAATGACCAGAACGGTGAAGAAGCCGACAAGAACGTAGTTGGCTCTGGTTTCCATAATATGCCTGCTAACCTCTTGCGGAACGGTCGATCTGCCGGGCCCGCTTTCCCCTGAAATAGGCTTTCACCCAAGGATCGTCGCATGCGAGCATGTCGTCGACGGTGCCATCCACCAGAACACGCTTGCCACCAAGAACGGCGATGCGGTCACACGCCGTCAAAAGACTGTCGAGATCGTGCGTGACCATATAGACGGTCAGCCCCATCGTGTCGCGCAGTTTACCGACCAGCTCATCGAATTCCGCAGCGCCGATCGGGTCAAGCCCCGAGGTCGGTTCGTCCAGAAAAACAATGTCCGGATCGAGCGCCAGAGCCCGCGCAAGTGCTGCGCGCTTGATCATGCCGCCTGAAAGCTCGGACGGAAACTTGGGCGCGGCCGTGCGCGGCAGGCCCACCAGTTCGAGCTTCAGATAGGCAAGCTCATCCATAAGGGCGCGCGGAAGATCGAGATATTCCCGCATCGGCACCTGAATGTTCTCCAGAACGGTGAGCGCTGAAAACAGCGCACCGTGCTGGAACAGAACACCCTGGCGCATATCCACCTTGAGGCGCTGCTCGTCATTGGCCTTGTCGAGATCCTGGCCCAGAAGGCGGATCATGCCGGAACGCTTGCGAATGAGGCCCAGAATGGTGCGCAGAAGGACGGACTTCCCCGAACCCGATGCGCCGACAAAGCCAAGGATCTCGCCCCGGTAGACGTCGAGCGACAGGCCGTCGAGCACCACGGTGTCGCCAAAGCCAACGGTGACGTCGCGCACCGACAGGACCACGTCCCGCGTCTCGCCCGTCTGCGTCTCCCGCTGTTCGTCGATCAGCACCATACGCCCAAAACCCTAGAAATCGATTGCCGCATAGAAGATGGCGAACAGACCATCCACCACGATCACCACGAAGATCGCCTTCACCACCGAGGCGGTGACGTGATTGCCGAGCGATTCCGCGCTGCCGCCCACCTTCATCCCCTCAATGGAGGCGATGATGCCGACGATCAGCGCCATGAAGGGCGCCTTGATCAAACCGGCGAAGATCGTTGAAAGATCGATGGAATCGCGAAGCCGGTCGATGAACGCTTCCGGCGGAATGCCCGAATAGAGCCACGCGATCAGCATCGCGCCGCCAAGGGCGGCAAAATTGGCGACAATGGTCAGGCACGGAACGCCAACCATCAGCGCGACGAGGCGCGGGAACACCAGAACACCGACCGGATTGAGGCCGATGACGGTCAGCGCATCGACCTCCTCGCGCATCTTCATGGACCCGATTTCGGCGGTGATGGCGCTGCCGGAGCGACCGGCGATCATGATCGCGGTCATCAGCACGCCGAGCTCGCGCAGGATCAGGATGCCGACCAGATCGACAACGAAGATCTCCGCACCGAAATAGCGAAGCTGGAACGCGCCCTGCTGGGCAATGATTGCGCCGACGATGGCCGACATCAAAACGATGATCGGCACTGCGCCGACGCCCATGCGGTCGATCTGGCTGACGATCGCCGCCGGGTTGATGGCGTGGGTGCGGCCGAGCTTCATCTGCGCACCGCCAATGGTGGCCCCGAGAATATGCGCGCCATAGACGATGTCGTCGCGCGCCTCGTACATGGCGCGTCCGATCCGCTCCAGCGTGTTGATGATGATCGAGCCCTTGGGGCGCGGCTTGGCTTCGCCGTCCTGCACGACCGCTTCGCGCACAGCCGGCAAAAGAATTCTGGCCGCTTCGCTCTCTCCGGTCAGCTCGACCTCAACACCGCGCGACTGATGCGCATAGACGAGACGCTCGATCAGCCAGGCTCCGGCCGTATCTAGGCTGGTGATGCCGGAAAGATCCAGCCCGACATGCTGCAGGCTGTTCTGCGCTTCGAGCTTGCGCATGCGCGCATCGACCTTGGCAACCGTGCGTGTGTTCCACGCCCCCGACAGACGACAGGAAAGCGCGCTCCCCTCCTCGTGAATTTCGAGGCGCGGCTCGCCATTCTGGCCGGAGGGACGTCCTGCGTCGCTTGCGTCGTCAACGGAATTGGTCAACATGGCACCATCATTAGTGTGGAGCAGGTCCAAAGGGAACCGGTTGCGGGCTCCCGGAGGGGGCATATAAGGCTTGTTCCTCTGATAATTGTGATTTTTTGCGAGAAGAAGGGCGGAAATGACACGCGAACTGGCCACAGACATCGAAGGTTTTCCGATAGCCGGCGTCTTCACAATCTCCCGAGGCTCACGCACCGAGGCGCGAGTCGTCAGATGCACGGTGAGTGAAAACGGCGTCAGCGGTCACGGCGAATGCGTGCCCTATCCGCGCTATGGCGAATCCGAGGAC
>MRWG01002247.1_pt1 | contig 10165 bp, 9 predicted proteins | sample 1013341 | NCBI WGS metagenome assembly MRWG01 (sample SAMN06117577, study PRJNA244670) | biofilm metagenome | biome: Water; feature: Cathode Biofilm; material: Biofilm; isolation source: microbial consortium enriched at the cathode of a solar microbial fuel cell | place: USA: District of Columbia ...
CCCCCCCTCAGAAAATCGAAATGCAAGCCGGCGGAAAAGCTCTCGCCTGCCGCCGGCCGGCAAGCGCGGAGCCTCACACCGCGGCCTTGAAGTAGTCGGGGCGCTCGCGGCGCATCCCTTCGATGCGCTTGATCGTGCCGGCGAGGTGGACGCGCATCGCTTCCTGCGCGGCGGGCGGGTCGCCGGCCTCGATGGCGTGCAGCACCGCCCAGTGGTCTTTCATGATCGAGCGCATCTTGCCTTCCTTGGGCAGGTCCAGGCGGCGGACGCGCGACAGGTGGCCGGCCTTGGCCTTCAGCAGCGCATGCAGGTTCAGCTGGCCGACCCCCGCGAAGAGGGTCTGGTGGAAGGCCTCGTCGAGCTCGTTGAACAGGCTGATCTCGTCGAGGTTGCCGACCAGGGTGTCCTGCATGGTGAGGATGGCCCGCGCCTTCTTCAGCAAGGCCGGATCGGCCGATAGGGCCAGCCGGCGCACCACTTCCGCCTCCACGGCGACGCGCAGGAAATGCGCCTCATAGAGCTGCGCCACGTCGATCTTGGTCACCACCGTCTTCGACTGCGGGAAGATGCGGATCAGCCCGTCCTGCTCCAGGCGCTGCATGGCCTCGCGGATCGGCGTCAGGCTGACGTCGTAGGTCTTGGCCAGCTCGCCGCGCGACAGGGTGGCGCCGGGCGGCAGGTCCAGGCTGACGATGCGCTCGCGCAGGTCGTCGTAGACGCGCTGGGCGGCCGGCGCCGACTCCGCCCGCTTGGAGAGGAATATCCCGGCGCTGCCCGGTCGGTCTTCTTGCGGCGACATGGCCATGGGTGGAAACGGCTCGCTTCCCGAATCTGCAGGGCAAAGGTCCTGCGCTCTAGATAGCGCAGGATTCCCGTTGATTCAACTAGTCACCTAATATATTAGTCGATCACCATGACAAGAAGGCTGTCCTGAGGCAGCCCCGATCAACGCAGCCCGAAAGGGGAGGAAACAATGGAATTCAATAAGTTGCGCCTATTCTCCAAGGCCCTCGCGCTGGCCACGGTTCTGGGCGTCGGCCTGGGGACGGCGGCCGAGGCGCGCACCCTGAAGGTGCAGACCAGCTCGACGGCCAGCCATTTCACCCTGGCTTTCCTCAATGAGCAGTGGGTGCCGAAGCTGAAGGAGATGACCGGCGGCTCGCTGGAAATCGAGCTGCTGCCGATCCGCGCGGTGGTGCCGCACCGCGAGACCCCGGAGGCGATCTCCATGGGCATCCTCGACGGCGACCTGACCTCGATCAACTACTTCGCCGGGCGCGACCCCTCCTTCGCGCTGATGGGCGATCTCATCGCCGGCTATGACAGCGCCGACCAGATCCAGGCCTTCTGCGCCAACGGCGGCGGCAAGGAAATGCTGCAGAAGCTTTACGACAAGTTCCAGCCCGGCGTGCACGTCGTCGGCTGCGGCGCCTACGCGCGCGAGGCTTTCGTCTCCAAGGTGCCGATCAACAGTGTCGACGAACTGAAGGGCATCAAGGTGCGCTCGCCCGAGGGCCTCGCCTCCGAGGTCTTCAAGCGCGCCGGCGCCGCGCCGGTCTCGCTGCCGGGCTCCGAAGTCTACACCGCGCTGGAAAAGGGCGTGATCGACGCCGCCGACAACTCGGCCTATGCCAACAACGACGCCAACGGCCTGCACAAGATCGCCAAGTTCCCGATCTTTCCGGGCATTCACTCCACCCCGATCCTGCAGTTCACCGTATCGCAGATGGTGTGGGACGAACTGACGCCGGCCGAGCGGTCGGCGCTGGAGACCTGGTACGTGGCGGCCTACAACGACATGCGCCGTGTCGTCGACATGGAGGACCGTGCGCTGGTGGCCCGCGACAAGGCGGCCGGCGACCTCACGGTGATCGACTGGCCGCAGGCCGAGCGCGACAAGTTCCGCGAGATCGCCGTCGGGGCGTGGAAGGACTACGCCGCCTCCTCGGAGATGGCCCAGGAAGTCTATGCCGCGCATATCGGCTTCATGAAGCAGATCGGCCTGCTCGGCGCCGACTTCTGACCGCCGCGGCCGCGCCCCCGGTGCCGGGGGCGCGGTCCGGCTTCCCGAACTTGCCGATAGCGCCTGCCGCCGGCTGCGCTAGGCTGTCATCCACCCGCTGCGCCGCGACGGCGGCGCGGGGGAACCCGAAGGGTCGCCCTCAGAAATGAGCCCTACGACCAAGACGCTCGACGACACCGAGCTGGAGATCGCGGCCGACGATCCTCTGCACGAGGAGACCAGTCTGCCGTTCCGGCGCTACGGCATCGTCGATCACGTCAGCCATTTCTCCGGGATCGCCATCTCGGCGCTCTATCTCGTGGCGGCGCTCGCGACCCTCTGGGAGGTGGTGGCGCGCTACGTCTTCAACGCGCCGACCCAATGGGCCTTCGAGGTGGTCATGGTGCTCTGCGCCGCCTCCTGGATGATCTCCTCCGGCTACGTGACCCTGAAGCAGCGCCATATCGGCATCACCGTCTTCCACGTCATGGCCTCGCCGCGGGGGCGCTGGTGGCTCGATCTCATTGCCATGCTGGTCGGCATCCTGGCGCTCTTCCTGCTGATGACCGATGCGGCGATCCGGGCCTACACCGCGATCGACCACGTGGAGCGTACCGGCAGCGCCTTCAACTCGCCCATGCCGATGCTCCTGAAGACGCTGCTGATGGTCGGCGGCTTCCTCTATCTCGCCCAGCTGACCGTCAACCTGCACCGGCATTTCGACTCTGCCGCCTGGCGCGGCGCCGTGAAGACGCTGGGCGCGCTCATGGCCTTTTATTTCGTCGTTGCGCTGGCCGCCCACTACGGCGGTGCGGACAGCCTGGCGGGCGGCCTGCAGGGCTTCTTCGCCGGCCTCGGCGAGGCACTGGATCCGCGCCAGGTCGTCAATATGCGCGACTACGACCTCAGCACCGTTTCGATCATCATGGTGATCCTGCTGGTCGCCCTGATGATGACCGGCATGCCGCTGGGCATCGTCACCCTCATCGTCTCGGTGCTCATGGCGGTGGCCTTCTTCGGCCCGCGCGGCCTCTATCTCGTTTCCACCAATGCCGCCGGCCTGCTCGACCACTACACCCTGGTCGCCATTCCCTTCTTCGTGCTCATGGCGTCGATCCTGGAGCGCGCCGGCATCGCCGAGGATCTCTTCGACGCCATGTCGATCTTCGCCGGCAACCTGCGCGGCGGCGTCGCCGTGCAGACCGTCGTGGTCGCCGTCATCCTGGCGGCGATGTCCGGCGTCATGGGCGGCGAGATCGTCATGCTGGGCCTGGTCGCCCTGCCGCAGATGTTCCGTCTGGGCTATGACCGCAAGCTGACCATCGGCCTGATCTGCGCCTCCGGCGCCCTGGCGACCCTCATCCCGCCGTCGATCATCATGATCGTCTACGGCCTTTCGGCCGAAGTGGGCATCGGCGACCTTTTCATGGCCGGCGCCGTTCCCGGAATCATGCTGGCCAGCTTCTACGCGCTCTACGTCCTGCTGCGGGTCAATCTCAATCCCAAGCTCGCTCCCACCGCCAAGGAGGTGGAGCGGATGACCGGGCGCAGCAACAAGCTGTCGCGCGCCCGCATGAACGCGGTGCTGCTCTGCATCGTGCTGATCGGCGCGGTCATGGGATCGATCTACGGCGGCATCGCCTCGGTGACCGAGGCGGCGGCCGTCGGCTGCATCGGCGCCATCGGCGTCGCCGCGGTGCGTCACCAGATGAAATGGCCGGTGCTGCAGGCCGCCCTGCTCGGCTCCATGACCACTGTGGGGACCATCATCTGGCTGATCCTCGGCGCGGTCTCCTTCGTCGGCATCTTCAACCTTGTCGGCGGCGGCGACTTCATGCGCTCGCTCTTCCTCGACCTGGGGCTGCCGGCCATGGGCGTCATCCTGATGATGATGGCGATCCTGGTCATCCTCGGCACCTTCATGGAGTGGATCGCCATCGTTTTCATCACCGTGCCGGTCTTCGCCCCGGTGGTGATGACCCTGGCGCCGGAGCTGGGCCTCAGCGAGGATCAGGCGAAAATCTGGTTCGGCGTGCTCTTCGTCATGAACATCCAGATCTATTTCCTCTCGCCGCCCTTCGGCCCGGCCTGTTTCTGGCTGAAGTCGGTGGCCCCGAAGGACGTCACCCTGCAGGAGATCTTCATCTCGGTGTTGCCTTTCATCGTGCTGCAGATTATCGGCCTGGTTCTGGTGATGATGTTCCCTCAGATTGCCCTCTGGCTGCCCGAAACCCTCGGCGGCTGAGCGGAATGCAAAGGAGTCCACGATGATCGGACGCGACAGCAAGGCGGACCTCAATGCCTACGGCCTCTGGCCCTGGATCTGCGGTGTGATCCTGGCGGCGGTGCTGATCTCGACGATGTTTGCCCTGGCCCGGGGCTTTGCCTGAATTGACTGTGGAGCCCCCCGCGTGACGACGAAGAAGAAAACCTACCAGGACCTGCGCTCTGCACGCTGGATGGCGCCCGACGATCTCCGCTCCTTCGGGCATCGTTCGCGCACCATGCAGATGGGCTACGCGCCGGAAGACTGGGAAGGCAAGCCGGTCATCGCCATCCTCAACACCTGGTCCGACGCCCAGCCCTGCCACATGCATTTCAAGCACCGGGTGGAGGACATCAAGCGCGGCGTCTTCCAGGCCGGCGGCTTTCCCATGGAACTGCCGGCGCTGTCGCTCTCCGAGACCTTCGTGAAGCCCACGACCATGCTCTACCGCAACATGCTGGCGATGGAGACGGAGGAACTGCTGCGCTCCCACCCGGTCGACGGCGCGGTGCTGATGGGCGGCTGCGACAAGACCACGCCCGGCCTGGTGATGGGTGCGCTCTCCATGGGCATCCCCTTCGTCTACGTGACCGCCGGGCCGATGCTGCGCGGCAACTACAAGGGCCAGGTCCTCGGCTCCGGCACCGACGGCTTCAAGTTCTGGGACGAGCGGCGCGCCGGCACCATCTCGAAGCAAGACTGGACCGGCGTGGAAGGCGGCATCGCGCGCTCCTACGGCCACTGCATGACCATGGGCACGGCTTCCACCATGACCGCCATCGCCGAGGCGCTGGGCCTGACCCTGCCGGGGGCCAGTTCGATTCCCGCCGCCGACGCCAACCACCAGCGCATGTGCGCGGCCGCCGGGCGGCGCATCGTCGAGATGGTCTGGGACGACCTGACTCCGGACCGCATCGTCACCGAAGCGGCGGTGAACAACGCGGTGACCGTCGCCATGGCCATGGGCTGCTCGACCAACGCCATCATCCACCTGATCGCCATGGCGCGGCGCGCCGGCGTGCCCCTGGAACTCGACGATCTCGACCGCATCGGCCACACCACGCCGGTCATCGCCAACGTGCGGCCCTCCGGCCAGGGCTACCTGATGGAGGACTTCTACTACGCCGGCGGCTTGCGGGCCCTGATGAAGACCTTGGGCGACAAGCTCGACCTTTCCGCGCTCACGGTGTCCGGCGAGCCTCTCGGCACCACCTTGCAGGGCGCCGAGGTCTACAACGACGACGTGATCCGCCCGCTCGACCGGCCGGTCTACCACGAGGGCTCGCTCGCCGTGCTGCGCGGCAACCTCGCGCCCGACGGTGCCGTCATCAAGCCGGCCGCCTGCGATCCGAAGTTCCACCGCCACAGCGGCCCGGCGCTGATCGCCGACAGCTATGCCGAGATGAAGCGGATCATCGACGACGAAAACCTGGAAATGTCGCCCGACACGGTGCTGGTGCTGCGCAACGCCGGCCCGCAGGGCGGCCCCGGCATGCCGGAGTGGGGCATGATTCCCATGCCCAAGGCGCTCTTGAAGCATGGCCACCGCGACATGGTGCGGCTCTCCGACGCGCGCATGTCGGGCACCTCCTTCGGGGCCTGCGTGCTGCACGTGGCGCCGGAGGCCTACGTCGGCGGTCCCCTGGCCCTGCTGCGCGACGGCGACATCGTCGACCTCGACATCCCCGCGCGCAGGCTCGACATGCGCGTCTCCGAGGAGGAACTGGCGCGCCGCCGTGCCGAATGGACGCCGCCGGCGCCGCGCTACGGGCGCGGCTACGGCTGGATGTTCGCGCGGCACATCGAACAGGCGGACAAGGGCTGCGACTTCGATTTCCTGAGAAGCGAATTCGGCCCGCCGGTCGGCGAACCCGAGATCAATTGAACCGGATGACATGACGATGAGCGAACTGAAGGCCGAAACCCGCGACAAGCTTCTGCATGTCTCCGTCGCCACCCTGGCGACGGCGCTGTTCAAAGTTGGCCTCCGCAACCAGACGATCCAGGACGTGCACCCCGTCAGGCCGAAGGGCCGCAACATGGTCGGGCCCGCCTACACGCTGCGCTACATCCCCGCGCGCGAAGACCGCAACGGCATCGAGGTGTTCAAGAATCCCGAGCACCCGCAACGCAAGGGTGTCGAGGTCTGCCCGCCCGGCGCGGTGATGGTGATCGACAGCCGCAAGGATCCCCGCGCGGCTTCGGCCGGCGACATCCTGATCACCCGCCTGCAGGCGCGCGGCGTCGCCGGCGTGGTGAGCGACGGCGGCTTCCGCGACGCCATGAAGATCGCCGAACTGGACATCCCGGCCTATCACAACCGCCCCTCCTCGCCGACCAACCTCACCCGGCACGAGGCCCTCGACCTCAACGTGCCGATCGGCTGCGGCGACGTGGCGGTGTTCCCCGGCGACATCATCGTCGGCGACGAGGAAAGCGTTATCGTCATTCCCGCGCACCTCGCCGACGAGATCGCCGGAGAAGCGCACGAGATGACGGCCTACGAGGATTTCGTCTCGGAGCGTGTGAAGGCCGGCGAGACCATCGTCGGGCTCTATCCGCCGACCGACCCGAAGAACCTCGAGATCTTCGCCGCCTGGCGCAGGAAGAACGGCCGGTGAGGGGCTTCGCGGAAATGTCAGGCGGCACGGCGGAATCTGCGGCACCCCTGCCGCGCCGCTGGACAAAGCCGCCAAAGTGAACCAGCCTCGCCGCTTCCAAGGCGGTGGCCGCGGCGCGACCCGGCCCCGGCGGCAAGCAAGATCCAGATACAAGGAGACGTCATGGCTTTCGAACCCCTGGGAAAGCACCTCATCGCCGGTGACTGGACCGCCGGCCAGCAGACCTTCTTCTCGGCACCGGCCCACGGGCCCGTGCGCAGTTTCGCGAAAGGCACCACCGCCGATGTCGAGGCGGCCGCCGCGGCCGCGGAGGAGGCTTTCTGGAGCTACGGCTATGCCACCCGCGCCGAGCGGGCCGCCTTTCTCAACAAGATCGCCGACGAGATCGAGGCGCGCGCCGAGGCCGTGACGGAAATCGGCTGCCAGGAGACCGGGCTGCCCGAGGCGCGCCTCAACGGCGAGCGCGGGCGCACCACCGGCCAGCTCCGCCTCTTCGCCAGCCATATCGAAAAGGGCGACTACCTGGACCGCCGCCACGACGCGGCGCTGCCGGACCGCCAGCCGCTGCCGCGCCCGGACCTGCGCATGATGCAGCGGCCCATCGGCCCGGTCGCCGTCTTCGGCGCCTCCAATTTCCCGCTCGCCTTCTCCACCGCCGGCGGCGACACCGCCGCGGCCCTGGCTGCCGGCTGCCCGGTGGTGGTGAAGGGCCACTCGGCCCATCCCGGCACCGGCGAGGTCATCGCCCAGGCGATCGACGCGGCGGTGAAGGCCTGCGGCCTGCATCCCGGCGTCTTCTCGCTGATCCAGGGCGGCAACCGCGCCGTCGGCCAGGCCCTGGTGCAGCACCCGCTGATCAAGGCGGTGGGTTTCACCGGTTCGCTGGGCGGCGGGCGCGCGCTTTTCGATCTCTGCGCCCGGCGCCCGGAGCCGATTCCCTTCTTCGGCGAACTCGGCTCGGTGAACCCGATGTTCCTGCTGCCCCAGGCGCTGGCCGCGCGCGGTGTCGATATCGCCAAGGGCTGGGCCGGCTCGCTCACCATGGGTGCCGGGCAGTTCTGCACCAATCCCGGCATTGCCGTCGCGATCGACGGCCCGCAGCTGCAGGACTTCGTCGCCGCCGCTTCGTCGGCGCTGCAGCCGACCGGCGCGCAGACCATGCTGACCGACGGCATCGCCCAGGCCTACCGCGACGGCCGCGACCGGGTGAAGGCTTCCGCCGGCGTGCGCGAGGTGCTGGCGACCAGCTGCGAGCAGCGCAACGCCACGCCCTACCTCTATTCGACGACGGCGAGGGACTGGCTCGCCAACGAGGAACTCGGCGAAGAGGTTTTCGGCCCCTTGGGACTCGTGGTCGCGGCGAGCGGCTTCGACGAGATGGTCGAGGTCGCCCGCAGCCTGCACGGCCAGCTGACCTGCACTTTGCACATGGACGACGGCGACAGGGACGACGCGCGGAAACTCATGCCGATTCTGGAGCGCAAGGCCGGGCGCCTGCTCGCCAACGGCTTTCCCACCGGCGTCGAGGTCTGCGATGCCATGGTGCACGGCGGCCCCTATCCGGCCTCGACCAACTTCGGCGCCACCTCGGTGGGGACGCTCTCGATCCGCCGCTTCCTGCGCCCGGTCTGCTATCAGAACATGCCGGAGGCCATCCTCCCGGCCGATCTCACCTGAGCAGGGGCAGCGACATGGACCTTCCCGCGAACGCCTTCAAGCGCGCCATCCTCGCCGGCCGGCATCAGGTCGGCCTGTGGTGCATGATCCCCGGCAGCTTCGTCACCGAAGCCCTGGCCGGGGCCGGCTTCGACTGGCTGCTGCTCGACACCGAGCATTCGCCGGCCGACGTGCTGACGGTGCTGCCGCAGCTCCAGGCCGCCGCTGCCTACAATGTCTCCGCGGTGGTGCGCCCCGCCGCCAACGACCCGGTGCTGATCAAGCGGCTGCTCGACTGCGGCGCCCAGAGCCTGCTGATTCCCTACGTCCAGTCGGTGGCGGAAGCCGAGGCGGCGGTCGCCGCCGTGCGCTATCCGCCCGAGGGCATCCGCGGCGTCGCCGGGCTGACCCGCGCCAGCCGCTTCGGCCGCGTGCCGGGCTATGCAAAGCACGCGGCGGAGGAGATCTGCCTCTTGGTGCAGGTCGAAACGAAGAAGTCCCTCGACGCCATCGAGGACATCGCCGCGGTCGAGGGCGTCGACGGCATCTTCATCGGCCCGGGCGACCTCTCGGCCAGCCTCGGCCATCCCGGCGAGCTGTTCCATCCGGAAGTCGTCGCCGCGGTCGAGGGCGCGATCTCCCGCGTGGCGGCGGCGGGCAAGCCGGCCGGCGTGCTCACCTACGACCTCGACTTCGCGCGGCGCTGCATGGACCTCGGCACGCTGTTCACCGCCGTCGGCGCCGACCTCGCGATCCTGGTGCGCGGCGTCGACCGCCTGGCCGGCGAGTTCAAGGCCGGCTAGCGCCCGGCCTCCACTACTTGAACCCCGTCACCCCAGCACCTTGTCGATGAAGGCTTCGCTGCGCTGGTGCGCCAGCGCGGCCGCCTCGGCGACGTAGCTCGGCCGGGCGTCGTTGGCGAAGGCGTGGCCGGCCTCGTAGAGCTGGACCTCGGCCTCGGGCAGATAGGCCTGCATCTCCGCGCGCATCTCCGCCGGCACGTGGTCGTCCTGGCTGCCGAAGTGGCACAGCAGCGGCGCCTTCAGCGGGCGGTCCAGGTATTGCGGCAGGCGGGTGCCGTAGAAGGCGATCGCCCCGGCGATGTCCAGCACCTGCGCCGCGCGCAGGGCGAGGCCGCCGCCCCAGCAGAAGCCCATCACCACGACCTTGCCGCCGTTCTGCTTCAGCGTCGTCACCGCCGCGTCGACGTCGGTCATGGTCTGCGAGAGATCGGCGGCCAGCATGATGTCGCGCCCGCGCGGGCCCTGGCCGAAGGGGATCACCGCGCCGCGTTCCTTCCGGTCGAACAGCGCCGGGACGGCGACCTCCAGGCCCAAGCCCGCGTAGTGCGCGGCGACTCCCTTCAGCTGGTCGGTGACGCCGAAGATCTCCTGCAGCACGACCAGGCCGCCGCGGCGCTTGCCCTGGGCGGGCTGCATCCAGCAGTCCAGCTCGTGCCCGTCGGATGCCGTGATCCGAACCATCTTTCCGTCACTCTGTTGCGACATCGACTCTCGTTTCCTCTTATTCGCCGACCGTGATGCCGGCTTCTTCGTAGTAGCGCAGGGCGCCGGGGTGATAGGGCACCGCGTTGGCCGGCGCCATCTCCGCCAGCTTGGC
>MRWG01002248.1_pt1 | contig 10163 bp, 10 predicted proteins | sample 1013341 | NCBI WGS metagenome assembly MRWG01 (sample SAMN06117577, study PRJNA244670) | biofilm metagenome | biome: Water; feature: Cathode Biofilm; material: Biofilm; isolation source: microbial consortium enriched at the cathode of a solar microbial fuel cell | place: USA: District of Columbia ...
GCTGCGCCGCGAGTTGGCCGACCGCCGGGCCCGGCGTCGTCACCGCGATCCTTGCCAGGGAGCAAGGCGGCGAAGTCTTCTACGACTGGGGCGGCGGCCTCATCTGGCTGGCGCTGCCGGCCACGGGGGACGCGGGCGCGGCGCAAGTGCGCGCCGCCGTCGCCGCGGCGGGCGGCGGCCATGCGACCCTGGTCCGCGCGCCCGAGGCGCTGCGCGCCGCCGAGGCGGTGTTCCAGCCGCAGGACGCGGCGAAAGCGCTGCTCAGCGAAAAGGTGAAGGACGGCTTCGATCCCAAGCGCGTGCTGAACCCGGGCCGCATGTACGCCGGACTGTGAGGGGCGGAATCTAACAGATGCAGACCAACTTCACCCTGGCCCAGCTCGCCGACCCCGGGATCGCGGAAGCCAACAAGATCCTGCGCAACTGCGTGCACTGCGGCTTCTGCACGGCGACCTGCCCGACCTACACCCTGCTGGGCGACGAGCTCGACAGTCCGCGCGGGCGCATCTACCTGATCAAGGACATGCTGGAGAACGGCCGCGATGCTTCGCCCAAGGTCGTCAAGCACATCGACCGCTGCCTCTCCTGCCTCTCCTGCATGACCACCTGTCCCTCGGGCGTGCACTACATGCACCTGGTCGATCACGCCCGCGCGCACATCGAGAAGACCTACAAGCGGCCGCTGCCCGACCGCCTGCTGCGCTGGCTGCTTGCCTTCGTCATCCCGCACCCCAACCGCTTCCGCCTGGCGCTGCTGGGCGCCTTCTTCGCCAAGCCGCTGGCGGGCCTCATGCCGGGGCGCCTGAAGGCCCTGCTGGCCATGGCGCCGAACGAGACACGTTCACCCAGCCGTTTCGACAAGCCGCAGGTGATCCCGGCCCAGGGGCCGCGCCGCGCCCGCGTGGCGCTGATGACCGGCTGCGCCCAGAAGGTGCTGGCGCCGGAGATCAACGAGGCCACGGTGCGCCTGCTCACCCGCCACGGGGTCGAGGTCGTGGTGGCCAAAGGGGGCGGCTGCTGCGGCGCCCTGGTGCATCACATGGGCAAGGAAGACCCGGCCCTCGACAACGCCCGCGCCAACGTCGTCGCCTGGACGCGCGAGCTGGAGGAAGGCGGTCTCGACGCGATCATCATCAACGCCTCGGGCTGCGGGACCACGGTGAAGGACTACGGCTTCATGCTGCGCGAGGACGCCGCCTGGAAGGACAAGGCGGCGAAGGTCTCGGCGCTGACCAAGGACGTGACCGAGTTCATGGACACCCTGGGCCTGAAGGGCGCGACGGCGGGGCGGCCGCTCACCGTCGCCTACCACTCCGCCTGCTCCATGCAGCACGGCCAGCAGATCCGCCGCGAGCCCAAGGACCTGCTGACGGCGGCGGGCTTCGCCGTGAAGGAAGTGCCGGAGGGCCACCTCTGCTGCGGCTCGGCGGGCACCTACAACCTGCTGCAGCCGGAAATCGCCGACAAGCTCAAGGCACGCAAGGTCGCCAACATCGAAAGGACCGGCCCCGACGTCATCGCCACCGGCAACATCGGCTGCATGACGCAGATCGCCGGCGGCACCGGCATCCCGGTGGTGCACACGGTGGAACTGCTCGACTGGGCCACTGGCGGCCCGGAGCCACGGGCGCTGGAGAAGGGCGCTTCCTGAGACGTCACCCTCTCTCTTGGCTGCGGTACATGCATGTCGTGCCACACCCAAGGCTGTCGTCCCGGCATTCATTGCCGGGACCCATTGCTCTAACCGCTTATAGGACATTGGCAGTTAAAGACGCCTTTGGGTCCCGGGATCAAGTCCCGGGACGACAGCGGTGCGTGAACCGCGTATCGCGCGACCGCCTCATGAAGTGTGCGACTCGACCAGGGCCAGCGCCGAGAGCCCACTGCGGGCGATCAGCCGGCTACTGCCCTGCGTGCAGCTTCTTGGCGTAGGCGACGATGTCGTCGACCTGCTCCGGCTGGATCTGGAAGGTGGCGACGAAGGCCGGGTCCTTGGTGGGCGGCTCCACGCCGGGGATGCGCACCACCACCGGGTGCGGCGGGCGCTCGAAGAAGGTTTCGAAGCGCTCCAGGTAGTCGCCGCGCCGCGCCAGCAGGCGGAAGGACGGCGTGCTCTCGATGCCGCCGTAGGGGTTGTAGTCGGGCACCACGTGGCAGCGCGAGCAGTGGTCGATGGCGATCTGCCGCCCCTTTTCGGCATCGCCCGCCGCCTCGCCGGGCGCGGGCAGGGCGACGAGGAGGGCGAAGGCGGCCGGCAGCAGCAGTTTTTTCATGGCCATGGCTTAGTCTAGCGCAAGGCGGTCTCCTCGCTCAATTGTCACCCTGGAGTTTGTCACGAGGGTCCGGGCTGCCGTTTCGTCGCTTGCCCCTGGGGGCCAGGGACAAGCCCGGGCATGACGAGCAAGAAGCGATGTCACCGGGAGACGTTTGATGTCTCCGTCTCGAGACCGCCATCTCTCAGGTGGAATATTCGGTCGAAGCGGTCGAAGATCTTCTCGTCATGTGTCACCGCCAGAATCGCAGCATCTTGCTCGGCCGCGACCTTGCGCAGCAGATCCATGACGATTCCCGCCCGTTGTGAATCCAGTGCCGCGGTGGGCTCATCGGCGAGAATGATTCTGGGATGGTTGGCGAGGGCGCGGGCGATCGCGACTCGCTGAGCCTCACCCCCGGACAGGCTGGCGGGCATGGCATCCCTGCGGTGCGCCACGTCCAGATAGTCCAGCAGCTCGACAGCGCGCCGCTTGGCTTCCGCCGCGGCATAGCCTGCCAGATTGAGCACCACGGCGACATTGTCGGTGCTGTTGAGGAAGGGGAGTAGATTGTGGAACTGGAAAATGAACCCAACTTTCTCAAGCCGCAGCCGGCGCAAGTCAGAGCGCAGCCAGCGCCCATCATAGACGACCTCACCGTCCAACATTATCCGTCCGCTGCTCGGCTCGAGGATGCAGCCTATGACGTTCAGGAGCGTCGTCTTCCCCGATCCGCTCGGTCCCAGAAGCGCGACCACCTGCCCTGGAGAGACTTCCAGGCTCACGTCGCGGAGGGCATCGACGCGGGTTTCGCCTTCGCCAAAGTACTTTGAAACATTGTGCACTTGGACAAGCGGGGCCGGCCGGGTCACTTCGCTCACAATCATCCCCCCAGCGCCGTCGCCGGGTCGACCTTGAGAGCGAGCCGAACGCCGAGACCGCTTGAAACGATACAGACAAGGATCACCACCGCCGCGAGCGCCAGCCCGTCCTCCGGCTGGAGCACGACGCGGCGGGGAAAGAAGTCCTTAATCGTGGTGATCAGGAGCGCTCCGAAAGCAAAGCCGAAGACTCCCATCGCGAGTGCCTGTTGCAGTATCAGGCCGATGATTGTCCGGTCCGATGCCCCGATGAGCTTAAGGGTGGCTATCTCCCGAAGCTTGTCCATGGTCATCGTGTAGAGAATCAATGCGATGATCACTGCGGAAACCATTAAGAGGATCGCCGTGAACAGGCCGATCTGTTTACGTGCCCGCTCAACGACCGAACTCGTCAGGATGTGTTCCTGGCCGGCCTGCGTCGTGGCCGCCAGATGCTTCCACCGGCGCGCGCTTATCGCCACGCTGTCCGGTGGCACGTTCGGCGAGACATGGGCGACGACAGCATTGACCGTGTCCGTGTTGCCGGGTGCCGTGCCCCGCGCAATCTCTCGGCGCGCCGCGGGCGGTGCCAGCTCGAACTGCAGTTCCTGGGAATCCCTCAGTGTGACGTAGACGACCGGGTCACCACCGGAGGACACCTGCCCGTCGGTCAGGCCGACGACGGTGAAGGTGTCGCGGCCCAGCTGTATTCCTTCGCCGAGCGCCAGCCGCGCCCGTCTGTCGGCCACCATCTCGTAGCGGCTCCGGCCGATGGTGCGGCCGGAGACGATCTGGTCGGGGCCGCCCGGACGGCCGAGCTCGTAGCCGACCACATAAAGCCGAAGCTTGATTCCCTTGTGGGAGGTCTCGACCGACTGATAGGTCACGGCGCCCGCCGCCTCGACGCCCTGGAGGCGGGCAATCGCTTCGCGCGTGTCGCCGGGAATGCGCGAGGATTCGGCGAAAGGCCCGCGCGTGCCCGACTCGACGACCCAGACATCGACGCCGGGTGTGCGGACCAGTGTCAGGGCATCTTCGACAAGCCCCCGATAGATGCCGATCATGGAAAGCACTACCCCCAGCAGCAGGCTGAGGCCGAAGCAGGTCAGCAGGAAGCGGCCGAGATTGTGACGGATGTCCCGGTAGGCCAGATTCATGGCGCGCCATGCTCCTCCACCGTTGCCGCGCGGCCTTCCCGAAGCCCCGGGCGCAGCGTGCGAACGATCTCTGTGCCATCCGGCAGGCCGTCGACGATCTCCAGCCGGGAATCAAGCGTCCGCTCCCCGAACGTCACATTGCGCTGCCGAAGCGCGCCGGCCTCGACCGTCCAGATCGACCCTTGGGCTCCGTCGAAGCCCTCGACGGCGGCTTCCGGGATCAGTAGAGGCTTCTCGAGTACGGCCGTTCTGATGAGGACCTCGGCCTGTTCGCCCAGATGAAAGCTCTCCGGGCAACGGTCACAGGCAATGTAGACACGGCGTTCTTCGCTGACGCGGTCGCTTTCGATGGCGATGCGGGTGACATGGCCCTTGAACGTGCGCCGGGGCTGTGAGCGCAGGCGGACTTCGGCGGGCTGACCCAGCCGGATGCCGCCCGCACGCGCTTCATCGACGTAGGCGAGGACCCATACGGTTTCCGGGGAGACCAGGGTGAACAGTGTTTCACCGGCGGCGAGCACCGCTCCCAGCTCTTTGTGACGCTCCACGACGACTGCGTCATAGGGCGCGATCAGGACGTGTTGTTCCAGCAGGACTCGCTCAAGCCGATGTTGGGCCTTGGCGTCGTCAAGGGCGGCTTTCGCCACTTCGACATCGCTGAGCGCCACCGCGAGCTCGGCGGCGGCCACGTCTTCCTCCATCTGCGCTTCCTCGGCTACTTCGACTGAAACCGTCTGGCGGGCGACGAGCGCCTGCTTGCGTTTGTTCGCCTGCTGTTTCTGAGCAAGGACCGCGCGGGCTTTGCCCACGGCGGCCTCCGCCATCCTCACCGCCGCTTCGGCATTGATCACACCGGCCCTGGCCTTGGCTACGCGCGCCTCCTGCTGGGCGCCATGCAGGCGCGCCAGGACATCGCCTTGCTTCACCCGGTCGCCATGATCGGCATTCAATTCGACCAGCGCTGCGCCGACCTCAAAACCGATTCTGGAAAGGATGCGGGCCTCCATGGTGCCCAGGCCGAAAACCTCCACCGGCACATCTTCATCGGGTCTCGCCACTTCGACCGTGAGGGGGCGCATGGTGATGAACCAATAGCCGGCCAGTCCCAAGGTGACGGACACGAGCAGTGGCAGGAAGTAGCGGACTATATGACGCTTCACGGCTGGCGGCCCCCGCACCTTTCAACATTTTCCTTCACGAGCCCGCTCAGTTGGATATCGAGAAGGCGCGCGCCTTCGCTTGCCAGGTCGAAGCTGCGACCGCTGATCGACCATCGCACCGCAAGCCCCTGGACCAGGGCGATGATGAGGAAAGCCATGTCTTCCGGTTCGAGATCGTCGCGCAGCGTGCCCGCGTCTCTCGCGCGCGCGGCCAGGTCGGCAACCCTCCGGTGGAAGCGACCCAGGAGGCCGTAGAAGGCGCTGCGCAGACCCTTGTTCTTGGTGTGGAGCTCCCGCGAAAACAGGATGGCCGGGATCGCCGGCGTGGACTGAATCAGCCGCAGCTGCGCGGCGATCAGCGCGCGGATCTGGTCCAAAGGCGCGGCGTCCGGGCTCTGGGCCTTCTGCCAGCGCGATTCCATTGTCGCGCCGACATGTGCGGCGACGGCCTCCCACAGGTCCTTCTTCGTGCGAAAATGCCGGAATATTCCGGGCTGGGTCAGGCCCACGGCCTGCGCGACCGCCTGGGTGGTCAGCCGCTCGGGGCCGAGCCTGTCGGCGAGGCGGAGGGCGGCGTCGATGATTTCGGCCTTGCGGGCTTCCGCAGTTTTCCGAATACGCATGGGGTCTTCTAGTTAGTGTCTACTCACTAACTAGTAACTGCGGCGGCGGCTGTCAATGGGCGAAGAAGGTACGGGGGGAAAGGCCGGCGGCCCTTCGGTCGCCTTACATCTCCGGCCGGACGGCCGCGGGGGCCGGCTCCGGGAATGGCAGGTGAGAGAAAGGGGGCTAGCCCGCCAGGCCGGCGAGCGCCAGGCGCTGGGTGTCCACGGCGCGCTTCCAGATCAGCTCTTTCCAGTCGTCGGCGTCCTGGTAGAAGGCCTCGCGGATCTGCGCCTTGATGGCCTTGCCCTTGGTGGCCTCCAGGTCGCCGTGCAGGTGCAGCCAGTTGTCGGCGCGCAGCGCCAGCTTCACCTCTTCCGTCGGCAGGGTGCCGTATTCCAGGGCGATGGCCGTCAGCTCCTTGCCGGACAGGGCCTCTTCCATGCCGATGACGTTGAAGCCGCGGATCTCCGTCGCCGAGGAGGTGCCGAGCGCCGGGCAGGTGAAGTCCTCGCCGTACCACTCGCGCACGCGCTCCAGGATCGGCGAATCCGGCGCCGCCGGGCAGATGCGCTCGCCGTGGCCGCGCGGGCCCAGGCCGGTGTGGTAGTCGATGACCGCGATCCGCTCGGCCCGGGAGAGGTGGCGCTGGAAAACCTGCTTCAGCGTCAGGTGCGACCAGGTGGGCGCGGTGCCGCCGAAGAAGATGCCGTCAGCGTGGGTATACTGGCCGTTGGTGATGGCGGCCTGCAGGCCGGCCGTCCCGTGTGCCTCGGCGTAGGCGGCCAGCACTTCGCGCGTCGCGGCGATGGTGGCGTCGTCCCAGGTGGGCGGGCAGAGCGCCTCGGCCAGCTCATCGTAGCCGGGGTTGTCGGGCAGGCCCCCCGCGAAGTCCACGAAGTTGCGGTTCAGGTCGACGTTGTTCTCGGTGACGCGGCGCAACCAGGCGAAGCCGTGCGGGTTGATCGCGTGTACCGCCATGAAGGCAATCTCATCGTCCTGTTCGCCCGCCAGGCCGCTCTCGAACCAGCCGGTCTGCACGCCCGAGCCGCAGAAGCCTTCCACGCCGTGGGTGCCGGAAAGGGTGACGAGCACGCGCGCGGCGTCCTCCGGCCCCAGCCAGGCGACATCTGTCGCCAGGTCTTCACCGGCCGGACCCGGATGGGGGTGCGCATAGCTGGTAAGCCGGGCGCCGGCACGCGCCGCGGCTTCGGTGAACCGCCGCCGGGCTTCGGCATAGTCGGAAGAGAAATAGGCGGCGCCTGCCATGCGGCGGTCTCCTTCTTGCAAGAGCGGTCGGTCTGTGCAGGTCGAAAACGGCGGCGCCGCGGCGAAACGGACGCCTTCAAAGAATTGTGAAACCTGGGTTTGTCGTCAGGGCTTTGGCTGAACAGGTACTTCCGTCATAATCCACAGAATGAAGCGCTTGCCAATCACAGCGATCGCAATTTTCGCACTCTTTTGCGCCACTCTGGCGTTGGGCACGCCGGCGCGCGCCGACCAGAACGACGCACGCCTGGACGCGCTCTTCGTGCGGCTGCTCGAGGCCCCCGGGCCCGGCGAGGCGCAGCTCGTGGAAGGGCTCATCTGGTCGATCTGGATCCAGTCGGACGACGGCGCGGTGCAGGTCCTCATGCACGACGGGATCGAGGCGCTGCAGCGGGGCAACTATCCCCGCGCGCTCGGCAAGTTCGAGCAGATGGTGCTGATCGCCCCGGACTTCGCCGAGGGCTGGAACAAGCGGGCCACGGTGCACTACCTGCTCGGCAACTACGAGCAGTCGCTGGCCGATATCGACAAGACCCTGGCGCTGGAGCCGCGCCACTTCGGCGCCCTGGCCGGGCGCGGCTTGGTCTATGCGGAGCTGGAGGATGCGCCGCACGCGCTCGAGGCCTTCGAGGACGCCCTGGCGATCCACCCCAACCTGACCTCGGCGGCGATCAACGCGGCGCGGCTGCGCAAACTGCTGCAGGACCGGGATATCTGAAAAGAAGCGCCTATAGCGGCTTGTGGTCGGTGCCTTCGCCGGGCGTCATGAAGACCAGCTCGCCGGGCTCGACCACCTTCACCCGGTGCCAGCGGCCGCGCGGGACGACGAAGGTTTCTCCGGCTTTCAGCGGGAAGGTCTCGTCTTCGGGCTGGTGTTCCAGCACCACCGTCATCTCGCCGGAGAGCAGCAGCAGGATTTCGTCGCCGGCGGGATGGACCTCCCAGTGGCCGACGTCCTCGGCCAGGACGGCGGCCATGACCAGCATGCCGTCGAGCGGTCGCTTGCCGGAGATCAGGTCGGGCCAGAATTCCGGCGTCAGCGCGATGTGTTCGATGCCGCCGTCGCCGCGCAGTTCCAGGTAGGTCTCGGTCAGACGGCTGGCGGCGCGCGGCGGCATGAGTTCTCTCGCGGTTACTGCTCCACCCGGGCGATGCGCAGCATGTTGGTGGTGCCCGGGGTCTTGAAGGGCACGCCGGCGGTGATCGCCAGGGTGTCGCCCAGGTCGGCGAAGCCTTCGCGCACGGCAAGGCGGCAGGCCTTTTCCACCATCTCCTGGGTGTTGGAGACATCCTCGGTGTGCAGGCAGTGGGCGCCCCACAGCACCGCCAGGCGGCGTGCCGTGCGGATCTCGTTGGTGAAGACCATGATCGGCACGTCGGGCCGCTGCCGCGCGGCGCGCAGGGCGGTGGAGCCGGACATGGTGTAGTTGACGATGGCCGCGGTGGAGAGCGTGGAGGCCACCTGTGAGGCGGCGGCGGAGATGGCGTCGGCGCCGGTCGCCTCCGGCTCGCCCTCGCGCGAATGCAGCAGGCCACGGTAGGCGGGGTCGGCCTCGGTCGAGGCGATGATGCGGTCCATGAAGGTGACCGCTTCCTTGGGATACTTGCCGGCGGCGGACTCGGCGGAGAGCATCACCGCGTCGGCGCCGTCGTAGATGGCGGTCGCCACGTCGGAGGCCTCGGCGCGGGTCGGGGCCGGGGCCGCGATCATGGATTCCAGCATCTGGGTGGCCACCACCACCGGCACGCCGGACAGGCGGCAGGCGTGGATGATCTGCTTCTGGCGGCTGGGGATGGACTCCGGCGGCATCTCCACGCCCAGGTCGCCGCGCGCCACCATGATGGCGTCGGACAGCGCGATGAGCTGCGACAGGCAGTCCAGGGCGGCGGGCTTTTCGACCTTGGTCATGATCGCCGCGCGGTCTCCGACCAGCCGGCGCGCCTCGGTCAGGTCCTCCGGGCGCTGGATGAAGGACAGCGCAATCCAGTCGCAGCCCAGCTCCAGCGCGAACTCCAGGTCGGCGCGGTCCTTCTCGGTGATGGGGGAGATCGGCAGGATCACGCCCGGCAGGTTCACGCCCTTGTGGTCGCGTAAGGGACCCCCGATGACCACCTTGGTCTCGGCGTAGTCCGGGGCGCAGTCCTGCACCTCGAGGCGCAGCTTGCCGTCGTCGATCAGCAGCGAGGTGCCGGGCGAGATGGCGGCGAAGATCTCCGGATGCAGCAGCGGCGCGCGCTTGTCGTTGCCGGGCGTCTCGTCGAGGTCCAGGCGGAAGGGCTGGCCCGCCTTCAGCGTGACCTCGCCGCCTTCCATCTCGCCGATGCGCAGTTTCGGGCCCTGCATGTCGGCGAGGATGCCGATGGGGCGCTCCACCTCCGCTTCGATTTCGCGGATCGTGTCGTAACGTTCGCGGTGGTCGTCGTGGGTGCCGTGACTGAAGTTCAGGCGGAATACGTCGGCGCCGGCGCGAAACAGTTCGCGGATCTGCTCCTTGGAGGAGCTGGCGGGGCCGAGCGTGGCTACGATCTTTGCTTTTCTTTGGCGTCGCATGGCGCGGAGTCTACCCAGGATTTTGTAAGAGCCTAGTCGAAAATTTATGACGCTTGGATGTCGGCTAGCTTTCGCCGGCTTCCGTGGTCACCAGGATGGCGCGGAAATCGTTCACGTTTGTGAGGGTCGGCCCGGTCACCACCAGGTCGTTCAAGGCGGAGAAGAAACCATAGCCGTCGTTGTCGGCCAGCATGGCCTTGGCGTCGAGGCCCCCGGCCGCGGCGCGCGCCAGGCAGCCGGGCCCGGTGATGGCGCCGGCGTTGTCCTCGCTGCCGTCGATGCCGTCGGTGTCGCAGGCCAGGGCGTAGATG
>MRWG01002249.1_pt1 | contig 10156 bp, 7 predicted proteins | sample 1013341 | NCBI WGS metagenome assembly MRWG01 (sample SAMN06117577, study PRJNA244670) | biofilm metagenome | biome: Water; feature: Cathode Biofilm; material: Biofilm; isolation source: microbial consortium enriched at the cathode of a solar microbial fuel cell | place: USA: District of Columbia ...
GGGACGATGGCCATCACGCCGGATAGACGCAACTCGTCTTCTCAGTCTCCCACACGGTGATCTCGCGCAATTCGGCGCCGCTCGATTGGATTTCCGGCGCGAGCCGTTCAAAGCACACGCGCGCGATGTTTTCAATGCTTGGGTTGAGATCAGCAAACTCGGGGACATCAGCGTTCAAATGTTTGTGATCGAGATGGTCGATCAGCGTCTCGCGCGTGATGCGTTCAAGATCCTGCAGCGTCAACGCCGGTGCGCCGTCGCCAATTGGCGCCTGCACGCATGGCTCAATGTGATAGTTGTGCCCATGTCCGGCTGGATTGTTGCACTTACCGAAGATGTCCTGGTTCTCAGCATCGCTGAGCTCAGGCACATGCAGTCGGTGAGCGGCGGCGAACTCAAACCTCTGTCGCAGGAGCACTGCATTCATGTTGTCTCGCTCCAATTCGATCGAAAACGTCGGTGTCATGCGCCATCGCACGCGATCCAATTGTGGCAGCGCGCCCTTCAACGACTCAAACACATCGCGAAGCACACATGCCGAACGCGCGCCCTTCATTCTGAAAGCGTCGCTGATCAGCGGAATCGCAACGTCGCGCGTCGCCCGGTCGATGGCCTTGATGTTGATGAAATAACCCGTGGTCGGGTCCGCTTCGCCACGACAGGACACGTCCAATTCGTAGTGGGCGCCCAGCCCGTGCATCGACGGGGCGCCCGCGAAGCTGTTGTCGGGCTCCGGCGCCGCGTTGGGCGAGTCTCCGCCGACGGCGAATCTGACTGTACGGGTGATTCGAAGCACTCTGGAGCCATCGTAGGCTGATTCTGGCGATCGCAATGGCCGCGCTGATAGCATGTGCAGTCGCGGGGGGCGTCGGTTCGACACTTTCCCCGCCATTGGAGGAACTGATCATGATTCGCTCGCTCCTTGCCGCGTTAGCCGCTTCCGTCACTTTTGCGTCGCCGGCGAGGGCGGAGGCGCCGCCATCGAATGACCAGGCGCCTGATGACCCGACACAGGTCATGTCATTCACGATGGAGCGACTCGAGGGCGGTGAAGAGGACCTCAGCGCGTACCAGGGCAAAGTCGTGCTCATCGTGAACACGGCGAGCAAGTGCGGACTGACGTCGCAATACGAAGGCTTGCAAGAGCTCTACGAAACGTACAAGGATCAGGGGTTTGTGATTCTTGGGTTCCCGGCCAACAACTTCATGAGCCAGGAGCCGGGCAGCGATGAAGAGATCGCGCAGTTCTGTGAACGCAACTATGGCGTCACGTTCCCGATGTTTTCGAAGATCAGTGTCAAAGGGAGCGATCAGCACCCGTTGTACGCGAAGCTGACCTCAGCGCCAGAGCCCATCGGCGGCGAAGTGAAATGGAATTTCCAGAAGTACCTGGTGGATCCGTCCGGTCACGTCGTGGCGAAATTCAGCCCACGCACGAAGCCATTGAATGAACAAGTGACCGGCAAGATCGAGGAACTGCTCCAGCAGCAGAATTGAGCGCGACTGAGTCCGAAGGACGGGTCGGGCGTTACTCCAATCCTGCGAGCGCTTCTTCTGGAATATCCGCGTTCGTGTAGACCTTCTGCACGTCGTCGTTGTCTTCGAGCGCATCGATCAGCCGCATCACCTTGCCGGCGCCGTCAACGGTGACCGAGACGGTGTTGGACGGCTGCATGGTCAACTCGGCGCTGGCGCACTCGATCTCGTTGGCGTCGATGGATTCTTTCACAGCGATGTAGTCGGTCGGCGCCGTGGTGATCGTCCAGACGTCGTCTTCCAGCGACACGTCTTCGGCGCCGGCTTCGATCGCCAACTCCATCAAAGCTTCTTCACCGGGGGCTTTGTCCTTCTCGATTGAGATGACGCCCTTGGGCTCGAAGTTGTAGCTGACGCATCCGGTCGCGCCGAGGTTGCCGCCGTACTTGCCGAAGATCGTGCGCATCTCCGGCGCCGTGCGATTTCGGTTGTCCGTCAGCGCATCAACGATGATCGCGACGCCTTCAGGACCGTAGCCCTCGTATCGAATGGATTCGTACTGAACTGCATCTGCGCCATCGCCCGAGCCTTTCTTCACGGCTCGTTCGATGGTGTCCTTGGGCATGTTCGCCGCTTTGGCCTCTTCGATGGCGTAGCGCAACGTGAGGTTCGTCGCCGGGTCGCCGCCGCCGGAACGAGCCGCGGCGATAATCGCGCGGCTGCACTTGCTCCACATCTTGCCTTTGACGGCGTCCTGCCGAGCTTTGCGGTGCTTGATATTGGCCCATTTACTGTGACCGGCCATCGAGACTCTCCAAATTGAAACTGCGGACAATCACCCCACTCGGGGCGATGCGATTGAACAGGCGATGGTATCGCCACAACGTCCAGTCTGGTTGGTGATGGTCAGGGTGACGACGCTGGTTGATTCACCGGGCGGAGCGTGGGGACGATGTCCGGCGGCTCGCCACGGCTGGCTGCAGCAAGCTTGGCGCGAACGGCGTCCAGATCCGCTCTGGACTGATCGAGCAATTGCTGAGCGAGCTGGACACGCTCATTCTGCGCGCCCTGAATCTGGTTGAGTTGCCGCTCCAGATTGATGATCTGTTCTTCAAGGAGGCCTTCGGCGCCTTTCCAGCGGTCCATGGCGTCGCGTTCGCGCCCGGCGGCCCAGAGCGCATCGCCGTAGTGGTCCTGCACTTCAGCGCTGGATCGATTCACCGGGAGGGACGATGCGCGTCGAAGCACGGTCAGCGCGCCTTCTCGAATGAGTTCACCATTTGGACCTCGTTCATCATAGAGCACGCCCTGGCGATACAGGACCCAACCGAGTGAGTCCATCGCAAATGGGTCATCGTCGCGGACAGCCAGCGATCGACGGATGAGCGTTTCCGCGTCGTTCAGTCGCTGGCCCTGAACGGTCAGGTAGTAGCCGTAGTTGTTGTTCAGGGTTTCGTGGTCGGGATCGAATTCTCGCGCCAATTCGTACATCGCGACCACATCGGCGAACGGCGCATCGCGGGCGGAGAATCGGTCTGCGGTCAACATGGCGAGCTCCGCATTCATGCGGTCCGCATCGCCGGTCGGCTGCACGCTATCGAGTCGAAGCACTTCGCTCGCCATGTTGTTCGTGGCAATGGCTCGAATGATGCGCATCGCCGCTTCGTGGTCGAGCATCGTTCGCGCTGCCGAGTGCCACGCGTAGAAGAACCGCGGCTCAAGATCAATCACCTGTCCGTACAACATTTCGCCGACGCGAACGGCGAGTTCCGGGCGCTCGAAAATGATGAAGCGAACAACGGCGATGTACGCGGTCTCGGCGCGGCGTTCACGGTGTTGAATAATCGCCTGCTCGAGCACGGCAACCACATCCTCATAAGGACGATCGCCTTTGACCAGCACATTCAGGTGTTGCTGCTGCACTTCGGGGGGGAGCGTCGGGAAGATGTCATTGAGAAGGTCAAAGAGTTCAATGACAGGATCGATTTCCGCCTGATCCTGGATCGCTTCCTGACCGAGCAGCAGGATCGCGTTGGTCAACGGTCGGGCGAGCGGCGTCGGGATTCGCGAAGCCGCGTTGAGTTCTTCGAGCAACTCCGCCGCGGCTCGGTCGGTCATGCCCAGCCGAACCAGCACTTCTGAGAGCTCGACCGCCCGTGCGAGGGACGCCGGCTGCCGTTCGAGTCGCGCCAATGCACGTTGATCCGCTTCTTCGACGCGATTGAGCCGCTCGCGAAGAATGGTCTCCAACTGGCGCGCGGCGTCGTCATCGCGTGGCTGAGTCTCCAGCCAATCGTCAAGCAACGCGACGGCTTCTTCCGCCTGGCCATTGGAAGCAAGCAGGCGCGCCAAGGCTGAAGGAATCACGCCACTTGTGGGTGTGGAATCAAGCCTCGATCGAAGCCACGCCTCAGCGCGCTCGGCGGAACCCGTTCGCAGCCAAAGCGTCGTGAGCAGATTGACGACGGGCTCGGTCGGGTCTTCCTCCGCGAGACTTAGCAAGTCGCGTTCGGCCTGGTCGTATTGGCCCGTGGCGACCAGTTCCTGGGCGCGGAGCCATCGAAGCGTGCGACTGGACGGGTTGGCGTCTCGAAGGCGCCGCACGGTGTCCGTGAGTTTGTCAGCGTCCGCGAGCGGCCCATTGCGGACGTAGAGATCGATCAGTCGGCGAAACGCCGGTTCAAACGCGGGATCGACTTCGAGCGCGCGTTGGGCCCAGCGTTCGACTGCGACCGCATCACTGACGCGCCATGAAAGTTCGGTCGCCAGCGCAAGCGCATCGAGTTCGTTGGTGGTGAATGCGTTGGGCTCGCCGTCGGCCATCGGTTCAACTGCGGGCAGCAGGACATCGAGGGCTTCTTCAAATCGACCGACGACGGCCAGCGATCGCGCCAGGAGCAATCGATCCGCATCGTCAGATGGCGATCCGAGCGACATGACGGCGAGGTTGGCTTGATCGATATCGCCCTGCGAGGCGAGGAGTTCGATAAGCAAGACAGTCATCGCGTGACTGGCCAGTGAATCTCCGCTCTCGCCAAGCACCCGCTTGAGTGAAGCGATGGCTTCTTCGGTTTCACCTTGACGCTCCATGAGACGCGCTGCCAGCATCGCCTCAGCAGGTGAATCTGAAGATTCAACACTGATGGAAAGCGACTCGATCGGCGCCCCGTGTTGCAGGAGCGCATTGGTGTATCGCTCTTCATTGAGGGGCGCCTGTTCAATGAGACGCACTGTCTCGGCGACCATCAGGTCAGGATCGTCACCGACGAGTTGAAACAAATCGCTCACGGCGCCGGCGTCGGCCGGGTGGTGCGCCAACCAATCTCGAAGCGCACGGCGCGCCTGGTTCGGCGGAAGCGCCGCAGCCGCGGCGCGAGCGTAGAGCGAGGCGAGGCGCTTTTGCTCATCGGGGCTGAGCGATTGGCGACGATCATTGATCGCCGTGGTGAGCAGGGGGCCCACATTGCTGTAGCTTCCGATGTATCGAATCAGGGGGAGCAGCCGATCCCCAGAAAGATCGACGCCCGTCTCCAGCGAATCGAGCACGGCGAGCGCGGCGTGCGCCGGCTGCCCGCTTTGCATGGACGCATACACCAATCGCGGGAGCAACCCGGCTGGGTCCAGCGTCGGAAGGGCGGTCGCTTCGGAATAGGCGTTCAGCGCGTTCGGCCAGTTCACGAGCCGCACGTAGGCGTCGCCAATGGTGCGCCACGCATCGCCGCGCTGTCGAAACAGCGATTCCAGTTCCGCCTGATACTGAGTCGGCGCATCAAAGGAGGCCGGGAGATCAAGACCGGACGCGAGCAACTCCGCGCCGGCCTGAAGATAGCCGAGCGAAAGCAGCGCCTGACCGAGATGAAAGTCGAGCACGTACGCAATGCCGGAGTCTCGAGAATTCTGGGAAGCGGCGCGGGCGGCGATCAAGTGGGTCGCCGCGCTTTCGGCGTCGCGTCGCTGCAATGACCAGATGCCGACGTGCATCAGGCTCTCGACATGATTCGGATCAAGACGGAGCGCCTGTCGGTACGCGGCGGCGGCGGAGAGGCGATCCCCGAGTCGGTTTTGCGCCTTGCCAATCGCGCGCCACGGTTCAGGCGCGTTGGGGTCTGCTTTGGCGGCCGCCTCCAGTTCCACCAGCGCGCCTTGCACATCACCCGAGATCAGCCGCGAACGACCGGTGATGTAGTGCATGACCGATTCAGGCGTGGGCGAGGGGACAATGTCTGTTTCAGGGCTCTGATCCGGCGGCGTGCCGATTTCAGCGATCGCGGCGTCGAGCGCGAGCCGGGCGCGCGGATCTTCCGAAGGCGCCAGCGTGTCGACCGGGAACCCTTCAGGCGGCGGCGCATTGGTTGCGGCGTCGTTCGTTCGCGAGCGTTCAGCCAGACGCTCCAGTCGCCCTCGCGCACTGAGGTCGCGCGATGCACTCTCGTTCGCGCAGCCTCCGATCAGGGCGAGGATGCACATCGCCAGACACAAGACGGCTCGCTTCGTATGTGGCATCACTCGCTCCGGTGGCGTCAGCTGGTTCACTTTTTGCGCGATCGCGTCGTCTTCTTCCGTGTCGTCGATTTCTTGCTGACCTTCTTGCGTGCCGATTTCTTCTTCTTGGATGCGCGCTCAGGTTTGGCTGTCTTCTTGGGCGCTCGATCCGAATCGTCGGACCAGGCTCGAAGCAGCAGGTAGCACTCCGTGGAGTCCGCGGCTTTGATCGCGCGCATCATTTGGGCGGATGCGTCGTCAATGGTGATGTCATCCGGGAAGATGTCTTCCGCGATCAGGAGATCAAGCATGCGCTGATCCAGCGGCGCGGCGTGACCACCCAGGGAAATCAAGGCCACGCGAGACGTGACGTACAGAGGCGCCGCGTCAATGGAATCGAGATATTGCTTGGCTTCGCGTTTGCCGAGCGATTTGAGTGATTCCAGCGACATGGCGTGTTCGCGACGAAAAATGTCGTCGAGTGAGGCTCGAAGCCGCACCGCTCGCTCTTCGACGAGGGGGTATCGCTCGCCAAGCATGTCGATGATTTCGTTCGGCAGGGAGACGCGAAGTTCATTGGTGTCAACCACCGTGGACTGGATGCGCTTCAGCGCGTTCTCCGCCTTGGCCGTGGTCGATTCCCACATGAGGTAAGACCAGACGAATTCCTCGACCGGATCCTCAGCGGTTTGCGGCGCCTCAACCGGGCCGTACTTGCTGCGCAACGACTTGAGAAGCGACTTCAGGGCGGAATCAATACTAGCGGTGCTCACGTGGCGTCCTCATTGGAAGTGTCGTTCTCGTGCTCAGAGGCGCTGGGCGAATCCGCGTCCGTCGTCGGTTCGTCCAGTGTTTCAACGGCGTTCTTGATGGCGGCGAGCACGTTCGCCTCGCGTTTGATCTGCTCGTCGATGCGAAATTCAAATTGAGGCAGGCGATGGATCGCGACAAGCTCACCGGCCTGTCGCCTGATGTACGCCCCTGCGGAGCGCAATCCGTGCAGCGTTAGGCTTTCGTCATCAGCCGGGATCACCGTCACGTAAATGATGGCGTCCTTCAAATCAGGCGAGACCTTGACGCGCGTAACGGTAATGACGCCCTGGATCCGAGGGTCGGAGAATCCGCGCTCGATAATGCTCTGAATCGCGCGCTGCAGGACGGATCCGAGTTGCTTGGGACGGTGACTCATGAGTCGTGCTCCTTCAGCATCGACTCGGCCACGCGCGTGTCCGCATCGGTGAACGGCGATTGCAGTTGTGATTCATCCATCTCCGCTGCTCGCTCCAACACGGCCTCACCCTTGACGATCTCGCGGTGCAGGTGAGCGATCTCGGCGTCGTGCAGTCGATGCAGTTTGGCCAGCACCTGATCGAGAACTTCGCCGGCGCGGGCCGCGGTGTTGGCGACCACCGCCATGCCAAGCACAGCCACGTTCACATGATCCAATGCGCCGATCTCGGCGATGGACACAAGGTGTTCGCGGTGGAGGCGGTCCTTCAATGATCGCACAACGCGGCGCTTGTCTTTCAACGAAACCGCGCCAGCGATATGCAACTCGAATTGGAGGATGCCCACGAACATGAATCAGGCCTGCACATGCATCAGGTGAGGGGTGAAGTTGGCTCGGACGGCGGCCGCGCCGGAAAGAGAACGGCGCGGCGCCCGGGGTCTTAGAGCGTTCGTTTGACCTCGACCTGCTTGTAACACTCGAGAATGTCGCCTTCCTTGATGTCGTCGTAGCCGTCGATCTTCATGCCGCATTCCTGGCCGGCGCGCACATCCTTGGCGTCATCCTTGAACCGTTTCAGCTGCGACAGGACGCGATCGTTTTCGATGATGATGTCATCTCGCGTGACGCGGATGTACGCGTTTCGTTCGATGACGCCGTCGGTGACGTAGCACCCGGCGATCGAGCCCACCTTGGACACCCTGAAGACCTTGCGAACTTCCGCATGACCGAGCACTTCCTGGCGAAGCTCGGGCTCGAGCAGGCCTTCGGCGGCGCGTTTCAGGTCATCCGTGATGTCGTAGATCACCTGGTACAGGCGAACCTGAACGCCCTTCTGCTCGGCGAGTTGACGCGCCTTGGCCGAAGCGATGACGTTGAAACCGATGATGACCGCCTTGGAGGCGTCGGCCAGCAGCACGTCGGATTCGGCCACACCGCCGACCGCCGAGTGCAGAACGCGAACACGAACTTCGTCCGTGCTGATGTCTTCGGCGCTCTTGCGAAGCACGTCCACCGAGCCCTGCACGTCCGCCTTGATGACGACGCGAAGCTCCTGCGTTTCGAGCTCCTTCATCTGCGACAGCATGGACTCGAGCGTGACCTTGGGCTGCGCCAACTCGCGTTCACGCTCCCGGTCGCGTCGCTGTTCAGCGGCGTCCTGCGCTTTGCGCAGCGAATCGACGATGTAGAACTTGTCGCCTGCATCGGGCAGCGCGTCGAGGCCGGAAATCTGAACGGGCGTTGCGGGGCCGGCGCTCTTCAGTCGCTTGCTGCGATCATCCACGATGTCGCGAACACGGCCAAAGGCTCGGCCGGCGACGATGAAGTCGCCAACGTTGAGGTGACCGTCCTGCACGATGACATTCGCCGTGGCGCCCTTGCCTTCGATCATGGCGGACTCAACAACGGTGCCTCGCGCCGGGCCGCCGAAGTCGGAGGTCAGTTCAAGCACCTGCGCCTGAAGGTCAATGGTCTCAAGGAGATCCTGAATGCCTTCGTCCTTAATGGCGCTGGTGCGGACGACTTCGGTGTCGCCGCCCCAATCCACGGGGTTCAGTCCGTGCTCGGCGAGCTGGCCGAGAATGCGCTGAATGTTGGCGTCAGTCGCTTCCGGCTTATCGATCTTGTTGAGCGCGACGATGATCGGCACGTCTGCTGCTTTGGAGTGCGCGATCGACTCAATCGTCTGCGGCATGACGCCGTCGTCAGCCGCGACCACGAGGACCACGATGTCCGTGACCTGGGCGCCGCGTGCTCGCATGGACGTAAACGCTTCGTGACCCGGCGTATCGAGGAACAGAACGTTCTTGGATTCATCGCCAAGGTGAACCGGCACGCGGAACGCGCTAGTGGCCTGCGTGATGCCGCCGGCTTCGCCCTCGGCCACGTTGGCGCTTCGGATTCGGTCCAGAAGCGACGTCTTGCCGTGATCGACGTGGCCAAGAATGGTGACGATCGGGTCGCGGGGGCGTTCATCAACCGCGTCGCGCTCTGCGAATTGCTCTTTGACTGTGTCTTCGGCGGTCTTGGCTTCGGCGACGTCGAGCTCGATGTCGTACTCGATCATGATCTCCTGGGCCTTTTCCGTTTCGATGCCGGAATTGACCGTGGCCATGATTCCTTCGAGGAAGAGCTTCTTGATGATGTCAGAGGCCTTCACGCCGGTTGCGGCGGAAAGGTCCTTGATGGTGAACGGCGCAGCGATCTGCACCTTGCCGCCGGACTCAGCCGCCGACACGGTCTGATGACCGGACGACTGCTGTTTCACCTTCATGTCGCGTCGCCGCTGACGCAGGAAACCTCCGGCGCGTGACAGCCGCGCTTCGCGCTCGGCAAGGTCCTGTTGTCGCCATCGGGCGCCATCGCCGCCAGAGCCGCGATCCTTGCGACCTGTGGCGCCGCGACCGCCGGCGCCAGCGCCGCCGCCTCCAGCTCCACCGCCACCCGGGCCGCCGCGACGACGCTTGTTGCGTCGTGAACCGCCGCGGGAGGAATCATCCTCCGGTCCTCCCATGACACCGGCGCCAGCGCCCGCGCCGCCCGGGCCTGAACGTGGCGGGCGACCTGGTCCTCCGGATTGGCGGGGACGTCGATGCTCAATGGCTTCGGGTTTTTCGATGCGGACGACTTTGGGTCCGGACAACGCCGCGGGCTTGGTGACCTCGAGTTTCGGTCCGGCGGGCTTCACATCCTTGGGACGCGTCGGCTCATTCATCACCACCTTGCCGCTTGCGTCCTGATCCGATGTGTCCGTGGCCTTGGCGGTTGGCGCCGCAGTGGTTGCCGGCTCTTCCTCCGTCGGGGGAGGTGTGGGCGCGGCGTCTCTTGGCGCTTCAGCAACGGGCGCTGTTTCAGGCGTCTCAACGGACGGCGCCGGGGCTGCGGGCGATTCCTGCACCGGCTCTTCAGTCGGCAGTTCAGGCGCTTCCGGCGGGGGAGCGGTTGCGGCGCTGGCGACTGGGTCAGCAT
>MRWG01002250.1_pt1 | contig 10156 bp, 6 predicted proteins | sample 1013341 | NCBI WGS metagenome assembly MRWG01 (sample SAMN06117577, study PRJNA244670) | biofilm metagenome | biome: Water; feature: Cathode Biofilm; material: Biofilm; isolation source: microbial consortium enriched at the cathode of a solar microbial fuel cell | place: USA: District of Columbia ...
GCTCGGGGGGCTGCGCCGCACGCGCGTGGGGCGGTTCTCGATTGATGAGGCGGTCACGCTCGACGAGCTGCCCGACCCGCTGACACAGGGCGACCTGACCATCACGCCCGAAGTGGCGCGGCTCCTGCCCAAGGCGTGAGCCGATCTAGCCCTGATCAGGCGCGGGCATCCAGAGTTCGGCGACGTCCTGCCCGTCGCAGAGCCGGCGGAGCAGCAGGTAGAGGATGGTCGAGGCGGTGAAGAAGTAGCTCACGAAAAACGCGCCGAGCAGCAGCTCGAGGGCGCCGGTCCAGAAGTTGACGACCCGCCTGGACCACCCGTGCGTGGCGATCGGGCCGCTCGGTTCGGACTCGGCCGCCTCGGCGTCTTCCCCGCCCTCTTCCTGGACGAACCCCGCGAGGGTGATGCGAGGCGTTTCCGCCGACCGCTGCGAGACGGGCGTGGAGTCCGGGATGGGCGTGAGGATCTCGCGCGGCGTGTCTCCGATGAACGCGCCGCTGGTGGTCGCGGTGAACCCGGCGATTCCCCCGATCACCCCGTTGGCCAGCCCGAAGATGATCACCCCCTGAATGATCAGGATCGCGCCGTACAGGACCAGTCGCATGGGGCGGGCGAGCACATACGCGAAGGCCCGCTGCACGGCGTCGAACGCGTCGGTCCCCTCGCACGCAACACCGGGGACGAGCATCGGGTGCCCGATCACCCAGAGGATGGTGATGATGACCGCCAAGGCGCCGACGAGGAGGAAGACCGGGTAGAGCACCGCCGGGAGCAGGTGCGCCACGGGCACGGCGAAGAGCAGCCCGAGCACCGCCAGCACGAGGGCGAGGACCGCGACAACGGCGAGGGGCGCCACGATGGCGGCGAAGAGGGCCGCCCACTTCCGCAGGGAGAACCGCATCGTCTCGTTCCAGGGCGTGACCCGGTCGAGGCAGAACTCCTCGGCGGCGGACCGAGCGATCGCCCCGCCGAGTCGGACCCAGATGGCGATCATCGGGAGGCCGAGCGCGAACGTGGAGACTGGATACGCCTCGACGAGGGCGCGAGGGACATCCCCGAGGGCGATGGCGCCCGAGATGAAGCCCCGGGCGTCGAGCGACATCGCCGAGGCGCCCATCCACCCGAGCGGGCGCTGGATCATCCCGTGGAGGGCGTCGATGAAGGCGGGCTTGTCGGACCAGAGGGTGTTGAGGTTGCCCAGAAGGAGAATGAGCACCCACGCCGCGAGCCCGAGCGCCAGGCGCCCGGTCCGGAGGGAAAGGGGCGTGGCGCGGAGCAGGGCGGGCCAGAGCAGCCCGCTGGTCAGGTCGCCCAGCATCACGCGGGGCTCGCGTGCGATCGGCTCGGGGCTCTTCGGCGTGTTCTGCTCACCCATGTCGTGGCTCCCCGGTGGGTCTGGTGTCCGGTGCGATGCTACCGCGCCCGGCTCCCGGGCGGGCCGGTTCACGGACCGGGCTTGCCCCGGGGGGTCGGCGGACCGATGATCCGGGCATGACCAAAGTCGTGCTGCGATGGGTGATGCCGATTCTCGCGTTGTTCGTGCTGGGCCCGAGCGCCAGCCGGCTGGTCGGCCTCCTGCGAGCCTCGGACGGGAGCCAGGACGTCACGCTGCTGGTGAACACCACGCCCGCCCTGGGCGTGCTGGTGGCCTTTGCCATTGTCGCGCTCGCGTTGGTCGGGGCGCTGCCCGCGGCGCGATTCCTCGGCGCCCGCGTCGGCCTGACCGTCGCGGGGCTCACCCTGGGCTGGGCCGCCTGGTACACCGCGCCGATCGGGCTGCTCGCCCGCTCGCACAGCGGTTCCGGCCTGCTCATCACCCTGCTCGGTGAGGGGGTGCTGATGCTGGGCCTGGGCCTGGTCATCCTGCTGGGGGTCATCCATGTGGGGGAAAGCAACGAGGGCGATCCGCTCTGCGCCCCGGTGCGAGAGCAACTCCACAAGTCCCTGAAGACCGGCCCGGGGCTCGGGGCGATGGCGGGCGCTCTGGTCGCGTCGATGGTCATCGCCTGGTTCGTCGCGACCGAGCCGACCCGTGGTCAGGCCCTCTTTGCCGGTTTCCTCGGGGGCATCGGCGCCGGCTCGGTCGGCGTCTGGTGCGGCTCCTTCCTGGGCAAGGACGTGCCCCCGCTCGCCGCGCTGATGGGCGTGCTCCTCGCCTGCGTCGCGGCGCCCGCCCTGGGGCTGCTGATGCCGGGGGGGGAGGCGCTTCGTGACGCGGTGGTCAGCGACACGCTCCCCGGTCCGGTCCGGCTCCAGCCCTTCGATGTGCTGGTGGGGATGACGCTGGGGGCGCCCATCGGGCTCGGGTGGGTCGGTTCGATGCTCGACACCTCGGAGCACGCCTCCGGGCGACGTCCGGCCCGCGCCTAAACTCTCTCGATTCCCGGAACAACCGCCTCCGGGGCCCTGTTTGGCCTCGACCGCGTTCGACCTCGGGCCCTTCGGTCCGCTGTCGCATCGACGCTCGACGCCCCGGCGAACGCACGAAGGAACCCCAGTGAGCACGAAGACACACGCGGCCGAGGGCGCCATGGAGAGCAAGATGACGATGCCCGACGTGCAGGCCTCCGCCGACAGCCGCCAGGTCGCGATCGACCGCGTCGGGGTTAAGGACGTGGTCTACCCCATGGTCCTGCGGACGCCCTCGGGCGGGACGCAGCACACCATCGCGACCATCAACATGTACGTCGCCCTGCCCCACACGCAGAAGGGCACGCACATGAGCCGGTTCCTGGAGGTGCTCAACGAGCACAAGTGCTCACCGATCACGCCCGAACAGATCCCAGAGATCGCCCGGGCGATCAAGGAGCGTCTGGAGGCCGAGGAGGCCCACTTCGAGGCGACCTTCACCTACTTCATCGAGAAAAAGGCCCCCGTGACGGGGATGCCCGGTCTGATGAACTACGAGGTCACCTTCGAGTGCACCGCGAACTCGCACGAGGACTTCGTGATCGGCGTCTCCGCCCCGGCCACCAGCCTCTGCCCCTGCTCGAAGGAAATCTCCGAGTACGGCGCCCACAACCAGCGATGCCGCATCGAGGCCAAGGTCCGCACCAAGGCCCCGGTCTGGATCGAGGAGGTGGTGGCCATGCTCGAGAACGCCGCCAGCCACCCCGTCTACGCCGTGCTCAAGCGTCCGGACGAGAAGTACGTCACCGAGAAGGCCTTCGAGAACCCGAAGTTCGTCGAGGACATCGTGCGTGACCTGGCGATGTCGCTCGACGACGAGGATCGGGTGACCTGGTACCAGATCAACTCGGAGAACTTCGAGTCGATCCACTCGCACAACGCGTACGCCCAGATCATCCGCGACAAGCGGGCGGACTGACTGGCGAGGGGGCAATCCCCGCGTCCTGATCACGTATGATGGGGCGGGCGCCCAGGGACGGATCCCGGGGCCATGATCGCAGCGCGCTCCGCGCGCCGACCCGGGCGAAGATGGACCTTTCCCGACTGATCCCCAGCATGTTCCACCGGAGGCTTGCGCTGCTCATGGCGGCGATGGTCTTCGTCTCGCTCGTGCTCTCGGGCAAGCTCGCCCACCTGACCCTCGCCCAGGGCGAGCAGCGTCGGGCCGACGCCGAGGCGAAGCTGGTCCGGAGGACCTGGACGCCCACCTATCGCGGCCGCATCCTCGACCGAAAGGGGCGCGTGCTCGCGCATGACCGGGCGAGCTACGACGTCGCGGTCGACTACCGCGTGATGACCGGGGAGTGGGCCGAGCGTGAATCCCGACGCCTGGCCCGCGCCGCCCACAAGGAGAGCTGGGGCGATCTGGAGGAGGACGAACGCGAGGCGCTCGTCGCCCTCTACCGCGAGAAGCTCGACCGCCACGTCGATGAGATGTGGGTCCGCCTGAGCGAGATCAGCGGCGTGGAGCCGGGGCTGCTCGTCGCCCGGGCCCGGAGCATCGTCGAACGCGTCGAGGCGATGCACGATCGCCTGGTCGAGGCCCGGATCGCCTCACTCTCGCGCGAGCGCCAGCGCAAGGGCCTGCGGACCGACGAGAGCGACCTGCGCCGACTGCGTGCCCGCGCCAACCAGCGCATCGCCGAGCAACGCCAGGCCCACGTGCTCATCGAAGGCGTGGACGACGAGGTCGGCTTTGAACTCGAACGTCTGGTCGGGAGGACCACGACCCTGCGCGCCGGCGGCACGGACGCGGCGCTCCGGCTTGAGCTGATGCCGGGGCTCGAGGTACGCAACACCACCCGCCGGGCCTACCCGTGGGACGAGGTCGCGATCGACGTGGACCTGTCCAAACTCCCCGGGCCCCTCCGGCGGGAGGGATACACCAGCATCCGGTCCGAGGGCGTCGCCTGGCATCTGCTCGGGAGGATGCGCCGGAATGTCTACGCCGAGGATGTCGAGCGTCGCAAGCGGGCGTTGGAGACCGACGAGGCGCTGCGTGAGCGTTCCATCGACGCGCTCGGCTACGACCTGGGCGAGTATCAGGACGGGGACAACGTCGGCGCCGCGGGGCTCGAGTTCTCGTTCGAGGACCGGCTGCGCGGGGTCCGGGGCGCCCGCTCGGAGAACCTGCTCACCGGAGAGGTCAACGAGCGCGCCCCCATGCCCGGTCAGGACGTGGAGCTGACCATCGACATCATGCTCCAGGCCCGGATCCGGGCGTTGATGGATCCACGCCTCGGGCTGGCGATTGCGCAGAACTGGCACCACAACGAGCAGGTGGAGCTGGGCACGCCCCTCAACGGCGCCGCGGTCGTGCTCGACATCGACACGGGGGACATCCTCGCCCTGGTCTCGACGCCGGGCATCCCGCGGGGCAAGGACTGGCGCGAGCAGGGGTTCGCCTCCGAACGCGAGTACGAGCGGGCTCTCGCCCTCGACGCCCCGTACACCAACCGGGCCATCGCCAAGCCGTATCCCCCCGGTTCGATCGTCAAGCCGCTCATGGTCTGCGCCGCGGCGCACGCGGGCAAGGTGGACCCGAGCGTCGGGATTGTCTGCAACGGGCACCTGCTGCCGGGGAAGACGGATTCGTTCCGTTGCTGGATCTACAAGCAGTACGGCATGACGCACTCGCCCGAGGGTCGCCCGCTCGACGGCGCCGAGGCGGTCAAGAAATCGTGCAACATCTTCTTCTATGAGATGGGACGCCGGCTCGGCGCCCGCGGCATCGCCGAGGCGTACCGCGCCTTCGGCGTGGGGGAGGGCTTCGGGCTCGGCATCGGCCCGGAGTTCCCGGGCGCGATCGGCGCCTTCGATGGCGACAACTCGGGCGCGGGGCTCCAGGTCTGGGACACGATTCTCATGGGGATCGGGCAGGGGCCGGTCGCCTGGACGCCGCTCCACGCCGCGGACGCGCTCGCCACGCTTGTCCGGGGCGGGCGGCGCATCGCGCCCCACCTGGTCCGGGGTGAGCCGACGCGGGAACTGCCCCCGGCGCCGATGCCCGCCGAGGCCCGCCGGCTGGCGCTCCAGGGCCTGCACGGCTCGGTGAGCGATGCGGACGGCACCGGACACGCGATTACTTATTCTGAGGGTCGGCGCCTGCCCATCTTCGACGTCCCCGGTGTCGAGGTCTGGGGAAAGACCGGAACCGCGACGGCCCCGGATCTGAGTTACGACCCCGACGGTGAGGGGCCGCTCCCGAGCACGGTGGTGCGACAGGGCGACCACTCCTGGTTTGTCGTGCTCGTCGCCCCGGAGGGCGAGGCGCCGCGCTACGCGGTGTCGGTGGTGATGGAGTACGCCGGTTCGGGGGGGCGGGTCTCCGGGCCGATCGCCAACCAGATCATCCGCGCGTTGGTGCAGGAGGGGTACCTGCCCGACGTGGACCCCGGGGCGGAGGACCGCTCGTGAGCGTGCAATCGGGCACGCTCGGGCTGCTGAGCGGGATCATCCGCGGACCCGCCGGGGGGACGCGCGATGATGTTCGCTCCTCCCTGCGCCTCATCAACGCCTCCTGGCTGACGGTGTTTGCCTCGATCGGGCTCTCCTTGGTGGGGATCTACGCGATCGACGTCGCCGAGACCGTCCGTCCGGAGGGGGTGGTGGACCTTGCGCCCACGGCGTGGAAGCAGGTGGTCTTTGCGATCGTCGGGATGCTCGCGGCGACGATCATCGCGCTGCCGCACTACCGCGTGCTGGCGATGATCGCCTGGCCGCTCATCGCGGGGCTCTTCTTCGCGCTCATCCTGCTGCTCGTGCCTGTGCTCCCCGAGTCGATCGCCCCGGTGCGTTCGGGCGCCCGGAGTTGGTACGACCTCGGGCCGGCGAGCTTCCAGCCCTCCGAGTTCGCCAAGCTCGCCTTCGTGCTCGTGGTGGCGCAGTACCTGCGGTACCGCACCAAGCACCGACAGTTCACCGGGCTCATCGTCCCGGGCCTGATCGCCGCGATCCCCGTCGGGCTCATCACCCTCCAGCCCGATCTGGGGACGGCCTCGCTCTACGTTCCCGCCCTCTTTGCCATGCTCATCGCCGCGGGCGCCCGGCTGCGTCACCTCTCGATCATCGTGCTCTGCGCGGCGCTGGCGGCGCCCGCGGCGTACCCCTTCCTGAAGCCCCACCAGAAGACCCGCATCGTCGGCATGCTCAAGGCCATCGAGGGGGATGAGGCCACCGCCCACGACATCAACTTTCAGGCGTTCACCGCCCAGACGCTCATCGGCGCCGGGCAGGCCACCGGGGCGCCCTCCTCCGCGGCTCGGGCGTTGGTCCATTACAACGCCCTCCCCGAGCGTCACAACGACATGGTCTTCGCCGTCATCGTCACCCGATTCGGGTTCTGGGGCGGGCTGGGGGTGATTGTCCTGTTCCTGGTTTGGATCGGGGGGTGCCTGCTGGTGGCCGGCTCGTGCAAGGAGCCGATGGGGCGGTTGATCGCCGTGGGGCTCCCCGCCTTCGTGGCCGCCCAGATGGTGATCAACATCGGGATGAACCTGGGGCTGGCGCCCATCATCGGGATCACCCTTCCCTTCGTCTCCTACGGGGGCTCGAGCCTGCTGGCCTGCTGGATGATGGTCGGTCTGGTGGTCAACGTGGCCCTTCACAAGCCCCGCCCGCCTTTCCGCCAATCCTTTGAATACCCTGATGACGATGAACGAACCCCATTCGGCTCAGGCAAGTACGGACGCTCCATCGGATTCTCAGGGCGAGCCGTCACCCGCTGAGCGGCCGAGCTATCTCGACGCCCCGCCCCTGAGCCCGCCCGAGGGGTTCGCGGACGCCTGCGGGCAGGCGGGCGTCTCCCTCACGCCCGACGAGATCGATCGACTGAGCCGGTACATGGGCATGCTGCTCGCGGCGAACAAGGCCTTCAACCTGACCGCGATCCGTGATCCGGGGGAAGCCTGGACGCGTCACGTGCTCGACTCCCTCACGCTCCTGGGCGTGATCGCGGAGATCGAGACGCCCGAGGGACAGGCCCTGCGCATCATCGACGTGGGCACGGGGGGTGGGCTGCCCGGCATCCCGCTGGCGATCACCCGCCCGGACGTGCGTGTGACCCTCCTCGACGCCACGGCGAAGAAGTGCGCGTTCCTGGACAACGTCGCCCGTGAACTCGGCCTGACCAACGTCGAGGTCGTCTGTGCTCGGGCCGAGGCCGCGGGGCGCGACCGGGGCGAGCGGACGAGCACGGGACGGAGCGGTGGGCGGCGTGAGGCGTACGACCTGGTTGTGGCGCGGGCGGTGGGTCGGTTGCCGACACTGTGCGAGCTGACCGTCCCGTTTGCGCGGATCGGTGGGCTGATCGCGCTGATCAAGGGCGCCAAGGCGGACGAGGAACTCGCCGAGGCCAAGGCGGCGCTGCACCTGCTGCACACGACGCATGCCGGGACGGTGCAGACGGGCACCGGGCGGATCGTCGTGCTGGAGAAGCAGCGTCCGACGCCCAAGAGCTACCCGAGGCGGGACGGGGAGCCCAAGCGGGCGCCCCTGGGAGTCGCCTCCACATAGACCGAAACGTCGCGGCGGGAAGGCGAGGGGACACGCGATGATGGATCGTCGCCCGTCACGCTCGTTCCGGGCCAGTACCATCCGTCGTGCCCGATCCCGAACGCAACCCCGTTGACGCACTGCTAAAGGCCGGTGGCCCCATCGCCCGGGCCCTCGGGGACAACTACGAGCCCCGCCCCGAGCAGATCGAGATGGCGATGGGGGTCGAGCGGGCGCTGGCGGACCGGTCCCACCTGCTCGTCGAGGCGGGGACGGGGGTGGGCAAGAGCTTCGCCTACCTGATCCCGGCCGCGATGCGATGCGTGGAAAGGGGCGAGACGGTCGTCATCGCGACCAACACGATCTCGCTGCAGGAACAGCTCGTCGAGAAGGATGTGCCCCTGATCCAGGCGGCCCTCGGGCTGGACTCGGACGATCCAAACATGCCCCCGGCGCTGCGCCCGGTGCTGGTCAAGGGACGCGGGAACTACGTCAGCATCCGGCGCCTGAAGCTCGCCAGCGCACGCCAGGGCAAGCTCTTCGCCGACGCCGCGGCCAAGCGGTCGCTGCACGTCATCGAGGACTGGGCGTACGAGACGAAGGACGGGTCGCTCTCGACGCTCCCGACGCTCGAGCGTCAGGGGGTGTGGGACCGGGTGCAGTCCGATTCGGGCAACTGCATGGGGCGGAGGTGTCCGCATCACGGGCAGTGTTTCTACCAGCGGGCCCGGCGAGCGATGGAGCAGGCGAACCTGCTGATCTGCAACCACGCGCTCTTCTTCAGCGACCTCGCCCTGCGGGCGCGGGACGCGGGGTTCCTGCCCAAGTACGACCACGTGATCCTCGACGAGGCGCACAACATCGAGGATGTCGCCGCGGAGCACTTCGGGATCTCGCTCACCGAAGGGCGGGTCAATCACCTGCTCTCGTCGCTCTACCACGAGCGCACGGGGAAGGGGTACCTGGCGCAGCTCGAGCTGGTGGACGCGGACATCGAGCCGATCGACCGGGCGGTGAAGCTCGTGCGGGCGGCGGAGCGCGCCTCGCGGGCCTTCTTCGAGGACGCCGAGCGCCTGCTCGAGTCGGAGAAGGCGCCGGGGGGGAGGGTCCGCGCGCCCGGGGTGATCGAGAACCCGCTGACGCCGGCGATGAACGATCTGGCCGTTCGTCTGCGGGCGCTGAAGGACCTGGCCCGGTCCGACGCGGACCGGTTCGAGTTGAACGCCTTTCAGATCCGCGCCAGCGAGATCAGCGACGCGTGCGAGGCCCTGATCGATCAGTCGGCGCCCGGGTACTGCTACTGGGTGGAGTCGGCGGGGCAGGACGGGGGCCGGCGCCGGGTGCGGATGGCCTGCTCCCCGGTGGAGGTGGGGCCGCTGCTCAAGGAGCATCTGTTCGGCGGGGAGCACTCCGTCGTGCTCACCAGCGCCACCCTCGCCACGCGCACCGTGCGCGCAGACGAGCCGAGCGAGCGCGCCGAAACGGCCTTTGCCCACATGATGGAGCGACTCGGATGCGAGGGCGCCCGGACCCTGCAGCTTGGCAGCCCGTTCAACTATGCCGAGCAGGTCGAGGTCTTCGTGGACCGCTCGATGCCCAGCCCCGGGTGGACGCCACGCGACCGCGGCGCCGGGGGGCGCGCCGGCGGCGGCGGGGACACCTTCACACGCGAACTCACCTCGCGCATCCTGGACCACCTCGCGGCGACCGAGGGCGGGGCTTTCATCCTCTTCACGAGCTTCAGCCAGCTCGGGAAGACCGCCGACGCCCTGCGCGGGCCGCTCGCCTCCCTCGACATGCCCATGTTCGTCCAGGGGCGAGATGGATCGCGCAGCCAGATCCTGGAGGCCTTCCGGGGAACGACCAACGGCGTGCTCCTGGGCGCCGCGAGCTTCTGGCAGGGCGTGGACGTGCGCGGCGAGACGCTGCGGAACGTGATCATCACCCGGCTCCCGTTCGATCCGCCCGGGCGACCGCTGACCGAGGCGAGGCTCGAGCGGATCCGTGACCGGGGCGGAGATCCGTTCCGGGAGGACTCGCTGCCCCGGGCCGTGATTCGGTTCAAGCAGGGGTTCGGGCGCCTGATCCGGTCGCACGCGGACGAGGGGCGGGTGGTGGTGCTGGACCCGCGGGTGGTGACGAAGGGGTACGGGCGCCGATTCCTGGAGGCGATGCCCGCGGGGGTGAAGATCCGCCTTCTTCCGGAGCCGGAGGTGGACGCTGGGGCGGGGGACGACCTCGGGCGGGTCTGGGA
>MRWG01002251.1_pt1 | contig 10156 bp, 9 predicted proteins | sample 1013341 | NCBI WGS metagenome assembly MRWG01 (sample SAMN06117577, study PRJNA244670) | biofilm metagenome | biome: Water; feature: Cathode Biofilm; material: Biofilm; isolation source: microbial consortium enriched at the cathode of a solar microbial fuel cell | place: USA: District of Columbia ...
GGCGAAGGGATCCTGTTCACAGACGTCACAGTCCCGGTGACGCTGGCTGGAGATCGCCTGATCTTTGATGGCGCTACCGCGAATGGCCCAGCGCTTGGGTTAACGCTAAATGGATGGATCGGGCAGACAAATGACGAAATCCGCGTCAGCGGCGTTCTGGTGCCCAGCTTTGGCATGAACTCGATGCTGAATGCCGTCCCCATTATTGGCGATCTATTTGTTGGTCGGGACGGGGAAGGTATCTTCTCGCTGACCTATTCGATCAGAGGAACGCTCGACAGGGCGCAGGTCGTTGTCAATCCGTTGTCGGCCGTCACGCCTGGCATTCTTCGCCGCATATTCGAAAACCCGGCCGACACGACCATTCCGGACAGCCTCCCGATTGATCCAAACAGGACACCGCCCGCGCCGCCCATGCCAGATGCCGAATTCATTCCTTCAGCACCAGGCTCAACGCCAAACAACTGAATGTCCGCGGCTTGGCTATTCCTTCGCTTTAACAGCTTTCCAGAGTCGATCCTGCTCTTCAGGTGTCAATGAATCGAAAGCTTGGCCCCGGCTTGCGGCCAAAGATTCCATGGCGCGAAAACGCCGTTCGAATTTTGCATTTGCCTTGCGAAGTGCGATTTCTGGATCGAGCCGAAATCGCCGGGCGAGATTAGCCGCAACAAAGAGCAGGTCGCCAATTTCATCTTCGATTTCAGCGACAACTCCACCCTCAATGGCTTGGGCGACTTCATCCGACTCCTCGGCGAGCTTGTCGAGGATCTGCTTTGGCTCTTTCCAGTCGAAACCCGTTCGCGCGGCACGCTTCTGCAGCTTCTCGGCACGCATCAAGGCCGGAAGCGCGCGGGCGACCCCATCCAAAGCGGACGCGGTCTGTCCGGTAGCGGCCTTGTCAGCGCGTTCCTGCGCCTTGATCGCTTCCCACGCTTCCGTCTGACCATCGGCATCCCGGCCATCGGGTGCCCTGAAAACGTGGGGGTGCCGGCGGACCATCTTGTTGTTGATGGCCTGCGCCACGTCATCAACTGTAAACAGGCCCGCCTCAGCAGCCATCTGGCTATGAAAGACGACCTGCAACAGCAAATCGCCAAGTTCATCGCGCAGATCGGAAAAATCGCCGCGATCTATCGCATCAGCAACCTCATATGCTTCTTCGATCGTGTAGGGGGCTATCGATGCGAAATCCTGCTCGATATCCCAAGGACAACCGCTATCAGGATCCCGCAGGGCAGCCATGATCTCCTTAAGGCGATCGAACTCGGAGGAGGGGGAGGGCACCATTCAGCGTTCCTTTCAGCAGCCAACGCGGGGCCTAAACTGCAATCTAATTATCCACGCGGCAATCACTGCGAGCACAGCATGCTTGCGAAGTCCAGATATCCGCCAGTGCGGTGCCGTCGCCAGCTTATCCGGACTTCATAAGCAGATTGCATAATCAATATTATGGGAAATGCGATGTTCGAGACTAAACCGTGAAATCGAGGCAGAGACCGTCATAGGCAGGCCTGACGTGGGACGGCAATTCGTTGCACAGCGTATGATAGTCCATATCGACGTGGAGGTTCGTCAACCACGCAGCGTCAGGCTTAATGTCATCAATCCAGGCAAGCGCCCGGTCAAGATGGGCGTGCGAAGGATGCGGTTTATACCGCAATGCGTCGAGAATTAGGATTTCTACGCCTTTCAAGGCATCGAAACTCTCGCTGGGAAAGTCATGCAAGTCATTGCAGTAAGCGAGGTTGCCAATGCGAAAACCCAGACTCTTGATGCGACCGTGATATTGGTCAAATGGCAGGATCGACACTGGTCCGCCCGGGCCTTTGACGGAGAACGGCTGCCCTGGCACCAGCAGCGGTTGCCGGTCAAGGATTGGTGGATAGCCCCCCTTCCCCTGAAAGCAGTACTCAAATCGGTTCACTAGCGCGTCAGCCGTAGGCGCATCCATGAAGGTTGGAATCGTTTTCTGCATCCGCAGGACGAGCGCCCGTACATCGTCTATCCCATGGGCCTGATCGGCATGCGCATGCGTGTACACCAGTGCATCGAGGTGCTGCACCTCATGCCGGAGCAGCTGCTCGCGCAGGTCCGGTGCGGTATCGATGAGGATCCGAGTGGATCGTTCCGGCATGTCTGCAGGCCCAACATCCAGCAATGCGCTGCAACGTAAACGACGGTTTCTCGGCTCTTTCGGGTCGCATGCCCCCCAATCGTTACCGATCCGCGGAACGCCCCCGGAAGACCCTGTCCCCAACAAAGTAAATCTGGCCTGCACACTCATGAGGAGATTTTCTTAAATAGTGTCAGTGCGTTTTCTTCGCACACTGATGCGACGTGCAAAGCGTCTTCCTCCCCATGTAGTGCCGCCAGTGCTTCTGCGACGTGTATCAGAAAGGCCGGTTCGTTCCGTCTGCCCCTGAATGGCACTGGAGCCAGGTATGGGCAATCCGTTTCCAGAATGACGCGATCGAGTGGAATTGTGGCGATAACCGCGCGCACATCTTTGGCGTTCTTGAAGGACAGAATCCCGGAAACGGAGAAGTACGCACCAAGATCCAGCGCCCGATCTGCCAGCGCCTGTCCGCCTGTATAGCAATGTAACAGAATTGGAAATGGACCTCGGCGGAACTCGTCTTCCAGAATGTCGGCTGTCAGATCGTCGGCTTCACGCGTGTGGACAATGAGTGGCAGGCCAGTCTTACGCGACGCCTCAATATGCCGCCGAAAATTATCGACCTGCGCGGCTTCTGCAGAGTAGCCGTAATGGAAATCCAGGCCCGTTTCACCAATTGCGACTGTCTTCGCGTCTTCCGCGGCTTCTACGAGCGCTTCAACCGAGAGTCCCGTAAAGTCCTTCGCGTAATGAGGGTGAACGCCGACACTGTTCCAGATGTCTGCATTTCCAACCGCAATCTCAGCGACCCGGTGATAGTTGTCGAAGCGGTCACAAATTGCGAGAAATCGGGTGACGCCAGCTTCGCGGGCGCGGGCAAGCACAGCCTCCAGATCGTCGGCAAATGCCTCTGCGTGCAAATTTACATGCGTATCGAACATGAACCAAGCGTCTAGCGGTTAGCGAAGGCGGATTGAAGCTGTGTTACCAGTTTAGCCGCAGCCTGGTCTGCCGGGATATGTAGCGATTTCTGCGCAGACACGATCTTCTGCCCCTCAAACCAGACTTCAGACCAGACGGGCTCTTCTACGGCCTTTTCGCTCACCCAATTCAGGATCGTGTCCGCAAATGCGCTGAATGTCTGCTCGTCTTCCCCGGCACAAAGGATCGCATGGGATAGTTGAGCCTCATTGGCCGATGGCAGGCTTTTTACAAGTGACTGGGCGGCACTGGAGGCAACCATCACCTTGCCTCCCGCCAGCTCCTCTGCCCGACCGGGTCTACCGCGCACCAGGCTTGCCAGTTCGACTGGGTTTTCCATTTCTGTCGTTTCGAGCACGGATTGTGTGTCTTCCAGAGCCAAAGGACGAAGGCGAAGTGTTTGGCACCGAGAACGAATGGTCGGAAGGATTGGCACTGTAGCATGGGAAATCAGGAAAAGCAGACAATTGGCCGGCGGTTCTTCCAGCGTCTTCAGGAGCGCGTTCAGGCTGCTTGTGTTCAATTCATCAAGAGCATCGATAATGCCAACCCGCCACCCACCTAGCGCGGGCTTCAGACTAAAGAATGCATTTAGTTCTCGGATCTGATCGACGGAAATATCCTGCTTGAGATTTCCCTTGTCGTTCAGCTGGCGCTGAATGAGCTTCAGATCCGGGTGACCGTTGGACAGAATCTTTTGCATGACAGGGTCGCTAGCCGGAGCCCCGGCCGGATCTTCAGAAATTGGTTTGGCGCCAAGCTGAAGCGCGGCAAGCCGCAACGCAAAACGTGATTTTCCGATGCCTGAAAGACCCTGGATGATCCAGGCGTGGTGCAGACGTCCACTGTCTCTCGCGGCGAGAAAAGCGCTCTGCGCATTTGTGTGTCCAAATAATGGAAGGGCCGGCGCAACCGTCATGAGACCGCCAGACGCTCCTCTATTGTAACGAAGGCGGCTTCGACGAGTGCTTTGGGTGACAGCATCGCGTCGAGGACCACACATCGCTCAGGATTCGTTTTAGCGATTTCAAGGAATGCGTTCCTCACTGCATCATGGAATGCTCGGGGCCGGTTTTCAAACACGTCGCTGGTGGCCCGATTGATGCGGCGCTGCAGCAAGTCCTCCGGAGAGGCATCGAGGATCAGCGTCAAGTCGGGGCGCGCCTCACGCGTGACTTCAGCCTGCATGGCCTTCAACACATTCGGGCTGACACCGCCTACACCCTGGTAGACCAGGGTTGAATCGGAATACCGGTCGCAAAGCACCCATTCCCCTCGCTGAAGGGCGGGAAGGATTTTCTTTTGTACATGGTCGCTGCGGGCGGCATTCATGAGCAATGCCTCCGCCAGAGGGCTCCATACGTCACCTTCGGGCGGGTCAAGAACGAGCTTGCGAACGCTTTCCGCCAGTGGCGTTCCACCCGGTTCGCGTGTCAGCAGAACGGTCCTGCCTTCATCAGACAGTTTCTTCGCGAGTCCTTGAAGTAGCGTAGATTTTCCGCAGCCTTCGCCACCCTCCACAGTCACCAAGAAGCCTCGCGTTACGCTCATGAAGCTGTCTCGTTACCGAGCTTGAGGCTCAAACCTTCAATCGCGCGCCCGATAAAGCCCAGCTTTTCGACATCTTCAGTTGCGATAAGCGGCGCTTCAACCGGATCTTTTTTGCCAGCAACGGTTATCTCCAGAGTTGCTATGCGGTCACCCGCCTGAACAGGCGCCTTGATCGGTCCGTCAAAAACAACAGCCACTTCGGCCTGTGAAAATGCACTCTTGTGAGCAGTTACACTTAGCGGTTCTGCCAGTTTGACGCCAACTTCTCGCGCTTCACCATTCCATACCGGCAAAACAGCCAACGCTGTTTCGCCTGGCTCAATTGTTCGCATGTCGAAAGCGGTGAAAGCCAGACGCATGAGACGTGCTGCTTCGTCTGCGCGGGCCTGAGAGGAAGGAAGGCCGTTAATGACCAATATCCGGCGCTGGCCATCACGCTCTGCTGATGCGGTCAGCCCGTATCCGGAAATCTCAAGGTGCCCCGTTTTCAGGCCATCGGCGCCGTCGAGCGAACCGAGCAGCGGGTTACGGTTCTGTTGTGTGATTCCATTCCACGTCATCTCGCGCTCGGAGTAAAACTTGTAATATTGGGGGAACTTGTCGATCTCCATCCGCGCCAGCCTGGCGAGATCGGCAGCCGAAATGACATGTCCTTCAGCGTAGAGGCCGCTGGCATTTTCAAACTGCGCTGAATCGAGTCCCATTTGATGGGCGAGTTCCGTCATGCGCCGAGCGAAAGCCTCTTCAGTACCCGATAGCCCCTCGGCCAGTACGATGCAGGCATCATTGCCAGACAGAATAATAACGCCTCGGAGCAGCTCCTCGACCGTGGGCGTTTCACCAATGGACAGTCCCATTGTAGAGCCACCGGTCGCCCAGCCGCCTTCACGCCATGCCCGTTCGCTGACGGGCAGCCGTGTTTCGAGGGTCAGTTCCCCATTCTCGATCGCTTCGTATATGACGTGCGCCGTCATGATCTTCGTCATGGACGCGGGGGTCATGGCCTCTTCGCCATTCTTGGAGAACAGAATCTCTTCAGTCTCATAATCCATGATGACCGCATTGCTGGCTTGCGTATCTATCAGCTGGGCGTGCGCGGAAAAGCACGCCGACAAAGCGGCCGCCAGTATGATGAGGTGTTTGGGCTTGAGCAGCAAAGCAGCACTCCTCCTGATCACGGTTTGCCTGTTGGCAAAACCTGACTCAAGAAAAGGGCTGCTTTGAGACGAAGGTCAATGTTGATGACAGATATCAGCGCAGAGCGACAAAGCTGTCATTGATCCCGCGTGTGCGAAGCTGGACCCGGGCCCGCTCAGCTGCGTCGCGCGTTGGAAACGGACCGACCATGACACGAAAATAGTCCGCGCCATGCATCTGAACATCCTCGACTTTGACCGGAAACATGCCGCCAACCTGTGCGTGTCTGCCTTGTGCATTTCCAATATCCGCAAAGGCTCCGATCTGGACGTATATTTCCGGGCTGAACGTTGTTTGGCGGACGTTCATGGTGCGGGGCGATGCACTGACGGTCCTGACAGCAGGTGCTGGCGCTGAATAAGGCTGGAGTGGCGGAAGCGACTCTTCATTGATGTCGGCCGGAACGATGTCCGTACGCGTTTGCGACGGAGAAGCGAGTCGAGCCGGCGTTGCAATAGAATTGCCTGGGTCCGGAACGCCCAGCGATGGCTCATAGGCGCCGAGCAGCATATCCTCGTAAAGGTCAGGCCGGCTCATTCGGCTGGATGCTTCGTTTGCCATTTCTGTATTCCGCACGTCCGGCATGTTCGTCTCTGCGTTGGCAAACTGCGTAGAACCAAGTGCTGGAGCCGGCCCCAGGTAGCGCACGATCACCGGGGCGTCTTGTTGTTCAGCGAAGCCGAGAGCATCAGCGGCTCTCTTCGAGAGATCAATAATGCGTCCGTCTTCAAATGGACCACGGTCATTGACGCGAACGACAATTTCCTTGCCATTACGCTCATTTACGACTTGGACGAGGCTGGGAAGGGGCAGTGTCCTGTGGGCCGCTGTCATTGCATACATGTCGAATATTTCGCCATTTGCGGTCGGCTGGCCGTGAAAATCCTCACCATACCAGGACGCCAGACCATGCTCTTCATGAGGCACGCCGGATGCTTTCGGCGTCACGGTCTGAGAGATAGCGGGTTGCGACGAAGAGACGGCGCCTTCACCAAGCGTGAGCGTGCTGACAGACGGAGATTTCGAGGCCTCAAGAGGTGAAGCGGACGCTTCAGCGGGCCAGAGTCTGGTCGGAATTTGTGGCTGGGAAGCCAAAGGACTTGAGTCAACGCTAGCATACTGGCGTTGCTGGGCGACCGATTGCGAACCTGAGCCAGGATAAGAAAACCGCACTTTTTCGCGGCTCTCCGGCAATTGCACGGCGCGCGTCTGAGTAACCGGACCGCGCCACTCATCGTATGTTGCGGCCGAGTTGGGTTTCGGTACACTGCTTGTCTGGCGAGTCTGATCGGCCTGTATCCGAGCGCCGCCCTGCCCCACGCTGACATACTCGATGGGCGCAGGATGCTTGCGGTCGGCGGTCGCGGCCGGGGCCATTGTCACGGCGAGCGCTGCGATGGCTATTGGTGAGAATCCAGACTTGAAACGGCGTGCCATTTGAACCTCATTCTGTGGTCTCTTGCATGCGCGACTTTTCTGTCGGCAGCCCAGGAACGGATTCCTGATAAGGGCCGTTTACCATGTCACGATGGACATAGCATGAATGGCTGCATCGAGATTCAAGCGCGTCCAAAACACAAAATTAACTATCTGGCGAAATGAGGCGGAAATGTGGTTCAGCCGCCCTATTGCTTTTCGCGTTACCATGTCGGAAACAGGCGCCCGGCCACGGAGGAGTGGCAGAGTGGTTGAATGCGGCGGTCTTGAAAACCGTTGAGCGTGCAAACGTTCCGGGGGTTCGAATCCCTCCTCCTCCGCCAGCTTTTTTTCGCGGCGCGACGCCGGTGTGGAGCTCGTCGGCGTCGAAATCCGCTTCATTCGCAGGATTCTGGAGGTTGCGAAGTTCGAAAAGCGCCTTCAATCTCCCTGGAGGGAGGTGGAAGACGATGTTGCGAGTAATTCTGGGCATAAGCCTTTGCTTGTTGATTTTGACTGCGTGTAGCGAACCGCGGGCCGCGCAAGACCTTCCGGAGGCGGCCCCGCCCGATCATGTTGAGCTGTTGGGGCGCGGCGAAGCGATCGCTGAAAATCTATGCGCCAAATGTCATGCGATCGGCATTACCGGAGAAAGCCCGCATCCTGATGCGGTACCATTGCGGCAACTGTCCTGGAAGTATCCAGTTGATGAGCTTGAGCAGCCTTTTTTGCAGGGCATCGTCGTGGGCCACCCGGACATGCCGGAATGGCAATTTACACAGCAAGATGTCGATGCACTCCTTGCCTATATCGAGAGCATCCAGGAACCGCAGACTATCTAACAACGGGCGCGTGTCCGTACATACACTGATTGCGACCGGAACGGGCTTGGCCTTCGGTCGGACCAGCTGTGAAAAACCGATGGAAGATAACAGATGGCTGACAAGATTACATTTCTTGGCGGGGCAGGCACGGTCACAGGGTCGAAGTACCTGGTCGAGTCCGGTAACAAGCGAGTTTTGATCGATTGCGGTTTGTTCCAGGGTTTCAAGCAGCTTCGGTTACGGAACTGGAAGCCCTTGCCCGTTTCGCCATCCGACATCGATGCCGTTCTACTGACGCATGCGCACATCGATCATTCAGGTTACCTGCCGCTTCTGGTGAAAAACGGATTCAGGGGAGACATTCATTGTACCGAGCCGACCAGGGCGCTTTGCGAGATATTGCTACCTGATAGTGGCCACCTACAAGAACGAGAGGCGGAGTTTGCAAACCGCAAAGGGTTTAGCCGTCACAAACCTGCCCTGCCCCTGTATACACAGGACGATTCCTATCGCTGCCTCCAGCATTTTCGAACGCATCCGTTCTCCGAAGCCATCGAAATCATCGAAGGCGTTGAAGCAGTATTTCGCGAAGCCGGACACATACTGGGAGCAGCATCCATTGAAATGCAGACGAGCGACAATCTGATCGTCTTTTCCGGGGACCTTGGACGATACGGAACGCCGATCATGCATGATCCTGCGGAAATCAAGCAGGCCGACTACCTACTCGTCGAGTCGACATACGGCGATACCACGCATACTGAAACAGATCCCGAGGACGTGCTCGAGGCGATCCTGAACCGGACTTTTTCGCGCGGTGGAACGGTCGTGATTCCATCCTTTGCGGTTGGCCGGGCACAGACGCTGCTGTTCCATATCAGTCGACTGATACATTCTGGGCGTATTCCGCAGGTGCCAGTTTATCTCGACAGTCCAATGGCGATTAACGCGTCCGAGTTGTTCGTTCGGTTTGCCAAGACGCATAAATTGACGCGTGCAGAAGCTGAAGAAGCCTGCGGCGTTGCTGAATATGTTCGTGAAGGCAAAGATTCCCAGAAATTGGACCAGGACCAGACCCCCAAAATCATTATCTCGGCAAGTGGCATGGCCACGGGTGGTCGTATTCTTTATCATCTGAAAGCGTTCGCTCCAGATTCACGAAATACAATCCTGTTCGCAGGATACCAAGCCGGCGGAACGCGAGGCGCCGCGATGCTTGCCGGCGCAACGAAGATCAAAATCCATGGTTCCTATCACCCGGTTCGCGCTGAAGTGCAAAACCTTCATATGCTTTCGGCCCACGCGGATTCCGACGAAATCATGCGTTGGCTGGGATGTTTCGGACGCGGCCCGAAAGAAACGTTCATTGTTCACGGCGAGCCCGTGGCCTCTGATGCTTTGCGCCTGCGGATTGCTGAGGAGCTCGGATGGTCCGTTGTGATGCCGGAACATGGCGAAACGCGGGACCTCCCATGAATGCTCCCTCATCAATCAATCAGTTGCATGCGCGTCGCCTCGGACTTCTCAGTCAGCATGAAGCCGTCGCGCTGGTTCATGTGGATTGCCCCATTTGCCGATCGGAAGGTGTGAGCGCGCATAGCCGGGTGACCCTCACCAGCGGTGGCAAATCCATTATTGCTACGCTCTACCAAGTATCAGCTGACTGGCTCGCGACGAACACCATTGGACTATCAGAAACGGCCTGGACCGGGCTTGGTCTTGACGACAAGGGAGAGGTCACCGTCACGCACTCCCCGCCAGTTCTGTCTCTCTCTTTTGTCCGCCAGCGAATTTTTGATGATGGCCTGAATGAACGCCAAATCAGTTCTATTGTCCGCGATATCGTTAGTGGCGCTTACTCTGATATCCATCTTGCGGCTTTCGTCACGGCCATTTCAGCGCGCCCACTTTCGGATGGCGAGGTAACATCGCTTACGAGAGCGATGATCGAAACCGGGGATCAAACAGAGTGGGATGAAAAAACCGTCGTAGACAAGCACTGCGTGGGTGGCCTGCCCGGAAATCGGACAACGCCAATCGTTGTTGCCATCGTTGCCGCACATGGTTTGCT
>MRWG01002252.1_pt1 | contig 10152 bp, 8 predicted proteins | sample 1013341 | NCBI WGS metagenome assembly MRWG01 (sample SAMN06117577, study PRJNA244670) | biofilm metagenome | biome: Water; feature: Cathode Biofilm; material: Biofilm; isolation source: microbial consortium enriched at the cathode of a solar microbial fuel cell | place: USA: District of Columbia ...
TGAGGGGGAGGATTCGGGGGAGGAGGCGGGTTGAAACCCGCCCTACGCCGCGCCGTTCGACCGTCATCCTCGGGCTTGACCCGAGGACCTGGTGGGGAGAGGTCCTCGGGTCAAGCCCGAGGATGACGGCGCAACGCGCGATGGCCGACGCGCGCGGGGGCGATCTGGCGGGGGCAGTGTGCATGGTGAGTTGGCGTCCATCCGACAGGCCACTCTTCGCGCGGAATAAAGGCGTGCTTGCACGCCGCCGCGCGATCGCCGACGCGCCCCCACGCGGCGGCGATTTGGTGAGGCTGGGTGCGCCGCCCCAAGGTCATGCGGATGTGGCGACATAAAGTGCCCTGCCCGGCTGTCGGATCGCCACCGCGCGCGTCGGCAATCGCACGGCTTTGTAACAGGGGCACAATGGTAAATCAGCTGTAGGGTGGGCACTCTGCCCACCGTGGCGCGGATCGGGTTGGTGGGCAGGGCTGCCCACCCTACGCTTGCTGCTTGCTAGGTTCGCCCTTGAGCCATGACTAAGCCGCCTGCAATCGAAGACATAGTGCCCGAGACGCTCCAGTCGCGAGTTGTGAAAAGCACCGATGTGTTTGCGAGCACAATAGTCATTCCGGCTGCCTGACTAGAAGATAAGCTGTCGGTTTTACGTCCGAGGTGTTCTAAAAGACGTTGTGTTTCGTCACGTATACCACGTGCTTGTCCAGCAACAAAATTAGATGCTTTTTCTCTCAACTCCTCGGTCTCTGTTTTTTGCTCCACAATTTTCCTAAGCAGATAATCCCGAACATTGTCCGCGATATCAAAATGAGCAAGTAAGCGTTCTTCCATACGGTAAAAATGTTCAAACGGCATTCTCTTGGCAGCACGGATGAGAGTCGATAAATCACCCTTGTTCATTCCTAGTCGGGTAACAAACTGGTGCCACTGAGAGCTGGCCACCGCCCTTGAGTAACCTCGCTTTTTACGTTCCGAGAGAAAAATTTCTCTGAGTTCTTCTTGGCTGTATCTGTTCCTACCTATCAATCCATCAATAAAGGAAAGGGAAATGAAGAAGTCCCTTTGCGAAAAGGCTTTTTCAGCGAGTTGACTGAGCTCCACCCTTTCTTCTGAGGAAAGAATAATGTCATGCTTAGGGATATTTGAATTCGTCGATCCCAACTTTTCGTCTAAAAGGCGGGCTAAGAGCGCCACAAACCTTTTCTTCTCTTCGTCTTTCCCAATTCTCGGCGGGTAAATAGGAGTTTTCACGAGTCACCTCGCGAACTTCTTGTACTTCACCCGCTTCGGCTCCAGGGCATCCGGCCCCAATCGCCGCTTCTTGTCTTCCTCGTAGGCCGAGAAATCGCCCTCGAACCATTCCACATGGGCCTCGCCCTCGAAGGCGAGCATGTGGGTGCAGATGCGGTCAAGGAAAAAGCGGTCGTGGGAGATGACCACGGCGCAGCCGGCGAAATCCGTCAGGGCATCCTCTAGCGCGCGGAGCGTTTCCACGTCGAGGTCGTTGGTGGGCTCGTCGAGGAGCAGCACGTTGCCGCCCTCTTTCAGCAGCCGCGCCATGTGCACGCGGTTGCGCTCGCCCCCCGAGAGCAGCGAGACCTTTTTCTGCTGGTCGCCACCCTTGAAGTTGAACGCGCCGCAATAGGCGCGGGAGTTGATCTGGGCGTCGCCCAGCACGATCACCTCGGCGCCGCCGGAGATCGATTCCCATACCGTTTCGTTGGGTTTGAGGTCATCGCGGGACTGGTCGACATAGGCGAGCTTGACGGTGTCGCCATACTCGATGGTGCCCGCGTCGGGCGTCTCTTGCCCGGTGAGCATGCGAAAGAGCGTGGATTTGCCCGCGCCGTTGGGGCCGATCACGCCGACGATGCCACCGGGGGGCAGGGAAAAGCTGAGGTCCTCGATCAGGAGCTTGTCGCCCATCGCCTTTTTCAGGCCATCGACCTCGATAACCTTGTCGCCGAGGCGCGGGCCATTGGGGATGACGATCTGCGCGCGGCCTACGCGCTCGCGCTCGGACTGGCCGGCCAGTTCGTTATAGGCGTTGATCCGGGCCTTCTGCTTGGCCTGCCGCGCCTTTTGCCCCTGCCGCATCCATTCCAGCTCTCGCTCCAGCGTCTTTTGCTTGGACTTGTCCTCGCGCGCCTCTTGCGCGAGGCGCTTGGCCTTTTGCTCCAGCCAGGCGGAATAGTTGCCCTCGTAGGGGATGCCGCGGCCGCGGTCCAGCTCGAGGATCCAGCCGGTGATGTCGTCGAGGAAATAGCGGTCATGGGTGACGATCAGGATCGTGCCCTTGTAGTCGATCAGGTGCTGTTGCAGCCAGGCGATGGTCTCGGCATCGAGGTGGTTGGTGGGCTCGTCCAGCAGCAGCATGTCGGGCGCCTCCAACAGCAGCTTGCACAGTGCCACGCGGCGCCGCTCGCCGCCCGAAAGGGTGGCGACATCGGCCTCGTCGGGGGGGCAGCGCAGCGCCTCCATCGCGACGTCGATGCGGGAATCGAGATCCCACAGGTTCTCGCCGTCGATCTCGTCCTGCAATTGCGCCATCTCGTCGGCGGTCTCGTCGGAGTAGTTCATCGCCAGTTCGTTGAAGCGGTCGAGCTTGGCCTGTTTTTGGGCCACGCCGAGCATCACGTTGCCGCGCACGGTGAGGCTGTCGTCGAGCTGCGGCTCCTGCGGGAGATAGCCGACGCGCGCGCCGGAGGCGGCCCATGCCTCGCCCGAGAAATCGGTGTCGAGCCCGGCCATGATGCGCAGGAGCGTGGACTTGCCCGAGCCGTTGACGCCGACGACGCCGATCTTGACGCCGGGAAGGAAGTTGAGGTGGATGTTCTCGAAGCATTTCTTGCCGCCCGGATAGGTCTTGGAGACCCCCTGCATGTGGTAGACGTATTGATAGGCTGCCATGATCCGCGCTCCGCTGAGAAATCCGTGATGCACCGGCGGTGATAGCTGGCGCGGGCTGCAGGGGCAATGGTCAGCGTGCGCGGCCCGGCGCGGGGACGGGGCGGGCCGCTGCGGCGGCGGTGTCGGCGGGGCCGGGGGCGGCGGCGCGCGTGCGCAGCCAGCCGATCAGCGCGTCGAGCGGCATCGGGCGGGCGAGGCCGTAGCCCTGGATCACCGGGCAGTTGGCGCGGCGCAGCATGGCGCGCTGCGCCTCGGTCTCGACCCCCTCGGCCACCACCGACATGCGCAACAGGCCGCAGAGGCGGATGATGGCGCGCACGATGACGCGGTTGCGCGGGTCCTGCTCGAGCCGGGCGATCATCGAGCGGTCGAGCTTGATCGCGTCCACCTCGAAGCTGGCCATGTGCGACAGCCCGGCATAGCCGGTGCCGAAATCGTCGAGCGCCACGCGCACGCCGAGCCGCTTGAGCCGGGCGACCGCGCTCATCACGTCGGCGCCGGAGCCGTCGAGGATGGTGGTTTCCAGCACCTCGATGCAGATGCGCCCCGGGTTCAGCCCGCGCGATTGCAGCGCCCAGTCGAGCAGGCCGGGATAGTTGACGTCGGCGAGGATCGCGGCGGAGACGTTGATCGACATGGTGAGGTCGGGATACCCCGCCTCGTCCAGCGCCCGGAGCGCGTCGAGCGCCATCGTCATCGAGCGGTAGTCGATATCCGCGAGCAGCCCGAGCCCGTCGGCGGCGTCGAGGAACGCCGCCGGGGCGAGCAGGCCGCGCTGCGGGTGGTTCCAGCGGATGAGCGCCTCGCAGCCGCAGATGCGACCGTCGGCGAGGGACAGTTGCGGTTGCAGGTGGATCGTGAACTGGTCGCGGCTCACCGCCTCGCGCAGGTCGCGGGCGAGGGTCTGGCACGCGCGCTGCGCGCGGCCGAGATTGGCGGTGTAGTGGATCATGCGCCCGCGACCGCGCGCCTTGGCGTCGTAGAGTGCCGCGTCGGCGCACTGGATCATTTCCTCGCCGGTTGTCGCCCCGTCGCCGGCGGCACACGCGCCGATCGAGGCACCGATGCGAATGGTCTGATCGCGCCACATGAGCGGCTGGCCGAGCGCGCGCAGCACGTCGCCCGCGCGGGCGTCGAGCGCCACCGCCCCATCGGGCAGGGCGCAGACGAGCAGGAACTCATCGCCACCGGTGCGGCAGGCCAGATCGCGCGGCCCCGCCACCCGCGCCAGCGCGTGGGCGACATGCGCGAGCGTGCGGTCGCCCGCACCGTGGCCGAGCGTGTCGTTGATGTCCTTGAACTTGTCGATGTCGATCACCAGCACGCCGAGCCGTCCGCGCGCGATCTCGGCACTAATGTCCGGGGCGTCGAGATGCTCGGCCAGCCGCTTGCGGTTGGCGAGCCCGGTCAGATCGTCGTGGTGGGCGGCGTGGCGCAGATCGACCTGCACCTGCCGCAGCGCCATTTCGGTGCTGACCTGATCGGTCACGTCGCGGCAGGTGATGACGACCTTGCGATCGCGCGGATCGGGCCCCGACGCGATCAGCGCGAAACCCTGCTGGTTCCAGAAGGTGGTGCCGTCGCGCCGGATATGGCGACCGAGCTGGTAGCGGCGGAAGAGCGCACTGTCGGGGTCGTAGCGGAAGCGCGCGATGTCCTTTGCCGGGGGACGTGTCTCGGGCGGCAGGACGAATTCCTGCGGCTTGCGCCCGTGCATTTCCGCCAGCGTCCAGCCGTAAAGCCGTTCGCAGGCCGGGTTGACCCATTCGATGCGCGCGTCCATGTCCTGCACGACGATGCCGTCATGCGCGCCCGCGACGATGCGGTGAAAGAGCGCCGCGCCGGCATCCGCGCAAGCCAGCGCCGGTGCGGTGCCGTGATCCGTGTCCCGATGCGTCATTCAGGCACCCCATGCCCCCTTAATCTATTGCGGACCCTAGACGCCCGCGGTTAACAGCCCGTGGCCATCCGCCCCCGCCGCGCCGGAAAATTCCGAAAATTCGATCCGTCACGGGTGCGCGGGTTACGGGCGCCTGGGTCACGGGCGCGCGGATCACCGGCGCGCGATCAGGGCTTTTCCGGCGGGGCGGCGGCGGGCATAAGGTAGGCTGTCCCGAAGGGGGAAGGAGCACCCGTGCGCCGTTTTCTTGCGATCCTTGCGCTGGCCGTGCTGAGCGCCTGTAGCAGCGGGCGCGACGTGCCCTTGCTGGAGCCGGGCGCAGGCATGGATGCGACCGCGTTCCATTATGTCAGCGACCGCGAGATCGAGACCGCGGACACCGCGACGCTGCGCTTTACCGCGCGGCGCGATCCGGCAATGCGCTATGGCGTGGCCTCGGTCGAAACCGGCGCGCACCGCCCGCGCCTGCGAGCCGTGCGAGAGAGCGTGCGCTTTCCGTCCACGCCGCTGCCGTTCTCGATGCAGGCGGGACGGACCGTCACCGAGCCTGCCGCCGCGCGCGCGCAGGCCGAGAGCGAGGCGGCGATGCGCGCGGCACTGGCCCGCACCCTGCGCGAGAGCGGGCGACGCGACATCCTGCTCTATGTCCACGGCTTCAACAGCCGGTTCGACGACACGATGGAGACGCTGGCACAGGTCTGGCTGGCGGCGGAAGAGACGACCGTTCCGGTGGCGTTCAGTTGGCCCGCGGGCAATACCGGGGCCCTTGCCTATTTCAAGGACCGCGAGAGCGGCGAATTCGCGATCTTTCACCTCAAGCAGACATTGCGCATCCTGGCAGGTGTGCCGGGGCTGCGGCGCATCCACGTGGTCGCGCACAGCCACGGCAGCGAGGTGGCGACGACGGCGTTGCGCGAAATGGTGATTGCCGAGCGCGCCGCCGGGCGCGATCCGCGCCGGGCGCTGAAGATCGAGAACCTGATCCTAGCCGCGCCGGATCTCGATTTCTCGATCGCGCGCCAGCGGCTCATCGCCGAACGGTTCGGCCCCGCCTTCGGACGTATCACCGTCTATATCAACCCCGGCGACGGGGCGCTTGGGCTGGCGCAGATGCTGCTTGCCGGTGTGCGGTTCGGGCGGATTTCGTTTGACGAGCTCGGCGCCGCGGAGCGCGAGATATTCACCTCTGTTCGCAACGTGCATTTCATCAACGTGAGCTCCGTCACCGGGCAATCGAGCCACAACTATTTCCGCTCCAACCCGGACGTGCTGCATGACATGGCGGAGGTGATCGTCTCTGGTGCGGCCCCGGACGACCCGGCGCGCAACCTCGCACCCGACGAGGGCAATTTCTGGCGGCTGGTGCAAGAGCGCCCGGACCGCGAGCCTGGCCCGGAGGCCGGGCGGTGAGCGTGCTTTCGTACTTTACGCCGGCGCCGTATCTGGCGATGAGGGGGGCATGATCCAGCCGCTGCCGCCTTCGCGTCCCGGACAGGTGATCGGGCTGTTGGGAGGGTCGTTCGACCCGCCCCATGCGGGGCATGTGCATATCAGTCGCGAGGCGCTGAAGCGTTTCGGGCTGGACCGGGTGTGGTGGCTGGTCAGCCCCGGCAACCCGCTCAAGCGTCACGGCCCCGCCCCCCTGCCCGACCGTATGGCGGCGGCGCGCGCGCTGGTCGATCACCCGCGCATCGAGGTGACCGATGTCGAGGCACGCCTGGGTACGCGCCACACCTCTGCGACGCTGGCGGCGCTGGCGGCGATCTGCCCGGGGCGGCGCTTTGTCTGGCTGATGGGGGCCGACAACCTGGCGCAGTTCCACCGCTGGCAGGACTGGCGCACGATCATGGGGCGGGTGCCGGTGGGGGTGCTGGCGCGACCCGGGCAGCGCATCTCGGCGCGGCTGTCGCCGGCGGCGCGGATCTACGCGCAGGCGCACATCAAGGGACGGGCGAGCCATCTACTGGGGCGGGCCGAGGCGCCGGCGTGGTGCTTTGTCAACGTGCCGATGATCGATATCTCTTCGAGCGCGCTGCGCGCGGGGAAAGCGGAAAAGTGAGCGGATGCGACGGCAAAGGCGATTGCGCGAGCGGGGTTGTTCTGCTTACCGTCACGCCATGAGTCACGAGATATCCAGACGCCTGTTCATCGCCTCGGGGCTGGCCGCGCTGGCCGCGCCCGCCATAGCCGAGCCCCCGGCCATGTCACTGCGCCCGTTGCTGCGGCCGCCGGGCCTCGGCGCGGGCCGGGCGGCGGCGGCGGTCGAGGCGCTCATCGCCGAGGCACGGCTGCAGGGCGATGTGGGCTACGCGGTGACGGACACCGAGACCGGCACGGTGCTCGAGGCACGCGCCGCGGACACCGCCCTGCCGCCCGCGAGCGTGACCAAGGCGGTGACCGCGCTCTACGCGCTCGACACGCTGGGGGCCGGGCATCGTTTCAAGACCCGGCTGGTCGCCACCGGGCCGGTGGAGGGCGGCGTGCTCAGGGGCGATCTGGTGCTGGCGGGTGGGGGTGATCCGACGCTGGACACCGATGCGCTGGCCGACATGGCCGCAGCACTCAAGCGCGCGGGCGTGCGCGAGGTCACCGGCGCGTTCCGCGCCTGGGGCGGGGCGGTGCCCTACCGGCGCGCCATAGAGCCGCGACAGCCCCCCCATGCGGGCTATAACCCGGCGCTGTCGGGGCTGAACCTCAACTATAACCGGGTGCATTTCGAGTGGACGCGCGCGGGCAGCGATTACACCATCACGATGGATGCGCGTTCGGGGCGGTACCGGCCCGACGTGACGGTGGCGCGGATGCGCATCGCCGATCGCCAGTCGCCGGTCTACACCTACCACGACGCGGGCGCGCGCGACGACTGGACCGTGGCGCGCGGCGCGTTGGGCGGTGGCGGGGCGCGGTGGCTGCCGGTGCGCAAGCCCGAGCTTTATGCGGGCGAGGTGTTCGCCACCTTCGCGCGGTCGCAGGGGATCGTGCTGAAGGCCCCGCAGGTGATCGAAGGCGCGGCGCCGCAGGGCGCCACGCTCGTCACCCACGAGAGCGACCCGCTGGCCGATATCCTGCGCGGGATGCTGCGCTATTCCACCAACATCACCGCCGAAATGGTGGGCATGGCGGCGAGCGCGCGACGGCGGGGGCGGGCGCTCGACCTCGCGGCCTCGGCGCGGGAGATGACGGGCTGGGCGCAGGCCACGCTGGGGATGAAGACGACGGATTTGCGCGACCATTCGGGGCTCAATGACCGCTCGCGGCTGTCGGCGCTGGACATGGCGCGGGCGCTGGCGGCGGCGGGGCGCGCCGACGCGCTGCGCCCGCTGTTGCGCGAGTTCACGATGCGCGACGCGCGCGGGCGCCCCCTGCGCAACCACCCGGTGGAGGTGCAGGCGAAGACCGGCACGCTTTACTTCGTCAGCGCGCTGGCGGGATATTTCACCCCGCCGGGCGGGCGCGAGATGACCTTTGCGGTGCTGACGGCGAGCGACAGCCTGCGCGGGCGCATCGACCCGTTCCGCGACACGCGCCCGCCGGGCGCGCGCGGCTGGAACCGGCGGGCAAAGCGGCTGCAACAGGCGCTGATCGAACGGTGGAGCGAGGTTTACGGAGGCTGAACGATGCAGGCGGGCACCAGCCGATGGCGCGGAAGCGTGGCGCTTGCGGGCAGGCAGGCCGATGCCGTAGAACCCTGCGCATGATCCCCCGCGCCCTTGCCCCCGCCGCTGCCCTGATCCTCTCTGCCACGATCGCGGGCGGGCATCCGCATGTTTTCGTCGATGTGGCGCTGCGCTTCGAGAGCGATGCGCAGGGCCGCCTCACCGGTGTCGAGGTGACGTGGCGCTACGACGATTTCTTCTCGCTCCTGATCCTCTCCGACATGGGGCTCGATCCCGATGGCGACGGGCAGTTGACCGACGCCGAACTGGCGCGGCTCAAGGGGTTCGACCTGGAGGAATGGCCCGAGGGGTTCGAGGGCGATCTCTATATCCACGCGGGCGACGAGAAGATCGCGCTCGACCACCCGGTGCCCGGGGACGTTCGCATGGAGGCGAGCCGTATCGTCGCCACCCACAGGCGCGGCTTCGGCCCGGTCAAGGCCGACGGGCTGCGGGTGGAGCCCTATGACCCGACCTATTTCGTGGATTACACCCTCGCCGGCCCGGTGGTGCTGCCCGACGCTTGCGCCTATGCCATCACCGAGCCCGATCTCGACGAGAGCCAGCAGGCGTTCCGCAACATGGTGGCCGAGCTGAGCGCCGAAGAGCAGTATGACGGCGTCGAAGTTGGCAACCTGTTCTCGGACATCATGGTGATCTCGTGCCGCGCGCCCTCCTGAGCCTCGCCGCGCTGGCGGTGGGCGCGGGGGCGGTCTGGCTCTGGGGGTTTGGCGGGGCGACGGCGCTGGGCGAGTGGGCGCGTGCCGGTCAGGCCGAGACGCAGCAGGCGATGGCGCGGCTGCTGCGGGCGTTGCGCGCGGGCGAGCCGGGGGCGATGGCGGGGCTGATGGGGCTGTGCTTTGCCTACGGGTTCTTTCACGCGGCGGGGCCGGGGCATGGCAAGGTGCTGCTGGGCGGCTACGGCATGGCCGCGCGGGTCGGCGCATGGCGACTGTCGGCGCTGGCGCTGGCATCGAGCCTCGCGCAGGCGGCGAGCGCGGTGGTGATGGTCTATGCCGGGGTGCTGGTTTTCGACCTGACGCGCCAGCGGATGACGGGCTTGGCCGAAGAATGGATGGCCCCGGCAAGCTATGGCGCCATCGCGCTGGTCGGGGCATGGCTGGCGCTGCGCGGGGTGCGGCGCTGGTGGCGGGGACGGCGGGACCACGCTCATGCCCACGATCTTGCCTGCGCCGAGTGCGGGCACCGGCACGGCCCGACGGTGGACGAGGTCGCGCGGGTGCGCGGCTGGCGCGACGCGGTGCTGCTGGTCGGAGCGGTGGCGATCCGGCCCTGTACCGGCGCGCTGTTCCTGCTGATCCTCACCTGGCGGATGGGGATCGGGACGGCGGGCGTCCTCGGCACCCTGGTGATGGGGCTGGGGACCGCGAGCGTGACGGTGGCGGTGGCGCTCGCCTCGGTCACTCTGCGCGAGGGCGCGCTGGCGCGGCTCGCCTCGACGGAGGAGCGCGGGCTTGGCCGCGCGCTGACGGCGCTGGAGATCGGGGCCGGGCTGGTCATCGCGGCACTGTCGCTGCAGCTGATGCGCGCCACGCTCTGAGGGCGTGGGGAACTGGCCTGAAGCGGTCGTTGGGCATTTAGCGATGAGCCGCGCAGCGCCCGACCGCCGGGTGGGCGCAGGTCGGTTTATGATATGCGATTTATGGTGCAAGATACCTCTTTTATTTC
>MRWG01002253.1_pt1 | contig 10147 bp, 8 predicted proteins | sample 1013341 | NCBI WGS metagenome assembly MRWG01 (sample SAMN06117577, study PRJNA244670) | biofilm metagenome | biome: Water; feature: Cathode Biofilm; material: Biofilm; isolation source: microbial consortium enriched at the cathode of a solar microbial fuel cell | place: USA: District of Columbia ...
CTGCTGATCGTGTTCATGATCACCGCGCCGCTGCTGACCACGGGTGTCGAAGTCTCGCTGCCGAAGGCGAGCGCGGAAAACCTCCAGGCGCCGAAGTCGCAGCCGCTTTCCGTTTCGCTGAACGCCAGTGGCGAGATCTTCATCCAGGATACGAAGGTCGGCCCGGATGAGCTCGTCTCCACCCTCTATGCCATTGCCGGCGAGGGCTATGAGGAACGCATCTACCTGCGCGCCGATTCCGGCGTGAACTACGGCGACGTGATGAACGTCATGACCCGCATGCAGCGCGCCGGCTATCGCAATATCGCGCTCGTGACCGACCCGAAGGTGAACCAGTAAGCCCATGATCCGCGGACTCCCCGCCTCCATTGCCTTGCACGCCGTCGTCATCGGCGCGGGCTACCTCGCCTGGCCCTATGTCGGGACCAGCGTGGTCGAGGACGAGTTCGTGATCGTTCCGGTGGAGCTGGTCGATGTCGGGGAAATGACCAATGTCGCCCCGGTCGTCGAGCCGCCGGAAGAGATCGAGCCCGAGCCTGAGGAAGAGCCCGAACCGACCCCGCCGGAGCCCGAAGAGTCCGAGGCCCCGGAAGAGATCGAGCCCGATACGCGCGACCTTCCCGAAGACGATGTCTCGACCGCCTCGCAGGCCGCGCCCGCCGAGGAAGAGCCCGAGGACGTGATGCCGGACCTCGAAGCCGAGCCTGAGGAAGAGCCCGAGCCTGAAAAGAAGGAACCGGAACAGCCGAAACCGGAGCCGAAGGCCCCCAATCCGGTCCAGAAGCGCAACCCGCTGGACGATTTCCTGAGTGATGCGGAATCGACCTTTGAAAGCGAGCGCCAGACCAAGCGCGAGACCCAGCCGCCCAAGCTGCCGGAGCGCCAGCTGCTTAACAACACGCCGCCTGCGCAGGACCCGCGAAAGGGCGCCGGCGAGCGCACGGCCAATACGGTGCGCATCGAACAGCTGCTCTACAACCAGATCTATCCGTGCTGGGATGGCGTCGCCGACCAGCCGGATCCCGAGCGCCTGAATGTGAGCATGCGCGCTGAGCTGGATGCCGAGGGTAACCTCATCGATATCGAACTCGTGCGCCCGTCGCGTGCGCCGATTGGCGACCGGTCAATGTCCCTGGCCGTCGAGCGGGCCCTGCGGGCAGTGCGCAAGTGCCAGCCTTACAGGCTGCCGCGCGACGACTACGAAATCTGGAAAATTGCGAACATCAACCTTGGTCCCGCGTTCACCGCTGACTAAAGACTAACAGGCGAGGAGCCATGATATGCTGAACAAACTAGCCGCCAGCCTGCTGATCGGACTTGCGATGCTCGTCCCCGCGGCGTTTGCGCAAGTGACCGTGAACATTTCCGAAGGCGTCCTGAAGCCGACACCGATCGCGGTGCCGACCTTCAACGTCTCGAATGGCGCGGACGAGCAGCTCGCCGCCGAGATCACCAAGGTCGTGCAGAATGACCTGGTCTCTACCGGCCTGTTCACGATCACCCCCGAAAGCGCGCATATCCAGCGCGACCTGTCCATCGACAACCAGCCGCGCTTTGCCGACTGGAAGATCATCCAGACGGATGCGCTCGTCGTCGGCCAGATCGACATGGTGACCGTGGAAGGCGTCGAGTTCGTGCGCGCCTCGGTTCGCCTCTGGGACGTCTATGGCGAGGAGGTCATGCGCCTGGAGGGCCAGGCCGGGCGGCGTTTCACGGCTAAACCCGAGGACTGGCGCCGTATCGCGCACAAGATCGCAGACACGATCTATACGCGCCTGACCGGCGAGGATCCGTATTTCGACACGCGCATCGTCTATATCGCCGAAACCGGACCGAAGGATGCCCGCGTCAAGCGCCTTGCCATCATGGATTCCGATGGTGCGAACGTGAAATACCTCACCTCCGGGACCTTCACCGTGCTGACGCCGCGCTTTTCGCCGTCGAACCAGCAGATCACCTACATGTCGTATGAGAATAACGAGCCGCGCGTCTATCTCTTCGACATCCAGAATGGCCGTCAGGAAGTGCTCGGCGATTTCGAGAACATGACCTTTGCCCCCCGGTTCACCCGCGACGGCGAATCGGTCCTGCTGACCCAGGCGATCGAGGGCAATTCGGATATTTATATCCGCAATCTCGTCACCCAGCGCACGCGCCGGCTGACCGACCATCCGGCCATCGATACCTCGCCGTCCATGTCGCCGGACGGCCAGCAGATCGTGTTCAACTCCGACCGTGGCGGCAGCCCGCAGCTCTACATCATGAACGCTGACGGATCGCCCCTGACCTGTCCGTCGGGCGGGCGCGACACGGCGTGCCGGATCACCTTCGGCTCGGGCCGCTACTCCACACCGGTCTGGAGCCCGCGCGGGGACCTGATCGCCTTTACCAAGCAGTCGCGCGGCCGTTTTCATATCGGCGTTATCGGCGTCGACGGGAAGGGCGAGCGCATCCTGACCGAATCCTATCTCGATGAAGGTCCGGAATGGTCGCCGAACGGCCGCGTCATTACGTTTTTCCGCGAGCAGGCGCCGGGCGCCGGTCCGAAACTCTGGTCGGTTGACCTGACAGGACGCAACCTGCGTCCGATCCCGACCCCGACCGATGCATCGGACCCGGCCTGGTCGCCGCTTTTGAATTAAGTCTTGCGGGCCGCCCGCCATAGTGCTGAAAATGTCACGTCCCAGCTGCCTCGGCAGCAAACGGCATGGCTTCAGCCACGAAGTTGACAAAATCGGCGACTACACGCGCTCGCTGAACGACCATAGCAAGGAGTTATCAATGCGTCGTATTGCTCTTACCACCTCCGCAATAGCGCTCTTTATTGGCGCCGCTGCGTGCTCTTCCACGCCAGAACCGGAGCCGGTACAACCTGAGCCGGTTGTCGAGACCAACACGGCGCCTGTGGAACCCGTCCAGGAAGAAACCATCGAAGAGCCGAAGCGCGTCGTTGACGCCGGCCCGGCTGCTGGTTCGATCCAGGACTTCACCGTGAACGTCGGTGACCGCGTCTATTTCGATCTCGACCAGGCAAGCCTCGATCCGGACGATCAGGAAATCCTGCAGCGCCAGGCGGCATGGCTGCAATCCTATCCGAACGTCCGTATCCTCGTTGCAGGCAACTGCGATGAGCGCGGTACCCGCGAGTACAACCTCGCCCTCGGCGCACGCCGCGCCAACACGGTGAAGCAGTACCTGCTCAGCCTCGGCGTTGACCCGGCCCGCATCGACACTGTTTCCTACGGCAAGGAGCGTCCGATCGACTCCCGCTCGAACGAAGCAGCATGGGCCCTGAACCGGAACGGCTTCACGCAGATTCTGTCCGGCGCCAGCAGCTAAGACAATCTGTCTTCTGTAATGATTAAGCCGGGCGCCATATTTTGGCCCCGGCTTTTTCGTATGCAGATCAATTAGAGTTCTACGCAGTCTGGAGTGCCTCGATCATGGTGCGTTTCGCAACGGTCGCCGTCCTTGCAATGACCTTCTCCGCTTTAAGTCCGCTGGCCGTCGCCCAGAGCGCGCCGATCCAGCGGGGGGCAACAAGCGGTGACCTGGCCCAGCAGATGGCCGATATCCGTCAGCAGAATGCCCAGCTCATGGTCGAGAATGACCGCCTCGAGCAGGAAATTGCCGATGCGAACGGCAAGGTCGAGACGCTGGAATTCCTGCTGTCCCAGACCCGCGAAGAAATCAACCGGATGCAGGAGGACGACTCCCGCATCGGGTCTGCCATCGAATCCCTCAACACCGAGAATGAACGGCTCACCGAACGGGTGAAGGCCCTCGAATCCGATTTGTCGGCCGTCATAGCCATGCTCGAAGCCGGCAATGCGCCGGAGGGTGAAGCGGCTGCAGAGCCAGCGGAGGACGAGGCCGGAACGGACGCGCAGCCCGAGCGGCGCGTGGTCACCCAGTCGTCGGCAAGCAGCGATGGCGGCAATAATCCGCAACTCCAGGGCTCGCTCGGTACGCTGAAGGCGAGCAATTTGCCGGGCGAGGCGGGCCCGCTCTTTTCCGCCGCCAAGTCCAAGCTCCTGAATTTCGATTTCGAAGGCGCCGAAGAAGCTTTCCGCGCCTTTCTCGTCCAGTTCGGCGACGATCCGCAGGCCGGTGAAGCGCAATACTGGCTGGCCGAGTCGCTCTACCAGCAGGATGCCTATGCCGAATCCGGGCAGGCCTATACGCAGATGATCCGCGAATATCCCGACCATGCCCGCGCCCCGGACGCGCTGGTGAAGCTGGCGCGGTCGATGCGCATCGTCGGTGACCTCGACAAGGCGTGCAATGCGCTCGACATCCTGCCGCAGCAATATCCCAATGCGTCGGGCGTGACCCGCAACCTCGCGGCGCTCGAGCGTACGCGTGCAGAGTGCGACAACTAGAAACCCATATTTCCGATCTGATCGACCGAATGGCGGCAGGCACGAATGGCCTTGTCGCCATTGCTGTTTCCGGCGGCAGCGACTCGCTCGTCCTGATGCTGCTTGCGAAGGCTTGGTCACGGCGCAGCGGGCGCGACCTGATCGTGCTGACAGTCGACCACGGCCTGCGGCCGGAAGCGCGCGAGGAAGCCGAATGGGTCTCCGCCAAAGCTGCATCGCTCGGCCTTTCTGCGCGCGGCCTCACCTGGACGCCGGACAAGCGCAGCCAGTACGCCGCAAGGCAGGCGCGCCATTCCCTCCTCGCCGCTGCGGCGCGCGAAGCGGGGGCAGGGCTGCTGCTGCTCGGTCATACGCGCACCGATGTCGAGGAAACCCTGCTCATGCGCCTTGCCAGGCACACCACGCTGGCTGGCGCTGTCGGGCCGCAACCGGTCTCGGTTTCGCCGGTCTGGCCTGAAGGGCGCGATATCCTGCTTGGCCGTCCGTTAATCGCGGTAAGGCGCGGGCACCTCATGGCAATGCTGGCCGAGCGCGGCGAGTCCTGGGTACAGGATCCGAGCAATGAGTCCGACGCTTATGAGCGCGTTCGTATGCGAAAGCTGGCCGGACAGCTGGACGCGGCCCGCCTCAGCCGGATCACGGATGATGCGATGCGCCTGCGCGCCGTCGAGGACATCCAGCTGGCGGACATGCTGTCGGCCTGTGTGCGTATCGATCCAGCGGGCCTTGTCGAGCTGCAGGTGGACCGACTGGCCGGCAGCCTGCGCCTTCGCGCCCGGCTCCTGTCGATCCTGCTGCAAACCGCTGCTGGCAGTGGCAGCCCGGTCCCGCCTCAGCCTTTGCTGGCGCTCGCGAGTGACCTAGCCAGTGGCGGTCCGAAAAGCCGTCTCACCCTCGGCGGTGCCTGGCTGCAGAGACGGGGCGGGACGCTGATGATCGGACGCGATCCGGGCGAGGTCTGCGCGGGCTGGCAGGATGGCATCTGGGATGGGCGTTACCGGCGCGCGGCGCCAGGGGGCGCAGACGTGGAGGAAAGCCCGTTCCTGGTGCGTCATGGGATGCCGGACGACCCTTACGAGGAAATCCTGACCGGTCGGCTCGTCCTATGGGAGAAGGCGCTGCGGCTTGGCGCGCGTCTGGGGGTCGAGCTTGCTGGCAGCGGCGCGCAAACGCCGTCTCCGGTCGCTACCACACGCCCCGGCTGAGGCCAGTCCAGACATATCCGCCGAGCGTGGGCGCAAACCATTGGCGCGATGGCAGGTTTACGTGAACCGGCGAGAGCGTGCCGGATACCGCATCTTCCATGGCCTTGATGACGATGTCGCGGCTCCCGGCGGCAAGGCGCCAGAGATAGGTGTGGAAATTGTCGCCGGGCTTCGGCTCAAGGCGGGACTGGTAAAGGATGCCGCCCGTATCGACGCCTTCGTCGACAAGATGAACGGTTGCCCCGAAATGCTCCGGCTCACCGTTGGCGAGCGCGAAATAGCCGCCAAACATGCCGCGATAGGCCGGATTGATGCCTGAATGGTAATTGATGAACGGCGCGTTGACGGCGCCCAGCGTCTTCTTGCCGATCATTCGCGTCGACACGACAAAGACCGCCGACGGATCGAGTGTTTTCAGGGCGCCGCGGCAGGCCTCCGAATTCACGGACGGGACACGAATAATATCGTCTTCATCCGGTGCCTCCGGCTGCAGGCCTTCAGACGCAATGAGATCGTCGATGATCGCTTGCGTGCCGCGCTTGGTCAGCTTCATCGGGATGCGCGCAGCCTGCATGCTGGCGACCTTGAGCGGGCCCAGCATCTTCATCCGCCGCTTCCAGAGCACCGATTCCGGCTCGCCGTCTTCCATGATGATGGCAAAAGGGCCAAAGCGCTCGCGAAGCGCATTGATCATGATCCAGCTGTGCGGACCGCCGGCGGTCAGCGCAACGATCGAGTGGGGCGAGGACATTTTTGAACTCCCGAAACGGTTCAGTCGGGATTTCGCATGCAATTCGCGTGCTAGGGGAAATCGTCAGCTTGCGGAGCGAACAGCGTCTGCCACTTCGTTCACCGCCTTTTCCATGTCATCGGCCTTTTCGGCTTCGGCCATGACGCGAATGAGGGGTTCGGTGCCCGACTTGCGGATGACCAGACGGCCTGCCTTGCCGAGACGGCCTTCGACGGCCGAGATCGTTTCCTGAACGGTTTCATTCTCGAGCGGATCGCCGCCCGAATAGCGGACATTGACCAGTTTCTGCGGGATCGGTTCGAAGACCCGCGAGATTTTCGAAAGGGGCTTCTCGCTGCCAACCATGACAGCGAGGACCTGAAGTGCAGCGATCAGGCCGTCACCAGTTGTCGTATAATCGGACAGCACGATGTGGCCGGACTGTTCCCCGCCGAGATTGAAGCCGCCATCGCGCATGCGCTCGACGACATACCGGTCGCCCACCTTGGTGCGCTCGAGAGAAAGACCCATCGCCGCCAGGTGCTTTTCGAGGCCGAGATTGGACATCACCGTCGCAACAACGCCGTTCTTGGCCAGCAGGTCACGCTCTTTCCAGTGCGTTGCGATCATGCCGATCAGCTGGTCGCCATCGATTGTGTCGCCTTTCTCGTCGATCAGGATGCAGCGGTCGGCATCGCCGTCGAGCGCAATCCCGATATCGGCGCGATACTTCAGCACCGCTTCGCGCAGGGCGCGCGTGTCGGTGCTGCCAACCTCGCTGTTGATGTTGAAGCCATCCGGGGACACCCCGATCGGGAAGACTTCGGCGCCGAGTTCATAAAGGGCTGTCGGGGCGACCTTGTAGGCTGCGCCATTCGCGCAGTCGACGCAGACGCGCAGGCCAGACAGGCGCATGCCACGCGGGAAGGTAGCCTTCACGATCTCCACATAGCGCGCCTGCGCATCGTCGACGCGGCGGGCACGGCCGAGGGCGGAAGGCGCAGCCAGCTTGTCGTCGAGCGCGCGGTCCATGCGGCTTTCGATTTCCAGCTCGATCTCGTCCGACAGCTTGTAGCCATCCGGCCCGAACAGCTTGATGCCATTGTCTTCGAAGGCATTATGGCTGGCCGAGATCATAACGCCGAGATCGGCGCGAAGCGAGGTCGTCATCATCGCAACGCCCGGCGTCGGCAGCGGCCCGAAAAGGGTCACATCCATGCCGACCGAGGTGAAGCCCGCGACCAGTGCCGGCTCCAGCATGTAGCCGGACAGGCGCGTATCCTTGCCGATGACGACGGAGTGGCGCCGGGACTCGTCGCGCCGGAAGTACTTGCCGGCGGCCATGCCCAGGCGCATCGCGATTTCAGGCGTCATGGGCGGCGTATTAGCCCGTCCACGAATGCCATCGGTGCCGAAATATTTGCGCGACATGTCCTGCTCTCCGTTCGTGCCATCGGGGCCACGCTCAAGCCAATGCCAGCTTCGCGGTGCCCTGCCAAGCGGGGTTTGCTCTTGCACAGACGGCTTAGGATTGCATGAATGGGGCCATAGAAAGACAAGGGAGAATGGTAATGGGTGCCTTCAAGACCGTAATCGCCCTCGCCGCAGGTGTATTCATGGCGGCGTGTGCAACGTCCATTCCAGGAGATCAGAGCGTTGCGGACTATTGTGCTTCGTCTGATCGTGCCGGCGAGGCCGTGTGCCGCCTGAATGTTGAAGTGGATGGCAATACGACGGCCATCGCGAACACGAAGCTCAGCCTTGAGGAGGCTCAGGCCCTGGCGGCTGCCGCCAAGACCTCGGCCGATGAAGCCGGCGCTGCCGCGGCGCAGGCCCAGGCGTCTGCAGACGCGGCGATGTCCCGGGCCAACCAGGCGCTGAACATGAGCGACCTCGACTGCATGACAAACACGATCAACCAGTCAGCCGTTGGCTCGTGCCCGACGGGCTACACTGTCATGGGCTGCAGCCAGACGCGCTACACGCATGCGGCAGGCGGGCTGTCCTTCCTGCGCGAGGTGAACAATGACCAGTGCCGCTTCAACAGCAAGGTACTGGAAATGGATGTGCGCTGCTGCCGCCGGGCTGATGCCGGCGCATCACAGCAATCGAGCATGCCGGACAATTCCTGAGCGTCATTGCTGCGCTGCACAAGTCAGGGCCGCCCCATTGAGGGCGGCTCTTTGATTCCTGTAACAAATCGGCATGTTAATTGCAGTGACGAGGGCCCGGCCTGTTTCCTAAAGGCAGTGCCTGAAGAGTAAAATTAGCGAGTTGAATTGGCATGTGCGGAATCATCGGAATTCTTGGAAACGAACCGGCAGCGCCCCGCCTGATCGAGGCGCTGAGGCGTCTGGAATATCGCGGCTATGACAGCGCCGGTATCGCCGCGCTGAGCGCCACCGGCGCGCTGGAACGCGTGCGGGCGCCCGGCAAGCTGAAAAATCTCGAGGCCGAACTTGAAACCACGCCGCTCCAGGGCACCCAGGGTATCGGGCATACGCGCTGGGCGACGCACGGCTCGCCAACCGTCGGGAACGCACACCCGCACGTGTCCGGCAAGGTCGCCGTCGTGCACAACGGTATCATCGAGAATTTCCGCGACCTTCGCCAGATGCTCGAGGGCAAGGGCCACAAGTTCGAAACCCAGACCGACACTGAGACCATCGCCCACCTGATCGCCGCCAACATGCAGGAGGGCATGAGCGAGGTCGAGGCTGTCAAAGCCGGCCTGTCGAAGCTGGAAGGCGCCTTCGCGCTGGCTTTCCTGTTCGAGGACAAGCCGGACCTGATGATTGGGGCGCGCAAGGGCTCGCCGCTGGCGATTGGCGTCGGCGACGGTGAAATGTATCTCGGCTCCGACGCGCTGGCCGTCGCGCCCTTCACCAACCGGGTGATCTACCTGGAAGAGGGTGACTGGTGCGTCCTTCATCGCGAGAGCTATGAAATCTTCGACGCGAAGGGCCATCCGGTCGAGCGCCCGGTGACCATCGTGCAGGGCGCAGGCGCGGCTGCCGAGAAGGGCAATTACCGCCACTTCATGCAGAAGGAAATCTTCGAGCAGCCCGACTCCACCGCGCGCACCATTGGCGCCTATCTCAACGTCCTGAACCAGACGGTCACGCTGCCGGAAGAAAATGGCGAAGCGATCGACTGGAAGGAGATTACCAGTCTCCAAATGGTCGCCTGCGGGACCGCACATTACGCAACGCGTGTTGCTGAATACTGGTTCGAGCAGGTCGCCGGGATTCCGGTGAAGACCGACATTGCGTCCGAATTCCGCTATCGCGATCCGGCCCTGCCGCGCACCGGTGGCCTTGCCATCTTCGTCAGCCAGTCCGGCGAGACGGCCGATACGCTGGCGGCGCTGCGCTATTGCAAGGCGCAGGGCCTGAAGACGGCGGCCGTCGTCAACGTGCCGACCTCGACGATTGCGCGTGAGGCCGACCTTGTCCTGCCGACCCTGGCCGGTCCGGAAATCGGCGTGGCCTCGACCAAGGCCTTTACCGCCCAGCTTTCCGCGCTGGCGGCGGTTGCGATTTCAGCGGGCCGGGCCCGCGAAATGCTCTCGCGCGATGCAGAGATCCGCCTGGTGCGCGCGCTGACCGAGTTGCCGCGCCTGATCTCGACCACGCTGGCCCTCGATGAGCGTATCGAAGCGCTGGCTCGCGATATCGCCAAGGCAACCGATGTCATCTATCTCGGCCGCGGCGTGCATTATCCGATCGCGCTGGAAGGCGCTCTCAAGCTGAAGGAAATCAGCTATATTCACGCTGAAGGCTATGCCTCCGGCGAGCTGAAGCACGGGCCGATCGCGCTGATCGATGAAG
>MRWG01002254.1_pt1 | contig 10145 bp, 11 predicted proteins | sample 1013341 | NCBI WGS metagenome assembly MRWG01 (sample SAMN06117577, study PRJNA244670) | biofilm metagenome | biome: Water; feature: Cathode Biofilm; material: Biofilm; isolation source: microbial consortium enriched at the cathode of a solar microbial fuel cell | place: USA: District of Columbia ...
GGATGATGAGCTGGTTGTCGACGAAATCGGCAATAAGCCGGTCCGGCGCTTCCATCGCGACATCCTTGCCGTCCCTGGTGACGAGCTGGAAATAGTTGAAGTCGCCAAGCGATGCGTGAACGACGCCTGCCACCTCGTCCAGCTCTTCCTGGCTGAGCGCGAGGTCCTGGTTCTTGTCGAACTCGACCAGCACGGTGCTGGAAAACAGATCATCGAAACGCCACACATGGTGCAGCGATGCGATGTTGCCCTGATCGTCGACATTCACGTCGAGACGCGCTTCGGCAAAGACGTGCGGATGCGCGAATGCGGGAGCCGCGCAGGCGATGGCCAAAAGCGCGATGCCGGTTCTCAGCATGGTTTTTTTGCAAGTCGGCATTTGAAATGTCTGCTCCCGTCTCGTTTGTGCTGTGTTTTACACGAACCCGGCGGAAATTAGACCAATTGTTAGCGCGTGGGATAATTTTCCTTCAGCCAGCGCGCCAGATAGTCGACGAAAGCGCGCACCTTTGCCGGAAGGTATCGGCGATGCGGGTAGATGGCGTAGATGCCCGCGCCATTGGCGGCATTGTCCTGAAGCAGGGGCACGAGACGGCCGGCCTCGACCTCGGGATCGGCGATGAAGTCCGGCAGGACGGCGAAACCCAGCCCGGAGATCGCAGCAGCGCGCGCGGTCATCGGGCTGTTGACCTCGATGCGCCCGGTGACGGGGATGTTGACGATTTCGCCATCTTCGTCGCGGAAGGGCCAGTTCTGGCGATAGCGGCTGTTGGTGTCGACGATGCAGGGCAGGTGGGTCAGATCCTGCGGGCTCTTGGGCTCGCCATGGGTGGCGATCAGCTCGGGGGAAGCGCAGAGCACGACGCGGAAAGGGGCAAGGCGCTTTGCGATGAGCGAGGAATCGGAGAGCTTCGTGATCCGGATCGCAAGGTCGAAACCTTCTTCCACGAGATCGACGAACCGGTCATCCAGATTGATCTCCAGCGTGATGTCGGGATGCGCCTTGGCAAAATCGATCAGCGACTGGCCGACAGGCGCGTCGGCGAAGGTGCGCGGGGCGGAAAGGCGGACGCGGCCGCGCACGTCACCGGAGGAATCGCGCACGGATTCGGCGAGGTCTTCCACATCGCGCAGCAACTCCACGGCGCGCGCGTAATAGGTGTGGCCGGCTTCCGTCAGCGACAATTGCCTTGTGGTGCGGTTCAGAAGCAGCGCGCCCAGTTCGTCTTCGAGCTCACGCACATATTTCGAGAGCAGGGCCTTCGACTTGCCGACCTTGCGGGCGGCTGCGGAGAAGCCTTCCGCTTCGACCACGTCGACAAAGGCGCGCATGCGGCTGAGGGTGTCCAAGGGCGTATCCTTCAGGTTCCGGAGAGAATGTCTGCGGCCATGCGAATGAGCTGCCGGTCGCTGCCGGCTGGCCCGAGAAGCGAGATGCCGAAGGGGGCATCATGCACGTGACCGAGGGGTAGGGTGATCTGGGGCCAGCCAAGCAGGCCGGCAATGGAGGTGAGGCTGAGCGCGAGGCCGCGGAAACGGTCCAGCTCCTCCTCGGTCGCACCCTTGAGCGGGGCGACCGTTGGCTGGGTGGGCATGACCAGCACCATGTCGTCTTCGAAGAGCGCTGCGAAATCCTGCTGGAAGCGGTGGCGTTCGGCACGGGCCCCGGCAACGGTTTCGGCGCTGATCCGGCTGCCGAATTCGAACCGCTCCTTCACGCCGGGCCCAAGCTGCGGTTTTTCCCTGCGGATGAAATCGCCATGAGACTGCCAGGCCTCGTAAGCCTGAATGGTGCGGAAGCAGGAGAAGAGCGCATCGACCGTTCCGGAAAGGGCGAGAAACGCCGCTTCGCGCTGGAAATGACGACCTGTTGCGTGGAGCATGGTTGTGTAGGCAGCGCGCTCCTGCTCGCCGAACAGAAGCGCTTCGAGTTCCGCGATCCGGACCGGCTTTGTCAGGCGTATCCGGTGCGTGTCCTCACCGAGGAGGACGTCGCCCACACGGGCATAGAGCGAGGCGTCGCGCGCAAACCAGCCGAACGTATCGAAGGAGGGGGCAAGCGGCATCGAACCCTCAAGCGAAATGCGCCCATGGGTGGTGCGCAGGCCGATCAGGCCGCAATAGGAAGCGGGCGCGCGGATGGAGCCATTGGTGTCCGAACCGGCGGCGATGTCGGCAAGCCCGCCGGCCACGGCCGCAGCCGAGCCGGAAGAGGAGCCGCCGGTAAAGCGCTGAGGGGCGGCGCGATTGACCGGAGCCGGGAAGTGGGCGTTGAGCCCGATCATGGAGAAGGTGAGCTCGTCGGTCTGGGTCTTGCCGATGAACTGCGCGCCGGCGTCGAGCAGGCGCTGGATGGCGGGCGCAGTGCCCGTCGCTTCGGGAAAGGCTTTGGCGCGATCCGGATTGCCGCCGCCGGTCGGGTAGCCTTCCACGTCGAAGATGTCCTTGACGCCGAGCGTCAGCCCGTTGAGCGGGCCTTCGCCGGAGGCTGGAAGGGGGATGTTCGGGTAGTCGAGGAAAGCATTCAGCGTGTCGCGGGTCGTTGTCATTGTTTTTCCTCGCTGGGTCCTGCGGCAACAGGTTGGCATTCAGGAACTTTTTTTCAAGCACACAAAAATTTTCGTTGATTGTGACAGGCGTTGCCCCTATATCCGCGCTGCCCAAAGTCGCACGTGCCTGTGGGTGTCCGCCGGACCTCGAAAATGGCGAGGAAACCGGTACGGTACCTGGACCTAACCGCTCCAGTCGATCTTACGGCCAACCGATAGATCGAGGACATCTTGAAGCAACGACGGTGCGGGCCTTTCTGGTGTCTGCCGGCTGTCCAAAAGCCGGGGTTACTGAAGAGGCACACCTTCATTGCCGGCAGTGCGGTTGGGGTCTCCCATCCAAAGCTGAGGCAGACAAAGCGCATATTCGCCGCAAGGCGGGAATGCATCGATACGCGTTACGCATGACCTGGTTCCGGTGCTCTCCACCTGCCGGCCCCAGTGTGTGCACGCCGCGTCCTTTGTCCACCGCGGATGCCTGACGGCATTTGCAGTTTCGAAGCTTCGGTAATGCGGCCAGCAGGGCCGCAATTGGAGAGACTGATGGCCACTCAGCGCATTCTTGACTTCCTCGCCACCCGCCGTCCCGATGGTCCCTGCCTGGTCGTCGACCTCGACGTCGTGCATGACAATTACTGCGCCTTTGAAAAGGCGCTGCCCGATTCCAAAATCTATTACGCCGTGAAGGCCAATCCGGCCCCGGAAATCCTGCGCCTGCTCGCCCAGCTTGGCTCGAGCTTCGACACCGCTTCGGTGGCCGAAATCGAGATGGCGCTGAACGCCGGCGCGACGCCCGACCGCATCTCCTACGGCAACACGATCAAGAAGGAGCGCGACATTGCGCGCGCCTATGAGCTTGGCATTCGCCTGTTCGCGGTGGACTGCGAGGAAGAGGTGGACAAGATTGCGCGCGTCGCACCGGGCTCGCGCGTGTTCTGCCGCGTGCTGACGGACGGCGCTGGCGCTGAATGGCCTCTGTCGCGCAAGTTCGGCTGCGTGCCGGCCATGGCCGTGGACGTTCTGCGCCATGCCCGCACGCTTGGCCTCGACCCCTATGGCGTTTCCTTCCATGTCGGCTCGCAGCAGACCGATCTCGATGCATGGGACCGCGCGCTGGAAGACGCCCGTGGCGTGTTCGGCGCGCTGGCTGACGAAGGCATCGTGCTGCGCATGGTCAATATGGGCGGTGGCTTCCCGACCCGCTACCTGCGCGACGTTCCGGCCGCACAGGCCTATGGCCAGGCGATCTTCTCGGCGCTGCGCAAGCATTTCGGCAACCGCATTCCCGAGACCATCATCGAGCCGGGCCGCGGCATGGTCGGCAATGCCGGCGTCATCAAGTCGGAAGTCGTGCTGATCTCCAAGAAGGCGGACAACGACAATGTGCGCTGGGTCTATCTGGACATCGGCAAGTTCGGCGGTCTGGCCGAGACGATGGACGAGGCCATCCGCTACCCGCTGGTGACGCCGCATGACGGCGGTGAGACCGCACCCTGCGTTCTGGCCGGCCCGACCTGCGATTCCGCAGACGTGATGTATGAGAAGACGCCCTATCCGCTGCCGCTGTCGCTGACCATTGGCGATGAAGTGCTGATCGAAGGCACGGGCGCCTACACCACGACCTATGCTTCGGTGGCCTTCAACGGGTTTGAGCCGCTCCGATCCTACGTCATCTGACGCATCGGACATCCGGCCCGCGCAGGAACGCGCGGGCTTCTCATTCCACACTGCCTCCAGATCGCCCTGCGCCCATTCGGACGCGCAGGGACGATCTGTGCGATCGACAGAACATCGAGGACAGGGCCATGACACAGGCTGTTGTCGGTGGGGCGCTTGCGCCTGCCTTCTCCATTCTTTGCGAAACAGCGCATGACGAGATCGAGCGCGAGGCGCTGCTCGACCGCGTCATGGGACCGAAACGCAGGCTGAAATCGTCCGAGGCGCTGCGCCGTGACCGGGTGCCGGCCGAGGGGCTGGCGTTTGTTGCGCGCGATGCGGATGGTTTCATGATCGGGTCGGTGCGTCTGTGGGACGTGCGTGCCGGCGAGGGCGGCCCTGCCGCGCTGTTGCTCGGGCCGCTTGCTGTCGAAACGGCGCTTGCCGGGCGCGGGGTGGCGCGGCCCTGATGCGCCATGCGCTGGCCGAGGCCAGGCGGCTGGAGCACGCAGCCGTTCTGCTGGTGGGAGACGCCGCCTATTATGAGCGCTTCGGGTTTTCGGCCAGTTTGACGGGTGCGCTTGCCATGCCCGGACCCTATGAGGCGGAACGCTTTCAGGCGCTCGAGTTCAGGCCCGGCGTGCTTGCCGGTGCTTCCGGGACGCTTGAGGCGAGTGGCCGCCTGATCGCCGCGCGCGCCGGGGCGCATGGGCGGGTTGCCCAGGGATAAGACCTGCGTGCCATTCCGAAATGAAAAAGGGCGGAGCGCTTTCCTGACAAAAGCGATCCGCCCTGATGCGTTATGGTTCCTGCAATGGTGCAGGAGACCTGCTGTTCAGCTGTCGTTTAGAGCACCTGGCTGAGCTGCATGGCGACGGACATGTCTCCGGCCACCTTGAGTTTTCCCTGCATGAAAGCGGCTGTCGGGTCGAGATCGCCCGCGATCATGGCCTCGAGGTCTTCCTTGGCGAGGCTGATGACACAATCGGCATCACCGTTCTCGGTGGAGACGCTGTTTCCGTCGATGACGATGACACCGTCATCGCCGCAATCGAATTTCACCGAGCTGCCAAAGCCCGAATCTGCGACACGTGCTTTCACCTTCTCGGCAATTGCGTCCATCCCCATGCGTATTCTCCCTGTAACCCGGATGCGCTTTCTTGTTTCGATGGCTTCACCCGCTCTGAGAGCGTGCGGCCTGACATGGCGACACTAGTCATTTGTTGACGTTTACGTCAATGTTTTTCTGGCGTTCACCGGCGCGGTAGCGGGGTTCTTTTCTTGGGGGCCAGCAGGCGGTCGAGCAGTGCTATGAGGGCGTTGCGGTTGTCCTCTCCGCCCAGTTTGTCGATGATCCGCTTCTCATGCTGTGCCCAGAGCTTCGAGATTTCGGTGATGAAATCCGCGCCCTTCTCGGTGAGGTGCAGAGAGTGGGAGCGGCGGTCTATGTCGCCCTTCCGGCGTTCGGCAAGGCCACGGTTTTCCAGACAGTCCATCAATGCGACGAAATTGGCGCGCTTGATGCCGAGCTGTTCTGCAACTTCGGTCTGCTTCTGGCCGGGGTTTGCGGCGATCAGGGAAAGCACCGCAAACTCGGTTGGACGCAACTTCACCGAAGCGAACGACTTCTGAAAATCCTGGAAGACTGCAAGCTGCGCACGACGCAGCTTGTATCCGATGGCCGTTGCCAGGGGCGGTAAACACGTACCGTTGGTGTCGGTGTCAAAAGCTTCGATATATTCCTTATCCGTGGTCGGCGGCGAAATATCGACCGTGGTGTGCGTCATCGTCACTATAAATCTCCAAAATATACTCTTTCGGCCCGCGCGAAGGGCGGCAACGAAACAGCGCTCTGCACCCCGGACGAAAAATGACCGGGATAATCGCAGTAGCAAAAGACTGTTTGCATAGGTTCGCTGTATAAGGCAACGCCTTATATCTGCATTAAACAAATCGATTTTGGACAGGAATGAGGCGTTCGGAAACAAAAGTTCACGAATTAGGCTAATTTCGCAAAAAATGGCCGTCCTGCGATAGCTTTTATTCTTTATAATATTTCAAGTTTTAAAATTATAATCTCTATTCACGGCGTGCTGAGGCTTGAAGCTTTTGGGGGCGATCCATCGGCTTTGCCTGATCTCAAACAAGCAAAAGCCCTGAAAACCATGGCGATTTTCAGGGCCTGGGATCTTTGGCTCGCAGAAGGTGTTTCAGGAGCAGGACGACAGTGTCAGTCGTGTCCCTAGTGATCGGTTTTTGATGCGGGTGCGCTGCTCTCGGAATCCGGACCGAGCCGGCTCCGTGCTCCCTGATTGCGGATTTCCGCTTTCGACAGATAGTCGGCCTGCTCGATAAACACTTCATGGACGAGTTCGTCGCCGACCCGGGCATTGATGCTCTCGATCAGCCCGTCGCGAAAGGCGTTTACGTTAAAACCGTCTTCGCTTGCGTAATCGATGGTGGGGTTGGCGTAGAGATGGGAGTAGATCTCGTCCACCAGCATGGCGTCCATGGGAATGCTGAGCGCCTTGATCTTCTTGGAATCCACCGAATAGGACAGGCGCGCGAGGAAATAGCCATCCACCGCGCCGTTCTTCACGACCGGCACCGAGATCACGTCGGTGCTCACATAGTCGAGGCCGCCGAAGAAGGCGGGCGGCGGCTCGGCGCTGTTCTTGGCCTGTGAGAACTGGAACGAATAAAGCATCGTTCCCACCGTGACGGCGCAGATCCACAGGGCTGCAAGGACGAACTTGATCATGCGGGTGAGGCCTGCCCGAATTCGCGTTCGGAATAGGTGCCGTCGGTCTGGGCGCGTTCGATGGCTTCCTGCAGGAGGTCGGCCACATCGTTGACGGCGCTCATATGGGCGCGAATGGTCTCTTCATTGACGGCGAGCTTGTCGCGCAGGCGCTCCAGCGCATCGCGGTGCGCGTTGGCGAGGCCTGCTTCATTTGCGCCTTTCAGGGCGCGGGTGAGTTCGTAGAGATGACGGCTCTTGCGCGCATTGGAGGCCTTGATGTCGAAGCCGGGATTGTTGCGGATCGCGTCCGTCTCGGCGTCGATGGTTTCCTCGATGCGGCGCATGATTGCCAAGGCGCTCGCGCCTCCATGCTGGTTCATGGCCAGGGCGGCTTTCTCGGAATTGGCTGCGGAGGTCATATCATACATGGGTTCGTTCCGTTTCTGAGCTTCAGCTCTCTTTTTCGTCACGTGCGGCAGCGGCTGGGTTTACCCCGAGTGTCCTGGCTGCATGCCGTTCGATTTCCTCGACCATGGCGGTGGACATGAGAGCCCGCCTGCCTGCCTCTTCCTGCTCGGGTGTCTGCGAGACTGCGCCCACTGGAACCCGCTCTTCGTTTTCGACCGTGTAGTCGCGCAGCACATTGCGCGCGATGCCCAGCCCGCCCTGCTCGGCGAGGGACTCGCTAAGCTGTTGCGCGAGCATGGAGCGCCACATTTCGCCGGCCAGCCCCTCGCCGTAAACGGAGGAGGTCTCTTCCGGCAGGAGCGACTGCATGAAGTTCTGAAGCACCATGGCCTCGAACTTCTTCTCCACATCGGAAGGTGCGCTGGCGTCGGTTCTGGTTGCGCCGACGGGTCTTGCGTCGAACACTGCCTGGAAGCTGGCCGTCGCGCCCGACTTTGCCTGCAACCGCTCCTTCGCGGCGGCGGCTTTGGCCGGATCTGCGGCGCGCGCCACATTCAAAACAATGTCGCCGGGAGGCGATATCGCCAAGGCGTCCTCCATCGCTCGTGTCTGTAACCGGCATATTCCCAGATCAAGCTTGTGGGAGGCTTAAGCCTCGTTTGACCTGCGGCGCTCGATGAATTCGAGACGTTCCTTGTCGGCGGCGCTGCGCTCTTCGAGATCGGTGGCTTCGCGATAGGCGCGCGCCAGCGCGTTGCCGCGCGCATCCGCCTGCATGATGTTGCCGACCTCTTGTCGGGCGCGTGCGGCGCTGGCCTGCCTGCGCTCCATCGCGCTGGCCACCCGGCGGTGATAGAGTTCCGGAAAGAGGTTGGTCATGTCCGTGCCGGTGTCGAGCGTGTCGGTGATGGCCTTTGCCTCTTCCTCGGCGGCAATCGCTTGCGCCAGATGGTTCGCGTGCTGGGCCTGATGGTAGTCCTTCAGGCGCTGCATCACGAGAACCAGTTTCTGGAGGCGTTTTTGTCGTGGCGTCGCCATGGCTAGCGCCCCTCGAAAATCGGGAAGAAGCCCTCGGCAAACAGGCCGAGCAGCGAGGGAATGGCGAAGTAAAGCAGGATCAGGCCGCCCGCGATCACGAAGGGCAGGGAAATGAAGTAGATCGGGATCTGCGGCGTGAGCTTGTTGATGAAGCCGATGCCCAGATTGACCAGAATGGCGTAGGCAAGGAACGGACTGCCAAGCCGGATCATCACGTAGAAGGCGTCGGAGAGCGTGTCGGTGATGTCGGTCAGGGCCGATTGCGGATCGAACAGGCTTTCGATCGGCGCGAGCTGATAGGACACGACGAGCGCGCGGATGATCTCGTGGTGGAAGTCCAGAACGAAGAGCAGCATCAGCGCCGACAGCGAGATGAGCGCGGTAAGCGGCGGCTGCGGTTCGGCTTCTTCGATTGCGGTGCCGCCGGCAGCCATGCCGAAACCGGCGAACATGGCCATGGATGTTCCGATGAACTGTAGCGACAGGACATAAAGCCGGGCGATGAGCCCGATCAGCGCGCCGATGGCGAGTTCCGAAGCGATGAGCAGGAAAAGTGGTCCGGGCTCACTCGACACATGCGGCGTGATGAGGTCCCACAGATGCGCGAGCATGGCAAGTGTGGCGGCAACGGCCACGAACAGCCGCACCTGCATGGGAACGCGCACGCTGGAAAGGCCCGGCATGAACAGGAAACAGCCGCCGATGCGGCAGAACGCCAGAAAGGCTGCAAGGAGCGGCGTTTCAAGCATCGCGTCAGCCCGTGGCAGGAATGACCCGGCGGTGGACGCCGGGTCTGCATGAAGGAAGGGGCGGACGCCGCATCAGGAGATGGAGCCCAGAACGCTGAGCTCGACGCCCTTGGCCATTTCCACATGGCTGAGCACCGGCAGGGTGGGGAACAGGCGCTCGGTGATCATGCGCACATAGGGGCGGGCTTCCGGCGCGGTGACGAGAACGAAGCGCTCGCCGGCGTCCAGATGCTTGCGGATTGCCTTGCTCGCATCCTGGCCGAACTCTTCGAGCTGGCGCGGGTCGATGTCGAATTCGCGGATCTCGCCCTTGGCGTCGCGCTTGAGCGCCTGGTGGAAGGCCAGATCCCAGCGGCCGCCGAGCCGCAGCACCTTGAGCGTGTTGCCTTCCGTCAGGTCGCCGCAGATCTGCTGCGCCATGCGGATGCGCACATGCTCGACGATCTGCTCGGTGCGGCGGATATGGGGGGCGATTTCGGCAATGGCCTCGATGATGAGGTGCAGGTTGCGGATCGATACGCGCTCGGCAAGGAGCAGTTTCAGCACTGCCTGCAGACCCGGATAGGTGATGTGCGAAGAGCAGATCTCGTCGGCAAGCTTCCGGTATTCCGGATCAAGCCGCTCGATCAGCGCCTTCATGTCCTTGTAGGAAAGAAGCTGCGGCAGGTTGTTGCGGATCACTTCGCTCAGATGGGTGAGTAACACCGACATGTTGTCGGCGAACGCATAGCGCTCGCGCTTCAGATCGTCGGCGAACATCTCCGGCACGGAGAAGGCGCGCATGCCGAAGGCGGGTTCCTTGACCTCTTCGCCGGGCATGTCCGGCATCCGGTTGTTGCCGACCAGCACGAGCAACTCGCCCACACGCATCTGATATTCGGTCACCACGGTGCCGTGGATCTTGATGCGGTAGCTCTTTGGCGGGATCGTATAATCATCCGTCAGGCGCACTTCGGGAACCACGAAGCCGTATTGCGCAGCGAATTTCTTGCGCATCTTGCC
>MRWG01002255.1_pt1 | contig 10138 bp, 11 predicted proteins | sample 1013341 | NCBI WGS metagenome assembly MRWG01 (sample SAMN06117577, study PRJNA244670) | biofilm metagenome | biome: Water; feature: Cathode Biofilm; material: Biofilm; isolation source: microbial consortium enriched at the cathode of a solar microbial fuel cell | place: USA: District of Columbia ...
TTGGCGGTGTCGCCGATCACCGCGATCATCTGCCGCCACGGTCCGGCCTCGCAGCGCTCGATCAGCGCGCCCAGCAGCGCCCGGCCGACGCCGCGTCCGATCAGGTCGGCGCGCACATAGACCGAGTTCTCGACGGTGAACCGGTAGGCCGGGCGCGGGCGATAGGCCGAGGCATAACTGTAGCCCACCACCTCGCCGTCGAGCTCGGCCACCAGGTGCGGATAGCCGGCGGCGATCACCGCGTCGCGCCGCCGCGCCATCTCCTCGGCCGACGGCGGCTGCTCCTCGAAGCTGGCCAGGCCATGCAGCACGTGGAAGGCGTAGATCTCCTGCATCGCCGGCACGTCGTCGTCCCGGGAGTCGCGGACGGTCGGAGCAGCAATCCTGGTACCAACCGGTTTGGTATCGAGAAGACTCATTATCGTTGGTGATCCCCGAAAGGCCGGTCGTCGGTCCGTGACGAACCTGGACGCATTCTGCCGCGCGGCACATTGATAACGGAAATTTGGACTTCTTATCTGTTCGATGAGAAATTCTTTGAATGCGCGGTCTCAACCTCGACCATCTGCACGCCTTCGTCGACGTCGCCGAGCTCGGCAGCTTCTCGGCCGCGGCCGAGCGCCTGAGCCTCACCCAGCCGGCCGTCAGCCTGCAGGTCCGCCAGCTCGAGCAGCGCCTGGGCGTGCGGCTGCTGGAGCGCACCGGGCGCCGGTCGACGCCGACCGCCGCCGGGCTGGTCTTGCTGGAGCACGTCCGGCGCATCGACGCGGCGGTCGCCGGCGCCCTCGACGCCCTGGCCGAGCACGCCAGCGGGGTCGCCGGCCGGGTCCGGCTCGGCACCGGGGCCACCGCCTGCACCTACCTGCTGCCGCCCCTGCTGCGGTCGCTGAAGGACCGGTTCCCCAGCCTGGAGATCGTGGTCACCACAGGGAACACCGCCGAGATGCTGCGGCTGCTCGAGGAGAACCGGCTGGACGTGGCGTTCGCCACCCTGCCGATCCCGGCCCGCGGCTTTGCCGTCACCCCGGTGATGGACGACGAGTTCATGGCGATCTTCCCGCCCGACCAGGACCCCGTCCCCGAGGTCGTGACGCCGCAGGTGCTCGCGGCCCGTCCGGTCGTGCTGTACGAGCCCGGCGCCAACACCCGGCGGATCGTCGACGACTGGGCGGCCCGCGGCGGCCTGACCTTGCGGCCGATCATGCAGCTCGGCAGCGTCGAGGCGATCAAGGAGATCGTGGCCGCCGGCCTCGGCTGCGGGGTGCTGCCCGGGATGGCGCTGCGCGACGACCGCATCGCTCCCGGCCTGGTGGCCCGCTCGCTGGAGCCGCCGCTGATCCGCAAGCTGGCGATCGTGCTGCGCCCCGACAAGCCGCTGACCCGCGGGCTGCGGGCCGTGGTCGACGGCCTGCAGAGCCTCGCGGATTCGGCGGGCTAGTTACTCCGTCCAGCTCTCCGAGAACGCCAGCGCGCAGGTGCTGAACGGCCTGCCCTCGCGCTCGCGCTGGAACGGGGTGCCGGCCGCCTGCTGGCCGTTGACCGTCAGCCGGGCGCCGCCCGCCGGAATCAGCACCGTGCACACGCCGTACGGTCGGCCCGGGGTCTGGTTCGGCTGGGTGTGGATCAGCAGCGGGTCGCCGCAGTCGTACCAGGTGAGCTCGACATCGTCGTCATGCGACACCAGCCGCTCGGTCCAGAAGTAGCGCGGGTCGCCGGACTTCGAGAACTCGGCGTCGGTCACCGGGATCGTGGTGTCCGCCAGCTCCGGGTTCAGCATGCCCTGCACGGTCTGCTGCAGCCACCGCGCCATCGCGATGTTGTCCGAGTAGATCCGCCAGCGGTCGGCAGTCAGCTCGCTCTTGAGGTACAGCACGTGGCCGGGCCCGCCCGGGCAGGTGATCACCCGCCAGAAGCTGGCGTCGGTCGACAGCGGGTCGCCGTCCTTGGCGGACAGGCGGATGAACGGGTTCTCGCCGGTCATGATCAGGCGGTTCGGATCGAGCGTGCTCATGGCGCGTGCCTCCCTGGCCCGGCCTCGGGTCTCACCAGCGGACCCGTCGCGCCGGTGCCGACGCGGTAGCTTACCTCGCCGGCAGACCCTGGCTAGGTGTGAGAGCTCGACAAGTATTCCTCCGGAAAGTCCAGCGCGCCTCAGACGGGTTCAGAGTCGCCCGGTAAGGACCAAAACGAGGAGGATGACGATCAGGACGCCGATCACGCCGACGCCGCCATGACCGAAGCCGTAGCCGTATCCTCCGAAGCGGCCGCTGAAGCCGCCCAGCAGGAAGACGACGAGAACAATGATGAGGATGGTTCCGAGCGACATTGCATGTCCTCTCCTGGCAGGACCATGACGGTCCACCGACTGATTCCGCGACCGAACCGGGCATGGCTGCTCCACATGGATGCCCTCAACAGGACGCCATGCGGATCCAGTTCGGCTAGTTCCCCTCGATCTTTACGCCGTGCCCGCCGATCTTGAGCTCAATGCCGCTCCGGCTCTCCTGGTAGTATAGGTAGCCCGCAATGGCGACACCGGCCACGAGGAGGCCAAGCACGAAGTAGAGAGTGTTGCGATTCATGGCAGCCAACCTCACTAGCCTCCCGAAACTCAAGCGCCGCGCTGGAGGCCGAGCCGCTTCAAACCTGCAGCCCCGACACGCGGGCTCGGAACGGATGTCCGAAGAACGAGCTCATTCCCCCCGGATCGCGTCCTTCAGGCCGCCGACGGCGTTCTGAACCTTGCCCTCGAACTTGTCGGCCTTGCCTTCCGACTCGAGCTTGGCGTCGCCGACGGCCTTGCCGACCGCTTCCTTGATCCTTCCTTTGACGACCTTCGCAGCCCCGATCGCGCGATTCTTGTCCATCACATCTTCCTTTGCGATGACTGGATTCTGATTTCAGCATCGCACGGTTGTCCCAGACTCGCATTGATGCAAATCATAGGTGATTCCGACCTCCCGCGGCTCGACTTGCAGGACGTTGAAAGCGGCGGCAGGCCAACCTTTCGAATGCCGCATTTTATCGGCTCCCGGATGGCTGGCTGGCGTGGGGCGGTAGGCGGACGGTCGCCGGCTACGCCTCCAGAACGATCTTCCCGACCACCTTGCGATCACGAATCAGCGCCAGCGCCTCGGCCATGCGGGCGAGCGGCAGCCGCGCCATGACCGCCGGCTTCAGCCTGCCCTCCTGGTACAGCCGGAAGATCTCGGCCTGTGCCTCGGCCATCAGCGCCGGCGTGCGGTCGCGGTAGTCGGACCACTGCAGGCCGGCGACCGCGATGTTCTTGACCAGCAGGTAGTTGGCCTTGATCTCCGGGATCCGGCCGGCGGCGAAGCCGACCACCACCATCCGCCCGCACCAGGCGAGCGCCCGCATCGCCGCGTCGAACGGGTCACCCCCCAGCATGTCGATGCACACGTCGGCACCCAGGCCGCCGGTAACCACCTGGACCTGCGCTCTGAGGCCGTCGCGCAGGTTCTCGACGGACAGGTCGATCACGTGGTCGGCCCCGGCATCGAGCGCGGCCTGCGCCTTCGACGGCGTGGTCACGCCCGCGAGTGCTGTCCCGCCGAACGCCTTGACCAGCTGGATCGCGGCCAGGCCGACGCCGCCGGTAGCGCCGTTCACCAGCACGGTCTCGCCGGGCTTGAAGCCGGCGCGGTCGCGTAGCGCGAACCAGGCGGTCTGGTACACCAGCCCCATGGCGGCCGCATCGTCGAACGGCACCGCGTCGGGCAGCCGGAAGCACTGGTCCGGGCGTGCCACCACCTGCTCGGCGAACGCCCCGTACTCGACCTGCACCATTACCCGATCGCCGGGCTCGAGCGCCGTCACCCCCTCGCCGACCGCCAACACCTCGCCGGCCAGTTCCTTGCCGGGCATGAACGGCAGCGGCGGCTTGTGCTGGTAGCGGCCCTCGACCACCAGCAGGTCCGGGTAGTTCACGCCGGCGGCGCGGGTCCGGACCACGACCTCGCCGGGCCCGGGCGTCGGATCCGGCAGTTCCACGAACTCGGCGTTCTCCGCCGGCCCGAAGACCCGCATCACCACGGCGCGCATGTCAGTCCCCGATCAGGTCTTCGTTGGCGTCGCCGAGGGCCGGGAACCCTTGGCCGCCCTCCGGGTCGCGGTAGATCGGCGCGATCGGCGGCGGCAGCGGGATCAGCGTCTCGTCACCGGCCGGCATGGCGCCGCGGAACAGGCCGCGGGCCCGGAAATGCGGGTCGCCGGCCGCCTCGCCGATCGACTTCACCAGGGTCACGCAGGCGTCGACGCCCTCGAACGCCGCCAGCCAGTTCCCGCTCGGCATCGACGCGATGATGTCGCGCACCGCCGCCATGGTGCCGGCCGGGTCGCGGGAATCGTCGACCAGCGCCTCCGGCAGGCCGATGACCCGGCAGAAGTTCAGCCAGAACTTCTGCTCCAGCGGCGCACAGGCCAGCCAGCGGCCGTCGGCGCAGCGGTACACCTGGTAGCGGGGCGAGCCGCCGGTCACCAGCTCGCCGCCGGGCCGCGGATCGGGCCGGCCGACGGCGCGCTCGCCGAGCGCCCAGTACGCCCAGGCGAACAGGTTGTCGCCCATGGCCACGTCGAGATGCGCGCCCTGGCCGGTCTTCTCGGCCTCGCGCAGCGCCAGCAGGATCGAGATGACGGCCGGCATGGTGCCGCCACCGATGTCGGCCACCAGTACCGGCGGCACCACCGGGTCGCCGGCCCGGTCGGCGCCCAGGTTCAGTACGCCGGTCTCGGCCATGTAGTTGAGGTCGTGGGCCGCCACCTGGGCCTTCGGGCCGTCCTGGCCCCAGCCGGTGATCGAGCAGTACACCAGGGCCGGGTTGATCGCCTTCAGCGCCTCCCAGCCGAGCCCGAGCCGGTCCATCACCCCCGGCCGGAACTGTTCGACCAGGACATCAACGTCGGTGATCAGCTTTTTGATAAGGTTAATCGATTCTAGATTTTTCAGATCGACCGCCAAGGATCGCTTGCCGCGGTTCAGCAGGGCGAAGTTAACGCCGCTGTCGGCGGTGACCTTCGGCGGGTAGTGCCGCATCTCCTCGCCGCTTCCGGGTCGCTCGACCTTGATCACGTCGGCCCCGGCCTCGGCCAGGATCAGCGTCGCCATCGGCCCGGGCAGCAGGGTCGAGAAGTCCAGGACCCGAACGCCGGCCAGCGGCTTGCGCGCTGCCGTCACTCCCCGTTCCCCCGCTCGGCCCGGCGCTTGGCGACCACCGCCCGGCGAGCCGGCGCGTAGTGGCGGGTGCCGTAGGTCTCGAACAGCGCCTTGGTGACGTCGTGGTGATGGTGCAGGCCGGTGCGCTCCAGCAGCTCGATCGGGCCTTCCGGGTAGCCGAGGCCGAGCTTCACCGTCAGGTCCATGTCGGCGGCGCTGGCCAGCCCCTCGTCGAGCCGGGTCAGCGCCTCGTTGTAGTAGGGCCGGATCAGCCGGTCGAGGATCCTGCCGGCGAAGTCGCCGCACACCGATACCTGCAGCCCGGCCTCCTCCAGGATCGCCCGCGCGACCTCGACCGAGGCCGGATCGGTCGCCGGCTGGCGGACCAGCTCGACCAGGTCGGACGGATCGCCGTCGCCGACCCGGAAGCGCGCGAAGCCGACGGTGTTGGAGCCCTCGAGGCCGGCGCTCTCGCCGGTCGCTTCGCCCAGGCACTCGGTGCCGAGCTCGACCAGGATCGCCGCCTTGGACGGATCCAGCCTGTAGGCCGCGACGGCGCCGGCGCCGAGATGGACGGTCACGGTGCCGTCGGCGGAGGCCCGTTCCAGGAACGGGTGCGGGCCGGGAAACGACCGGCTGCCGCCGGTGTCGACGATGACGTAGCGCACCATCTCAGCCTCCGTACATCGCGTCGCGATCATAGGCGAAGAAGCCGCGCCCGGACTTCCGTCCGAGATGGCCGGCGGCGACCATGCGCTTGAGCAGCGGCGGCGCCGCGCAGCGCGGGTCGTGGGTGACCCCGTAGAACGCCTCGCAGAGCAGCACCTGGGTGTCGAGGCCGATCAGGTCGAGCAGCTCGCACGGCCCCATCTTGTAGCCGAGGCCGGCCTTGATCGCCCGGTCGACGTCGGCCGGCTCGGCCACTCCGGCCTCGATCAGCCGGATCACGTCGTTGTTGAACGGCACCAGGAAGTAGTTGAGCACGAAGCCCGGCGTGTCCTTGGTCTTGACCGGCCGCTGGCCCATGGCCTCGCAGAACGCCCAGGCCGCCTTGAAGGTGTCCTCCGAGGTGTTCAGCCCCGGCGACATCTCGACCAGCTTCATGAGCTGGGCCGGCAGGCAGAAATGCATGCCGACGACGCGGTCCTCGCGGCCGCAGCCGCTGGCGATCTCGGTGATCGACAGGGTCGAGGTGTTGGAGGCGAAGATCGTGCGGTCCGGGCAGATCTCGTTGAGTTGGCCGAACAGCGTGCGCTTGACCTCCAGGTTCTCGAACACCGCCTCGATGACGATGTCGCACTCGGCGAGGTCGGCGAGGAAGCTGGTCGAGCTGCTCGCCGCCAGGGCGGCGTCGGCCTGCTCGCGCGTCAGCTTGCCGCGCTCGACCGACTTGCCGAAGAACCCCTCGGTCTGCCGGCGGGCCCGCTCCAGGCTGGTTTCGTGGGTGTCGTACAGCACGACCCGGTAGCCGGCCCGGGCCGCCACGATCGCGATCCCGGAGCCCATGGTGCCGGCGCCGCAGACGCCGACGGTTCGGATCTCGGTCAAAACCCCCTCCTACTTCCGCACGAAACTGCGGCCGATGAGCTGCCGGTGGATCTGGTTGGTGCCTTCCCAGATCTGGGTGATCTTGGCGTCGCGCATCAGCCGCTCGACCCGGTAGTCGCGGATGTAGCCGTAGCCGCCGTGCAGCTGCACCGCCTCCTCGGAGATCCGCATCGCCAGGTCGGAGGCGCGCATCTTCAGCATCGAGGCCTCGACCCCGAAATCGGTTGCGCCGGCCTCGACCATGCGGGCGACCCGCCACAGCCAGTTCTCGCACATGGCGAGGTCGGTCGCGAGGTCGGCCAGGGTGAACTGGATGCCCTGGAACTCGACGATCCGGCGGCCGGACTGCCGGCGATCGTTGATGTAGTCGACCGCGTCCTCGAAAGCGGCGCGGGCGATCCCGAGGGCGTGCGCCGCCACGCTGGGGCGCGACTTGTTCAGCGACGCCAGCAGGATCTTCAGCCCCTGCCCCGGCTCGCCCAGCACGTTGCCGCGCGGCACCCGCATGCCGTCGAACGACAGCGCCACCGTCGGGGCGGCGCGGTGCCCCATCTTCTCCTCCTTGCGGAGCACCGACAGGCCGGGCGTGCCCTTGTCGACCACCAGCGCGGTGATCGCGCCCTTGGGATCGTCGATCTCCGACCACTTGCCGAACACCAGCAGGTGGTCGGCGACGTCGCCGTTGGAGATGAAGGTCTTGCCGCCGTCGACGATCACGTGGTCGCCGTCCGGCGTGAACCGGGTCTTCATGCCGGTGGCGTCGGAGCCGGCCGACGGCTCGGTGATGCACAGCGCCCCGATCCCGCCCTCGGCGACGCTCGCCAGCACCCGGCGCTTCAGCGCCTCGGAGCCGAAATCCATGACCGGCTTCATGCCGTGGAACGTCGTCGCCCAGATGATGCCGGTCGACGCGCAGGCCTTCGACACCTCGCGCACGCAGGCCAGGTAGACCGAGTAGCTGAGGCCGATGCCGCCGTACTCCTCCGGCACGAACATGGCGTTCAGGCCGAGTTCGTTGATCGCCGCGATGTTCTCGGCCGGATAGGCCTCGCGGCGGTCGTAGTCGGCGGCGCGCGGGGCGATCACCTCGGTCGCCAGCCGGCGCACCGACTCCAGCACCGCCGCCTCGTCCTCGGGCAGCTCCAGCGAGGCGTCCAGGCGGTCGAACACGGTGGTCATGGTCAGCGGTCCCTGAAGGTCGGTTTGCGCTTCTCGACGAAGGCGGCCAGCCCCTCGTCGGCGTCCTCGGTCCGGTAGGCCAGCGTCGACAGGTCGGCCTCGACCTTCAGCCCCTCGTGGATCGGCAGGTCGAGCGCCCGGGTCACCGCCTGCTTGGCGAAGGTCAGCGCCGGCAGGCCGTAGCGGGTCATCTCGCCGAGAAACGCCAGCGCCTCGGCCATCGGGTCGTCGCCCCCGACGATCCGGTTCACCAGGCCGATGCGCTCGGCCTCGGCGGCGTCGACGGTGCGGCCGGTCATGATCATCTCGAGCGCCCGGCCCTCGCCGATCAGCCGTGGCAGCCGCTGGGTGCCGCCATAGCCCGGGATCAGGCCGAGCTTGATCTCCGGCAGGCCCATCTTGGCGGTCGGCACCGCCAGCCGGAACGTGCAGGCCAGCGCCATCTCCAGCCCGCCGCCGAAGGCGTAGCCGTTGATCAGCGCGACCGACGGAATCTCCAGCGCGGCGACCTTGGCGAACGCCCGCTGCCCGGCCTCGGCACCATGCTTCTGGGCCATCAGGTCGCGGCCCATCAGTTCCTTGATATCGGCCCCGGCGCAGAACGCCTTGCTGCCGGCACCGGTGATCAACAGGCCGCGGACATCCATCGACGCGACTTCGTCAATCAGTTTAGAAAACCGATCTATCAAGCTGAAATTAAGAGCGTTCAACGCATCCTGGCGGTCGATGGTCAGGACAGCGATGCCGTCGCGGGTCGAAAGGTCGAGGCTCATCGCCCTCTCCTCATCCGATTAAGCCGGCCGGTCCATGGATCCCGGAGTCGCCCGCTTCGCGGCCGCACCGGGATGACGGTGAGAGACAACGCGGTAAGGCCTCCCCTCTCTCTTCCGTCATTCCGGAGCCGCGCAGCGGACTCCGGAATCCATCCTCGGCCGAGACGCCCGCCGCCATCCAGGATCGGACCGGTCATCCCGCCGTCTCCGGTGCCCGAAACCGGCAGGGCTGCGGCGCGATCCGGCCGGCCTTCGCCCATTCCGCCAGTTCGCGCTTCAGGATCTTGCCGCTGGCGGTCAGCGGGAAGCTGTCCATCACCATGAAGTATTCCGGCATGTCGTACTTCGACAGCCCGACCTCGTAGAGATGGCCGAGCACCTCGTCCGCGCTCGGCGTCTCCGCCCCGGACGGCAGCACCGCCAGACACAGCTTCTCGCCGAGGCGCTCGTCCGGCACCGCGAAGGCGGCGGCCCGCTCGACCGCGGGGTGCTTGATCGCCAGGTCCTCGACCCGGGCCGGGAAGATGTTGTGGCCGCCACGGATCACCACGTCCTTCAGCCGCCCGACGATCGACAGGTTGCCGCGGTCGTCGAGGACGCCGAGATCCCCCGACAGGAACCAGCCGTCGCGGTTGAACGAGGTCTCGGTGGCCTCCTGGTTGTCGAAGTAGCCGAGCATCAGGGCCGCACCCTTGCCGCCGATCTGCCCGACGGTGCCGACCGGCACCTCCCGGTCCGGATCGTCCTGGGCGAAGATCCGGACGATGTAGCCGGCGCCGCCGCGCCCGCAGGTCGTGCAGATCGTCGCCTCGTCGTCGGTCGGGTGGGTGTACTGGTGCGAGGAGTTCTCGGTCATGCCGTAGATGTTCTGCGGCCTCACACCCTGCGCCACGAACCGCTCGGCGACCGCCGGCGGGATCGGTGCTCCGGCCATGTAGAACAGGTTCACCGAGCCGAGCCGCCCGATCCCGCGCCGCGCCTGCTCGGCCTGGATGTCCATCGCATGGGTCGGAACACCCATCACGTAGGTCGCGCCGGTCTCGATCATCCAGTCGAGGCGCGACAGGCCGGGCGCCGGGTCGTCGATCACCAGTTCCATGCCGGCGACCAGCCACTGCCCGACCGCCACCCAGGCGATGTGGTGGCTGAGCGGCGACAGGGTCAGCAGGACCGTGGAATGGTCGTGCCGCCAGTCCTTCACCAGGTCCCGGCAGTTGGTCAGCAGCGAGTTGTCCGAGTGCATCACGCCCTTGGGGCGCCCGGTGGTGCCGCTGGTGAAGGCGAGATAGCAGACCGTGTCCGGGTTGAGGTCGGGCGCCCGCAGGTTTCGCGGCGCGCTGCCGAGCGGCGGCAGGTCACCGCTGCCGCGATCCTTCGGCAGCCGGAACACCCGCCGCATGTCCGGCAGCGCGGCGACCGCGGCGACCGGGTCGTGCCGGTCGGTGTCGGCGCCCCAGCCCTCCTC
>MRWG01002256.1_pt1 | contig 10133 bp, 11 predicted proteins | sample 1013341 | NCBI WGS metagenome assembly MRWG01 (sample SAMN06117577, study PRJNA244670) | biofilm metagenome | biome: Water; feature: Cathode Biofilm; material: Biofilm; isolation source: microbial consortium enriched at the cathode of a solar microbial fuel cell | place: USA: District of Columbia ...
CCGGAAAGCGCCGGCGAAGCGGCCTATGTGCGCGAGGCGTTCGGCCGTCCCTGGCTGTCGGACACGATCGGACTTGGCGTCGCGCTTGTCGGCATCGTCTCCGCGGCGGCGATCCTGAAGGGCGGCGTCGGCTACATTCTGGGCTTCGTCGATTTGCCGCGCGCCTGGCTGGAGATCGGCGTGGCGCTGCTGCTTGCGCTGATCGCGATGGCCGGCGTGGTCGAGTCGCTCGCCGTCGCCGCCATCTTCACCCTCGTCGAGGTCATCGGCTTGCTGCTCGTCGCGACGGCCGGCCTCTCGGCCGAGCCGGTCATGAGCTTCGCCGCGATGACCGACATGGCGCCTTTGCTGCACGGCGCGGCGCCGGCGGTCGCGGCGGCTGCCCTGCTCGCCTTCTTCGCGTTTATCGGCTTCGAGGACATGGTGAACCTGGCGGAGGAAGTGGTCGATCCCGTCCGCACCATGCCTCGGGCGATCCTCATGGCGGTGGCCATCACCACCGCGCTCTACTGTCTCGTCGCGGTCGCCGCGCTGCGGGCGGTCGAGGTGGAGGCGCTTGCCGCCAGCGCGCAGCCGCTGGCGCTCGTTTTCGAAACCGGCTTCGGCCGCGGCGACGCGCCCATTCTCGCGATCGGCATATTCGCGACGCTGAACGGCGTGCTCGCCCAGATCATCATGGCCGCGCGGGTGCTGTACGGCCTCGGACGGCACAATCGGCGGCTCGCCTGGGCGCACCAGACGCACAAGCGTTTCGCTACGCCGACCCGGGCGACGGCGGCTGGCGTTGCGTTGATGATCGTTCTGGCGCTCGCCGCGCCAATCGGCGCGCTGGCGAGCGCCACGTCCTACCTGCTGCTGTGCATCTTCATCGTCATCAACGCCGCGCTGATCCGCCTCAAGCGGCGCGGCCCGCCGCCGGCCGGAGCCCCGAACATCCCGATCGCGGCCCCGGCCCTCGCCATTGTGATCTCCGCCGCCCTACTGTTCGCCTGATACGCACCGGCCGTCAGGCGCAGTCGATACAGGTCGCGGCGTATGGCACCGCCTCCAGCCGTTTCCGCGGAATTTCCTTTCCGCAAATGCCGCAATGACCGTACTGGCCGGACTCCATCCGCCCGAGCGCCGCGTCGATCGCCTTGATTTCGTTCAGCGCGGCTTCCTCGACGCCCGCGATCGCTTCGTCGTTTTGGCGCTCGGAGGCCTGTTCCTCGACGTCCGGGTCTCCCGGCTGATCGAGCGCCTTCTCCGACGCGTCGACGCGCGTCCGCAGCTCGTCGCGCCTGGCGATCAGGCGCGCTTCCAGATCCGAATAATCCTGCATCAAAAACCTCTCCTGGTTCAGCCGTAATAGGCGTTCGGGAACAGCTCGATATGGTTCTGAACCGCGCGAACCCCGGGCGCCTCCTCGGCGGCCACGCGGGCGGCGTCGATCATTCTGGCTTCGCTCGCCAATCCCCAAAGCTCGACGACGCCGTCCCGAACTATGACGGTCGCCTGCACGCCCGACAATGCGCTTTCGTTCGCGAATTTCTCCATGATCGTCTTGCGGATCGTCGCATCGTCCGCCTTCGCCGGCGGCGCTTCGGGCTTGAGGACGGCATAGGCGCGCACGACATCGGCGCGGGTGACGATGCCGACCAGGCGCCCGTCTTCGACGACCGGCAGACGTTTCACGCCCTTCGCGCCAAGCGTCCGCGCCGCCTCCGCGACCGACGCGGACGGCGCGATGGTTTCGACCTTGGCCGTCATGACGTCCGCCACGGCCTTGCCGTGCGCCCTGACGTAGTCTTGCGGCGTTTCGCCGGCCCCGATCAGGTCGAGCAGCCAACTGCGGGCGACCGGCGCCTCGAACTCCGCCCGGCGCAGGATGTCGCCCTCGCTCAGGACGCCGACCAGTTTGCCGCCGGCATCCACGACCGGCAGGCCGCTGATCCGGCGTCCGACCATCAACCGCGCGGCCTCCGAGACCGTATCGTCGGGCCGGACCGCGGCGACATCCGTTTGCATGATGTCTTTGACCTGCATTGCTTGCTCCTCCCTCTGGGGCGGCTTTCCCGCCTTGCGCCGTTCGGGCGCCAACACAATATTGGCCCGAAGCGCGGCCGGACGTTTGACCCAGGTCAAACAAGCGCCGCGACCGCCGCTCTCTCCCCGAGGCGCCCTGGATACGAACCACGTGAACGAGACTTCGTCGAACGGACTGCAGCAGCGCGTCCGCCGCCTGGTCGAACGTCCTGCATTCCAACGGACGATCCTGGCCGTCATTTGCCTGAACGCGATTTCCCTGGGGCTCGAGACGTCGTCGACCGCCATGGCCGCCGCGGGGTCTCTGATCATCGCGTTCGACCGCCTGGCGCTCGCGATCTACATCGTCGAGCTGTCGCTCAAGCTCTTCGCATATCGCGGCCGGTTCTTCCGAGACGGCTGGAACCTGTTCGACGTCGTCGTGGTTTCAATCGCCCTGCTGCCGGCCGAAGGCGGGCTCGCGGTGCTGCGGGCGCTCCGCGTGCTGCGGGCCCTGCGCCTGGTCTCCGGCGTGCGCAGCATGCGCAAGGTCGTCCATGGCCTTTTCCAGGCGCTGCCGGGCATGGGCTCGATCATCGCTCTCCTGGCGCTCGTCTTCTACATCGCGGCCGTGATCGCGCCCCGCCTGTTCGGCCAGGCCCACCCCGAGTGGTTCGGCGATCTCGGCGCATCGGCCTACACCCTCTTCCAGGTCATGACGCTCGAGAGCTGGTCGATGGGCATCGTCCGCCCGGTCATGGAGCAGTCGCCCTATGCCTGGGTCTTCTTCGTGACCTTCATCCTGCTGACCAGCTTCACGGTGCTGAACCTGTTCATCGCCGTCATCGTCAACGCCATGCAGGCGCAGCACGAGACCGAAGTCCTCGCCGCCCAGACCAGCGCCCAGGACGAGCGCGCGCGCCTCCTGGCGGAGGTCTCCGCCATGCGCGCCGACCTCGCGCGGATCGAGGCGTCGATGTCCGGCGAGCGCGGCGGGCGGCCCGCGCCTGCGGAATAGCCGCCCGCCTGGCCTCAGGCGCCGTGCTTGTGCTCCATGTACCAGCTCTGGTCCGAACCGGCGCCGACATTGGTGATCCGCACGTCCAGAAGGAACGGCTCGCCGGCGGCCTGGGCGTCGCGGCCCCGCTTCAGCGCCGCCTCCAATTCGCCCGGATCGTCGACGCGCATGCCGTCGATGCCCTGCGACTTGGCGAGCATTACGAAGTCGATCTCCGGGTCGCCGAGGAAGGTCTCGGGATAGCGATTCTGCTCCTTCATGCTGCCGCCCCATGAGGCGAAGTTCGTGCGGACGGTCTGGTACTGCATGTTGTTCCAAACCACGGTCAGGATCGGCAGGCCGTAGCGCGCCATCGTCCAGAAGCCGGACGGGCCGTACATCACCGAACCGTCGCCGATGCTGAGGGTGACCGGCCGATCCGGCGCGCCCATCTGCGCCCCGACGGCGCCGCCGAGGCCATAGCCCAGGCTGCCGCCATATGTCCGCACCATGCTCCAGTCGTTGTCGCCGTAGCCGAACGGCATCAGATGGTCGGCGGCGCGGAAGTTCTCCGAAACGAGAACGGTGTTGCCCGGAAGCGTCGCGCCCATCATCGCGCCCAGATAGTCCGGGTGGATCGGCGACTTGGACTTGAGGTCGCTCGTCCGGCCGGCCTGTTTATCCGCCCGCGCCTTCGCCTGATCGGCGAGCGCATGGCGGCGCTGCTGGATATGCTGGAGGTTGGCGTAGTCCGGCTTCCACTGCCCATTGAGTGCCGTCAGCGTGTGGCGGACGTCGCCCCAGACATTCAAGTCGACCGCGAACGTGTTCCCGATCATGGCCGGGTCGTGCCCGATCGCGATGATCGTCCCGGCGTCGCTGAAGCGGTCGTCGGACGGGCCCGCGCGGGTGTTCTGCCGGTAGCCGACGCAGAGCACCACGTCGTAGCCGGTATCCGGGATCGTATCGATCATGCCGATGTAGTTCGGATGCTTCATCGGGAAGGCGCCGTAGTCGAAGAACCCGACCGCCGTCGGCAGGGCATAGTTCTCCGACAGCGTCAGAACCTCCTGGAAGGCCCCGGCGGACCGGACGTCCGGGCCGACCAGCAGCAGGGGCTTTTCGGCGTTCAGGAGCGCGTCGTGCATTTTCGCGACCGTCGAATTGCCCGGCGCTTCCGCCATCTCCAGCGGATCCCCGCTTGTGATCACGCCCTCGACGCCCTTCGCGTCGAGCGCGGGGCTGGAAAAGGCGAGATAGACGGGGCCGGTCGGCTTGGTCGTCGCCTCCTTGAAGGCCCGGCGGGTCGCCATCGGGATGCCGCGGGCGTCCGAGACTTCCCAACGTTTCTTGGTGACGTCCGCAACGACGCTCATCTGCGCGAAGCCGCCGGATGCGCCGAGCGTGTTGTGGTCGCCGAAGGAGCCGTTGTCGCGGAGCGCGGCCGTCACGACCATGGGCGTTCCGTCGAAATAGGCGTTCTGCAGCTGACCGGACCCCTGCCGGGTCCCGGCCGCGAGGTGGACGTTGACGAAGGCGGGCTTGTTTGACGCCTTCGCGTAGCCGTCGGCCGCGGCGAGGACGAGCGGCTCCGACAGCAGCAGCACCGGCTGCACGCCCGGAACGGTCAGAAATGCGTCGAAAAATCCGGCTTCGGCGCTGCCCGTGTTGGTGAATGCGTACTCGACGCCCTGCGCGACGAGTTGGTGCATAAGCAATTCGCCGCCCGTGCCGACGACCTTCTGCTTGGCCCCCATGAACTCTTCTCCCCGGAATTGGATTGGCGTTCGTCGGGGGAAGTATAGGCCTGCGTCAGAATCGCCGCCAAGCAGGGGTGCGCATCGCCCTCCGGACCGCCTATATCATCTCTCGATTCAAGATAACGTCGTCCGAAAAGGCTGGTTGGCATGAAATCGTTCGCAATTCGCACGCTCGTCGCGTTTGGTCTTGCCGCAGCGCCCCTCACGGCCGCCGCCGGCGACGCAGAAGCGGGCAAGAAGGTCTTCGCGAAGTGCAAGATCTGCCACACGGCCGAACAGGGCGGCCCCCATAAGGTCGGACCGAACCTGTATGGCGTCTTCGGGGCCGAGGCCGGCCAGGCCGAACGCTTCGGCTACTCGAAAGCGCTGCTGAATTCCGGCGTGACATGGGACGAAGCCGCGCTGGACGCCTATCTGGAAAAGCCGCGCGCCTTCATCCCCGGCAATCGCATGGCGTTCCCGGGGCTCAGCAAGGCGAACGAACGCGCCGACGTCATCGCCTACCTGAAGACGCTGCAATAGGCCGCGTCAGATCCAGCGGCGAACGCGGGCGCGATATGCGGCATAGGCTTGGCCGAATTTCGAGGCGAGCGCGCGCTCTTCCGGCACGATCTGAAGCGCCGTGACGAGCGCGACGAAGGCCGCGAGGACGAGCAGGTTCAGCGGGTCCCCGAGCCAGACCGCCCACCCCGCGAGCAGGCACGCGAGGCCGAGATACATCGGATTGCGGCTGAAGCGAAACGGGCCGGAAACGACGAGGGCGCTCGTCCGATCCGGGCGCAGCGGATTGATCGTCGTCCGCGCGCGCCGGAACGCGATCATCGACGCGACGTCGATCGCCGCGCCGGTCGCCGCGAGCGCCAGGGCGGCCGCAAGCTGGCCCGGAAACGCCAGCGCGGCCGTGCGGACGTCGGCGACCGCCCACATCGCCAGGGCGGCGACTGCGCCGATCACGGGCGGCGGCGCGCGCAGATACATCGACTGCTTTCCCTTCGCTTACTCACGCATATGTGCGCCAAAGCCCGGCGCCCGCCATGCGGCGCATCGCCCACCGCCGGGCTATGATCGCGGCGGGCGTTCGCCTGATCGCGGCCGGGCGCGACGACACGACGGATGGCCCACGTGGATCTGACCCGGAAGATCGACATCTACTGCGAACGCACCGACTTCGCCTTCTGGTCGGAGCCGATCAACGCCCTCACCAATCTCGCCTTCATCGCGGCGGCGATCTTCGCATGGCGGCTGGCCAAGCAGCGCGGCGCGGCCGACGGGGCGATTCTGCTGCTGGTCATACTGGCGGCGGCGGTCGGCGTCGGCTCCTTCCTCTTCCACACCTTCGCCGAGCGATGGGCGGGCATCGCCGACACGACGCCGATCATGGCGTTCGTCCTGGCCTACGCGCTGATTGCGATCCGGCGGTTCTTCGGCGCGTCCTGGCTGCGGACGATCCTGATCGTCGCGGCGGGCGTCCTGGTCCTCAGGCTGGCGCTGCCGCCGATCCTGGCCATGCTGCCGCGCTGGAACGGCAGCCTCGGCTACGCGCCGGCGCTTGTCGCGATGGCGGCCCTGGCGCTTGCGCTCCGGGCGACGGGCCGCAGCGCCTGGAAGCCCGTGTTGGCGGCGGCGGGGGTTCTCGTCGCGTCTCTCTTCTTCCGCACGATCGACGGGCAGGTCTGCGCCGACTTCCCGCTCGGCACGCATTTTCTCTGGCATATTCTGAACGGCGCGGTGTTCGCGATCGTCCTCGCGGCGTTGATCGTCCACGGCCGGCCGGTCGGCCGGACGACGTCATGACCGAGAGCGCGACAGCGCCGGACCCAGCGGCCAATCTCGTCTATCGCCGGCTCGAGTTCGCGGCGCTCTATCTTGCCGCGCCGATCGCGATGGCCGGGCTGGTCGCGGGCGGCGTCGTCTCCGCCCGGTCGATGCCCAACGTCTTCGCCGGCGTGTTCGTCTTCGCGCTGATCCTGCTGGCCCGCACCCGCGGCTTCTATTGGCGGAGCCTCTTCAAGGGCGGGCTCGTGCCGAACTGGGGCGCGGCGCTGCTGTTTTTCGGGGTCACGGCAGCCGGCGTCTACCTCTTGACGCTGTGGCTTGCGCCCTGGTCGCTGTTCGGGCTGCCGAACCGGTCGCCGGAGCTCTGGACGCGCATCCTCATCTTCTATCCCCTGCTCTCGGTCATCCCGCAGGGCATCATCTACCGGGTTCTCTTCTTCGCGCGCTACGCCGACCTGTTCCCGAACCGCATGTCGGCGATCGCGGCCAACGCGCTGGCTTTCGGGCTTGGCCACCTCTTCTACCTGAACCCCGTCGCGGTGGGCCTGACCGTGGTCGGCGGCGCGGCCTTCGGCTGGGCCTATACCCAGTATGGCTCTTTCTGGTTCGCCAACCTGCTGCACGCCTTCGGCGGCTGGACGATCTTCACCGTTGGCCTCGGCGTCTATTTCTACCACGGCGCCATTTGACGCGACCGCGCGCCATGACGGCGCGCGGTCGCCGGACACGCCTCAGAACGTCAGTGCGATGCCGCCGATCGCGGCGAAGCCATCGACGTTCGCGCCGGGACCGTCCTGTTCGACATAGTAGATCGATCCGATGAGATCGACGCCCGGGCCAAGCGCATAAGTCCCGCCCACCTCGAAACCGTCGGCGTCGGTTCCGGCGCCGTCGTCCTCGCCACGGACGTAACCGAACGAGATCGCCGCCGGACCGGTCTCATAGACGACGCCGACGCCGTAGGACTCGATATTGCCGGCGACCGAATCCTCAAGTTCGTTGTAGGAACCGCCGACGGTGAAGCCCGCATAGCCCAGACGTAGGCCGAAGCCCAGATTGGTCGGGTTCGGACCGGCGGCCGCGTCGTCTTCGCCGAAGTCCATGTAGGCCGCCGATGCGGCGATCGAGACGGCGTTGAACGTGTTTTCGTAGTTCATGGCGACGCCGAAAGCGTTGTCCCGCGTGCCGTTGTTGTTGTCCGGCGGCCCGTCGATGTCCTCGTCGACCTCCGGAACGTAGCTCACGCCAAGCTGGAAGCCCTGAATGCGGGGCGTGAAGTAGCTGAGCTTCTCACTGGCGTCCTCGTCTTTCGTGAAATTGCCGACCGTCGACAGCAGGTCGATGTTGACGCCCGCGATCCAGTCGGCCTCGTCGCCGGAGTCGAGGCCGATGCCGGCGCTCGGCACGTCGTAGGACATCAGCGCCGGCGCGGACGCCTCGCCGCCGAGATAGACGGCGCCGAACGACCCGGAGACGTAGGCGAACTGCTGGTCGATCTGGTCGCCATCGGTCTGCGCTTCGAGCTGAACGTTGACGCCGAAGGTCAGTCCGTTGTCGAGCGTCGTCTCGCCGGTGAATTCGATTTCGGCGTCGGTTTGCTGATCGAATCCGTCACGGTTCGCAACGTCGCTCTCCGCATAGCCCAAATACTGGTTCATGAAGCCGCCGACGCCGATCTCAATCGGTTCGGCTTTGGCCGACAGGCAGGTCCCCGCCATCAGGGCGGCGACAGCCGCGGAAGACATCAAGCGCGCTCGGATCATCTGTGATCGTCCTTTTCAAGAAATGCCCGACGCCATCGTCTGATATTTCGAAACTATACGTCAATTTTTGACGGTAATATTTGTATTTATCAAAATAATATTCAACGTAATTCTTGTATATTCTATATCATTATTTATCTTTCAATGAGCGGACTCGGTCCTTTTTCGCCTCCCGACACATTCGTCTCTAGGAGTGACTTTGAGGGAGATCGCCGGCAGCATCGACGCGAAAAAGATCTGGCGGCTGAAAATTTCAAACATATTGGAGCGGCCGCACATTCCGCCGCCAGCGCCCGCGAGGTTCGGAACCGGTTATTTTGTATCGGATTTTCATTGCAAGTCGGGCGATGATTCTTCGGGTCGACGGCGGCCGGCCAGGAACAGCCGCGCAAAATATGCGTCCGATTGCCACACGCAAATGATACTCATTCGCATTGCGCGCTGCGTCGATACTGATAATCATTCGCAAGATTTCGTCGGGGCGCGATCAAGCTACGCCGCGCCAATCACCTGGGAGTTCGCTTTGAAGAATCGGATCGTCGCACTGTTTGCGCTCGGCGGTATGACGGCCGCCGCCCCCGCCGTCGCGGTCGACCCCGCCGATGTGGTCCGCGGCTACGCCGACATCGCCCATGCCGGCTATGCCGACTCGCTGACGGCCGCGTAGGGGCTCGAGGCGGCGATCGCCGCCCTCGCGGCGCGGCCGAACGATGCGACGCTCGCGGCCGCGCGCGCCGCATGGCTGGCGTCCCGCGCGCCCTACCAGCAGACGGAAGTCTTCCGCTTCGGCAATGCGATCGTCGACGACTGGGAGGGACGTGTGAACGCGTGGCCGCTCGACGAAGGCATGATCGACTATGTCGACGCCTCGTACGGCGCGGCGTCGCCGGCCAACCCGCTCTACACCGCCAACGTCATCGCCAATCCGAAGCCGGTCGTGAACGGCAAGGCGATCGACGCCGCGAAGATCACGCCGGCGCTGCTCCAGGACGCTTTGCAGGAAGCCGGCGGCGTCGAGGCGAATGTCGCGACCGGATACCATGCGATCGAATTCCTGCTCTGGGGTCAGGATCTGAACGGCACGGGCGCCGGCGCCGGCAGCCGGCCCGCGACGGACTTCGACCCGGCGAACTGCACCGGCGGCCACTGCGACCGCCGCGTAGAGTACCTGACCTCCGCCGCAGCGCTGCTCGTCGCCGACCTTGAGGAAATGGTCGCGAATTGGGCCGACGGCGGTGCGGCGCGAACAGTGGTGACGGATGCGCCCGCCGCAGGCGTCTCGGCGATGCTGACGGGAATGGGCTCGCTTTCCTATGGCGAACTTGCCGGCGAGCGCATGAAGCTCGGCCTGCTGCTGCACGATCCGGAGGAAGAGCACGACTGCTTTTCCGACAATACCCACAACTCGCACTACTTCGACGCAGTCGGCATCCGGAACGTCTACACGGGCCGCTATCGGCGGACGAGCGGCGCCGTCGTCGACGGGCCGTCGCTTTCCGACCTCGTCCGGGCGGCCGATCCTACGGTCGATGCGGAAGTCCGCGCGAAGCTCGACGCCACGGTGGCGGCGATGGCCGCGCTCCGCACGCGCGCGGAGACCGTTGAGGCCTACGACCAGATGATCGGCGAAGGCAACGCGGAAGGTAACGCCGTGGTGCAGGCGGCGATCGACGCTTTGGTCGATCAGACACGCGCCATCGAACGCGCCGTTTCTGTCTTGAAGATCGACCGGATCGCGTTCGAAGCCTCCGACAGTCTCGACAACCCGAACGCGGTCTTCCAATAATATCGCTTCACCCGTTACGGAGACCTCGCATGCGGCGGCGACTGCGC
>MRWG01002257.1_pt1 | contig 10131 bp, 8 predicted proteins | sample 1013341 | NCBI WGS metagenome assembly MRWG01 (sample SAMN06117577, study PRJNA244670) | biofilm metagenome | biome: Water; feature: Cathode Biofilm; material: Biofilm; isolation source: microbial consortium enriched at the cathode of a solar microbial fuel cell | place: USA: District of Columbia ...
TTTACGGCCAGACTATCGATATTCCGCTGGTCGACGCCGAGCCGGGCCACGAAATCCGGCTTCGCGTCCGGGCCCGCGACGTCTCGCTGGCGACGCGGCGGCCGGAGGGTATCAGCGTCCGTAACGTCATCGCCGGCACGATCACCGAGATCAATGAAGAAGCCGATACGGCCTTCGCGGAAACGCTGGTCGATATCGGCGGCGCGCGCCTGCGCGCCCGGGTGACCAGGGCTTCCGTCGCCGACCTGCAACTCAGCGCCGGCAAGCCGGTCTATGCGCTCGTGAAATCGATCACCTTCGACCGCCGGGCGTTCGCCGGCGAACTGCGTTGAAGCGGCGGTGAGAGGCATATCGTCGCTCCCTGACAACTTTTGCGGTCATTGACTCCGAAGCGCGCGCGGGCCTACCGTAATCTCCAAGGGCGCGGGTGAGGATTGCCGTTTCACCTAAACGTCATCCATCGCGTTCAAAGTTGCGTATAAAGTCACGCACGAGAGCCGGAAAACCGGCCGAATTGATGCCCCGTGTCTGGTGCGGCCGGCATCGCCGAACAGGAGAGGAAACGTCCATGTCCCATGCGATCAGCATGACGGTCAACGGGCGCGAAGTCAGCGCCTCCGTCGAATCGAGAACCCTGCTAACCGAGTTCCTGCGCGATAACCTGCGCCTGACCGGCACCCATATCGGCTGCGACACCAGCCAGTGCGGCGCCTGCGTGGTCCACGTCAACGGCAAGTCCGTGAAGTCCTGCACCATGCTCGCCGTCCAGTGCGACGGCGCCGAGGTCAGGACCATCGAGGGACTGGCCAAGGGCGAAGAACTGCACCCGATGCAAAAGGCCTTCAACGACCATCACGGCCTGCAGTGCGGCTTCTGTACACCCGGTATGGTGATGAGCGCGCTCGAGGTCGCGGACGGCAATAGCGATCCCTCCGACGAGGACATCGCCAAGGGTCTGGCGGGCAACTACTGCCGCTGCACCGGTTACGAAAACATCTATCGCGCCGTCAAAGCCGGCGCCAAGGCAATGGGGAGCTGACCGATGGCCAAGCATGTCGGCGAACGCATGAAGCGTGTTGAAGACGGCCGTTTCCTGACCGGCCGTGGATCCTATACGGACGATATCTCCAAACCCGGACAAACCTATGCCGTGTTCGTGCGCTCGCCGCACGCGCACGCCAAGATCAAGAACGTCGATACCAAGCCCGCCCTCGCGGTGGACGGCGTCGTCGCGGTCTATACCGGCGCCGACATGGCGGCCGACGGCGTTGGCGGCCTGCCCTGCGGCTGGCAGGTGATCGGCAAGGGCGGCACGCCCATGATCGAACCGGGACATCCCCCGCTGGCGGTCGATACCGTGCGTTATGTCGGCGACGCGGTCGCCGTCGTCATTGCCGAGACCAAGAACGCGGCCAAGGACGGCGCCGAGGCGCTGGAGGTCGATTACGACACCCAGCCCGCCGTCGCCAACGCCGTCAAGGCGATGGAAAAGGGCGCGCCGCAGGTCCACGACGAGGTGCCGGGCAATATCTGCTACGACTGGGAACTCGGCGACAAGGACGCCGTCGACAAGGCGATCAAGGACGCGCACCACGTCACCACCTTCGATCTGGTCAACAACCGCCTGATTCCCAACGCCATCGAGCCGCGTGCGGCGATCGGCGAATACGATCAGGCGAACGACCGCTACACGCTGACGACGACCAGCCAGAACCCGCACGTGATCCGGCTTCTGATGTGCGCCTTCGTACTGCAGATCCCGGAACACAAATGCCGGGTCGTGGCGCCCGACGTCGGCGGCGGCTTCGGCTCCAAGATTTTCCATTACGCCGAGGAAGCCGTCGTCACCTGGGCGGCAAAGAAAGCCGGCCGCCCCATCAAGTGGACGTCGGACCGGTCGGAAGCGTTCCTGACCGACGCGCACGGCCGCGACCACGTGACCAAGGCGCAGCTTGCGATGGACAAGGACGGGAAGTTCACCGCCCTCAAGGTCGCGACGGTCGCCAACATGGGGGCGTACCTGTCGACCTTCGCATCGTCGATCCCGACTTATCTCTATGCGACGCTGCTCGCCGGCCAGTACACGACCCCGGTGATCTATGCCGAGGTCAAGGCGGTCTTCACCCACACCACGCCGGTCGATGCGTACCGCGGCGCCGGCCGTCCGGAAGCGACCTATGTGGTCGAGCGGATCGTGGAGATCGCGGCCCGCGAGATGGGCATGGACCCGGCGGAAATCCGCCGCAGGAACTTCATCCAGCCGGACCAGTTCCCGTACGAGACGCCGGTGGCGTTGACGTATGACACGGGCAACTACGGCGCCAGCCTCGACCGGGCTTTGGAGTTGTCGGATTACGCCAACTTCGAGAAACGCCGCGAGGAAGCCGCCAAGCGCGGCAAGCTGCGGGGCATCGGCCTGAGCTGCTATATCGAGGCCTGCGGCATCGCCCCGTCGGCGGTCGCGGGGGCCTTGGGCGCCCGGGCCGGTCTGTATGAAGCCGCCGAAGTCCGCTTCGCGCCGACCGGCACCGTCAGCGTCTTTACCGGCAGCCACAGCCACGGGCAGGGTCACGAGACCACGTTCGCGCAACTGACCGCCGACAGGCTCGGCATCCCGGTCGAAAACGTCGACATCGTGCACGGCGATACCGACCGCATCCCGTTCGGGATGGGGACCTACGGTTCGCGCTCGCTGGCGGTCGGCGGCAGTGCCATCGTCAAGGCGATCGACAAGATTATCGTCAAGGGCAAGAAGATCGCGGCGCACATGCTGGAAGAGAACGTCGACGACGTCGAGTTCGAGGACGGCGTGTTCGCGGTCAAGGGCACCAACAAGTCGCTGACCATCGGCGAGATCGCGTTCCAGGCCTACGTGCCGCACAACTTCCCGCACGACGAACTGGAGCCGGGGCTCGACGAGTCCGCGTTCTACGACCCGAACAACTTCACCTATCCCGCCGGCTCTTACGTCTGCGAGGTGGAGGTCGATCCGGACACCGGCGAATGCAGTGTCGAGAAGTTCACCGCCGTCGACGACTTCGGCAACCTGATCAACCCGATGATCGTGGAGGGCCAGGTGCACGGCGGGATCGCCCAGGGCATCGGCCAGGCGCTGTTGGAAGGCTGCGTCTATTCCGATGACGGGCAGCTCGTCACCGGCAGCTACATGGATTACGCCATGCCGCGCGCAGAGCATATTCCCGACTACAGCTTCGACTTCACGACGACGCCGTGTACCCACAACCCGATCGGCGCCAAGGGCTGCGGCGAAGCGGGGGCCATCGGCACCCCGGCCGCAGTGATCAACGCGCTTACCGACGCGCTCAGGGTCGCGGGCGTCGACAATATCGAGATGCCGGCGACACCGCTCAAGGTCTGGCAGGCGCTGAACGGCGCCAAGCAGGCGGCAGAGTAAGGAGGACATACAGATGTACAACTTCGATTACGAAAAGGCCGCCAGTGCAGACGACGCCGTGAAAGCGGCGGGCGGCAGCGACGATGTGATGTTCCTCGCCGGCGGCATGACGCTGATACCGGCGCTCAAGTTACGCCTCGCGGGACCGGACAAAGTGGTCGACGTCGGTTCCATCGATGCCCTCAAGGGGATCGAGGTCGCGGGCGGCGCGGTCAGGATCGGCGCGGCAACGACCCACGCGGAAGTCGCGGCCTCCGCCGACGTCCAGAAAGCGATCCCGGCCCTGGCCAAGCTCGCGTCGCTGATCGGCGACGCACAGGTCAGGAACCGCGGCACCATCGGCGGTTCCATCGCCAACGCCGACCCGGCGGCGGACTACCCGGCGGCGGTCGTCGGCCTCGGCGCCACGGTCATCACGACCAAGCGCGAGATCGCCGGCGGCGACTTCTTCACCGCCATGTTCGAGACCGCGCTGGAACCCGGCGAGTTGATCACCGCCGTCTCGTTCCCGGTGCCGGAGGGCGCGGATTACCAGAAACTCGCCAACCCGGCTTCGGGCTACGCCATGGTCGGCGTGATGGTCGCGAAGACATCGGGCGGGGTGCGCGTCGGCGTCACCGGCGCAGGCCCGTCGGCGTTCCGTGCCACGGCCATCGAGGACGCGCTCTCAAACGACTTCAGTGCCGACGCGGCCAAGGGCGTGACGATGTCCGCGGACGACCTCAACAACGACCTCCACGCCACGGCCGAATACAGGGCGAGCGTCATCAGCGTCCTGGCCGGCCGGGCGGCAGCCACGATCGGCTGACCGGATGCCGATGCCGGACACGTTGTGTTAATGAAACGAAAGCCGTCCCTTCGGGGGCGGCTTTCTCATTTGTAACGTTGCCCGGAACCGGTTTGCCGCATGACATCATCAGGTACAGTCACCGTGCCAATAAAACGGCGCCGTAACGGACGGCGAACAAGCCGAATGCGGCACACCATCCGATCCCGCCGATCATCAGCAGGATATCGTACCCTGCCGGCCACAGAGCCGCTGCGACGCGGGCGGCAGCAGCAGCGAAACCGAGAATATAGATCGCCGTCGTCCATCGATCGGCGGCGAGTGCACGGCCCGTGTGGCCGAGCGTCGCGCGCGTCATCACGGCCAGGATCATGCCGCCCATCGCGCCCGCAGTGAGAGCATGCAGGCCGGCGGATTCCGGTATTTCGGCGACGAAGTATGGAAGGCCCAGCAAGACCAGCCCGACCGGCACCCAGACGTAGCCGGCGTGCAAGCTCCAGACCAGCGGCTCGGCGAACGTACGCACCCCCTGCCAGCGCGCAAACCGAACGCCGTTACCGATGCCAGCCGCCAGAAGCATCGCACCCGACATAAGTTGATCCGGTGCGAATGTCCACGCGCCGAGGCCGGCGGCCGTCAATGCCAACACAACACCGTCGAAGCGCCCGAACGGGCTCGGGCGTTGCGGCACGCCCCGCTTGGCCAGCCAGTTGCCGGTGAAACTGGGAATGATCCGGCCGCCGATCAGGGCAATCAGCAGCGCGATCACGGAAATGCCCGCGCGGATACCGAGATCGTAGGTTCCGATAAGCCCCAGCGCTTCGAGGTGTGTGACGACATTGGCGGCAACCAGCAGTCCGATCGCGGCAACCACGGGCAGATTCCGCCAGTTCCGGCCGGCCAGGATCTCGCGGATGACGACCCCTAGAAGTACCGCCAGAAACGACACGTCGATGACGGCTGCGAGTTCCGGCCCGATCACCGCCCCCGCGACCATGGCCGCACGTCCTGCCAGCCACAACACGAACAGTCCGACAAGCGGCCATCCCTGCAACGGCATGCGTCCGGTCCAGTTCGGAATGGCGGTCAGCAGGAATCCCGCGACCGCCGCCGCCAGCGACCCGAAGATCATCTCGTGCGCGTGCCAGTGCACCGGAGACATGACTGCCCCCGGCAACCCGATCTGCCCCATCAGAACGAGAATCCAGACGGCCAGGAGCACGGCGGCACTCACGCCGGCCGCCAGAAAGAACGGACGAAAACCCTGCTTGAACAATGCGATACCATGCCACTGCCGATAGCGTGGAATACCGGCGCGACCGGCGGCTGCTTCTGACGGTGTGCTCATCGCGCGTCCTCCTCTTCAGCAGACACCAACGGTGCGATGGATCGGCGTACGGATTCCGCTACACCGTCGAATTTGAGCCCATAGGCCTTGCATGCCTCGGACAACGTCATGAACGGCGCCATGGCACAGCCCGGGCAGGCCATCTTGTGACGATTGAAGGCAGTGGCGGTATCGGGCCAGCGGGCGAGAATATCGCCCACCATCATGCTTTCCAGGGACAACTCGGACACGGCATCCTCCATAAATCCGGACGTTGGTATTGCCCGGATGTTAGCGGCGTGAACAAGGAATGACGTTGCGCTGGCGCAAATTCCGGCGAGAAACCTATTCCTGCTCGGCGATCTCGACCAAACGGTGCGGCTTGGTAATCACAAGGTGGGACGAACGTTTGCCGCTGAGGATCCCCTCCTGCTCCCACGCGGCCAGGGTCCGGCTCACCGTATGCAGGGTTGTCGCCGTCAACTCGGCGATTTCGCCGCGTGTCAGGGTGAACGGAATCTCGACGCCGTTTTCGACGCGGCGTCCGGTGTGGCGGACCTGACGCAACAGCGTCGCGGCGATGCGCCGCTCGACCCGCTGCGTCGCCACTTCGCGCAGCCGTTCCTGCAATTCCTCGAGACGGCTGCCCGTCAGTTCGATGGCATTGGTTGCAAGCACGGGGTGCTCGGCAATCAGCGCCGCCTTCTGCGCCGCGCTCCAGAACAGGGTCATCCCATCCTCGACGGCGACGGGCGTTGCCGGATAGGGTTTCCGCCTAAGTACCGCGACAGTACCGATCAGGTCGCCCGGCCCCAGGTACCGGATGACGACATTGCGGCCATCGCTCGTGGTCTGGTCAAGTCGTACCCGCCCCCACGCCAGGAGATAACTGTGACTCGCGTCCTCGCCCTGGTGGAACAATTGCTCTTCTTTACTTACGGGATATTCGCTCGCCGTTTGCGCCGCGCGTGCCAGCACGTCGCGGTCCGCACCGTCAAAGAACGACGATCGTTCGAGCACGGAGATTCTGGCATCAATATCCATGGAATATTCCGATCTGCTTGCGGCCGGACTTTAACAGCCTGTCCGGGCCTTGGCGAATATTCATCGCCACAAGAATTGCGCCAGCGCAATATAAGGCACCCTGCGTCTGTTATGATCCACCGATCATGATCGAACTTGCCGCCGCCCTCGTCGTTCTCATTATCACGCCCCTTGTGCCGTCGGCCCCCGGTGTACGGCCCGCCTGCATCCGACTGCTGGGCCTAATCGGGTTCCGGGTTGTCTACAGCATCGTGTCGCTGACAGTCGTGGCCTGGCTTATCATTGCCTATATCGACGCCGCCGACGGGCCTTGGCTTTGGACACCGCCCCATTGGGGACGATGGGTCGCGGTCTTTGCCATGCCGGTGGCGCTTTGGCTGATCGCCGCGCGCCTCATGCAACGGCCCGGAAAAATGCGCACCGGCGTCTACCGGATGATCGCCGCACCGGGGAGTTGCGGGCTGTTGCTGTGGTCTTGTCTACACCTTCTCAACGTCGGTCACGCGCGGGCCGTACTGTTGTTCGGCGCGTTCGCCGTCATCTCCGCCATTGCGATGATCAAAAACACCCAGGCCGCGCCGCCGACCGCCGCACCGGGCGGGAACGGCACAGTCCGACACCTCAAGCCCATGATTGCCGCGGTCGGAGCCTGGGCACTGCTGCTGGCCCTGCATCCATTCGTGATCGGCGTCGACCCGCTCGTCCGGATACTTCCCTGACCGCCATTCGCGGGGAATTTGCGCCAGCGCAATATCGTCAACGACACATTGGCTTAAGACCTCTGCACCGCCGCCGTCTCGGGCGGCCGGATTAGCAGAAGGATTTAAACCATGCATGCGACATCGCTAAAACGCCTGTGGATTGCGCTTGCCCTGATTCTGGTCGCGTCGTTCAGCACGCTGTTGCTGCTCGGCCGCGAGATTCACCGCGAGGCCCCACCGGTGCCTGCCGCCGTCGTCTCCAGCGACGGTTCGGTTATCTATACCAAGGACGACATCCAGAAGGGGCGCCAGGTCTACCAGTCGATGGGCGGCCAGCAGGTCGGCTCGATCTGGGGGCACGGCGCCTACCTCGCCCCGGACTGGTCGGCGGACTGGCTGCACCGCGAGGCCGTCACGCTGCTCGACATCTGGGCGATGCGCGACTACGGCCAGCCGGTGTTCGCCGATCTCTCCGCCGATCGCCAGGGCGCGCTCAAGACGCGCCTGATCGCCGAAATGCGGACCAACAGCTACATTCCGGAACAGGACGAGATCGTCGTTTCCGCCGACCGCGCCGAGGCCATCCGCCGGGTCGCAACGCACTATGTCGACCTGTTCGGCGATGCCGCGGCGCTGGAGGAGCTTCGCGAGGACTATGCGATTCCGAACGGCGCCATTCCCGATCTTGAGCGCCGGCAAATGCTGACGGCGTTCTTCCAATGGGCTGCATGGGCGACAACCACGGAACGGCCCGGCGAGGACGTAACCTATACGGCCAACTGGCCGCACGAGCCGCTTGTCGGCAACGCGCCCTCGACGCCCAACATCGTCTGGTCGATCGCCAGCATCGTGCTGCTGATCGCCGGTATCGGTGCGCTCAGCTGGTGGCATTCGGCACGCAAGGAAGAGCCGGCACCGGTGCCACCGGTCGAAGATCCGTTCGGCAACGCCGAACCGACGCCGTCGATGCGTGCGACCGCCAAGTATTTCTGGACCGTGATCGCGTTGTTCGGTGCGCAGATCGCGCTCGGCGCGACAACCGCGCACTATGCGGTCGAAGGTCACGACTTCTACGGTATCCCCATTGCCGACGTCCTGCCCTATGCGGTGACGCGCACCTGGCACACGCAGTTGGCCGTGTTCTGGATCGCCACCGCGTGGCTGGCGACGGGGCTTTACCTGGGCCCGCTACTGGGCGGCCGGGAACCGCGGTTCCAGAAGCTCGGCGTCAACGTGCTCTACGGCGCCTTGCTGCTGGTCGTCGTCGGCTCCATGGCCGGCGAGTGGCTGGGCGTGCAGCAGGTGCTCGACCTGGATACGAACTTCTGGGTCGGCCACCAGGGATGGGAATACGTGGATCTCGGCCGGGTGTGGCAGATCGCGCTGTTCGCGGGCCTGATGCTTTGGCTGACGCTGGTCGGCCGCGCGCTGTGGCCTGCTCTGCGTACCCCCGGTGACGCAAGGCCGCTGACCGTCATCCTGTTCCTGTCGACCGTCTGCATCGGCCTGTTCTACGGCGCCGGTTTGACATGGGGTAAGCACACCCACCTGTCGATGATCGAATACTGGCGCTGGTGGGTCGTGCACCTGTGGGTCGAAGGCTTCTTCGAGGTCTTCGCGACCGCGGCGATTGCGCTTCTGACCGTGAAACTCGGGCTGGTGCGCGGGCGCACAGCGAACGGCGCGGTCCTGTTCGCGACCGTGATCTTCCTGACCGGCGGCGTGCTGGGCACGCTGCACCACCTCTACTTCTCGGGAACGACGACGGGCGTGATCGCCGTCGGTGCCGTGTTCTCGGCACTGGAAGTTGTGCCGTTGGCCCTTGTCGGTCACGAAGCCTACGAGAACTACCGCATGACCAAGGCGGCACCGTGGGTGAAGACCTACAAGTGGCCGATCCTGTTCTTCGTCGGGGTCGCGTTCTGGAACCTGGTCGGCGCGGGCGTGTTCGGCTTCCTGATCAACCCGCCGATCTCGCTCTACTACGTGCAGGGCCTGAACCTGACCGCAACGCACGCCCATGCCGCGCTGTTCGGGGTCTACGGCCTGCTCGGCATCGGCCTGATGCTGTTCTGCCTGCGCGGTCTGTTCCCGCGCCACGCGTGGTCGGACAAGCCGCTCGCCTGGACATTCTGGCTCCTCAACGGCGGGCTCGCGATGATGGTCGTGATGAGCCTGTTCCCGACGGGTGCCGTGCAGGCCTGGGCCAGCGTCTCGGAGGGGCTGTGGTACGCCCGCTCCGCCGAGATGATGCAGAGCGAACTGGTCCGCCTGTTCGTGTGGCTTCGTGTCCCGGGTGACATCGTGTTCAGTGCCGGCGCGGCCGCCCTCGCGGTGTTCGCCGTCGGGCTGGTGCTGCGCTCACGGCGCCCGGCAAGAGCGGTCGTCTCCACGGCGCCGATACCGGCGCAACCCGCCGAATAAGCGGCGCCGCCATTACCTCCGGCCCCGTCTGGCGACCCAGATGGGGCCGGTTTTCTTTTGTTTCCCGGGATTTCCGGAAAACTTCCCGCTATTTGCGCCAGCGCAATAACCCTGCCGGCGTTATCGGACATTATCCTTCCCGTCAGCGACGACGACCCGGTGAGCGAGCCGCCGCCAGCTGTCGAATGACGAGTTAGGAGTTTGTTCCGATGAAAACGTTCTTGAAAGCAACCGTCAGCGCTCTCGCCCTGACCGCGGCCATCGGCCTCGGCAGCCCCGCCGACGCCGCCGCAGCGGAGAGCATCGTCCGCGACCCGGCCGAGGTACCGGCGCCGATCACCCGCACCGAACCGAAGACGCTCAAGGTCACCCTGGAAACGGTCGAGCGGGTCGCCGAACTGAACGACGGCAGCGAGTACCGCTTCTGGACCTT
>MRWG01002259.1_pt1 | contig 10126 bp, 13 predicted proteins | sample 1013341 | NCBI WGS metagenome assembly MRWG01 (sample SAMN06117577, study PRJNA244670) | biofilm metagenome | biome: Water; feature: Cathode Biofilm; material: Biofilm; isolation source: microbial consortium enriched at the cathode of a solar microbial fuel cell | place: USA: District of Columbia ...
CAGGGCATAGGCTTTGTCGGGCCGGAAAGCAGGCAGGACCTTGATACCTTTGACCGTGCTTTTGGCGCGCTGGTGGTGCTCCAGGGAGTCAATGGGGTCATCTGTGGTACATACGACCTCTACCTTCATCATGCCCAGCAACCCCAGGGTGCTATGTGAGGGTTGTTGCAGGTCAGATGTGGTCTTTTCAAAGATTTCGGTTGCATTTCGGGCCTCCAGGAGGTCATCTATTTGGAAATAGCGTTTTAGTTCCAGGTGCGTCCAATGATACAGCGGATTCCGGACCGTGTAGGGGACCGTGGCGGCCCATTTTGCGAATTTATCGGGATCGGGCGCAGTACCGGTAATGTAGGATTCCGCTACACCCAAGGTTCGCATGGCCCGCCATTTGTAATGGTCGCCCGCAAGCCAGGCCTGGGTGATATTGGTAAATTGGTGGTTGGAGGCAATTTGCCCCGGGGGCAGGTGGTTGTGGTAATCAATAATGGGGAGCCGGCTTGCATAGCCGTGGTAGAGGTTGCGCGCAAAAGGGCTTTGCAGCAAAAAATCATCCGATATAAACGTCTTCTTCGGCATAGGTCTTAGAGCTTGGGGTTTTCATCGGGTCCTGCCAGTTCTTTGGCAAGGGCTTCCAGGTCTATCCCCAGTTGTTGCCTGTTGGTGGTAAGGACCTGGTTGCGCAGGTCCTGGGGCAGTCCGGAGAAACCAAGTTTTGCCCCCAGGATCATCCCAGCCACCGCAGCAACCGTATCGTTATCCCGGCCGTAGTTGACAATGAATTGCATGGTTTTGTCAAAATCGCCCTGCCCGTATTCCAGGGCGGTAATCAAAATCTGCCAGATTTCCCCCGCGTGGAAAGGGATGGCTTGTTCCTCTTCTTCCAGGAAGGAGTAGATAAAATCCTGCTGTGCCCATGCTTCAGCACTACCCGGATACCCATCCGGGATGCGCAGGGCTTTCTTTTCTTCCACTGTTAAGGAGTCAGGCAGGGTGAGTTCCCCGGCCAGCCAAACACTCTTCCTGGAGGCCTGGGCCGTCTGGAGCGAGATACGTCCTACCAGCCGGCTGTCCTGGTAGCGGTAGGGGTCTATAAAGACCGCGGCATCCAGGATGGAATCCATAGCAGTGGTCTGGAGGGCCATTTGGGTCATGGCGCTTACCAGGGCGGTTATATCCTTGGCATAACCATGGTCGAACAAGCTGTGATCGTAAGCTTCCAGGTACGCTTTTTCCGGATTGGATGTGCGAAGCCCGAACATGGGGGAGTAAAGCATTCCGGCACAGGTCATTTCGCCTCCGTAAAACCGGTTGAGTGCCTGGGTGTAAGCTTCTGCGCCTTGCCCGTAGGCCAGGGCCACCCGTGCCCATTCCTTGATCCAGTCGACCTTTTCGAGCTTGCTGTCCAGCAGGTCGGGGTTGGCCCGTATGTCCCTGTCAGCCAGCCCTGTGGCCACAGATTCGTAGTAGGTGGTGATATACCGGGTAAAGGCATCCGGACCTGAAGGCTCAGGGGAAGCCGTGAAATATTTGACCATCAGGAGTTTCCAGCGGGTGTCATCGGTGGTGGCACCGGCCGCGAGGTTGTGTTCCCAGGTGCCCTCGGGCGATTGGTCCCGTACTGCCGGGGTAAGCCCGGTGATGTATCCATATTTACGCTGGATATCGTCCCTGTGCCACATTTCTGTCGAGGCCCCCATGGCATCCCCGATGGCAGAGCCTACCAGGGCTCCCAGGACCTTGTCGTAAAAAACTTCGGGGCTTAACCGGAGGGAGTCTTTCCCGTAGGCGGTTTTTTGAGGTTCGGGGATAACCAGGTTGGTCTGAGGCTCCCTACAGGCCCCGGACAGCAGCAGGCCTAAGCAAGCCAGTATAATGGACGTTCTCATAAAAGGATCATTTGTCGGGCGGTTCGCAAAAGATACTCCTTTTCGTCCAAACTTCGCTCCATCGGGAGTTGGGCCAGGCCTATCAGCCTGCGCATGATCTCGACCCCGGCCACCTGGGACACCAGGCTGGCATCGGCTGTACCCTGGTATTCCCTCAGGATTACTTTAAGATACTTCTTGTCTGCCGTAGCCATGATGGCGTGGGCTGCCATGACCCCCAGGTCGAACTCGGGGAATCCCGCGAAGCTAAACTCCGGATCAATGACAAATACCTTCCCTTTTTTGCTCATCCAGCTTCCGGGATAATAGTCGCCATGGAGCAGGGTATTTCCTTCCTCCAGGTAGCGGTCTCCTATGGTAGCAACCAAAGCCTTCACTTCGGCATCCTTTTTATAGGGGAGAGACAAGGCCTGTAATCCTTTCTGGACGTCATCCAGGCCAAAACCGTTATCTTCCAAAAAGGGCAACACAAAAATATGCTGGTGGTTGAGTTGGCGCAACTCCAGGTTTTTCGGGTAGTTTGGGGGGACCTCCTGGGCGTGGATAATGCTCAGCAGGTCAATCAGGTGATCCAGTGCTTCCTGCTGTATCTCCCGCTCCTGGTACCAGTAGGTCATGTCGCGGCAATCGCCCAGGTCCTCCATCTGCAAGAGGTAATGGGAAGGGTCATAGGCGAGTATTGCCGGAAAATGTGACTGGGCCAGGGGGTCCTTTACTGTTCGGTAGAATTGGTATTCCACGTCTATACGGGCCAGGGGGGCTCCTATATCCTGGTATTTTGCCACATAGGGACGCGATTGTTTCAGGATGAAGGAGCGTTTGTTGGTGATGATGCGCAACACCACATTCATGTTGCCATCCCCCGGTTTTTGTATCGATTGCAGGGTTTCCACCTCATAGAGCCAGCCGTTGCTTTTTAATTGTTGCTGCAACCCTTCTTTGGTACTGTTCAGGTCAATCAGGTTCAAAATAGTCTGCTTTTTTTTGCAAGATACATTCTAATGAAAAGAATGTGCAAGGCCCCGGGTATTTTTTAGGCTGTTACAGACTGTGGCCCTATTGTTATAAATTGCACTGAGAACTTAGGGCACGGAACAGGTTTATTATCTTTACCTGCAGAGGTAATTTCCTTTTAGACAATTCCGTCTATTCATCAAAGGTCGCACATGTAACATAGACTAATGCCGGTAAACAGCAAGGTAGTGAAAAAGGGAAGAGAGCGGAAAACGATCAGGCTGGAGGGAAAGCTGGTGTTTGAACACATTAAAGTACGCCCACCCTATCGGTATATTAACAAATCGCCCAATAAGGCCTGTTTTTTTTATATGATGGAAGGAGATTCCATCGCGTATTCGGCAGATGGGACAAACCGGATAGGACCAGGGGAGGGCCTCCTTATGAAATGCGGCCATTATGTGTATGATCGCCTCCCCGATCATACAAGTGGACTCAACCAATTGGTGGCCATACATTTCCACCCGGGGCTGATTCAACAGTTGTATAGGAATGAGGTTCCACATTTCCTTAGGCAAGAGCGGAAGGGTGACCGTATGACTACGATGCTGAAATTGGAGAGTTGCCAGTTTATAGACCATTTTATGAAAGGGCTTATGCCCTATTTCCATTATCCGGAAATGGTGGATGACGAATGGGTACGCCTTAAACTAAAAGAGTTCATGCACCTGATCGCAAAAACCTCTTACGGAAATGAAATAAGGGAAATGATGGGTTACCTCTTTTCCCCCACAGAAAATTCGTTCAGGGAAGTGGTCGAAAGGCATATATTTTCGGACCTTTCTACGGAAGAACTGGCACAGCTTTCCAATTGCAGTATAGCAACATTTAACAGGAGGTTTAAACAGATCTACAGGGAAAGCCCCGGGCGGTATGTCCGCAACCGGCGGTTAGACTTTGCCTCAGAACTGCTTTTGGCCACGGACAGGGAAGTAAGTGCCATTGCCTACGAATGCCAATTCAAAAGCCTTTCCCATTTTTCAACGGCCTTTCGCAATCGCTTCCGCTGTTCTCCTTCGGAATTCAGGCAAAGCCGATTAATGGAAGTGTAATCACACAGTGGGGGTCGACTCATCCCTCAGCTTGCTGTTTAAGGCCGGGAATTGTATAAGAACCTTTGAAGCTGCAATTCTTTCCTCAACTTAGTAGTATGATTCCCCTGTTTACCCGCAACCTATTCAGCGTGGAAAAGTCATGACTTTTATGATGGACTAACAGAACATTGGCGGCTAGCGGGCGTGATTTGCAGGACAGTCGGACTATGGGCCTTACAGGAATGGTCGAGACCACTAATCTCGGTCTCCCCTGAATTTTTTCAAACAGGTATTTTGAGGAATCTAATCCCGCTATACTTAGTACGATCAATGAATTCTAAGTGCTTTAATATAAGGTTTTTAACGTTTTTGAAGTCCAATCGCCAGCAGCACATTGTGTGTGGAAAGGTTAAACAAAATATTAAAACCATTGATCAAAACCAGCAAACAGGCAATAGCGTCCATGGATATTTTTGTGTGGGTTATGTCCTATTGATGACGCGGGCTTGTCGGACAACAACGTTGTATCAACAATCAGTCTAAAAAACCCCTGAACCCATGAAGTTGACTGTCTATGGAATCATACAAACCCTGCCCAGTAAACTGGTAGGAACCTACCGTGTATTACTCGGCTTAATCTTTATCACGGTAGGAGGATTAAAGTATTTCAACAGTACGTTTGGGACAATATGGAATATTCAATTGCAGGAAATAAGGATCCCTTTTATTGATTTTTTTTATTATTTCGTGCCGTTTTATGAAATAGTGACAGGATGTCTTTTATTGGTAGGGTATTTTACCAGGGTAGGTGCGGTAATGATCATCCCTGTGATGTTTGTGGCCATTTACACCCATTTATCCGTATATGACCCGAATGCCTTCTTCTTCCATCCTTATGAGGCCTTTTATCCCAGTATGGTGATCATGATGGCCTTTGTCGTCTTGCTCTACGGTGGGGGACGTTGGAGCCTGGACCTGAAGATCCAGAAAAAACACTTTGGTGGCCATGGGTCGGACCTTTTTTAAAAAGCCGGCATTTTGAGCAGGGTTCAGGTTGGGTACGGCTTAGAATATGCAGGATCATAAGTACGGGGTTGGCGATAGCTCAACGCTGATAAGAACGGTGCGGGTACTTTGTCCCCATACGGTGCCCCTGCGAGGTTAAATGTTTGTTAAAAAAGAACAGACCTGTCTGTTTATTTAAAATTATGTGTAGCTTTGGCATATGAAAAGGCCAGGAGTTAAAGAACGGATCATAGCAACGGCCTCAAGGCTGTTCTATGAGGAAGGTTACAACCAGACGGGGATCAACCAGATCATCGAAGAGGCCGATGTCGCAAAGGCCAGTATGTACAAGCATTTCAGGTCTAAGGAAGACATCGCGGTAGCCTACCTGCAGCGCAGGCATGCCCTTTGGACCCAAAATATGCTGGCCCATGTGGCGGCGCAGAATACGCCCAAGGCCAGGGTGATCGGTTGTTTCGACTACCTGGTGGATTGGCTGGGAACTGTGGGTTACCGGGGTTGCAGCTGGCAAAATATCATTACCGATTTGCCGGCAGACCACCATAAGATCCCGGAACAGGCTCGGCTGCACAAAAACGAATTGAGGGCATGGTTGATCCAGCAGCTCCAAAGTGAAGGCACCTATGGGGAAACCCGGGCCAAAGACCTGGGGGATCAGGTAATGGTCCTGATAGAAGGCGCCATCATCCTTACCCAGATCGAGAAGGATGTATGGCCCGTAAGGTCGGCCAAAAAGGCGTGCATTACCTTGCTGGGGTAAACTAGGGATCCCTGAGGGGCCGCCTGTAAGGATATTGGTAAACACGCGTCTACTTGGATAATAAAAGAACAGACTTGTCTGTATGTTTTAAATGATATATTTTTTGATATGAACCATTACGAAGTACCGATAAGAGCCGGCGTCAGTAACGGGAACCGGGTATTTTCCAACCAGAGCGTCCTGGCCGCCCCAGGCAAGGCGGTGATGCACTGCCGGCACATTGGGATACCAATGCTTCCGGACATCCCCGTCGCATCGGAAGGCAAACAAGCAATTTATTAATTCATTCATTAAACGGCATCCGGGTCGCATAAAACAAAAAAAGGATCCGGGGCCATCACCCTTTAACACAAATAACATCATGAAAACTAGCAATGTACCCTTTAAGAAATTAGCCTTGAATGCGCTGGCAGGATTCCTCCTCTTCGCGATTGCAGGGCAGCCTGTCAGGGCAAACACTCCTGAAGCCGCCCCGTCGGGGGACGTGGCCCCGGTTAACGACACCTTCCCCACCCTGCACAAAACCATAGAGATCTCAGGGGTCGAGATATTCTACCGGGAAGCCGGTGACCGTAGCAAACCCACCATTGTCCTGCTGCATGGGTACCCCACTTCCTCCCATATGTTTCGCCATTTAATAACAGACTTGTCTGTTCATTATCATGTCCTGGCACCGGATTATCCGGGGTTTGGCCGGAGCGGGCAACCGGCCATGGCCGATTTTGAATACACCTTTGACAATTATTCCCGCATTGTGGAGGCCTTCCTCGACCAGTTGGAGGTCAATGCCTATAGTTTGTACCTAATGGACTATGGGGCGCCAGTAGGGTACCGTATCGCAGCCAGGAACCCGGGCAAAGTGCAGTCGCTCATCATTCAAAACGGGAATGCCTATGAGGAAGGCCTGCGCGACTTCTGGATCCCGATCAAGAAATACTGGAACGACTATACCGTCGAAAATGGCAAAGCCCTGGAAGGGTTCCATTCCCCGGCCGGCCTCAAATGGCAGTACACCCATGGGGTACAGGACAGCACGCGCATCAGCCCGGACAACTGGCATATCGATCTACAGCACCTGCAGCGGCCCGAAAACAACGACATCCAATTGGCGCTGTTTTACGATTACCGTACCAATGTCCCCCTATACCCGGAATGGCAGGAATACTTCAGGGCCTACCAGCCACCCGCGTTGATCATTTGGGGGAAAAATGACTTTATATTCCCCTCCGAAGGTGCCTACCCTTATAAACGCGACCTGAGGAACCTGGAGTTTCACCTGCTGGATACCGGGCATTTCGGCCTGGAGGAACAAGGTGGTGAAATGGCTGGATATATCCTGAATTTCCTCAAGAAAAACGGAATACAGTAAGTCATGAAAACACCTTACGACTACCCCCTAAGTCTGCGGGGCCAGCAAACGTCTAAAATGGACCCCTCCCGGCCAGGCCTTTGGGGAGTAACCCTGCCACAATTCATGAAAAAATTGATTAACGATAACCGCGAACAATGAAAACAGCACAATGGGCAAAAACCCGGTGGACAAACATGTATGGGGCCTTTTCCTCTCACCTGGCCGGGTGGGGGGGCACCGGCAACCGGCGGGAGAATCCCGCGAACCACGCTGACATATCATTACGCGCGGTTCCCATGCAACGCGAGAGAACATCGACACACATATAATTCATAACCAGGGTTCCGGGATATTTGCATCCCGGAACCCTATTTAATTATTACTACCATGGAACAAAAACTTCCTTTACCCCCTTTTACAGAAGCCACGGCCCGCGAGAAAATCCAGCTGGCCGAAGATGCCTGGAACAGCCAGGACCCCGATAAAGTGTCCCTGGCCTATACACCAGACAGCGAGTGGCGTAACCGCTCAGAATTTATCAACGGGCGCGATGAGATCCGCGCTTTCCTGAGCCTTAAATGGCAACAGGAACGCCACTACAAACTGCGCAAATACTACTGGGCCCATACGGACAACCGTATCGCCGTCCGGTTCGAGTATGAATACCAAAACCCCCAGGGGGAGTGGTTCAGGGCTTATGGCAATGAGAACTGGGAATTTGATGAAAACGGGCTGATGAAAAAACGCTATGCCAGCATTAACGATGTTGCCATCAGTGAAAATGAACGCAAACTTTAACATGGAACATATGAAACGAATAGCGATAAATGGAGCGGGCCGCATCGGAAGGGCCGCCATGAAGATCATCCTGGATACCCCAGGATTGCAACTGGTAGCGGTAAACGATATCGCCCCCCTGGAAACCATAGCCTACCTCCTTCGGTATGACAGTGTTCACGGGGCTTATGGAAAAGCCGTGGAACTATGGGAGAACTCCCTGAAGATCGACGGAAATGAGATCACCTTCCTGCGGGAAAGGGACCCTGCCAAACTTCCCTGGAATGCCCTGGGGATTGATATCGTGATTGAAAGTACGGGGATCTTTACCTCAGAAGAGGATGCCTCCAAACACATCCAGGCCGGGGCCGGTACGGTGGTGCTTTCGGGCCCTACCAAAAGTGCCGGCGTACCTACCGTGGTACACGGGGTCAATGCCGCAGGCGGGGAGACCCACATTTTCTCCTGTGCCAGCTGTACCACCAACAATATCAGCCCCGTCATCGAGGTCCTGGGCCGAAGGATCGGTATCCAAAAGGCCATCCTCAATACCATCCATGCCGATACGGCCTCCAACACGGTGGTAGATGCCCCCAATAACAGCAATCCACGGATGGGACGCTCGGGGCTGAACAACCTGATCCCCACCACCACCGGCGCTGCCATCGCCACTACCAAGGCCATGCCCGGGTATGCCGGTAAATTTGATGGAATTGCCGTGCGGGTCCCTGTGCCAATCGGGTCCCTGTCAGACATCACCATGGTCACTTCCAGGCCCACCACCGTAGAGGAAGTCAACAGCATCCTGAAGGAGGAGGCGGCTACCCCCAGGTACCAGGGCGTGCTGGGCGTAACCGAGGAACCCCTGGTCTCTTCCGACATCGTCAAGAGCCCCTATGCATCCCTGGCCGACCTGGGGATGACCAAGGTAGTGGACGGCGACCTGGTGAAGGTCTTGAGTTGGTACGATAACGAATGGGGTTTTACCCACCAGATGGTCCGCGAAATCCTGGCCCTGTGAACCCGCAGGAACAATGGGCCCCCTACCTGAAGCGGTGTGAAGCACTCGCCAAAGAAGCGGCTTCCCGTGGGGAGGCGGCCGTGGGCAGCGTCCTGGTAAGGAACGGAAAAGTGATCGCCGAGGCGATGGAATCTACCCGCTCCAGCGAGGATGTCAGCGCCCATGCCGAAATGGAGGTGATCCGGAAAGCCCGTAGTTTTTTGGGGACCGACCTTTCGGACTGTGTCCTGGTCAGCAGCAAGGAGCCCTGCCTGATGTGCAGTTATGCCATCCGGTACCACAGGATCCTTACGGTGGTATACCAGGAGCCCTCGGGAATGCTGGGTGGTGCCGCCGGGGCGTACCCGCTCCTCCTTAGCAGGGAGGTGCCCGAAAACTGGGGTCCCCCGGTACAATGCACCCAGATGAATGATAAAAAAGCACTTGGATGAATTACGCAAAACTCGCATTTACCGATCGCATCAAAACCCTGCAGGAAGCCCATGGCAGCCGCAAGGGGTACCAGAAAATGGAAACGTTCGCATTTCCAGACGGCCTGTCGGAACGGGAACTGCAATTCATCGCGGCGCGCGATAGCTTCTACGTGGCCTCATTGGGCGAAAACGGGTACCCGTATATGCAACACCGTGGCGGGCCCAGGGGGTTCCTTAGGGCCATAGACCACAAAACGCTGGCCTTCCTCGATTTCAGGGGGAACATGCAGTATATTACCACGGGCAATGTGCAGACCCACAAAAAGGTGTCCCTGTTCCTGATGGACTACCCCAACCGGCTGCGGCTGAAGATCTATGCCGAGGTCGAGGTGGTGGAGCCTTCCGAGAGGCCCGCTCTCTGGGAGGCCCTTCAGTTGGAAGGGTACACGTACAAAGCGGAACGGGCCATGGTCTTCCACGTTAAGGCGTTTGACTGGAACTGCCCGCAACATATCACCCCCAGGTTTACGGAAGAGGAAATTAAGCAACTGCTCCAACCGTACGAAAAGGAAATCGATAGGCTGAAGGCTGCACTGGCCGACGGGAAGTCGGGATAGCGGAATGCTCCTTCGAAAGCCATAATAGCACGGGCGGTGCCCATAACATCCGGGAGGCGTATCCCCTAGCGTGCGATTTGCGCTATTATCGGGGGGATGTTCCTTTTGCCGCCCTGCATGGAGACGAAAAAACCCACACCGGATCGGCGTGGGTTTTGTGCTTAAAGTGGTACCTCCAGGAGATACTTCCCTGCAGTCAGTGTTCCTTGGGTCCCGCACCTGCAAAT
>MRWG01002261.1_pt1 | contig 10123 bp, 8 predicted proteins | sample 1013341 | NCBI WGS metagenome assembly MRWG01 (sample SAMN06117577, study PRJNA244670) | biofilm metagenome | biome: Water; feature: Cathode Biofilm; material: Biofilm; isolation source: microbial consortium enriched at the cathode of a solar microbial fuel cell | place: USA: District of Columbia ...
GACCCACTTGGCTGGGAAGACGGAGCGCATTCGCGTCGGCTCCGCCGTCGTCGTGCTGCCGCTGCATCACCCGCTGATCGTCGCGGAGGAGATCGCGACCGCCGACATGCTGAGCGGCGGCCGCCTCGACGTCGGCCTCGGCCGCGGCTACCAGACCTATGAGTTCGAGCGTTTCGGCCTCTCCCTCGACGACAGCCGGTCCCGCTTCGACGAGGCGGTCGACATCCTGCTGGAGGCGTTCAAGGGGAAGCCCTTCGCCTATCACGGCAAGCATTACAGCTTCGAGGAAACCAGTGTCTTCCCGCTGCCGCAGCAGGACCCGCACCCGCCGATCTGGGTCGTCGGGCAGAGCATGGAGTCGGTCGAGGCGACGGCCCGGCGGGGCTTCAACCTGGTTTCCGGCGGATTCGGCGTCTCGGTCGACCGTCTGCGGGAATTCCGCAAGGGCTTCGACGCGCTCGACATCGCGCCGGATGTGAAAGCGAAGATGCGGGTCTCGACGCAGCGTCCGGTCTACGTGACCCGCGACGAGTCCGAACTGCCGGCGGTCGTCGAGCAGGCGCGCTGGAACATGCGCGTCACCTTGAGCCTCCGCCAGGGCTTGGAGCGCGTCGAAAAAGGCCGCGCCATCGCCGTGCCGTTCGACGAAGAGCCGTCGACCGAGGACCTGCTCGACCGCTATTTCATCATGGGCACGCCCGACCAGTGCATCGCCAAGCTGGAGGAACTCAAGGACGCCATGAAGATCGACCACTTCAACGCCAACTTCTGGTTCGGCGACCTCCAGCAGCCCCAGGTGATGAACTCCATGCGCCTCTTCGCCGAGGAGGTCATGCCGGCGTTCGCATAAACGGACCGGGCGCCGACCGGGACGGCTGGATCATGCGGACATTCCATCCGATCCATCCGTCGCGCTATCCTCGCCCGAGCGCACCAGCCGAGGGGAGGTCGTTCCCATGACCGTCGGACTAGCCATACCGCTGCCCGCCTACACCATCGATCCCGTCTTCATGGGGCGGGAAGCGGAGCGGCTCGGCTTCGATTCGATCTGGTATGCCGAGCACCCCGCCGTTCCGGTCGAGAGCGCCAGCAAGTTCCCGGCGACCGGTGGGGAGATCCCGTGGACCTATTCGCACTTCACCGAGCCCTATATCGCGCTCGCCCGCGCCTCCGCCGTCACGACGACGTTGAAGCTCTGCACCGGCATCACGCTGATCCCGCAGCGCAACCCCTTGCTGCTGGCCAAGGAGATCGCCGCGCTCGACTATTATTCCGGCGGGCGCTTCATCCTGGGCGTCGGCACCGGCTGGCTGAAGGAGGAGGTCGAGCTGTTCGGCGGGAACTTCAAGCGCCGCTGGACCCAGACCCGCGAAGCCCTGGAGGCGATGGAGGCCTGCTGGGCCAACGACGCCGGCGAGTATCATGGCGAGTTCTTCGACTTCGCGCCGGTCCGCGTCTACCCGAAGCCAATCCAACTGCCGCGCCCGCCCATCGTGCTCGGCGGCCATGCGAAGAACGTCTTGCAGCGCGTCGTCGACCATGCCGACGGCTGGCTGCCGAACCGCATCTCGCCCGAGGACTTGGCGGACGCGATCAAGGAACTGCACAAGCTGGCGACGGCGGCCGGGCGCGACCCGAAATCCCTGACCGTCTCGGTCTACGGCCCGGCGGGCGAGCGGGACGCGATCCAGGCCTATCTGAAGGCCGGCGCCGACCGCGTCGTCGTCCGGCCGGTCCACGTCGACACGGAGGACGAAATGGGCGCGCAACTCGAGGCGATCGCAAAGGCGGCGTTCTGACCGCCCAAAGGGAGACGACGCCGATGCCGGCGCTGACGGAAGACCAAGTCGCGGCGTTCCGGCGGGACGGGTTCCTCGCGCCGTTCGATCTGCTGGACGCGGCCGAACTCGCCGAATGCCAGGCGGGCCTGGAGCGGTTCGAGGCGTGGCTCGGCGCGCCGGTCAACCATGCGACGGAGATGAACTGGCGCTCCATGGGGCATCTGGCGCTGCCCTGGGTCGCCCGCCTCGCGTTCGACGCGCGCATCCTGGACGCGGTCGCGGACCTGCTGGGGCCGGACCTCATGGTCTACACCTCCACCTTCTTCATCAAGGACCCCGGCTCCCCGACCGTCGCCGCCTGGCACCAGGACTCCGCCTATTACGGCCTGACGCCGGAGGAAGAGGTCACCGTCTGGATCGCGCTGACCGACGCCGACCAGGCCGCCGGCTGCATGGAGGCGCTCTCGTTCGAAGGCCGGCCCCGCCTGATGCATCACCGGACGCGCGTCGTCGCCAACAGCGTCAACCGGGCGAGCCAGACCATTCTGGAGCCGCTCGACGACGTCGGCGCGCGGGCGATGCCGCTCAAGGCCGGGCAATTCTCGATGCACCATGGCCTCTGCCCGCACCGGTCCGGCCCGAACGGCGCGGCGCACCGGCGCGTCGGCCTCGGCCTGAACTTCATTCCGCCGCACGTCCGCGGCAAGCTCGCCGAGAAGCCGGGCGCCATGCTGGTGCGCGGCGAAGACCGCTTCGGCAATTTCCAACTGCTGCGGCCGCCGGAACGCGAGCTCGACGACGACGCCGTCGCCAATCACCGGCTGGGCGTCGGCCTCTACCACGCAAACTACGCCGCCGAGGAAGCTCGGCACGAACAGGCTTTCGCCTGACAGAGAGAGGACAAAGGTCATGGCCGAGGATTGGGTCGTCTGGCTGAACGGCAAACTGGTGCCGGAGCGGGAGGCGGTCGTGCCGATCCGCGACCGCGGCTTCAAATATGGCGACGCGGCGTTCGACACGACGCGCACCTTCGGCCACAAGATCTTCAAGCTGGAGGAGCATCTGGACCGCTTCGACCGCTCGCTCCGCTATCTCCAGATCGATCCCGGCGTCTCGCGGGAGACCCTGGTCGAGGCGACCGAGGCGGTGGCGGCGCAGTGCCTGAAGTCGATCGGGCCCGACGAGGACATCTGGCTGACGCAGCGCGTGACCCGCGGCCTCGACCCGGCCGACCGGGAACGCTGGCCCGACTGGCCGGAGCGCACCGTCATCGTCGAGGCGGCGAAGCTGCCGCTTCGCCAGCGCGCGAAGCACTACCGGGAGGGCCTCCGGATCGTCACGCCCTCCGTCCGCCGGCCGTCGCCCGACACGCTCTCCCCCCGCGCCAAGACGCACAACTACCTGAACCTGGTGCTCGCCGACCTGGAGGTGCAGGCGCGCGACCCGGATGCGCTCGCCGTGCTGCTGGATACGAACGGCAATCTGGCGGAGGGCAAGGGCTCCAACATATTCCTGGTGAAGGACGGCGCGGTGCTGACGCCCAAGGAGCAGTACGTCCTGCCCGGCGTCAGCCGTCAGACGACCTTCGACCTCGCCGCCGCCGCCGGCATCCCGGTCGAGGAAGCCGACATCGACCTCTTCGACGCCTACAGCTCGGCCGAGAGCTTCGTCACGTCGACCAGCTTCTGCATCTGCCCGGTCGGCAGCATCAACGGCGTCAAGGTCGGCGACGGCGCTGTGCCGGGGCCGGTCACCAAGCGGCTGATCGACGCCTATGTGGAGTTCGTCGACTTCGACTGGTACGGCCAGTATCTCCGCGCCGCGAACTGAGCGCAGGCGACCCGTGCAGATCATCATCGACTGCGATCCGGGCCAGGACGATGCGGCCGCGATCATGCTGGCGCTCGCGAGCCCGGAGCTCGAGGTGTTGGGGATCACCACGGTCGCCGGCAACGTGCCGCTCGACCTGACGAGCCGTAACGCCCGCATCGTCTGCGAGCTGTGCGGCCGGCCGGACTTGGCCGTCTTCGCCGGCGCGGACCGACCGCTCTCCGGCCCGATGACGACGGCGGAGCATGCGCACGGGCAAAGCGGCCTCGACGGGCCCGATCTCGCGCCGCCGACCATGCCGCTGCAGCCGGGCCACGCCGTCGATTTCATCGTCGAGACGCTGACGGCGGCGCCCACCGGGACCGTGACGCTCGTCGCGATCGGCCCGCTGACCAATGTCGCGCTCGCCGTCCGGAAGGCCCCCGAAGCGATCCGGCGCGCCCGGCAAGTCGTGCTGATGGGCGGCGGCTATTTCGCACAAGGCAACATCACCCCGGCGGCCGAGTTCAATTTCTACGCCGACCCGGAAGCGGCGGCCGACGTGTTCCGCGCGGGCGTTCCCATCGTGATGATGCCGCTCGATGTCACGCATCAAGCGCTCGCGACCCCCGATCGCATCGCCCGCATCCGCGCGCTCGGCGGCAAGGCGGCCGCGGCGCTCGCCGACATGCTGTCCTTCTACGGCCGCTTCAATGCCGAGAAATACGGCCGCGACGGCGGTCCGCTGCACGACCCGACGACGATCGCCTGGCTGCTCAAGCCGGACCTCTTCCGGGGTCGCGACTGCAATGTCGAGATCGAGACGACGTCGCCCCTGACCTTGGGCGCCTCCGTCGTCGACTGGTGGGGCGTGACCGATCGCCCGAAGAACGCTCACGTCATCGGCGAAGTCGACGCCGACGGGTTCTTCGATCTGTTGACGGAGCGGGTCGGGCGACTGGCGGTATGCGGGCGCTGAAGCCGCTCAGTCGGCCGATGCGTCACCGAGCTTGGCACATGCGTTCGGCGCCATTTTTCCCGCCATTCCGATGATTTGCAATTAGTAGTCAGCTTTGCGAGTATCTCGTATGTCGTGATGAAGCGGTCGGCAATTCCAGGCGGAGAACCCGCCTTGCGGCCATCTACGGACCGCCACACGACAGGAAGTCGTTGCAGGCCGCGTGCGTACGGCCGCTGAAGATTTGGCTTCGCCCACTTAATATGCAGAGAGACTGCTATGGAGATCGCCAGTCCTGGTACGATCGACGCCGAGCGCATTGAGAAGCTTTTCAAGCTGATCGATGCGCTGCTCGCAGTCGGGGGAGAGGCCAACGCAGGTCTCTTTCAAATGCGGTTGACGGATGCGACCGGCGAGCCCCTCAGCGGATCGCACAACGCGGCCGACTCGGCGTCAATCGCCTCAGTGGCGAACAACGTACTGGCGCGATTGATCCAGGAACCGAGCATTTCTTTCCAGCAGTCCGGCCACGCCTTCGTCGCCTTGCTGATCGGCGTCACGCCAACGGCGGCGAATAACCTCTGCGAAACCGCTCGCCAAGCGATCGTCCAGGACCTGAAGTCGCAGCACAATATCTCGAATGTCGGCGTCATGGTCGACGTGACGCCGATCGATCGGGAGACATTCCGGCGGGCGCCCGAAGTATGGCTGCCGCAGTATGGCGGCCAAGCGCAACCGGCCGTGTCTCTCGGCGGATTTGAGCAGCTTTCCCGACCCGATGCCTTGCATGCCGGCATCGAGTTGGTCATGAATCCCGTTTGGACCGCAGCGTTGCGACCGACGCCGATCTACGTCGCCCAAATGCGCCGCCGTTTGAGTACAGGCGAGTTCAGCTACGGGTACAGCGTTCGGGCCGAACAAAACTCGCTGCGCATGATGGCCTATTTCGATCAGCAGTTGATCACCTATGCCGCCGACATTATCGCCATGCAGTCCAAGTCCAGGAGTCGGACTGCCATCGTAACGCCAATTTACTATAGAGCCTACAATTTCTCCAATCTTGCGCCAATATATCACGCACTTCTGCGCAGCATCCCCAACAAGACCAAGGAATTATTGCTGCTTGATATTATTGGAGGAGGGGATGTTTATCTTTCGGAAACTTTGAGATGGGATGTCAACACCATCAAGAAATATTGCCGCGGCGTTGTCTTACACTTGGATTCGAATGCGCAGCAAATTCCGAAGCTGCAGGGAACCGAGATGACGGCCATCGGTACGACGGCATACAATATCACATCGAGAGACACGCGCGGTTTGCAGCGACTTCAGCGGTTTATCGCGGCGACCGACAAGCTTGACCGGCCGCGGTTCCTGACCGGCGTGCGCCGGAAGTCGCTCGCGGAGGCGGCGCTGAAGCTGGGCTTCGAATACGTTTCGGGTCCGTTCATCGACGAAGACCTGTTCGTGCGGCCGTTGGAGAGTCCGACCGGCGACCCGGCGCCAGGCCATTAAGTCCCGGCGCCCGTCACGCCCGCCCTGATCTGCGCGCTTCCAAGCCGCCGATCAGTCCGCCGCCGCTTCCTTGTCGGCCGCGCCGCCGGCGAGGCGGAAGCCTTCGTAGCCCGCGGCCGCGACGGCGTCGCACTTCTCGCGGTAGACGCCCACACCACCGATATAGGGCATGAAGACGCGCGGCTTGCCCTCGATGTTTGCGCCCATGTACCAGGACGCCGCGCTCGGATAGAGGGTCTTGTAGGCGACCTCGTTGCCGTGCTCGACCCAGGCGTCCTGCGCCTCCAGCGTCGCTTCCATCTCCTCGACGCCCCGGTCGCGGAGCCAGTCGAGGCAGTCCGTGACCCAATCCACATGCTGCTCGATCGAGACCATCATGTTGGAGAGGACCGACGGGCTGCCCGGCCCGGTGATCATGAACATGTTCGGGAAGCCCGCCGTCATCAGGCCGAGATATGTCCGCGGTCCCGCCTCCCAGGCGTCGGCGAGCGTCTCGCCGCCGCGGCCCCGGATGTCGATGCGGAGCAGCGTGCCGGTCATCGCGTCGAACCCGGTCGCGAAGACGATGACGTCGAAGCCGTGCGCCTCCTCGCCCGCGACCAGGCCTTCGGCGGTGATCTCCCGGATCGGATGGGCGTTGATGTCGACCAGGCGGACGTTCGGGCGGTTGTAGGTCTCGAAATAGCCGCTGTCGGCGCAGATGCGCTTGGTGCCGATCGGATAGTCCTTGGCGGCGAGCAGCTCCGCCGTCGCCGGGTCCTTGACGATCTCCCGGATCTGCCTGCGCACGAAGTCGGCCGCCGTGTCGTTGGCCGCCTGGTTGACCGCCAGGTCCTTGAAGGCGGTCATGAAGCGGGTGCCGCCGACCGCCCAGCGGTCCTTGAAGATGCGCTCCCGTTCCTCGTCCGACACGTCGAGCGCGGAGAGCTTGGAGCGATCGTAGTAGTTGCCGACAGCGGTATGGCGGGCGATCTCACGGCGTTCCGCGTAGTTGGACTTCCACTCCGCCTCGTATTCCGGCGTCAGCGGCTTGGTGCGCGCCGGGATCGAGTAGTTGGGCGTGCGCTGGAAAACGGTCAGATGGCCCGCTTCCTTGGCGATCACCGGGATCGCCTGGATGGCGGACGACCCGGTGCCGATGACTGCGACCCGCTTGCCGGAGAGATCGACGCCCTCATGCGGCCAGGCGCCGGTGTGGTAGGTCTCGCCCCTGAAGCTCTCGAGGCCCGGAAATTCCGGCGCGCGGGGGGCCGAAAGGCAGCCCGTCGCCATGATGCAGAAGCGGGCGCTAACCGCCTCGCCGCGGTCCGTCTCGACCCGCCAGCGGCGCGCCGCCGCGTCATAGTGGGCGGCGGTCACGCGAGTCTCGAACTCGATCGAACGGCGGAGGTCGAAGCGGTCGGCGACGTGGTTGGCGTAGTCCAGGATCTCGGGCTGCGGCGCGAAGGTCTCGCTCCACTTCCATTCCTGCTGCAGGTCTTCGTCGAAGGAATAGGAGTACTGCATGCTCTCGACGTCGCAGCGCGCGCCCGGATAGCGGTTCCAGTACCAGGTGCCCCCGACGCCCGAGCCGGCTTCGAACACGCGGAAGGACAGGCCGAGCTTGCGGAGCTTCAGGATGAGGTAAAGGCCGGAAAAGCCCGCCCCGACGACGACGACGTCGACCTGGGCCGGCCGCGCCTCCTGGCGTACGGCGGGGGCGTCGTTGGTCTGTGCGTCCATTTACTTAGCTCCCTATGTATTGCGGCCAGACTACGCACAATCCCGCCCCGGCGCCAAGGGCGTCACGCCAACGCAGGGCGATCGCGGGTCCGGGCGATCAGGCTGGCGATGATCGCGAGATTGGCGACATTGCAGGCCGCGCCGATCAGGAAGGCCGTCTGGTAGGAGCCGGTCGCGTCGAAGACGGCGCCGCCGAGCCAGGCGCCGATCGCCATGCCGGTCCCGCCGCAGAGGATGACGACGCCGGTGCGCCGGCCGACTTCCGCCGCCGGCAGGTACTCCCGGACGATCACCGGGTAGCACGGCAGGATGCCGCCATAGCCGAGACCGAACAGCACGCCCGCGACATAAAGCGCGACCAGCCCGTCGACGAATGCAAGCATCGTCAGGAAGACGGCCTGGGCGGTCGAGAAAATGAAGATTGCCTTCAGGCCGCCATAGCGCCCGCCGAGATAGCCGACGCCGATGAAGCTGCTGACCGCCGCAGCGGCCAGCATCAGCGACAGCATCTCGGCGCCCCGCGCCGGGTCGTAGCCGAGGTCGCTGACATGGGAGACGAGATGGGCGAGCGGCAGGGACATGGCGATGCAGCAGCCGATCGCCGCGACCGAGAGCGTCGCCTGCATGGTGCGGGCCGGCAGCGGCGGCGTCACGGGCGGCGCGAACCGCCGGGCCCGGCCCAACGCGGCCGGCTGGGCGGCGGACGCCGCGGGCGGCCGCATATTGAGGACGCAGGCCAGCGGCAGCATGACGGCCAGACAGAAGGCGCCGTACCAGAGCGAGGTCTCGCGCCAGCCGATCGCGCTGAACATCTCCTGAAAGACCGGCGGCCAGACCGCCCCGGCGAGCGCCTGCCCCGACCCGACGATGCCGACGGCCGTGCTCTTCTTGTGCTCGAACCAGCGGGTGATGTTTGCGGTCAGCGGCGAAAACACCGTGGCGCGCCCGAAGAAACCCAGCATGACGCCGTAGATGAAGAAGAGCTGCCACGCCGCGTCGATCTGGCTGGTGAGCAGCGCGCCGAGCCCGATCATCACGGCCCCGATAAAGGCGGGCGCGCCCATGCCGAACCGGTCGAGCAGCCAGCCCATGAAGATGCCGCCGACGCCGCCGCCGAAATACTGCAGCGAATAGGCGATCGACGGGATGGCGCGCGGCCAGTGGAACTCCATGCTGATCTGCTTCAGCGCCACGACCAGAAAATAGATGCTGCCGGTCCCGACGACCATGAAGGCGAGGGAGGCGAGAAGGACGGCGTTCCGGCGAAGCTTCGCCGACCGTTCGGACGGGTCGGACATCAGGGGCTCAGTGTCGGGAAAGGTGTTCCGTCCGCCGACTATACCCCTTGCCGGGCCGTCCGGCCTATGGCCGTATCGCACCGGCAACGAACCAAGAAAAGATCGGGGAGGTGCGGTCATGAGCCGACTGTTCGGCGACATGCGCCAGATCGGAGTCGTCGTCCACGACATCGAACGCGCGATGCGCCACTGGATCGACGTCTGCGGCGTCGGACCCTGGTTCTACGCGGAGCGCCTGCCGCTGACCGCGTTCAGCTATCGGGGCGAACGGCACGACGATATCCATGTCTCCGTCGCGCTCGCCAATTCCGGCGACGTGCAGATCGAGTTGATCCAGCAGCGCTGCGAGACGCCCAGCATGTACAAGGATTTCCTGGCCGGCGGCGGCGAAGGCATGCAGCACTGGTCGAGCTGGCCGGAGGACTACGACGCGCGCCTCGAACGCGCGCTGGCGAACGGCTACACGATCGGCCAGCAAGGCGACAGCGCGCGCGGCCGTTTCGTCTATCTCGCGAACGAAGGCCATCCCGGCACGGTGATCGAGATGGCCCACATGACCGACGGCCGCCGCCGCATCTTCGACGCCGTCCGCGCCGCCGCCCGGAACTGGGACGGCGGCGATCCGATCCGCATGGAATGGCCCGGCTGAACCGGGACCGCTTCAGGCCCGACCCGCGATCACCTCCCCCTGGTCCTGCGGCACATAGAAGAAATCGCCGGGCCGCCAGTCGTGGCCGAGGTCGCCCAGGAGGCGGCGCTGGCGCGGCGTGCAGCGATCGTAGAGATGCGCGGGCGGCGCGCCGAAGTCATAGGCCCGCAGGAAGAGCTGGCAGTAATTGTAGAGCAGCGTCTTCCGCGCCTTGCCGGAATGGTTCGGCGCCGGGCCGTGCCAGAGCGCGTGCGGGAAGAGAAAGCAGTCGCCCGCCTTGCCCTTCAGTTGGACGCAGCCCGGGCTGTGCGGGCCGAGCGGCGGCTCGCGGTCGTGCGGGAAGGGACGGAAGTGGCTGCCGGGGTAGACGGTGAAGGCGCCCGCGTCGTCC
>MRWG01002264.1_pt1 | contig 10116 bp, 9 predicted proteins | sample 1013341 | NCBI WGS metagenome assembly MRWG01 (sample SAMN06117577, study PRJNA244670) | biofilm metagenome | biome: Water; feature: Cathode Biofilm; material: Biofilm; isolation source: microbial consortium enriched at the cathode of a solar microbial fuel cell | place: USA: District of Columbia ...
CGTCATCGTCTTCCTGGGGATCCTGGTCTGGTGGGTGCGCGAGCCGGATCTGATTGCCGTGGTGGTTATCGTCTGTGGGCTGGCGATCATCGATTTCTGGAAGGGTGCCGGGCACGACCAGACCATCCAGATGCACAAGGACTGAGCTCGGCGTAGCCGGCGGCGACGCTGGATGCGATGTTTGCCGTGTTCCGCTAAGGAATTCCCGGAAAGTTACGAGGGTATTCCGAGTCGCCGGCTTGCCGCGCTGCGGCAGGAATATTTTTCTTTCACGCTCTCGTACTTTCGCCAATTTTGGAATTTCTCGGAAAAGTAGTTGTGCTGGCTTCAACGCGAGCGCTATCCTTTCAACTCGGACTATTCAGGACGTTTAGATTTATTTTTCCGGCGTCACCTGCTTGAGGCCTTGAGGCCTTTCGATAGTTCGAAGTACAGGCGGCACCTCATTTAATCCTGGCTTTGCCGTTCTGGGTGGATCTGGGATCACCGTTCTGGCCCGGATCGGATCAAAACTGCGAACCGCTTGGCGCACCAGAGTGGAGGGATCGAGGCTGATTGCCTGCGTTCCGGGGGCATGCTGCTGGACCGTGAGATCTAAAAAGCGCGAAGACCTACTGCTGCGGTTAGTGAGCGCAAACAGGAGGGCGAAACGCGTTCGCGATCTCGTTGAAATGCCTCTTTTATAGAACGCGGTAGATGATGACCGTAGTTGGGGGAGGGATGGTCGATGAAAGTTGTCCTGGCGGATGATCATGCGCTCTTTCGTGCCGGCCTGCGCAGCGCCCTGATCGAGGCCTTCGGGGAGGAGGCGGAAATTCTCGAAGCGTCCGACTTCGCGGGGCTGCGGGAAATTCTGAACGACACCGGAGATCTGGACCTCATACTCTGCGACCTGTTCATGCCGGGCATGGACCCGGCCGAGGGCATTCGCAGCCTCGTCGGCATTCGCCCGCAAACGCCTCTGGTCGTGGTCTCGGACTCCAAGAAGCCGGCCGATGCCCGCCGATCGATCCAGCAGGGGGCCAGGGGCTACATTTTCAAGAGCGACAGTCTCGCTGTGCTCGAGCGGGCGTTGGAGCTGGTGCTGGCCGGCGGCGCCTATGCCCCGGTTTCCGCTTTGATGGCGCCCGAGGAAACCGCGGACGTGGCGCAGAACACCGAGGTTGCCGCCACCGGCGGCGGCGAAGCATCGATGCCGGCGCTCAGCCGCCGCCAGATGATGATCTTCGAGCGTCTTGCCGACGGCAAGCCGAACAAGCTGATCGCCCGCGAACTCGGTATCGCCGAGGGAACCGTTAAAGCGCAGTTGCGTACGGTCTTCCGCAAGCTGGGAGTCAACAACCGGACCCAGGCAGCGCTCTTCGCGGCGGAGATCTTCGGCAAGGAGCACTATCCCGGGACAGGTACAGCGTTGGGGGAAGCCGAAGCCGAAAGCGCCGGCGACGATGAGGCGCCGGGGAGCGGGGAGGTGGCGAGCGACCGGCTGAGCGCCTGCATCCGGGCCATGGAGTTCGATATCCCCGGCTGATCGCGCCGACCCGATGCCGCGCTGGCACGGCGATTGCTTTCTTCCTTGTGCACAAAGGGGGTAGGCCGATGGGCAAACGGTTAGGATGCCTCCTGTTGCGGAGGGATAGAATGATCAAATGGGCAATCGTCGTGACAGCGGCAGTTGCAGGAAGCGCGTTGCTGCCGAGCGACAGCGTGGCCTGGCAGCGGAATATCGAAGCGACACTCCTGTTATCGGATGAGGCACCGCTGGATGCGGATACGCTGGAAGCCCAGGCTGCCCGGGGCGTCAGCCTTGATACGCAGAGCCTCATGGACCCGCCCAGCGAGGTCGGCGTCATCCTCTGGGATGAGTTGAAGCAGGGCAGACCGCCGGCACCGGTGCCGCGGATTAATTCGACCGGGCAGGGGCAAAGCACTGTCAGTGCGGTATCCCGCTAGCCTCGGCCGGGACGTCGCCGAGTCGTCGGCGACCGCTGCGATGGCGGGTCCGCCGCGTCTCCATTTCCTTACACTGTAAGCCTCCCGAAACGTTGCGCTCCTGAATTGCGCGGTAGCTGCAGGGCGGCTGTTACACCAGCGGACAGGGTGTAACGCTGCGAAGCCCTTCTGTAACGCCTCGGAGGCCGCGCCGCGCCTGCATCTTTCGGATAACTCTATGATCTGAAGCGCAAAAGAGACGCCGTCTGGGTATGGCACGCCTGTTGCTAGGTACCTTTGCGAAGGCTTGCGGTGCATGCCTTCGTGCGGAAGGTCCCACGGGCGGCCGGCCCCCTTCGGGGGAGTGAAGGCGGCCGGCGGGGGAGCCTTTCGGGAGACCACGCTTCCCGCGCGGAAGCGTTAGGACCGGAAAACGTAATGCTAGGAGACAGAAAATGAAGAAATCTCTCATCGCAGCCGCCTCCGCCTTCGCCGTGATGCTGGGCGGAACGAGCCCGTCGTGGGCCTTCCTCGATGACCAGAACAGCACGGCCGTGGCCGCGACCGTCCTGGTGCAGGTGAAAGCCAACACCGGGACGATCAACACCATGAACGCTCTGGCGCAGCTCCAGGCGAACGTGCTGAACAACAACATCGGCGCCAACAGCTTCCAGAACCAGGTGCTGAATCAGAACAACATCAATACCGGCATCAACGCGGCTCTGCAGGGTTCGACCACGGCGGCCTTCGCTGTCAACGTGAACAACTAACCCTTCGGAGGCACAATCGGCTTCCGCATGAGGAGGTCGGTCCGGTGCGCCCCCTTCGGGGGACACCGGACCCCCCTCAGCAGACGCCCCTGTAACCTGCAATGCTTGGGAGGCGTTGCTATGTTGTCCAACAAGCGAAGACTCGCGTATCCGGCCGCCATCGTCGGTGCAGCCATGCTTTTCAGTGCGGTGCCGGCGGGTGCGGAAGAAGCATTCCCGGATTGGGGAGCCGTCCCGGCAGAGGAACTGGCCGAAGAGCGTGGCATGGCGATTGAGGTCGATGAGGACGCCCTTGCGGCTGCCATCGGTGCTCAGTACCAGACGGTCAGCATCAACGGTGACGTGATTGCGCCGGGCGGCGACAACTTACTGGGAACCCACAGCTTCGACAGCCAGGTGATGTCGCTGAACATCATCAACTCCGGCCACAATAACGTGTTCCAGGCCCAGAACGTGATTGCCGTGACGATCGTCGACGGCGCGCCGCAATGAGCGTCGTGGCCGCAAGAACGGGGCAGGGCTTACGCCGCGGTCTTTTGGCCGCGGTTTCGGCGGCCCTGCTTGTGGGCGCTCTGGGGCTGGCGGGAACGCCGGCCGTGGCAGCGGATTCACGTTTCGTCTCCGCCGGCGGCATGGCGTTCAATCTGAATGTCAAGAGCTTCAAGGAGCGCAAATGGGAGTCGGTGGTGCGGCAGCAGCGTGACTTCTCCTGCGGTTCGGCCGCGGTGGCCACATTGCTGTCCTACCACTACGATCGCCCGACGCAGGAGGAAGAGGTATTCCAGGCGATGTTCGCCGCCGGCGACCGTGAGAGGATCATGGCCGAAGGTTTTTCCCTGCTCGACATGAAGGTCTACCTGGATGCCCTGGGCTACACAGCCGACGGCTTCCGGGTTTCTCTCGACAAGCTGGCGGAGGCCGGTGTTCCGGCCATCGTGCTGCTGAACATCAGCGGTTACCGGCACTTCGTCGTGATCAAGGGAATCACACCTGCAGACATCCTGGTCGGCGATCCGTCGCGGGGAATACAGCGGTACAAGCGAGCGGATTTCCAGGAGCTTCTGGAGAACGACATCGTTTTCGTCGTTCGTACCAAGATCGACCTGGCCAAGGCAAATTTCAATCTCGTCAAGGAGTGGGCCGCGCACCCCAAGGCCCCACTGGGGCCGGCGGTTGCTCAGAGCAACTTGGCGAACATCACGATCTATCTACCTGGGCCGGGCACGCGCTAGAGGAGAAATCCGATGTCCAGTAGAGCAGCGTCGACAGTCTTTACAGGTACCTTCAGACGCTCCTGCCGTGTGGTGAAAGGCTGCGCGGTGGTGGCGGTATTGTCACTTGGCGTGGCTGCCTGCTCCAGCACGGAGAGCTACCAGGCGCTGCGCGGGGCTGAGCCCTGTGCGTCTGTCGGCAACCTGGATGCGGCCAAGTTGGGCTGCCCGGGTGGCCGCAACGTGCTCATGGCCATGGCCAGCGGCCATAGGGTCACGCCGGAGGAGGTGGTCGTACGCGAGGTTCTTGAGGAGCAGCGTGGTGGCTATATTATCGCCGGCGGGATGATGATCGATTTCGGCTTCAGGTTCGAAACCATTGTCAACGGCATTCCACAGCTGACATCCGTTCTGTCCTACAATGACATTCTGGCCAACCGGGGCAGTATCCCGAACGTCAGTTCCATCGTTCTTGGCGGCGGCGACCTGGGGACGACCCGGATCATCCACTCTGCCGGCGGACCCAATGGGATCGGCGCCACAATCATAACGGACCAGAGCGACATCGACATCCACAGCATCTCGACCCTGGCCATCGATATAGTCAATCTCAGCAACGTCCATAACGGTGGGCCGAATATCGGCAGGGGAGGACGCCCGCTGCCGCTGGAACTTCACCAGTCCGTCATCAACTCGCTGCAGTAGCCGGCTCGCGCCGCTTTGGTGAGGAGAATCTGCAGCTCTGTTGAACACCATTCATTAGGGTAAAATACCAAGAACGAAGAAGGGGGCCGCAAGAGCCCCCTTTTTCGTTTCTCACGGCGGGACCGGATTCGGGTCCCGCTGGTCAGTCAGCCTGTCAGTTCAAGTCAAAGGTAAAGGGCGTGCGCAGGGTCAGCACCACGTCGGGGGCATCTTCCGTGACGCCGACCTGGGTGTTGAGGTTGATATTGATGTCATCGGTGAGGGCGTAGGAGAAGCCCAGGCTCAGCCGGCCGACATCGAAGTTGTCGGACGTGAGGGTCTCGCCGTCGACCTCCTGTTCCGTCTCGAACACGAAGTCGTGGGCATAGCCGACGCTGAACGAAGCCTTGTTGTTTAGCGCAAACCCCATGCCGAAGCCGAAGCCGACAACGTCGCCGGGCTGTACGTCGCCGATCTCTGACTCGCCAATCATCTCGTCGACGTCGAAGCCGAAGCTGTGAGTGTAGGACGCATTGGCGAAAAAGACCGCCGGGTCACTCGGATAGATGATCGAGACGCTGGGCTGAACGGCCCAGAAGCCGGAGCCGGTGGAGAGCTCCGTCTCGATCCCGTCGTCGTCGCGGTCAACGTCGTAAGGGCCGCGCCCGGTGGGGGATTTCACCCGGGCGTTGGCGACGAATATGGGCCAGTCGTCCCGTCCGGAGTTCAGCTGATACCGCACGGTGGCTTCGACGTCGCCCAGGTTCGCCGCGTCGAGGCTGCTGGCTGTGGAGCCGCCGCCGCCACCCACCGCGTCGCGGGTCACGTCGTCACTGCGGTAGACGAAGGGAACCTTGACCTCCACCTCCGATCGGTCGGTGATGCCGTAACGCAGGGTGCCCGCGGCGGTGAGGGTGTCGCGGTCGGCATCGGAAACCTCGATGTCGCCGACCAGAACGGTCTCGATGATTTCGACGCCGTCGAAGAAGAAGCGGGTGCTGGTGGTGTTTTCGTATTCGATCGAGGGCTCGAAAACCAGGTGATTTCGGCGGGTCAGGACACCGCCGATGTCCTGCACGCCGGACACGTCGATACGCCGACGCTGTGCCTCTGGATCCTCTTCGCCGACCGGCTGCTCAGGAGTGCCGCCCTGAGCCTGCTGCTGTCCCGACGGCGCGGCCACGTAGGTAACGTCCGGCGGGGCGTTCCGGCTTGCGTAGGGCTGCTGGTACGGGGAGCCGCCATCGCCGCCGGGCGTGGTTTGGTAGGGCGGCTGTCCGGCAATGCCCTGAATGGCGTGCTCCAGCTGGTCGATGCGGTGCTGCTGCGCTTCCAGTTGTTTGCGCTGCGCCTCGATCAGGTCGTACAGCTGGCCGACGGTGTAGATCACCGGCTGGTGTTGGGGGACTTCCTGAGCGAAGGCGGTGCCGCAGAGAAGGGCGACGCCAAGAGAACTTGCCGTCGCGGATCCGACCCAGCGCCCGAGATTGACTGTAGGCATGGTCATTCCCCCTGCTTTGTTCTAATTGGTCTGTGTCGGCATGGTTCTGCTCCGGATCTGGTACTTGTCGATCAGCCGGTAGAGCGTGACCCGCGAGACCCCCAGGTCCCGTGCGGCCGAGGTGACGTTCTGGGCATGCTTGCCGAGGCTTTCGCGGACCAGTTGTTCTTCGACGCGCGCCTTCATTTGCTCCAGCGTGGCTGTGTGACGGTCGGCGGACCGGCGCGCGATTTCCCCGGAACCCGATCCCGCCGCTGGCCCTGGAGCCGCGCTGGGCGGGGGGTCCCTGTCGCTGTCCAGGACCAGCTTTTCGTCAAGCCCCAGGTTGCGGGGCGACAGGATGGGGCCGTCCGCCATCACTATGGCCCGCCGGATCTTGCTGATCAGCTCACGGACGTTTCCGGGCCAGGAATAGCGGTGAATCGCCTCCATTGCATGATTGCTCAAGCGATAGTCGCCCTGGTCCATTTCCGCGGAGAACCGCCGGATGAAGAATTGGGCCAGCAGGTCGATGTCGTCGCCGCGCCGGCGCAGAGGGGGGATATCCAGTGTCAGGCAGTTCAAGCGGTGGAAGAGGTCCTCGCGAAACGCGCCGCGTTGCACCTGTTCTTCGAGCTTGTGGTTGGTAGCGGCAATGACCCGCAGGTTCAGGGGGACCAGCTTGTTGCTGCCGACCCTCTCGATGGTCATCTCCTGCAGGAAGCGCAGCAGGTGAGGCTGCAGGTCCAGCGGCATGTCGCCGATCTCGTCGAGCATCAGGGTGCCGCCGTTGGCCGCTTCGAGCTTGCCGATTTTGCGCTGATGCGCACCGGTGAAGGCGCCCTTTTCGTGTCCGAAGAGCTCCGAAGCGACCAGGGAAGAGGGCAGACCGCCGCAGTTGATGGCCACGAAGGGGCCGGCGGAGGAAGTCGAACGCTCATGGATGGCCTGTGCGGCCAGTTCCTTGCCGGTGCCGCTCTCGCCTTCGATCAAGACCGGTGCATCGGTGCGGGCGATGCGGCGGATCGCCTCGAATACCGCTTTCATGGCAGGGCTCTCACCGACCATGAAAGGCTCGGCGAAGGCGCCGGGGGACTGCCCCACGGTTCCCTCGCCGCTCTTGCGCGTTTTCAGCCCGAGCAGCAGGGTGTTGAGGTTGGGGTCCGTCTGGCACAGTTTAGCCAAAAGATCGACCAGAGCCATGTGGCCAATCGCCATTATCTCGGACCGCCCCAGTTGGCCGTTTACTTGGGCCATGCTATCGATCCGCTCCGGCTTCATGCTCTCCCCTGAAGCTGCCTGTTTCTGTCTTTCCCCGGTACCGGTCGCATCATTGCCAGGCTGGCATTGAAGTGTAGCTTTCATGTGTAAAACTCACGACGATGCATAAGCGCTATGATTGTCTGCTTGGCAGCGCAAACGGCTCTATACCTAAACCAATGGCCTATTCCGTTCGTGGGCGGGAGGGGCGCGGGATCGCGGTCAACACGCTGAGCTTGCAGCGGCGCGTTGCCCTTGCATTCCAAATTTAGTGAACAGTGTCGGGAGCCATAATTGCCTGCCGCGGAAGTGTCTAAGGTGCTATTCCTTCCAGCCTTCCCGATGCCCCCATTCGAGGGGCGCGGGTAGTGTCTCCAGAAGGGACATAGAAGAGGCAGCAAAGAGACATAGGGGCTAGGACAACAGGCATGAAGATCGCGCTCTTGGACGACTATCAGGGCGTAGCGCTCAGCTGCGCCGACTGGGCAGCGGTGCAGGCGAAGGCTGAAGTCACGGTCTTCCGCGACACCATCACCGATCTGGAGGCCCTGGTGGCGCGGCTGCAGGATTTCGAGATCATCGGCATCATGCGTGAGCGCACGCCTTTCCCCAGGGCCCTGCTGGAGCGCCTGCCCAAGCTGAAGCTGCTGGTCACCACCGGCCACCGCAACGCCTCCGTCGACGTAGCGGCGGCCAAGGAACTGGGCATTACGGTCTGCGGTACGCCGTCCTCGGCCCATGCGGCGGCGGAGCTGACCTGGGCGCTGATCATGGCGGCGGCCCGGCGCCTGGACCTGGAGAACCGCTCCTTCCGCGAGGGCGGCTGGCAGGCCGGCCTCGGGCGCGACCTGCACGGTGCCACCCTGGGGGTCATCGGCCTGGGCCGGCTCGGCAGCCTGGTGGCGGGCTATGGCCGCGCCTTCGGCATGAAGGTCATCGCCTGGAGCCAGAACCTGACGCCGGCGCGCGCCGCTGAGTGCGGGGCCGAGGCGGTCGACAAGGAGACCCTGTTCCGCCAGGCCGACTTCATCACCCTGCACCTCAAGCTCAGCGACCGCAGCCGCGGCCTCGTGGGGGCCGGGGAGCTGGCGCTGATGAAACCGGACGCCTGGGTGGTGAACACCTCGCGTGGCCCGATCATCGACCGCGCCGCCCTGCTGGCGGCTCTGCAGGACCAGCGCATCGGCGGCGCCGCCCTCGATGTCTTCGACGAGGAGCCCCTGCCGGCGGACAACCCGCTGCGCCGCCTCGACAACGTGGTGGCCACGCCGCACGTCGGCTATGTGTCGCGGGAGAACTACGGCCAGATGTACCGCGTGACAGCCGAGAACATCATCGCCTTCCTGGACGGCAAACCGCAGAACGTGATCGAGCCCTGAGGCTAGTCCAGCCGCCCCAGCAGGCGGTCGATGGGCGCGTAGTCGTCAGTCAGCAGCGGCGGGTCGCGCCGGGCGATCAGGGCTTCGACCGCCGCGGCAGAGAGACGGCCTGAGTGGAGAAGGTCCGGTGCCGGGCTGACCAGCTGGCTGAAGGGGCTGGGCGTTTCGCCGGCCAGGATAATGAAGACCAGGCGGGCATCGGGGCCGGGTGGCGCGCGCTCGGCCCAGACCTCGACCACCGGGAAAACGTCGCGCAGCGTGCGCAGCACGGCGGCCAGGGCGTCGAGCCTGTCGGCGAAATCGATGACGTTCATCAGGTAGACGCCGCCCGGCTTCAGTCTCGCTGCCACCAGTTCGAAGAACTCACGGGTGACCAGGTGGGCCGGCACGGCGATGTCGGTAAAGGCGTCACCGATGATGACGTCGTAGGCTTCGGGGTTCAGCTGCAGCACCCGCCGGGCGTCGTCATGGATGATCCGTGCCGAAGCCGGGTCGAACCAGAACTCCTTGACCGCGGTCTCGGTCACCATCGGGTCGATTTCCGCTACGGTGGCAGAAGCCGCCACCGCCGCATCGGCAGCCCAGGCGCGCGGGATCGAGTAGGAGCCACCGCCGATGAAGAAGGCATCGAAAGGACGTCCGGCCATGTGAGCCCGCGCCAGGCTGTCCAGGATCGAGGCGTGCGGCGTCAGCATGCGGTAGGGCGAGTCCTTCACGGAGATGCCATGGCCGAGGTGGTCAAGAACCATCAGCCGGGCGGTCTCGCCGGCTTCTGCCGAGACGTCCAGCACGCGGATGCAGAAGTAGTCGCTCTCGCGGGTGCAGGGGTCGGGCTGCGCCAGGCCGGTGCCGCCCAATCCCAGCGCCAGGACAACTCCCACTGCGGCGGCGGGCGTCGAAGGGCCATCGCCGGCCCGCCTGGCAGCCCCGTAAGCGGCCGCCGCCAGGAGCGCATAGACGGCAGTCACTGTCACCAGGGTGCCGCCGGACCCCAGCCAGGAGATGAAGAGAAAGCCGGCCAGGAGCGTTCCGGCGATGGCGCCGAGCGCCCCGGCGGCGAACATGGCGCCCAAGGCCCGGCCGGATCGCCCCGGCTGCGCTTCGACGGCGACCTTGGCGAGAACCGGGGCCGGGATACCCGCGAAGAAAGAGGGCAGGAAGAAGACCAGCGCCGTCAGCGCGGCAATGGCGGCCAGGGGGTGGTTGAGGGTGGTGATGATGCCGCCGGCGCTCCAGCGCAGCAGGAAGATGGCGCCCGCTGTGGTCAGGGCGGCGCCGACCATGGCCCAGGCAGTCAGCGCCAGGGCCCGCCCGACCGGGCGCTCGGCGATGCGCCCGCCGGCCCAATGTCCCGCCGAGAAGCCGGCCAGCACCACGGCGATGACGGCCGTCCAGGTATAGAG
>MRWG01002265.1_pt1 | contig 10113 bp, 11 predicted proteins | sample 1013341 | NCBI WGS metagenome assembly MRWG01 (sample SAMN06117577, study PRJNA244670) | biofilm metagenome | biome: Water; feature: Cathode Biofilm; material: Biofilm; isolation source: microbial consortium enriched at the cathode of a solar microbial fuel cell | place: USA: District of Columbia ...
CGCGGAAATCGTACGAGCAGCATGCGGTCTCGGAATTCGACAATCCGCTCGCCGCCCGCTACGACGAAAATGACGCGCTGATGTACTTCGACGACGTCAAGGTCCCATGGGACCGCGTCTTCGTGCATCGCAGCCCCGAAATGTGTCGGCGCCAGTTCCACGACACGCCCGGCCACATCTACCAGAACTATCAGGCTCAGATTCGTCTCTCGGTGAAGCTGAAGTTCCTCGCCGGCCTCGCCCGTCAGATTTGCGAGACGATCGGCACCGCGAAGATGCCGCCGGTCGTCGAGCAGCTCGGCCGGCTCGCGGCGGAAGCGGCTGCCGTTGAAAACATGCTGTGGGGGATGGAGGCGAAGGGCGCCATGCACGGCGCATACTTCGTGCCCGACCGCCATGCGGTCTACGCCGCCCAGACGATGACCCAGGCGATCTATCCGCAGTTCATCAATACGATGCGGGAACTGGCCGGCGGCGCGTTGATCATGCTGCCATCGTCGACCGCCGACTATGGCGACGCCGAGCTGGCCCGCATCATCGAAAGCGTCCAGGTCTCGGCGGACGGGCGTGCCCCGATCGAGCGCGTCAAGCTTATGAAGCTCGCCTGGGACGCTGTCGGCTCGGAATTCGCGAGCCGGCACACCCAATACGAGATGTTCTATGCCGGCGCGCAGTTCGTCACGCGCGGCCACAGTTTCCGGACATACGATTGGGCGAAGGCGGAAAGTCTGGTCGCGACGCTCTCCGATCGATACGCGGCGCCGAGCCGGACTGCCGCCAAATAGGCTACAGGACGAACGCCACCACGATCAGAGCCACGACGGCGGCGGCGGTCGAAATCGCGAGGATATAGCGCACGCGTCCGGTTTGGACGCCGGCGCGGGCGTCGGTCTTCTCGATAACCTGGGCGTCGTCGGTTTCCTGGCGGGCGTCGTTCATGTTTAGCCTCCATGCATTCGTGAAGGGGCGGGCGCTCGGAGCCCATGTCCTTCGCTACGACCGGAACGGCGGGGCGGATCAAAAAATCCCGGCTTCGAGGCCGGCGGCGATCGTCAGCCCAAGCTCTTCGCACTCGGCCTCGAACGCCGTTCGGTACTGACCTTTGCAAACCAATGGCGCCTGGCATTGGTTCCATCTAAGGCCGGTCACGATCCGCTCGACGCCCTTGACCGTGCCCGTGCCGTCGCTGCCGGCGCGAACGTAGAGCGCGTAGGGCAGTCCCTCCGTCCGGCCGATCACGCCGTAATAGGTCCGGTCGAAGAAGTCCTTCATCGCGCCGGACATGTAGGCGAGGTTCTCGGTCGTGCCGAGGATGATGCCGTCGGCCGCCAGCACATCGTCGACGCCGGCGTCGAAGGCGCGTCGGACGCTGACCTGAATGTCGGTCACGTCGGGGTGTTCGGCGCCGCGCCGGACGGCCGCCAGCATGGCGCGGGTGTTGGGCGAGGGCGCGTGCGCGACGATCAGCAGCCGTTTCACGGGGCGGCGGCGCGCCGTTCCTTGCGGCGGCGCCATGCCGAAATGATGTAGGGCTGCGAGATCCCCAGCACCGCCAGGATCAGGAAGACGGCGGCCAGCGGCTGCGCCGGGATCAGCCACCACTGGCCGTCGAGGATCTTCAGCGAGTTCTGCAGGTTGGTCTCCACCATCTCGCCCAAGATGAGCCCGATCGCGACCGGCGCCACAGCGAAGCCGAAGCGTCGGAAGAGATAGCCGATCACCCCGAAGACGAGCGCGATATAGACGTCGATCATCGATTGGGCGAGCGAGTAGGAGCCGAGAACGCTGAACGCGAACACGATGGGCCAGAGGATGCCGCGCGGCACCAGCGTCACCCGCGCGAAGAGCTTCGCGGCGAAGAGGCCCAAAACAAAGAACATGACGTTCGCCACGAACATCGCGCCGAAGATGCCGTAGACCTTGTCCAGCTGTTCGGTGAAGAGGTGCGGTCCCGGCCTAAGGCCGTGCACCATCAGGCCGACCAGGATGACCGCGGTCGTCCCGCTGCCCGGAATGCCGAGGACGAGCGTCGGCACCATGGCGCCGCCGGTCGCGGAGTTGTTGGCGGCCTCCGCGCCCGCGACGCCTTCGATCGCGCCCTTGCCGAATTCCTCCGGCGTTTTGGACCAGCGCTTGGCTTCGGAATAGCCGATCATCGATGCGACGGTGGCGCCTTCGGCCGGCAGGATGCCGATGAACGTGCCGATGCCGCAGGAGCGCAGCACCGTCTTCCAGATCCGCTTGTAGTCGGCCATGGACGGCAGCTTGACCGCCTTCATCGCGATCCGCTCCATCACCTGATTGAGCGACCGGGACTGCACCAGGAGCTCGCTCAACGCGAACATGCCGACCAGGACGGGGATGAAGTTCAGGCCTTCATAAAGCTCGTAATTGCCGAACATGAACCGTTCGACGCCTGTCGTCGCGTCGGCGCCGATCGTGGCGAGCCAGACGCCGAAAACGCCGCCGATCAGGTTCTTGATTGCGCCGCCTTCGCTGATCGAGGCCAGCATGGACAGGCCGAAGACCGTGAGCGCGAAATACTCCATCGGCCGGAACTCGTAGGCGACGCGCGCCAAGAGCGGGGCCGCGATCGCGAGAACGATGACCGAAAAGATGCCGCCGATCGTACTGGAGACGACGGCGACGCCCAGCGCGCGCCCGGCCTCGCCGCGCTGGGCCAATGGAAATCCGTCGAGACATGTCGCGGCCGCGGCGGCTGTTCCCGGCGTGTTGATCAGGATCGCGGTGATCGCGCCGGCGAACGTCGCCGACACATAGATCGTCGTCAGCACCGCGATGGCGGAGACCGGGTCCATGGTCAGCGTGAAGGGCAGGAGCAGGGCCGCGCCGGTGGTGGCGCCAAGGCCCGGCAATGCGCCGATGATCACGCCGCCGACCGTCGTCAGCAGGATCAGCAGCAGCAGGTTCGGATTGGCCAGGACGGACGCCATGGCCGCGATCGCATCGTACGCCATGGCTCTCTACCCGTAGTACCAGTCGGTCAGGATTCCGCGCGGAAAGCGGACTTCCAGAACGAGGTCGAAGCTGAAGAAAATCGCAGCCGTCGTGCCGAGCGCCAGGACCGCGGCCACCCAGATGCGCCGCTCGCCCCAGACCACCGCAAGCGTAAACATGACGGCGGCCAGCGCGATCAGGATGTCGAGGTGCTCGGTCAGAAAGTAGAAGACGCCGAACAGGATCCCGGAGACCCAGGTCTGATACGGCTCCCAGTTCCGCCGCGAGATCGGCTTCTTGAGGATCTGGGAAAGCAGGACGACGTTCAGGACGGCGATGACCGCCATCAGGAAGATCGGGAAGGCGCGCGGCTGCATCGAATGGCCGACGATCAGCGGCAACGCCTCCTCGAACGTCGTGGAAATATAGGCGACGACCGCGCAGAACAGAAAGATGAAGCCGGGAACGACATAGTCGCCCCAGCCCAGGTCTCCCCGGTTCCGCGAGACGTCCGAAGGGGCGGGGGCGCCGCCGCCTTCGGGGTTTCCGTCTTCAAAGGTCATGCGAGTCGCCCGTAAGGCCGGCTACTTGACGAGACCCATTTCCTTGGCGGCGGGGATCAGATCCTCGAGCAGCTGCTTCATCTGCTTGCCCCAGGCTTCCGACGCCAACACGGAACTCTTGTCGAGACCGGAGCTGACGAGATAGGCCTGATAGATCGAGTGCTCCATGCCTTTCAGCATGGCTTCCTCGAGCTTCGCCGCGCGATCGTCCGGCACGTCGGCATGGGTGACGAAGCCGCGCACCGTCGCGAAGACGACGTTCGCGCCCATCTCCTGCGCGGTCTTGACGTCCGGGATCGGCGCCATGCGCTGGGTGTCCAGCACCACGACCGGGCAAATGTCGCCCGCTTCGATCTGGGCGGAGGCTTCGGAGAGGTTCAGCACGCCGACGTCGATCGAGCCCGCGACGAGCTGCGTCGCCAGTTCCCCGCCGCCCTTGAACGGCACGATGTCGGGCTGAGGCCCGCCGACGCGCTTCGCGAAGATGTAGGCGGTGATGTGGTCGAGACCGCCGATATTGGTGGTCCCGTATTTCATTTTAGTGGTCTTCGCCGCCGCCATGAATTCGTCGGAGGTCTTGTAGGGCGAGGTCTTGCAGTTGACCATCAGCACCTGCGGATCGTTGGTGCCGCGCGCGAGCGGGCGCATGTCCTCGATCTTCAGGTCGCTCTTGCCGAGCGCCATCGTCAGCGCGTGGCCGTTCGTCCAGGTCATGATGGTGTGGCCGTCGGCCGGCCGCGTCTGGAAGTACTGCATCGCGAGCGCGCCGCTCGGGCCGCCGCGCTTGTTGACGACGACCATGTCGGCGCCGAGCTCGCGGCGCGTGCGCAGCATCATCATGCGGCTGTTCACGTCCGTGCCGCCGCCGGCGCCGGCGTGGGTCACGACCTCGATCGTGCCCGACGGGAACTCGTCGGCCGTCGCGGCCGTGAAGCCGATGGCGGCTACGGCTGACGCGGCGACCGCGGTCAAAAGAGTTCGTGTGAGCTTCATCTCGTTTCTCCCCTGATTTCCTTTGTCTTTGTCAGATCATTAGAGCGGACGGACGGCAGGGTCGTCAATGAGCGCCAGACGCTCTTAAATCACGCCGCGCTTCAGGAGCCCTGCAATTTCGCCTTCGCTATAACCCAATTCTCCCAGGATTTCGGCGTTGTGCTGGCCAAGCTTCGGCGCCCGGCCGAAATGCGCCGGCGTCTCGGAAAACTTCCAAGGCGAGCCGTGCACCTTCAGGCTTTGGCCGAGTTCCGGATAGTCCACTTCCGTGACATGGCCGTTCTGGATGACGTTCGGATCGTTCGACGCCTCCAGCAGCGTGTTGATCGGCGCCGCCACGCAGTCGGCGGCGCGGAGACGCGCGACCCAGTCGTCGCGCTGGCCGGTCCGAAAGAGCTCCCGGAGCGTGCCGAGGATCAGGTCCTTCGCCGCGTCGTCGACGAGGGCGAGCCCGAGATCGCTCGCGCCCCTGGCTTCCAAGGTTTCCCAGAAGCCGAGCGTCTCCATCGCCTTCTTCCAGTCTCGGCTTTCCAGTTGGAAAACGAGCGGCTTGCCGTCGGCGTCGTCGAAGCTGGCGGCGATGCCCGGCCGTTCCCGCGTGCCGTTGATCCGCGCGCCGGTGATGGGATTGCGGTTCCGCCACATGGCGGTGGTCATCGTCCAGCCCATCAGTCGAAAGGCGCTGCCGACGAGCGATGTTTCGACCTTTTGGCCGATGCCGGTCTGCTTCGCGTAGTGCAGCGCGGCCAGGATGCCGCCGAAGGTCAAGATCGCACAGGTCTCGTCCGCCACGGAGACGACGCCTGTGCGCATGGGCTGGCCCGGCGCCGAGTAGGCCTCCGCGATGCCGCTGAGCGCCTGGCCGACGGCGTCCGTGCCGGGCAGCGCCGCCTCCGGCCCGCTGAGGCCATAGGCCGAGACGGAGGCGTAGACGATCGCCGGATTGATCTTCTTCAGATCCTCATAGCCGAAGCCGTTGCGCTCGGCCGCGCCCGGGCGAAAATTCTGGCCGAAGACGTCGGCGGTCTTGATGAGGCGGTAAAGGACCTCGCGGCCTTCCGCCTCCTTCATGTTCAGGGTCAGGCTCTTCACGCCGCGATTGTTCGTTTCGAAGAACGAACTGATCTCGCCGGCCGCGCCCTTGATCTCGCCGGCCTGGCGCGAAGAATCTCCGTTGCCGGGCGTCTCGATCTTGATGACCTCGGCGCCGAGGTCGGCCATCAGCATGTAGGGCACGGTTCCGGCCTGCGCCGTCGAGCAGGCGACGGCGCGCACGCCTGTCAGCGGTCCTGGCAAATCCGCCATAATATTCGCTTCCTCCGATCAGTCGATTGGCACACCGGCTTCCGCGGCGCGTTCCACGAGATAGTCGCGGCCGGCGAGCATCTGGTCCAGGCCGCCCCAGCCGCACATGTAATGTCCGGCAAAGCCCGCGCTTTCGATCCGGCGGAACATATCGACGAAATCGACCGTGCCCTCGCCGGGATGCATGTGCAGTTTGTATTCGCCGTTGTTGTCGGCGACCCGCACTTCCTCGCAGCGTGACATTCCCATGCCGTCGACGAAGCCCGCAATCCCGACCGGGTCGTAATGGGCGTGATTGATCGTGAACGCCCATTTCAGGTTCGGGGAGGGGATCGCCGCGAAGAAGGCGATCGTGTCGTCCAGCGTGTCCGGCATGTAGTGGACTTCGGCGCGTTCGGGCTCGCCGTTCAGGTTCTCCAGCAGCAGCAGCACGCCGCGTTGCTCGGCGTAACCGGTCGCCCGCTTCAGGCGTTCGATCGCCGCCGCTTGGCGCAGACCCCGGTCGTCGGTGAAATGGTAGCCGCCGTGGACGACGACCCACTCCGCCTGAAGGCGCGCCGCAAGATCGATATAGGCCTCCAGGTAGGCGTCGGCGGCATCCCGCAGGAAGGGCGAGATTTCGGCTATGTTGACCGCGGAGAGCGTGTGCAGGCCAAGGTGAAGCCCGTCGCGGGCGCACGCGTCCCGGATCGCGCCGGATCGCGCATCGTCGAAGCTTTCGAGCGCATTCGGCGCGATGTCCGTCTGGATGTCGAAATATCGGACGTCGTTGGCCGCCGCCCATGCGACGGCGTCCTCTGCCGGCAGCTTTCGCCCGATATCGACGCCGATCCGCCGCTTGAACGTCATCCGGCGCTCCCGTTACGTTTGTTCTCGCCACACGAAAGGGTTTCAGATGCAGATCGTCACCGTCAACGTCGCCCGTTACCAGATGCCGTCCGCCGGCGCCCAGGCCGGCGGCTATGGCGGCGAAATCCAGATCGTCGACATCGAGACCGACGACGGGATCGCCGGCCGGGGGTTCGCCAGCACGGCGACGCGCACCGGCCCGATCCTCGCGGCGATGCTGGGGGATCTCCTCGGGCCGATGCTCGTCGGCGAAGACCCGAGCGACATCGGGCGGCTATGGACCAAGATGCACCGCGACGCCGCGCCCCGCCGGGGCGGCGACGGGCTCATGCGGGTCGCCATCGCCGCGATCGACTTCGCGCTTTGGGACATACGGGGCAAGGCCGCCGGCGTTCCGGTCTGGAAGCTGCTGGGCGAGGGGCGGGAACTCGTCCCGACCTATGCGAACTGCGCGCACCACATGCCGCCGGACGAACTGGCGGAGCGCGCGGCCGCAGACGTCGCAGCCGGCCACAAGGCGCTGAAAATCCGCGGGACGCGCACCTTCGTCACGCCGGCAGAGGCGACGGAACGGGTGCGGCAGGTGCGCGCCGCAGTCGGGCCGGACATCAGGCTGATGGTCGACGTGAACGGCACATGGGACGTCGACACGGCGATCCAGCAATTGCGCGCCTGGGAGCCCTACAATCTTTACTGGCTGGAGGAGCCGGTGCCGCCGGAAGACCTGCCGGGCTACCAGCGCGTCCGCGCGCGGGCGGGCGACGTCAATATCGCCGGCGGCGAGCAGCATGTCGGCCTGATGGAGTTCCGCCCGCTGATCGACGGCGGGGCTGTGGACATCGTCCAGCCGAACGCCGCACTGACCGGCGGCGTCACCGACTGGCTGCGCATCCATGCCTATGCGACGGCGAAGGGCGTGCCGGTCTCGCCCTGGAACCTGCAGTCGATCCATCTGCACATGGCGGCCGGGCTGCCCAACGTGCAGTGGATCGAGTATTTCATGCCGGACAATGCGTTGCAGCTTTTCCAGAGCCAGCTCATTGCCGAACCGACGATGCAGGAAGTCGTCACCGACGCTGGCGTCTTCCTGAAGGCGCCGACCGCCCCGGGCTTCGGCATCGAACTGGACCCGGAGCTTGCCGACCGATCACGCGTTCGCGACTAAGGTCGCCGCCGGCCGCCGTTCCTCGCGGCGGCCGCTCATGGTAATGTCGGCCATTGCAATCGGGAGAACGAACATGCGGAAATTGCTTGTCGTTACGCTTGCGACGATTGGAATGACCCTTGGCGCCGCCTCGGCCATGGCGGGTCAGGACAAGGCCGCCGGTCAGTCGGTCGCGCCGAAGCAGGGCCATTCGGCCGGCGGCGGCGGTTGCTATGACGAATATGCGCAGCCGAAACAGTCGAAGCCGGCGGCCTGAGTCAGGCGGCGCGCCTGACGGCGCGTCGGTCTGGATCTCACGGATAAAACCCACCCCAGGCGAAACCGCCTGGGGTGGGTCAATTCAGGTTATAGCTGGTCGTTCGGGCCGGAGGTCCGCTGTAATTCGGCGCACGGCCCCGGTTAGCGCTTTTCTCGGAAGCGCTGGTGGCAGGAGCCGCAATTTCGGAGCATGCCGCGCATGTTGTCGCTGGTCGGCTCGGCCGCCAGGGTCGCGGCGGACGCCTCAAGCCGGTTCGCGAGCTCTTTGAACTCGTCCATTCGCTCCCAGAGTTCCTGCTTCGCGCGGCTTTTGGTCCGGTCGGTCTCCGGGGAGAAGAGTTCGATCATCGATGCGCCGGCATGACTGCGGATCCGCTCCGCGTTCTGGACGACGACGGCGCTGTCTCCGCCCGTTTCAAGCGCGCGCTGAATCGCTTTGACAGATTCGGACATGTCGCTCATCGCGACCATGCGTTCGCGGACGACGCCCATAGCGCCTTCATGCGCAGTCGCCGATCCGGCGGCTGCGGCGCAAAACAGTCCCACGGCGAAAATCGTTCGTTTCATCTAGCTCGCCTGTCGCTTTCGTTGCGGGCGGTCGCCCTTGATGGTCGTGCGGTGCATCAGGCGCCGCGCGATGGTTTCGTCAAACGGGCAGGCGCGATGCATCGTCGAGCGGTTGTCCCAGATCACGATGTCGGCCAGCCTCCAACAATGTACGTACTCCGCGTCGGGCCGGATTGCGGTCGCCATGACCTCGTTCAAGATTGCGCGGCTCTCGGCTTCTGTCAGACCGACGAAGTTTCTGACCCAGATATCGGACAGAAATAAGGCGGGACGGCCGGTTTCCGGATGGGCGCGGACGGCGGGGTGGACCATGGGCGGCGTCTTGGCCTTCTGCGCCTCCGACAGCGGACCGCGGAGCGGAGCCAGCCGCTTGTCGTAGCTCCAAACGTAGTCGTAGACGGCGTCCAGGCCATCGAGGCGGCGGCGCAGATCGTCCGGCAAGGCGTCGTAGGCGGCGGCCATGCTGACGAACGCCGTCTCGCCGCCGTCGTCCGGGCATTCGACGCAACGGAAGACCGAGCCCATGCTGGGCTCCGAGAGATATGCGAGGTCGGAGTGATACTGCTTCGCGCCGCCGTGGGCGCCGATATGCCGGCCGTTCTCCACGATGTTCGAGACGACGAAGATTTCCGGATGTCCGGGCAGCAGAAACTGCGTCAGAACGTGCTCTTCCAGCATGCCGAAGCGCGCCGAAAACGCGACCTGGTCCTCGGGACCGATATGCGCCTGGCCGCGGATCAGAACGACGCCGGATTCGGCTACGGTCCGGCGCACGTCGGCAAAAGTGACATCGTCGATCGGCCGGGCAAGATCGAGCCCGACGATCTCCGCGCCGAAGTCGGCATGCAGCGGGCGCGTCTCCAGGCCGCTCACGCGCCCCGTCCCAAGCGCCGGTCGAGCTCGTCGAGCGCGTCCACGGCGCCGCTGACAAGCTCCGCCATGATCTCCTTGGCCGGCCGGATGCGGTCGACCATGCCCACACCCTGGCCGGCGGCGTTCATGAAGAGGTCCCAGCGCCCGGCGGCCTTCGCGGCTTCCATGAAATCCTCCATCAGAACGCGCTGATGCGGCGTCGGCAGCGGGTCGAGGCCCGACTTCGCCCAGGCCTCGGACACCGGGTTGCGCCGCGCCCGGAGCGTCTTGCCGGTCCAGGCGCGCGTTATTTCCATGTCGGTCGAGCGCGCGGCCACGAGCTCGGTCTTGCAGTCGTCGGGCAGGCCGCATTCCTCCGCCGTCAGGAAGAGCGAGCCGATCCAGGCCGCGTCCGCGCCGAGGGCGAGGGCGGCCGCGACGCCGCGCCCGTCCGCGATGCCGCCAGCGGCGACGACGGGCTTCGGCGCGACCGCGTCGACCACTTGCGGGATCAGCGGCAGTGTGGCGACGCGGCCGGTGTGGCCGCCGCCTTCGGTGCCCTGGGCGATGATCGCATCGACGCCGGCCGCCGCTTGGCGTTCC
>MRWG01002266.1_pt1 | contig 10108 bp, 6 predicted proteins | sample 1013341 | NCBI WGS metagenome assembly MRWG01 (sample SAMN06117577, study PRJNA244670) | biofilm metagenome | biome: Water; feature: Cathode Biofilm; material: Biofilm; isolation source: microbial consortium enriched at the cathode of a solar microbial fuel cell | place: USA: District of Columbia ...
CTGCGCGATCCGCAGAAGTTCCAGCGGCTGGGCGGCAAGATCCCGCGCGGCGTGCTGCTCGTTGGCCCTCCCGGTACCGGTAAAACGCTTCTGGCCCGCTCCGTGGCCGGTGAAGCGAATGTGCCCTTCTTCACGATTTCCGGTTCTGACTTCGTTGAAATGTTCGTTGGTGTCGGCGCTTCCCGCGTGCGCGACATGTTCGAGCAGGCCAAGAAGAACGCGCCCTGCATCATCTTCATCGACGAAATCGATGCGGTTGGCCGTCATCGCGGCGCCGGTCTCGGCGGCGGCAATGACGAGCGCGAGCAGACGCTGAACCAGCTTCTGGTCGAGATGGACGGCTTCGAGGCCAATGAAGGCATCATCCTGATCGCCGCGACCAACCGTCCGGACGTTCTCGACCCCGCGCTTCTGCGTCCCGGCCGTTTCGACCGTCAGGTCGTGGTGCCGAACCCGGATGTGGCTGGCCGCGAGAAGATCCTGAAAGTGCATGTGCGCAACGTGCCGATGGCGCCGAATGTCGACCTCAAGGTCGTCGCGCGTGGCACGCCGGGCTTCTCCGGTGCGGACCTCGCCAACCTCGTCAACGAGGCTGCCCTCATGGCGGCGCGCCGCAACAAGCGTCTCGTCACCATGCAGGAATTCGAGGACGCGAAGGACAAGGTCATGATGGGTGCCGAGCGCCGCTCGCACGCCATGACCCAGGAAGAGAAGGAACTGACCGCCTATCACGAGGCCGGCCACGCCATGGTCGCGCTCCACGTGCCGAAGGCAGATCCGCTCCACAAGGCGACCATCATTCCGCGCGGCCGTGCACTGGGCATGGTCATGCAGCTTCCCGAGGGCGACCGCTACTCGATGAGCTACAAGTGGATGGTGTCGCGTCTCGCCATCATGATGGGCGGCCGCGTTGCCGAAGAACTGAAGTTCGGCAAGGAGAACATCACCTCCGGCGCGTCTTCCGACATTGAGCAGGCCACCAAGCTTGCCCGCGCCATGGTGACCCAGTGGGGCTTCTCGGACGAGCTCGGCCAGGTGGCTTACGGCGAGAACCAGGAAGAGGTCTTCCTCGGCCATTCCGTTGCACGCCAGCAGAACATGTCGCAGGAAACGCAGCAGAAGATCGATAGCGAAGTTCGCCGTCTGATCGATGAGGCCTATGCGACGGCGCGTGAGATCCTGACCACGAAGAACGATGGCTGGATCGCCATTGCCGAAGGCCTGCTCGAATATGAGACCCTGTCGGGTGATGAGATCAAGGCGCTGCTGCGTGGTGAGAAGCCCTCGCGCGATGCCGGTGACGACACGCCCCCTTCCCGCGGCTCCGCCGTGCCGAAAACCGGTACGCGCTCCCAGGGCCAGAAGAAGGATGGCGACGAACCGGAAGGCGGTATGGAACCTCAGCCGCAGGGCTAGGCAGATCTCAAAACGCCAATTGCCGTAACAAATGAAAACGCCGTGAACTCAGTTTCACGGCGTTTTTGGTTTCTTGATAATGTTACCAAAATCGCGCAAAAGGCGAAATCACGAGTATTTATGTGCCTTTTAACGTGTTGTTAATCATAATTCGCAAGCAGACGTTTATTGGCAAAGCGTTACACTGGCTCACAGAATTTGATGCGAACGAGTGTTGCTCCTGTGGCAAAAAGTGAGTGAGGGACGCCGCTTTGACACGCAAACCAGACAAAGTGCGCCGTAGGGGCAGTAAGGAAAAAATGGCAAAGAAGTATTTTGGCACGGACGGTATCCGTGGGCGCGCCAACCGTTTTCCGATGACCGGCGAGATTGCCATGAAGGTGGGCATGGCGGCTGGCCTGGCATTCAAGAATGGCAGCCACCGTCATCGCGTCGTTCTTGGCAAGGATACGCGGCTTTCCGGCTACATGATCGAGAACGCGCTGGTTTCCGGTTTCTGCGCAGCGGGAATGGACGTTTTCCTCCTCGGCCCGATCCCGACGCCGGCTGTCGCCATGCTCGTGCGCTCGCTGCGCGCCGATATCGGCGTGATGATCTCCGCATCGCACAATCCCTATTACGATAACGGCATCAAGCTGTTCGGCCCGGACGGCTACAAGCTCTCGGACAAGATCGAGGGCCGCATCGAGGCCATGCTCGACAAGGAAGTCGAGCTGGCGCTGGCCGATAATGGCGCGCTGGGCCGCGCGACGCGCGTCGATGGCGTGCATGACCGCTATATCGAGTTCGCCAAACGGACGCTGCCGCGCTCCATGTCGCTTTCGGGTCTGCGCATTGTTCTCGACTGCGCCAATGGCGCTGCCTACAAGGTGGCACCCGCAGTTCTCTGGGAGCTTGGCGCAGAGGTTATCGCGATCAATGACGAGCCGAATGGCGTCAACATCAACGATGATTGCGGTTCCACCCATCCGCTGGGGCTCGCCAAGAAGGTGCACGAAGTGCGCGCCGATATCGGCATCGCGCTCGATGGTGACGCCGACCGCGTTGTGATCGTCGATGAGAACGGCACGGTGATCGATGGCGACCAGATCATGGCGCTGATCGCGCAGTTCTGGCACAAGGCCGGCAAGCTCCAGGGCGGCGGCGTTGTTGCGACGATCATGTCCAATCTCGGTCTCGAGCGCTTCATGCACGACCTGAAGCTCGACCTTCACCGCGTGAAGGTGGGCGACCGTTATGTGGTCGAGCGCATGCGCGCCGACGGCCTGAACATCGGCGGCGAGCAGTCGGGCCATGTGGTCCTGTCCGACTTCACGACCACGGGTGACGGGCTGGTGGCCGCCCTGCAGGTTCTGGCCTGCATCAAGCGCGAGGATCGCCCGGCCAGTGAAGTGTGCAAACAGTTCGAGCCGGTGCCGCAGCTGCTCAAGAATGTGCGCATCAGCGGCGGCAAGCCGCTGGAGGCTGCGCCGGTCAAATCGGCCATCGCCGACGCAGAGGCCCGCCTGGGCGACAAGGGCCGTCTCGTGATCCGTCCCTCCGGCACCGAACCGCTGATCCGCGTGATGGCCGAGGCCGATGATCCCGCACTCGTGGAAAGCGTGGTCGATGACGTGATTGGCGCGATCGCGGATTCAAAGAGCGCCGCCTGAGCCAGGCCCTGACGGGCACTGTCGAAAAAGCATTCTGAAAAGCCGGCATTCGTGCCGGCTTTTTGTATTTTGGCTCTGATTTTGCTCCTTTGCGCGTCAGGCGTGTATTCACGTCGTGGTTAAGGCTTAAGGTTAAGTCGTATTTAACTTTTTTGGTCAAATACTCCCGTCGAGTTGCAATTTGCCGGTGTGCCCAGGGGGGCGCGGCAACGCCAAGGATGGGAACATATGTTGAAGTCTACGAAGGTCTTCGGGGCGGCCTTGCTGCTTTTTGCTCCGACCGCAGGCTATGCCGCCGATCTTTATGAACCGCCGATCATCGAAGCGCCCGAACCACTGCCGCCGATCATCGAGCCCGCCGCACCGGAATTTGGCGGATGGTATATTCGCGGCGATGTCGACTATCACTGGTCGAAGCTGCGCGGCACCGAATACATCACCTATGGTCCGGGGGCCGGCGGCCTTCGCGGAGGAACGGCCTCCTTCGACACGACGGACCTGAAGGGCGCCATGTCGCTGGGTGCCGGTGTCGGTTACCAGATCAATCGCTACCTTCGCGCTGATCTGACGGCGGACTATTGGTTCAAGTCCGATTTCAACGGCTCCACGTCGGGCACGTGCTCGGGCGGTGTCCCCTGCGTTTCCACGGATACGTCGGCCTATAGCGCCTGGCTGCTGATGGCCAACGCCTATATCGACCTTGGCACCTATCACGGCGTCACGCCTTATGTCGGCGCCGGTATCGGTGGCGCTCACATCAAGTGGGACGACCTGACGAACACCACGCCTGATGGCACGACGGTTCACGAAGGCTCCAGCAACTGGCGCTTCGCCTACTCGCTGATGGCCGGTGCTTCCTACTGCCTTACCGAGAATCTGAACCTCGACATGGGCTATCGCTTCACGCGTGTGAACGGCGGTCGCATGTTTGAGTATGCTTCGGGCGTTGCTCCGGGCTTCGACAAGGGCTTCAACGTTCACGAGGCCCGCGCGGGTCTGCGCTATCAGTTCGGTGGCAACACCAACTGCGCCGCGCCTCAGGTGGTCACCTACGACCCGCCGCCCTTCGAGCCGCCGGTCTACAAGTAAGACCTGCTCGTCAGACAGTCTGCATTCTTCAAAACCGCCCGGCCCAAATGCCGGGCGGTTTTGTTTTGCGCAGCCGTTATCGTAAACGCCTGCGATAACCATGCGTTAGCCTTAACTGCCGCTTAACCCGAATGGTTAATTATGGGGAGATAAAGCGGCGGGGGCACCCTTAATCCGTCGCGTCTCGCGGAGTTCGGATTATGAGCACTATCACCCGTCTGCTTGTCTCTTCGGTTTCTCTGACGCTGGTTTCCATCGGCGCAGCGCAGGCCGCTGACTATGACCCACCGATCATTATTGAAGAAGTGCCTGACGTGGTGCCGGTGGAGATTGGCAGCGGCTGGTATCTGCGCGGCGACATTGGCTATTCGCTGAAAACCAGCGCCAAGGACCCCTTCACCTATCGCACCTTCGATGGCGTGAACTACGGTTCCGCCGCATTCGACAGCGTCTCCCTTTCGAAGGATTTCAGCTTCGGTCTGGGTTTTGGCTATTCCTTCACCGACTGGTTCCGCGCCGACGCGACGCTTGATCGCTTTACTGCCGGTTTTAACGGCACGACCTCGAGCGCGGTTCCCTGTCCGGGTGCTCCTGCTGGAACGACCTGTCGTTCCGAGGACGGCTCGGAAGTCACCGGGTATTCCGCGCTGTTAAACGCCTATGTGGACCTCGGCACCTATGTGGGCTTCACACCCTATGTGGGCGCGGGCATCGGCTACACCTATATGCGCTGGGATGAACTCGCCAACAGTGCCTACTGCGTGGGTGGCGGCTGCGGCGGCACCAGCTTTGCGGGCACGTCCAGGCATTCGGGCGAGTCGGACTGGCGCTTCACCTACGCGCTCATGGCCGGCATGTCCTATGACTTCTCCAACAACATGAAGGTGGACCTCGGCTACCGCTATCGTCATGTCGATGGCGGCAACATGTTCGCCTGGGATGCTGCGACGGCGGCAGCCGGTGCGACAGGCGTGCAGGGCCACGACAGCGATCTTGCCACGCATGAGATCCGCGTTGGTCTGCGCTACGAATTATGGTGAGAGCCGGTTCTGGCCCCTTCCATACAGAAAACGCCGTCGTCGCAGCCAGCCCCTAACCTGCATGCGGGCGTATGGTAAAAGAACAAGCCGAGCCCCTTGGTCCAGCAGAACCTTGGGGTTCGGATATGCTTCATAAATCTGCAACAAGTAAGAAACGGCGACTTCCCGCCCTGTGCTGGCATGAACGGATACCGCCCGCTTCGCGCCCGCAAACTGGTCATTCACCAGCGCTCGACCTTGCCCTGAAAGCCGCCGTTCGTTGCCCGGAAACCGGGCATTCGCCGCGGCATGAGCGGACGGCAGCAATGCGGACGAAACGGTCGGTCAGGACGAGCGAAGCGCTCGAAGCCAAACATTCCCGTTGTGGAACCGCTCCAGCCACCGACAAAGGTCTAGCCTTTCGCCCGCCTCCAGGTGAGAGAGTGCTGTCTGAAAATCGGCATCATCTTTCTCGCGTGCATGCTTCGCTTTGAACAGCAGGACGAGATGGGGGGCGAGATATCTCATACCGGAGGCGGTGGCGCGAATGGCTTCTGCTCTCGGCAGGGACAGCGCAGGATCGCGCTTGTAGGTCCAGCGATCAGGCGCCCCCCGATCAACCATCATGTCGATGCGCCAGCGCCCTTCCGAGATGTCTGCACCCCATTGCTGCCAGACATCTTCGGGCAATTGTTGCGCTGGGGAAAGGTGAGAAAGACTGCCATCCTTTGCAGAGAAGAACTCCAGATCCGATAAGATGTGGCGATAGTGCAGTGCCTGATCGGCAGGCACTGCGAATTCCAGATCGTCATGATCGCGCGTCTGTGCTCCGTGCCAAAGGTCCAGTGCCCAGCCCCCCACAACATACCATTCACTGGCTGATGCGCCCAAACGGCTGAATAGCTGTTCCGGGGACCATGCGTCCCAAGCATCATCAGTGGGCGGCAACATCGCGCAATACTCCTAGCTGGCTCCACGCAAATACCCACATTTGGCAATCGTCCTCAATGTCCGCAAAGGGCCGGAAGCGACTATGCGCCTACCTGACGCGAATGTCAGCTTCGCTAAACGCCGGAGCCGATTCAAGTGCAGCCGCACTCAGGTTAGCGGCTGGCTGCTTCGCAGCGGGGTTTTTCTGGACGTTCAGTGACCTAGCGCGCCGTTGACCAGCCGAACCAAAGCGCGACGAGTGCGAGAAGGGCGGAGAGCGTGCGTCGGGCGATCCGCTCACGCCGGGCGTCGGTCAGAAACGGCTGTAGCGTGCTTGCCAGCACCACGATCATGCCGTGGATCAGTGTCGCCACGCCCACATAGATCGAGGTGAGGAGAATGGTCTGCGGCGTCAGTGGCTGCGTGGGGTCCACGAAGGTCGGTAAAACGGCGATGTAGAAAACCGCCGCCTTGGGATTGAGCAGATTTGTCACGAGACCGCGCATGAAATGCGCGCCGTCGGGCTTGTCTCCCGCCGCAGAGACGTCGCCGCCATCGCGCCAGCCATCCCAGGCCAGAAAGAGCAGGAAGAGCACACCCGCCCAGCGCAGCCCCTCATAGAGCAGGTCGGAAGCCTGAATGACCTGCGCCACGCCGAGCGCGGCAATGATGCCGACAATGCTGAGCCCGAGCGCCACGCCGGCGACCGTCGCGAAGCCGGGGCGGCGGCCTTCCGAGGCGGAGATAAGGGCCAGATAGGCCATGTTCGGTCCGGGCGTAAGCTCGATCAGCGTCGATGCCAGAGCGAAAGAAGCGACAACGGTCAGATCGAGCCCGAAGACAGTCATGGCGTCAGTGCGCCTCGTTCCAGTTGTCGGCGGCGCGCGCTTCAACCTGAAGCGGGACGGAGAGGGAGCGGGCCGGCAGGGCGGCGTTTTCCATCACGTCGCAGATCAGCGGGATGACCGCGTCGACCTTGCTTTCGGGCGCTTCGAAGATCAGTTCGTCATGCACCTGCAAAAGCATTTTCACCTCGCCGAATCCGGCGTCCGCAAGCGCTTCGTCCATGCGCACCATGGCGCGGCGGATGATGTCCGCCGCCGAACCCTGGATCGGCGCGTTGATCGCGGCGCGTTCGTTGAAGGCGCGCAATTGCGGATTGGACGAGCGGATCTCCGGGTAGTGTGCCCGGCGGCCAAAGATCGTCTCGACATAGCCGAGTTCCTTGGCCTTGGCCTTGGTGGCGTCCATGTAGTCCTTGATGCCGGGGAAGCGCTCGAAATAGCGCTTGATATAGGCGCTGGCTTCCTCGCGCGGAATGGCGAGCTGGTTGGCGAGACCGAAGGCGGAGATGCCGTAGATGATGCCGAAATTGATCGCCTTGGCGCGCCGGCGCACCTCCGATGGCATGCCTTCCACCGGCACGTCGAACATTTCCGACGCCGTCATGGCGTGAATGTCGAGCCCGTCGGCAAACGCTTTTTTCAGCTCCGCAATGTCAGCCACATGGGCAAGCACGCGAAGCTCGATCTGGCTGTAGTCGGCGGAGATCAGTTTTGCGCCTTCCGGCGCCACGAAGGCGGTGCGGATCTTGCGGCCTTCAGGCGTGCGAACCGGGATGTTCTGCAGGTTCGGCTCGGAGGAGGAGAGGCGGCCCGTCGTCGTGGAGGCGAGGGCGTAGGAGGTGTGAACGCGCTTCGTCTCGGGATTGATGTAACCCGGCAGCGCATCCGTGTAGGTGGATTTGAGCTTCGTCACCTGCCGCCAGTCGACGATCTTGCGCGGCAGTTCGTGCCCTGCGCCAGCCAGGTCCTCCAGCACCTGCGCCGAGGTCGACCACTGGCCGGTCTTGGTCTTGCTGCCGCCCGGCAACCCCATTTTGCCGAACAGGATTTCGCCAAGCTGCTTGGGCGAACCGATGGTGAAGCGCTCGCCGGCCAGCGTGTAGATTTCGTCTTCGATGCCGGCGGCCGTCTGGGCGAAGTCACCCGACATGCGCGACAGGATCTGGCGGTCGACGGAAATGCCGCGATGCTCCATCCGGCCGATCACCGGGATCATGGGGCGCTCGAGCCGCTCATAGATGGAGACCAGCCCTCCGGCGGCGAGTCGGGGCTTCAGCACCTGCCACAGCCGCAGCGTGATGTCGGCATCCTCGGCGGCATAGGCGGTGGCGCGCTCCAGATCCACCATGTCGAAGGTGATCTGCTTGCGGCCGGTGCCGGTCAGTTCCTTGTAGGGGATGGGTTTGTGGCCGAGCCAGCGCTCGGAGAGCGCGTCCATGCCGTGGCCCACCGTGCCGTGGCTGCCGGTGCCGGCATCGAGCACATAGGAGATCAGCATGGTGTCGTCGCAGCCGACGATCTCCACGCCAAGCCGATACATGATCAGCCAGTCATATTTCAGGTTCTGCCCGATCTTGAGAACGGCGGGATCGGCCATCATGGCGCGGATCGCCTCCAGCGCCTCTTCCTGCGAAAGCTGGTTCTCGATCAGCCCGCCGCCCAGAAGGTCGCCACTGCCGCTCTTGTGCGCGATCGGCACATAGGCCGCGCGGCCGGGTTTGGTCGCAAGCGAAAAGCCGCACAGCTCCGCCTGCATCGGATCAAGCGAGGTGGTCTCGGTGTCGAAGGCGAGGATGCCTGCCTCATAGGCTTCCGCGACCCACTTCTTCAGCGTGTCGAGATCGCGGATGCATTCATAGCCGGCGTGATCGAAGGTCTGTGCCGAGCCTGCTTCTGCGATCCTGTTGGCGAGCTTCGACGGTGTGTCCGCATCGCCCGTGTCTTCGGTCGGCGTGAGGTCGGGGCCATGCGCGTCCGCGCCGGCTTCGACCTCCACATGGGCGGCCTCGATCTCGGCCACTTCGGCTCCGGTGGCCTCGGCCACACGGCGCGTCAGCGTGGTGAACTCCATTGCTTTCAGGAAGCCGATCAGCTTCGGTCCGTCCGGCGGGGCGAGCTCGAACGTGTCGATGGCGTGCTCCACCGGAACATCGATCCTGAGCTTGACCAGCTCGCGCGAAATGCGCGCCTTGTCGGCGAATTCGATCAGGTTCTCGCGGCGTTTCTTCTGCTTGATCTCCTCGGCGCGGGAGAGAAGCGTGTCGAGATCACCATATTCTTCCAGAAGCTGGGCCGCCGTCTTGGGGCCGATGCCCGGCACGCCGGGAACATTGTCGACGGAATCGCCCGTGAGCGCCTGCAGGTCGATCATCTTCTCGGGCGGCACGCCCCATTTCTCGATCACTTCGGGAATGTTGATTTCCCGGTCCTTCATCGGATCATACATCGAGACGTTTTCGGTCACGAGCTGCATCAGATCCTTGTCGGAGGAGATGATCGTGGTGTCGCCGCCGGCCTCGCTTGCGAGCCGCGCATAGGTGGCGATCAGATCGTCGGCCTCGAAGCCGGCCAGCTCGATGCAGGGCAGGTCGAAGGCCTGCGTCGCCTCGCGGATCAGACCGAACTGCGGCACCAGATCCTCCGGCGGCTCCGAGCGGTTGGCCTTGTATTCCGGGTAAAGATCGTTGCGGAACGTCTTCGAGGAATGGTCGAAGATGACCGCGAAATGGGTCGGGGTGACGCCCACCTCCGTATCGCGCGCATTCTGCAGAAGCTTCCAGAGCATGTTGCAGAAGCCGGCGACGGCGCCCACCGGCAGGCCGTCGGATTTGCGGGTCAGCGGGGGCAGCGCGTGATAGGCGCGAAAGATGTAGCCCGAACCGTCAACGAGGAAGAGATGATCGCCTTTTTTCATGGCTGCTACGGGTAGCGCGGCGGGGTGCGCCTGTCCATGGAAAAGGGGGGCTGTCCGCGCCTTTCGGACAGGTGTCCTGACAAGGTGGAACGGGGCCTACCGCTTTCTATCACGCGTTTGTTACGAAGTTGTAATGTCCCGTGCCCTTGAATAGCCACGTTCAAGCACAAAATAACACACAGCGGCATTTTTCGCCGTGGTCCGCAAAAGGCTCGTCCCCCGCCTTTACCGGACGAAATAGCG
>MRWG01002267.1_pt1 | contig 10092 bp, 7 predicted proteins | sample 1013341 | NCBI WGS metagenome assembly MRWG01 (sample SAMN06117577, study PRJNA244670) | biofilm metagenome | biome: Water; feature: Cathode Biofilm; material: Biofilm; isolation source: microbial consortium enriched at the cathode of a solar microbial fuel cell | place: USA: District of Columbia ...
CAGGCCGTGACGGGCTCGGGGCGTTGGTCCGGGGTGGGGAGGCCCGTGCCGCCGGCGGAGGTGTCGCGTCGGTCGTAGATGAGGTTGAGGGCGGCGCGTTTGTGGGCCTCATCGATGTTGTTGAGGGGGAGGATCTTGCTCGCATGGACGATGGCGCTGGTCATGCCCGCGCGGGTGAGTTCGTGGAGGAAGACGGAGTTGAGGATGACGCGGGCGGCGGGCTTGAGGCCGAAGGAGACGTTGGAGAGGCCGCAGGTGATCTGGACGTCGGGGAAGGCCTGGGCGATGCGGCGTGTGCCCTCGATGAGTTCGAGGGCGCTGCGTCGGTCGGCGTCCATGCCGGTGGAGATGGGGAGGACGAGGGGGTCGATGAAGAGGTCGGCGAGGGGGAGGGCGTGGCGTCCGGTGGCGCGTTCGATGGCGCGGGTGGCGATGGCGAGCTTGCGGTCGGCGGTGCGGGCCATGGCGGCCTCGGGGTCTTCGTCGATGGTCCCGATGACGAGGGCGGCGTTGTAGGTCTTGGCGAGATCGCAGAGCTGGTCGAACTTGTCCTCGCCGTCCTCGAAGTTGGCGGAGTTGATGATGCACTTGCCCGGGGCGTGCATGAGGCCGGCCTCGATCGTGGCGGGCTGGGTGGAGTCGAGCATCAGCGGCGCGTCCACCTGCTTGGCGATGCGGGAGACGACCTCGCCCATGTCGCGGGCGTTGTCGCGGCCGGCGTAGTCCACGTTGATGTCCAGGACGTGAGAGCCGTCGCGCATCTGCTCGCGGGCGTTGACCATCTCGGCGAGCTGGCGGATGTGCTCGGGGGTGGTGCCGCAGCACCCGCCGGCGGCGGAGATGGCGTCCTGCTCGATGAAGCGTTGCATGGCCTCGACGAAGGGGCCGGGCTTGAGGGGGTACTCCGTCCTGCCGTCCACCAGCACCGGGAGGCCGGCGTTGGGGAGGACGGTGACGTGCCGGTCCCAGTGGCGGGAGAGGTGGTGAATGTGCTCGGCCATCTCGGTGGGGCCGGTGGCGCAGTTGAGCCCGAGCGAGGCGATGGGGTAGCCGCGCAGGGCGACCAGGGCGGCCTCGATGGAGGCGCCCAGGAGCATGGAGCCGGTCTGCTCGATGGTGACCGAGACCATGATGGGGATGTCGTCGGGGTTCTTGCCGGCCTGGTCGAGGGCGTGGACGGCGGCGTTGATGGCGCACTTGACCTGGAGGAGGTCCTGGCAGGTCTCGATCATGATCGCGTCGGCGCCGCCGGCGATCAGGCCGCGCATCGCCTCGGCGTAGGAGGCGTGCATGGCGGGCCAGTCGATCTGACCGAGGGTGATGAGCTTGGTGCCCGGGCCCATCGAGCCGAGGACGAAGCGGGGCTTGTCGCTGGTGCTGTGCTTGTCGGCGGCGGCGCGGGCGATCTCGGCGGCGCGTTTGTTGAGTTCGAACGTCTCGTTGTGGAGGTCGAACTCGGAGAGGACGTGCTTGGCGCCCCCGAACGAGTCGGTGTAGATCGCGTCGGCGCCGGCCCGCAGGTACTGCTCGTGGATGTCCTGGATGATGTCGGGGCGTGACTTGACGAGGACGTCGGGGCAGTTCTCGCACCCGCAGTAGTCGGTCTCGATGTCGAGATCGATGGCGTGGATGAGGGCGCCCATGGCGCCGTCAAAGACGAGGACGCGACGGTCGAGTTCGGTGAGGAGGGGTGAGGGCATGGAGGCTCCCGCTGGTGGGCGACATCCTGTCGCCGGCGGGAGTGTATCCATTGATCCGGATGAAGGGATGAAATATCTGAGTTGGGGAGGCGCACCCCCCAAGCGGAGGGGTCAGTTGCAGCCGGCGCCGAAGGCGGCGAGGAAGGCGGCGACGTCGGTGAAGTCGAAGGCGCCGTCGTTGACCAGGTCGGCCTGGGGGTGATGGGCGCCGAACTCGGTGAGGAAGGCGACGATGTCGGCGAAGTCGAGCGTGTTGTCCACGACGAGGTCGGCGGCGCAGTCGGTGCGGGCGGTGATGGTGTAGCGTCGGTTGGGCTGGACGTGGTCGAGGGTGAGGGTGGAGCCGTCGGTCCAGGTGATGTCGAGGCGGAGGGAGGTCGCGTCGGCGACGCCGGTGTGGACGACGAGTTCGGAGGTGGCGTTGAAGTTGGAGCCGCCGGCCATGTCGAGGGTGATGGTCTGGGTGTCGGTGGTGACGACGACCTTGGTCCCGAAGCCGTGGGGGGCGAGGGCGGGGATGCCGGAGGTGTCGAGCGCGAGGGTGATCCAGTTGGTGTTGGGGCCGGTGAGCTTGTTCTCGTAGTAGGCGAGGTTGTCGGCGTTGCAGAAGATGAGGATGTCCATGTCGCCGTCGAGATCGGCGTCGAGGGTGGCGACGCCGCGTCCCTGGGCGGTGTGGTTGAGTCCGGTGGTGGGGGCGACGTCGGTGAAGGTCGCGCCATCGATGTTGAGGAAGAGGTGGGTGGGGTCGTTCTCGTAGTAGGGCCCGGAGAATCCGTTGGTGACGAGCAGGTCGGGGCGTCCGTCGTGGTTGAAGTCGCGGGCGTCGGCGCCCCAGCTCCACTCGCCGTGGTGGACGCCGGCGGCGACGGAGTCTTCGAGGAAGACGTTGGCGCCGAGGTTGATGTAGTGCATGTTGCCGGAGCCGGAGGTTTCGTCCTGGTTGATGCGGCTGGTGACGTGCCAGTCGATCAGGCCGTCGGCGTTGAAGTCGGCGTGGGCGTTGCCCATGCCGTTGGAATCGAGGCCGACACCGGCGGAGAGGGTGTGATCGGTGAAGGTTCCGTCGGTGTTGTTGACGAGGAACTTGGAGGTGTAGAAGTCGGAGACCCAGAGGAGTTCGGGGTATCGGTCGTCGTTGGTGTCAACGAAGGCGGGGGCGAAGCCGCGGACCTGGGTCATGTCCACGTCGATGGCGGTGGTGGTGACGTCGGTGAAGGCGCCGTTGCCGTCGTTGCGGAAGAGGCGGTTGCCGCCGAGCCATCCGGCGACGGCAAGGTCGAGGTCGCCGTCGAGGTCGTAGTCGCCGAAGGCGGCGCCGAAGGGGTCGCCGAGGGGGACGCCGGGCTCGACGTTGACCTGGACACCGGCGGCGGCGGCGACGTCGGTGAAGGTGTTGTCGCCGTTGTTGCGGTAGAGGATGTTGGTGTTGCCGGTCATGTCGCCGGCGACGCCGAGGGAGGTGACGTAGAGGTCGAGCAGGCCGTCGTTGTTGAAGTCGCCCGCGCAGGCGCCGGAGCCGGCGTGGGTGCGATCGACGCCCCAGGCGGGGGCCTGGTCGACGAAGGTTCCGTCGCCCTGGTTGATGAAGAGGCGATCGACGCCGGCGGAGCCGCCGGTGACGAAGATGTCGGGGTAGCCGTCGTTGTTGAAGTCGCCGACGGCGCCGCCGCCGGACATGAACTCGACCCCCGCGCCGACCACCACGGGCTGGTGGGGGGCGATGAGTCCGGCGTTGGCCGCTTGGTCACTGAAGGTGAGGGTCTGGGCGTGGCCCGCGAGCGAGCTGAGCGCGAGGGCGGCGAGGGCGGCGGGGGTCGATGGGTGCAGCATGCGAGGTCTCTCTCCGGGTCAACGCGGCCGGACCCGGGCTGACGGGCTCGGGGGACGGCTGAGTGAATTCTACTGGAATGGCGGGCCTCAACCAATGGAGAAGCGCGGAGGGCGCAGGCCCGAATAACAGCACGCCCCTTGCGGGGCGTGGCTGAATCAGGCTTCGATTGGGCAGGGCGGCTTACTTCTTCTTCTTGTTCTGGAAGTAGTTCCCGGCGAACTTCTTCTGGAACTTCTCAACGCGGCCGGCGGCGTCCACGAACTGGGCCTTGCCGGTGAAGAAGGGGTGGGAGCCGGACCAGACGTCCACGTGCAGCTCAGGGACGGTGGCGCCGCAGGTCATCACGACCTCGCCGTTGTAGTAGACCTTGCAGGAGGGGTAGAAGGTGGGGTGGGTGTCGCTCTTCATGGCTGATCTCGTGCTCGGTTGGGGGTCCCGGGGCCCCGGGCCTGCGGGGCCGGAAGGATAGGCCCCCAGAGTGGCGTCGGCGAGGGGGGCCTTGGCCCCACCCGGCGGGGGCTACTTCACGTGCTCGAGGAGGACGAGGTTCTGGGGGATGATCTCGTCCTCGAGGGTGTAGAGGCTGGTGCCCGTCAGGGTGTCCTGCTTGGTGTGGTCGATCCAGAGGTTCATGGGGCGGATGACGGCCAGGCGCTTGTCGTGCTGGACGATGACCCAGACCTGGAGGCGTGAGACGTCGGAGAAGTACCACGTGCCGTTGGAGTAGGTCCACTTGGGGGTCCGCTTCCAGGCCTCGTTGGGCATGACGACCTTGAGGACCTTGGCCTTGGGCTCGATCTCGAGCCAGCGAGAGCGGGCCTTCTCGACGAGCCGCTTCTTGTCGGCGCCCGCGTACTTGTCGCCCGGGAGGCGGTTCTCCCGGATGATCTGCTCGCTGAGGGCCTTCTGGCGCTTCTTGATGCTGGCCTTGGTCTGCTCGATCTCCGCGCCGAGGGCGGGGGCGTTGTCGGGATCGAGGACCTCGTAGAGGGCGAACTTGTCGTCCACCCACTCGAGGCGTTGGGGGATGCCCCCGGTGAAGAAGAGGGGCTTCTGCTCCTTGACGGCCTCATCCGCGTACCGGTTCGCCTCGGCGAGGTGCTCGCGGATCTCGCCGGGGAGGGCCTGTCGCTGCTGCTCGGCCAGCGAGAGGAACTCGGCGTGGCGGGCGAGCATGCTGTTCCCGGCGGCCTCGATCTGCTTGCCCTCGTTGGTCTGCTGGATCATGAGCAGCTGGTAGGTCTGCGCCAGCTTGATCATCTCCTGCTTGGCGGCGGGGGCCTGGGCGTAGACGTCCGCGGCGCCCTGCCGGTCGCTCTGGAACATGTACGTGGCGCCGAACATGGAGGAGAGGCCCCGGATGCGTTCCAGGTCGGCTCGGAAGTTCGGGTAGTTGGCCGGGTTGATGATCTGCTGGAGGCGGTTGTGGATGGGGAGGAGGTAGTCCTCGGCGCCCTTGGTGTTGGCGCGGGCGGTTTCGAGGCGGGTGAGTTCCTCCTCGACGCCGCGCCCGTTGGCGGGGAGGGGGGCGAGGCTGTCGGCGGCGAACCCGGCCTTGCGCTTGGCCTCGCTGATGGTGTTGAGGGCGCGGAGCAGTTCGCGGTGATCGACCGTGTCCTTGTTCTCGACGCCCTGGATCTTGTTGACCAGCTCGTACAGGGATTTGTTGTATCCCTCGACCTGGTTCAGGTTGAACCGGGCGCCCTTGAGCTGGTCTTCCTGGCGGTAGTCGAGCCGGACCTTGGCGTTCGGGTCGGCCTCGGGCTCCGCCTTGGCGGCGGGCTCGGGCTCAGACTCGGCGGGCTTGGATTCGGTCTTGGGCGTGGCGGTCTTGCCGTTGAGTCGGTCCTCGAAGGCCTGGGCCTTGGACTTGGCGTTGTCGAGTCGCGCCTGCGCGGCCTGGACGCTCTGGTCGTCGGCGGGGAGTTCGGCGAGGGCCTTCTCGGCGGGTTCGATGTACGCCTTGGCCTGGGCAAGGCGCATCTTGGCCAGGCGCGCCTTGGAGCCGGTGGGTTGGTCCGTCCCGGCGGGGACGGAGCTGATCGCCAGGTCGAGGTTGGTTTCCAGGTTCTTCAGGTAGTTCTCGGCTTGCGAGAGCACCTGCTTCTGCGCGTCGGACAGGTCCAGGGCGAGAGCCGGTGTGGATGCGGTGATGATGGAGAACGAGGCGAGGAGGACGGCGATCTGGCGGCGCATGGTGAGGCTCCGGGCGCCCGGATGCGGGCGCGATTCAGGATACAAGCCGTCAAGATGGGGCGGCGCCCTTCACCATCCGCGAGAAGAACGGTGGGGCGCTGATCAGCTTTCCTGCTCCGCCTCGAGGGCGACGAGATACCGCTCAAGCAACGCGTCGAGCTGGCGGAACTCCTCCGGATTGAGGGGCTGGGTCATCCGGTGGAGGTTCTCCACGTGGTCGGTGATGGCGGCGTCGATGACGCGCCGGCCCTTGGGCGTGAGCCCGATGAGGACGCTCCGCCCGTCCTCGGGGTTCTTGAGACGCTCGACGAGGGCGGCGCGGACGAGCTGATCGACGCGGTGCGTCATCGTCCCCGAGGTCACCATCGTGTTGGCCATCAGATCGCCGGGGGAGAGGCGAAAGGGGGGGCCGGCGCGTCGGAGGGTCGCCAGAACGTCGAAGCTGGCGAGGGTCAGGTCGTGGCGGGCGAAGACGCCCTCCATGCGGTGTGAGAGCAGGCGCCCGACGCGTTTGAGGCGCCCGGTCAGGCCCATGGGGGTGACATCCAGGTCGGGGCGTTCGCGGCGCCACTGCTCGAGGATGGTGTCCACGTGGCTCATTGAGGGAGGGTATCGGCAATTTATCTTGATTTCAAGAAATAAATCTTGATATCGAGATATTGGCAAGGTATCTTGACTTCAAGAGACTTTGAAAGGAGGCGTGATGCCAGCGACTGCGAGCAAGACCATGCGGATTGTCGTCTTCGGGGGGCTTGGGGATGTCGGGCGGCGCATGGTGGACGAGGGGGCCCGGCGGGGCCACCGGATGAGCGTGGTTTCCCGGCGTGGACCGGGGGCCGGTGAAGGCGGGGGGCGTTCGGTCAGGGTGATCGAGCGGGATGTGCTGAGCGCCGACGACCTGGACGAGGTGGTGGCCGAGCACGACGGGGTGATCTCCGCGCTGCGACCCCGCGATGGTCAGGAGGAGACGCTGGTGGGCCTGACGTCGCGGGTGGTGGAGGCGGCGGTGTCGGCGGGGCGTCGGTTCGTGGTGGTGGGGGGCGCCGCGTGCCTGCGACTGCCCGATGACCCGGCGCACACGGTGCTGACGGCGCCCGGGTTCCTGCCCGAGTCGGTCGTGCCGATCGCGCGGGCGTGTCAGGCGCAGCACGACTGGGTTGTGCCGCGGCTCGGGGAACTCGGGGCGTACCTCTGTCCGCCGGCGATGCTCTCGGCGGGGGAACGCACGGGCGTGTACCGGGGGGGGGAGGGGACGCTGGTGACGGACGAGGAGGGGGTGTCGCGCATTTCGATGGAGGACTTCGCCGTCGCGGCGATTGACGAGCTGGAACGCCCGGCGCACGCGGGGCGCCGGTTCACGGTGGGTGTGTGAGGGAAAGAGAAAGGAGCCGGTGATGCTGAAGGCGACGGTGGAGAACGAGGTTTGGATGGTGCAGCAGCCGCACCACGCGCAGGTGAGCGGCTTTCTCGCGGCGCACTGGGGCGGGGCGAACGGGTTTGCGCGCCCGGGTTCATACCCGGGGGCGACGGACCCGGTGCGCTGGCGCGACGAGGTGGTGCTGGCGATCGCGGAGCACGACAACGGGTGGTGGGAGACGGAGGCGATGCCCCGGATCAGTGAGCGCGACGGCCTGCCGGTGGGGGTGGGTGAGGCGGCGGCGCCGACGGCGGAGAACGAGCTTGGGGCGTGGGTGAGCGGAGGATTCGAGCGGTGGGCGAGCGGGATCGCCCGCCTGGCGGGGACGCACCCGTACGCGGCGTTGCTGGTGAGCCTGCACGCGTACTGGCTTTACGCGGTCGCCTTCGATGATCTGCGGGGTGAGGGGGACGAGGGCGTGCGTCACTTTGTCTTCGGGGCGCCCGACGTGGCCTCGGGGCTTGTGGGGGATGAGGCGAGGACGCGGGCGTTTCTGGAGGAGCAGCGCGAGCTGCAGGGGGCGTTGGTGGACCGGCTGGCGCGTGATCCGGTGATGAAGCGCGCGGTGGACCCGGAGCACCTGCACGCCCACTTCCGGCTGCTGCAGTTGGCCGATTCGATGTCGCTCTTCCTCGCCCTGGATGACCGGGAGACGCACGAGCTGCCCGACGTGCCGCGGGGTGGCTGGGCGGATCGGTGCACGATCGTGTGGCGCCGGCGGGGGGCGAGGACAATCGAACTCGATCCGTACCCGTTTGACGAGGAGGGGCTGCGGGTGTTGATGCCGGCGCGGATCGTCCCCGCGGGGGCGAGCGCGGACGTGGGCGGTGGGGGGCCGCTCTCACGTCTGCACGGCGCACCGCTGCGGACGATTGAGTTCACGCTGGTCGGCGGCGGGGCCTCGTGCGCGAGGTGATCGGGAGTCGGGGTTACGGGCGCGGGCCGGAGGGCGCCTTCCGGCCTGCGCCGGCGCCGGGACGCTGACGCTTGCGCTTGCCCGCGGCGCCGAACCCGGAGGGGTGGGAGGCGTGGGCGTTGGCGGCGTTGCTGGCGCCCGGACCGGAGCGGGTCTGGCGTTTCTTGTTGGGGTGCTTGGCGGACTTCTTCTTGCCCTTGTACCCGCCAGAGGCGTCCTTGGGGCCGGCGAAGGGGCCCTTCTTGCCGGCGCCCGGACGGGCGTGGGGCTTGCGTCGCGAGCGGGGGGCGTCGTCTTCGACGATGGCGCCCTGGGTCTCGTCGCGCGGGGCGGTGCGGAGGTTGGCCGGGACGTTCTGCTGGTTGATCCGCTTCTTGGTCAGCCGTTCGATGGCGCGGAGGTAGTTGCGTTCGTCGGGGCTGCAGAAGGCGATGGCGACGCCCTCGGCGCCGGCCCGGCCCGTGCGTCCGATCCGGTGGACGTAGGCCTCCGGCTCGTTGGGCAGGTCGTAGTTGATGACGTGGGTGATGGCGTCCACGTCGAGCCCGCGGGCGGCGACGTCCGTGGCGACCAGGACGCGGGCGCGCCCGGTGCGGAAGGCGTTCAGGGCGCGGAGGCGTTGGTTCTGGGCCTTGTCGCCGTGGATGGCGACGGCGGTGACGCCGGAGCGGAGGAGGCGCTTGGTGATGCGGTCGGCGCCGTGCTTGGTGCGTGAGAAGACGACGGCGCGTTCGACGTTCTCGTCGAGCATGATGTGCTCGAGGAGGGCGGGCTTGTCCTCGCGGGCGAGCTGGAAGAGGGACTGCTTGACGAGGGGGGCGGCGGAGGCGACGGGGGTGACGGTGATCCGGACGGGATCGGTGAGCAGGGAATCGGCGAGCTTGACGATGTTCTGGGGCATCGTGGCGGAGAAGAGCAGCGTCTGGCTCCGGCTGGGGAGGGCGGCGCTGATCTTGCGGATCGGATCGATGAAGCCCATGTCGAGCATGCGGTCCGCCTCGTCGAGGATGAAGATCTCGACGTCGCGGAGGTCGATGAGGCGTTGCTCCATGAGGTCCATGAGGCGTCCGGGGGTGGCGACGAGAACGTCCACGCCGCGCCGGATGGAGCGGACCTGGTGGTGCTGGCTGACGCCGCCGAAGATGGGGGTGGAGCGCAGGTCGGTGTGCTTGCCGTAGGTGTTGAAGCTCTCGTCGATCTGGTTGGCCAGTTCACGCGTGGGGGCGAGGACGAGGGCGCGGGGCGTGCGCGGGCCGCGGCGGGATTTGTCGAGGGGCTGGGAATGGAGAAGGTGGAGGATGGGGAGGGCGAAGGCGGCGGTCTTGCCGGTGCCGGTCTGGGCGCAGCCGAGCAGGTCGTGTCCTTCGAGGGCGGGGGTGATGGCCTGGGCCTGGATAGGCGTGGGGGTGTGGTAGCCCTCGTCGCTCAGGGCGTCGAGGATGGGCTGGGCGAGATTCAGGGAAGAGAACTTGGGCACAGAGATGCTCCGAGATGACCGCGCGGACAACGCCACGCGCGTCGGGGTTTGGGCGACCATGCCCATTCAGTTGGGAGTAGGTGCAGCCGCCTGGGAGAAGCAGTCCGCGGAGTACGCCCGCGGGTGCTGCCAGTGATTCCCAGGGTCGTCCCGAGGCCTTGGTTGGCGTCGGGAGGGGCTGAGGCCGCTGGCGGTGCGACGCCGTGCGCCGCGAGAAGCTCCCCGAACAGGACTCGAACCTGTAACCTAGCGGTTAACAGCCGCTCGCTCTACCAATTGAGCTATCGGGGATCGGGCCGATCTCAATCGGCGTAGGGAAGGGTACGCCTGCAGCGGAAGCGGTCAAGCGGAACCAAACGCAGACTGGGTGGTCGTGAAACCGTTTCACATGGTGAGAACGACCATCGGGGGGCGGGTGGTGATCGCCGGGGCGAACGGGTTCCTGGGGAGGTCGCTCGCGGAAACTCTGTCGCGGCAGGGGGTGTCGGTGGGGGCGTTGGTCCGACGCCGGACGGATTCGCTTCCTCCGGGGGTGGACCAGTGGATCTGGGA
>MRWG01002268.1_pt1 | contig 10090 bp, 12 predicted proteins | sample 1013341 | NCBI WGS metagenome assembly MRWG01 (sample SAMN06117577, study PRJNA244670) | biofilm metagenome | biome: Water; feature: Cathode Biofilm; material: Biofilm; isolation source: microbial consortium enriched at the cathode of a solar microbial fuel cell | place: USA: District of Columbia ...
CCCCAACACGCCCCCCGGGCCAGCCCCGACGGCTCGTCTTCCGGCGGCGCCACCGCCTCGAACACCACAACGAGTACACCGCCGTCTATGCGCACAAACTGCGCAAATCCCGTGGATTCCTGAGCATCCACGTCCTCCCGACCCCCCACCCGGACCACCGGCTCGGGCTGAGCGTCAGCCGCAGGGTCGGCCCCGCCGTCTCGCGCGCCCGCCTCAAGCGACTCATCCGGGAGGCCTTCCGAACCCTGCGTCCCACCCTGCCCCGCCCGACGGGGGAGGGGGTGACCGCCTACGACATCGTCGTCGCGCCCCGGGGTCGAACGCGCCCAACGCTCGATCAGGTGACCCATCTGCTGCGCGACTTGATCGACCAGGCGCACCAGGAGCAGCTCCGGCGTGATCGGCGCGAAGCCTCCCGGACGACGGGCGATGACTGAGGAACGCCACATCCCCCGTCCCCTGGACCATCCCCCCCCGGGACGCTTCTCTCGTTTGGCCTGCCTGCCCCCGGTCCTGCTCATCCGGCTCTACCGCGTCACGCTGAGCCCCTTCATCGGGGGGCAGTGCCGGTTCGAGCCCACCTGCTCCCGCTACGCCCTCGAGGCGTACCGCGTGCACGGGCTGATCCGGGGAACGCGGCTCACCGCGTCGCGCCTGCTGCGCTGTCATCCGCTGCATCAAGGTGGATACGACCCGGTCCCGCTCAACCAGTGGGGTCAGGTGAGCCGACAGGAAGGGCGCCCAGAGTGAGCCCCAGCTAACCTATGTGCACCGAGGGCGCCCGGTTGATCCGGGCGTCGAGCGAGAGGGTCCTGCATGAGCCGACTCCCGGCGGCCGAAAGACGTGAACAGCTGCTCGATCGGGCCGCGGAGCTGTTCAGCGAACGTGGATTCGCCAGAACCACGACCGCCGAACTCGCCAAGGCCGCGGGCGTCACCGAGCCGATCATCTACCGGCACTTCTCCTCCAAGCGGGGGCTGTTCATCGCGCTCATCGAGCGCACGGGGCGCCAGACGCTCGAGCAGTGGGCCAAGGACCTGGAGGGCGCCAAGGACGCCGCCGAACGCCTCCGACGCGTCATCGGGGACAATCCGATGGTCTCCGAGCGCGGGCGGGCCGGGTACCGCGTCTTCCTCCAGGCGATCAGCGAGGTGGACGACGAGGAGATTCACAAGGCCCTCTCCGACCACATCCTCAAGGTCCACGCCTTCCTCGTCCACGAGATCCGGCTCGCCCAGGAGCAGCACAAGGTCACCGGACGCTTCAGCGCCGAGGTCGTCGCCTGGCTGCTGATCAACATCGGGATGGGGTACGGCGTGATGGCCGCGATGAACATCCCCGGGCACGGGCGAGACGAACAGGGCGGGCACGTCCAGGACGTGCTGGCCCGTGTCCTGGTCGGACGCGACGCGGCGCCCAAGCCCGACGAGGCCTGACCTACGCCGGCGCCCGCGCCTGCAGCACGGGCATCGCGCGCAGGTACTCCTCCGCGATCTCGCACCCGTCCTGTCCGAACCCCTCGTATGGCCCGTCGTAGCACACCCCCCCCTGGTGCAGCATCACGACGCGGGGGCGGAGACGGCGCAGCAGCTCCTTGTCGTGCGTCACGATCACGCTCGTGCGTTGCAGCCCGTCGGCCCGCGGCAGGCGGTGCGTGTCCCAGATCAGCTCGTGGATCTCCCCGGCGACGATCGGATCGAGCCCCGTCGTGGGCTCGTCATAGAAAATGATCGCCGGGTCCATCGCGATCGCCCGCGCCACCGCCACCCGCTTGGCCATCCCCCCCGACAGCTCGTCCCGCTTCTTGTCGATCACCGCGTCCACGTCGAGGGCCGCGGACTTGAGCGCCCACCGGACGCGCTCGTCGATCTGCTTCTGCGGCAGGCGGGCGTTCTCCCGGAGCCAGAGCGAGCAGTTCTCGCGCACCGTCCCGCTGAAGAGCGCGTTGTGCTGGAAGACGATCGCCCAGTGCATCCGGAGGGCGTCGAGTTCCTCCTCCTCCAGCTCGTTGAGTTCGACCAGGGGCGCCCCCTCCAGAGCGTGGTCCGCGATGAAGACGCGCCCCGCGCTCGGCTCGAGCAGCCCGGTGAGCAGGTCGAGCAGCACCGTCTTGCCCGACCCGCTCATCCCCACAATCGCGACGATCTCGCCGCGGGCGATCTCCAGATCGATCGAATCGAGCACGACGTGATCGCCGAACGATTTGCTCAACGCGCTCGCACGGATCTCGGGATGGGGATGAGCGCCCACGCCCGGACGATACCCGCCCGCGGGCTCAATAGACTCCGGCGTGATCGATCTGGACGCCAACGCCACCACAAGGCCCACCCCGGGGGTGATCGAGGGCGTGGTCCGCGCTCTTGAGGCCTCCTGGCACAACCCCTCGAGCCTCCACCGCGCCGGGCAGGGCGCCCGCAGCGCCCTCGAGCTGGCCCGCCAGGACCTGGCTCGCCTCATCGGCGTCCCCCCGCGACAGCTCACCCTCACCGCCTCGGGGACCGAGTCGATCGACCTGGCCATCCGCGGGGCGCTCGCCCGCACCGGGCGGACCGCTCTGGTCATCAGCGAGCTGGAGCACGCGGCGGTCCGCGATCTGGCGCTGGCGCTCGAGGCGCGCGGCGTGGAGGTCCGACGCCTCCCCTCGACGCCCGACGGACGCGTCGATCTCGCCCCCCTGGACCGCCTCATCGACGACGACGTCGCCCTGGTGAGCGTGCAGTGGATCAACAACGAGACAGGGATGATCCAGCCGATCGAGCGCATCGGGGCGGCCTGCCGCGAGCGCGGCGTGCTCTTCCACACCGACGCCGTGCAGCGCGTCGGCAAGCTCCCCGTCGATCTCTCCACCCCGGACGCGCCCCCGATTGATCTGCTGAGCTTCAGCGCCCACAAGTTCCACGGGCCCAAGGGTGTCGGCGCGCTCTACACCCGTCGGGGGCTCACCCTCCCGCCGGTGCTCCACGGCGCCCAGGAGATGGGGCGGCGGGCGGGCACCGAGAACGTCCCGGGCGTCGTCGGCGCCGGGGTCGCGGCGCGCGAGGCGCTCGCCTTCCTCGATCGCCCCGAGGAACTCGCACGCCTGGGCGCCCTGCGCGACCGGCTGGAGGGCGCCCTGCTCGAGAAGATCCCCGACGCCCGGGTCAACGCCGACACCACGCCCGGGGCCCGAGTCTGGAACACCACCAACCTCTTGTTCCCCGGCGTTGAGAGCGAGGCTCTGCTGCTGGCGCTCTCGGAGCGCGGATTGTGCGCGTCGGCGGGGAGCGCCTGCAGCTCCGGCTCCATCGAGCCCTCCCCCGTCCTCCTCGCGATGGGCCTGCCCGAGGCCGACGCCCGATCCTCGGTCCGCCTGAGCCTCTCGCGCCTGACCACGCCCGAGCAGATCGACGAGGGGATCGGCGTGATCACGGCGTGCGTCGAGCGATTGCGCGGTCAACGCGCCTGAGCGACTGGCCCGAGGGGCTCTGCCCTCGTAGGCTGGCGGCATGACACAGAACCCTTACGCCGATCCGGTCGCGGCCGATGTCTTCCCTGAGGCCGAGCGCACCAGCGTGACGGCGATCCTCTCCCTGGTCTGCTCGATCATCTGCTGTATCCCGGGACTCGGGATCCTGGGCGCCCTGCTGGGCGTGTTCGCCATGATCGGGATCGGCGGCTCGCGCGGGCGTGTGGGGGGCAAGGGCCTGGCGATCGCGGGCATCATCATCGGCCTGCTGGTCACGGTGCTCTGGATCGGGCTCTTCATCGGGGGGCGCAAGGCGTTCGGCGCGTACATGGGCCTGGTGGCGCCGGTGATGCAGGACATCGAGGCAAGCGACTTCGACGCCGCCCGCTCGAGCTTTGACGCGAACCTGGGCACGGTGAGCGACGAGGCGATCACGGGCTTCCGGGGGGCGTATCAGGCCGAACTCGGCTCGTTCCAGCGAGTCCCCGACTCCTGGATGGAACTCTTCTCGATGTTCGCCGACCCCGAGGTCGGCCCCAACATGCAGAAGTTCCAGGGGCGCAACGACCTGATCCCGGCGCCCGGGGTTTTCGCTCAGGGCAACGCCCTGGTGCTGATGATCTTCGACCCGACCACCCAGGGCGGGGGGCCGCCCCGGTTCTCTGACGTGGTGGTCGTCACCGCCGACGGGACGGAGATCCGCCTGACGGACTTCCAGGCCGGCGTGGCGCCCGCCCAGCCGGACGCGGTCGTCCCCGAGCCGGAGAACCCCGAGCCGGGCGAGGCGCCCCCTGCGGGCGAAGGGCCCTGACGGGTGGAATGCCCTATCCCGTGCACGTCCGGGGGGCAACGCGCCGATAGAGTCCCCTCGTGACCAAGGGGGATGTCCAGCCCGTGATCCAGTGCCGCGGCGTTGCCAAACGCTTCGGAGACGCCACCGTTCTGCGCGGGCTCGACCTGGACATCCTCCCGGGGGAGACCATGGTGATCATGGGGGGCTCGGGCTCGGGCAAGTCCACCACCCTCCGGATGCTCATCGGCTCGTTCCCGCCCAGCGAGGGGCGGATCCAGCTCTTCGGGCACAACCTGGGCGAGCTGGACGAGGAGGGCCTCAACCAGGTGCGCAAGCGCTTCGGCATCCTCTTCCAGTCCGGGGCCCTGTTCAACTCGATGACCATCGGCGAGAACGTCGCCCTGCCCATCCGCGAGCACACCGACCTGGACGATGAGATCATCGACATCCAGGTGAAGATCAAGCTCGAACTCGTCGGCCTGCGCGAGCACGCGGACAAGTACCCCGCCGAGATCTCGGGGGGCATGAAGAAGCGCGCCGGCCTGGCCCGCGCCCTCGCCCTCGATCCCCAGATCCTCTTCTACGACGAGCCGAGCGCCGGGCTCGACCCGGTCACCAGCGCCCAGATCGACCAGCTCATCATCGCCCTCTCCAAACAGCTCGGCGTCACCTCCGTGGTCGTCACCCACGAGATGGACTCCGCCTTCACGATCGCCGACCGCATGGCCATGCTCGACAAGGGACGCATCCTGAAGGTCGAGACGCGCCAGTGGTACGAACAGATCCGCGATCTCCCCGAGGACGAGGCCCACCACCTGGACGAGGACGAACGCCTCATCCGCCAGTTCCTGCGGGGCGACGCCCACGGACCGATCACCGAACGACAGCAGACCAGCGGGTACGAGCAGGCGCTCTTCGGCGCCGAGCGCCCGGGCATCCACAAGACCCCCAGCGTGGAGGCGACGCGCGGCTAGCGCACGCCCCGGAGCAGGACCATGTCCCGACTCACCTCCAAAAACAACGTCCTGGCGGGCTTCTTCCTCGTCGGCTCCCTCCTCATCGCCGTCGTGATCAGCTTCATCCTCGGCGACCTCAAGCAGACCCTCTTCATGTCGCGGACGGACTACGTCGTCCGCTACCCGCTCGAGGTCGGCGCCACCGGGCTCAAGCCCGGCTCGGACGTCACCCTCGGCGGGCAGAGCGTCGGACGCGTCACCGCGATCGAGCCGGACTTCTCGGGCGAGGTCATCGACGCCCTTCTCGTCACCATCTCCGTTGACTCGCGCGTTCGCTTCTACCCCGACGCCAAGGCCGGCCTGGTCACCCCGCTCATCGGCTCGATCAGCACCATCAACTTCTCCGGGGTGGGCAGCCCGGACAGCGGCGCCCTGATCGGTCCGGGTGAAGAACTCTCCGGGCAGATCGCCCCGGGCCTGCTCGCCCAGGCGGGCATCGACGCCGAGGTCATCAACAACATCAAGAGCATCATCGCGCGCATCGACAACGTCTCGGCCGAGATCGAGCCCGACATCCGCACCACCGCCGCCTCCGTCCGCGAGTTCGCCGAGAAGGTCAACGAGCGGCTCGACACCTGGGACCTGCACGTCACCTCGATCCTCCGCGACCTCGACGACGCCGCGGACGAGGCCCGACCCCTGCTCCAGGCGGCGCAGCGCGGCGTCGCGGACGCCCGCGGGCTCATGGCCAGCGCCCAGGCGGCGATCAACGCCAACCGCGACCGCATCGACCGCTCCCTCACCAACGTGCAGTCGATCACGGAACGCGCGCGCTTCGAGACGATCGACAAGATTCACCGCGTCCTCGACCAGGGCTCGAACGCGGTGGAGAGCTTCTCGGCCCTCGGCGACGAGGCCAACCTGATCCTCTCGCGTGAGGGTCCCGAGATTCACCGGACCGTCTCGAACGTGCGGAAGATGAGCGAGCAGGGCAACCTGATGGTCGCCGAACTCCGGGCCCAGCCCTGGCGCGTCCTCAAGCCCCCGTCGAAGAAGGATCTGGAGAAGGAGCCGCTCTACAACGCGGCCCGCTCGTACGCCCAGGCCGTCGGCGACCTGCGCGCCGCCTCCGAGTCCCTCGAGTCCGTCATCGCACAGGTCGAGTCCGATGGACGCTCCGCCTCACTGGTTGACCCCCAGACGGTGCTCGGCATGACGCGCTCCGTGGAGACCGCCTTCGATCGGTACCAGGAGGCCGAGCGTCAGCTCCTCCAGCTTCTCATCGACCGGGGCGAGTGAAAGGCGCACGCCCAGATCACGCACAACCCGGGGTGATGCGCAAGCGCGTCATCCTGGGCACGCTCACCGCGCTCGTTCTGGGCACGGGGCTTGTCGTCGGGGTCTGGACCTTCACCTCGCGGGGTGACCCCGACGCCGCCGCGTCGCGCGTCTCGGCCTGGCACGGGCTCCGCGTCCTGCAAGACGACAGCTGGACCCGCCCCGGGCCGCGCCTCCCGGCGCACGTGGTCCTCCTCGTCCACGGGCTCGACGAGCCGGGGAGCATCTGGGATCAGCTCGCCCCCGCCCTGCGCGACGCGGGGTACACCCCCGTCCGCTTTGACTACCCCAACGACCAGCGCATCGCCGACTCGGCGGATCTCCTCGACGCGGCCCTGCGCCGGCTCTCCGCCCGGGGCGTTGAGCGCGTCTCCGTCGTCGCCCACTCGATGGGCGGGCTCGTCACCCGCGATGCGCTCACGCGTGATGAGCTGCTCGCCCGGCCGGCCCCCCCGCGTCCCCGGGTCGATCGGCTCATCACCCTCGGGACGCCTCACGCCGGCTCCCCCTGGGCGGGGTGGCGATGGGCCGCGGAACTGCGCGAGCAGGCCGAACGCCTCATGGGCGAGCCGATGCCCGAGGCCGAGGACCTCTACCGCTTCAGCTTCGACGGCGAGGGCGAGGCGGGCGCCGACCTCCGCCCCGGGTCCCCCTTCCTGACCGATCTCAACGCCCGCCCCAACCCGGACGGGGTCGCGATCACCTGCGTCGTCGGCGCACTCATCACCCCGCCCCCGGGCGCCAGCCCTGAACTCAACCGCCTCGCCCAGACGCTCGGCGACGGGGTGGTGCCCGTCCCCTCCGCCCAGCTCGAAGGGTGCGACGACATCGTCTTCCTCTCGGCCAATCACCGGGGGATGGTGCGTGCCCTCCCCTTGAGCACGGGGAACGCCCCGCCCCCCGCCATCCGGGTGATCCTCGACCGGCTCGACGCGGGCGCCCCCTGAGCGCGCCCCGCATCGACTCCGAACAGGTGATTTCGTACCCTGACCGCATGGCCCAGCGACGCCACCACTACGAGCGGGCGTTCGAGTCGTACCTGCGCCAGCGTCGAATCCCGTACGTCGCCGTCAACGAGGCGCGCAAGGCGCTCCTCCCGCCCGACGCCCGGCTGCGACTGCACGGGGCGGGGGAGGCCGGGTCGGACCTCAAGAGCTTCGACTTTGTGGTCTACGGCGACAACACCAACCTGCTCATCGAGATCAAGGGACGCAAGATCCCGGCCCGCGGGAGCGCCGGCGCCCGGCTGGAGTGCTGGGTGACGCGCGACGACGTCACCTCGCTCGGCGCCTGGCAGCGCCTCTTCGGGCCGGGGTACGAGGGGCTCTTTGTCTTCGTCTACCACTGCGAACGCCAGCCCCCCGACGCGCTCTTCCAGGAGGTCATCGAGCGGGACGGACGCTGGTACGCCCTCCGGGCCGTCGCCCTGGACGACTACGCGGCCTCGATGAAGACCCGCTCCCCCCGCTGGGGCACCGTGGATCTTCCCCGGGAGGTCTTCGACCGGATCAGCCGCCCCTTCTCCGGGCCCGACCCGCTCCCGAGCCGGACGGGGGCCCCGGACGCGGGCGCCGAGCTGCCCGCCCTGGCGCCGATCGGGGGTGAGGAGGTCGGACCCGGTGTTTACCGGGAGGACGCGACCCCGTAGCATCTGGGCATGCCCACGACCCCCACCACGCCCCGCCGCCTCCGCTCCGCCCTGATCGGGTTGGGATGGATGCTCGCCAGCGCCGCCCCCGCCCTGGCCCAGCAGGGCCGGACGCTGCGTCCGCCGGCGCCGCGCGAGGACCCGTCGGCGCCCGTCGTCATGACGATCCTCGTGCTCGTGGCCCTCGTCGGAGCGACGCTGTTTGTCGCCGCGATGCCCTCCAAGCGCGGACACCAGGACTAACCCCCCGGGCGCCGAGCGTCTGGGTTCGTGGGCGGATCACAGGAGCAAAGCCATGCGCCGGAATCAGACGCGTGCCCTGGTTGGACTCAACGCCGTGCTGCTCGTCGTGCTCGGCGCCGTCACCCTGACCCCCGACGCGGGCGCCCAGAGCGGCTCCCCGCGCCCCCCGGGCGTCTACTCCCTCGTGGGCGGGGAGCTCTCCAGCGGGAACGCCAACGGCGTCTACGTGCTCGACTCGGCCAACCGGGAGCTGATCCTCCTGCGCTGGGACAACTCGCGCAACAGCGTCGAGGGCCTCGGCTACCGCGACCTCAACACCGACGTGAACGCGGAGCCGACCCGATGAGCGAGCAGACGAACACCAGAACGTCGGGCACGGCCCTCTGCCTGAGCGCCGCCGTCCTCGCGGGCCTGATCGTCGCCCAGGGCGCCGGCCTCTTCGACTCGCGAGCCAGCGCCGACATGGCCATCAGCAGCGCCGGCGTCACCATGATGACCACCCGCTCGGGCAACACCGAGCCGCTTTTCGTCGTGGACGACCGGACCGAGACCCTCTTCGTCTACAAGCACGAGCGTGGGCGTCTCGAACTCTGGTCCAAGCACAGCCTCCCCGAACTCTTCGCCCGGGCCCGCTCGGGCGCCTCCGGCGCGCCCTGAACACCACACCGCGAGCATTGATGCCCATCCAGCCACTCCCCCAGTTCGAGGCCGACCTCGCCGAACATCTCAAGGAGAAGTCCGACCGCGAGGCGTACGAGCGGCTCAACGCCCCCAGCACGATCGTCGTGCGCTTCGGCCTCATGCGCATGATCGGTGAGTTCCCCTACTCGGGGGACGCCAAGCCCGGGTGCGGCTCCAAGATCGTCGTCCGCACCCACCGCGGGCACGAGATCGGCGAGATGCTCACGAGCACCTGCCCCAACGCCGGGTGCGCCAGCTCCGTCACCCGCAAGCAGATGCTCGACTACATCCAGAACTCGGGCGGTCGCGACTACCCCTTCTACACCAAGGGACGCGCCCTGCGCATCGCCTCGCCCGAGGACATGGACCGCCAGGCCAAGATCGAGCAGTCCAAGCACGGGCTGCGCGCCATCGCCCGCGACGTGCTCGTGCGCCTCAACATCGACGCCAAGCTCGTGGACGTCGAGCCCATCCTCGGCGGGGAACGCACCAGCGTCTACATCACCAGCGAGCAGCGCCTCGAGACCCCCGAACTGACGCGTGAGCTGAGCCGCGCCCTCGACCAGCGCGTCGAGGTCCGCACCATCGGCGCCCGAGACGAGGCACGGATCAACGCCGACTACGAGCGATGCGGGCAGTACTGCTGCTGCAAGAGCTTCCTCAAGGTGCTCAAGCCCGTCTCGATGAAGTCCGCCAAGACCCAGAAAGCGACCCTCGACCCGCTCAAGATCTCCGGGCGGTGCGGGCGTTTGATGTGCTGTCTCCGCTACGAGGACCAGACCTACGACGAGCTGCGTCGCAACCTCCCCCACCGCAAGTCGCGCGTGGGCACCCCGGAGGGGGACGGGTTTGTCGTCGATACGCAGATCCTCACCCAGCTCGCCCTCGTCCGCCTCGACTCGGGCGAGCAGGTCGCCGTCCCCGTCGAGGAGCTGACCAAGCCCGAGTCGAGGCGGACGAGGGCGAGCTGGGTGAGGATCTGCGT
>MRWG01002269.1_pt1 | contig 10084 bp, 7 predicted proteins | sample 1013341 | NCBI WGS metagenome assembly MRWG01 (sample SAMN06117577, study PRJNA244670) | biofilm metagenome | biome: Water; feature: Cathode Biofilm; material: Biofilm; isolation source: microbial consortium enriched at the cathode of a solar microbial fuel cell | place: USA: District of Columbia ...
CCCGCCGCGCCTGCCGGGCAGCGAGGCGAGATCGATGGGCTCGAGCCAGGTCGCGCAGTTGTCGCAGACCACCGGGTGGCGGCTCTTCAGGATCCTCCGGCCGTCGATGTCGTAGACCTCGTCGACGATGTGGGGCTCGATGCGATGGCCGCCGTTGGCGAAGGTGGCGTAGGCCACCGCCATCTGCATCGGCGTCACCGCCATGGTGCCGCCACCGACCGCGAGCTGGGTGTTGCGCGGGAAGGTCGTCGTGTCGAAGCCGAATCGCCGGGAGAAATCCAGGATCTCGCCGGCGCCGACCTCGAGCAGCACGCGCATGGTCACCAGGTTGATGGAGCGGTACAGGGCCTCCCGCAGCCGGGTGGGACCGTTGTAGCGGTTGTTGTCGTTGTCCGGCCGGTACTCGGACTCCAGGTTCTGGTCGTCGAACACCAGCGGGGCATCCATGAACATGCTCGCCGGGGTCACGCCGTTGGCCAGCGCGGCCGCGTAAACGAAGGGCTTGAAGCCCGAGCCCGGTTGCCGCGCCGCCTGCAGAGCGTGGTTGTACTGGTTGATGGCGAAGTCGAAGCCGCCGACCATCGCCCGCACCGCGCCGGTATCGGGGTCGAGGGAAACCAGGGCGCCCTGGATGTCGGGAATCTGCGTCAGCACCCAGCGGTAGCCGGCCTCGGCTGCGTCTTCCGCAGCGTCCGTCCCGCCCTCAGCGGCTTCACCGGACCGGGCGTCGTCCGCCGCGCCGTCCCCGGGCTCGACGGCTTCACGCCTGACGCGGATGACGTCGCCCTCGGATAGCACGTCGCCCGGGCTGCGCGGGGCCGCGCCGCGGGTGTCCACGGTGAGGTAGGGCCGTGCCCAGGACAGGCCGGGCATCCCGAGCCTGATTTCGTCACCGGATGGCAGCAGCGCCGCGGCGTGGTCGTCGTTCACGGCGACGACCACCGCCGGGTCCAGCTCCAGGTAGACCGGCACCTCCGAAAGACCCGCCAGGTAGCCGTCCCGGGTCTCCGCCTCGATCCGGCTTTCGGGGCCGCGATAGCCATGGCGCCGATCGTAGGCGTACAGACCGTCCCGGACCGCCTGGCGCGCCGCCCGCTGGTCCGCCGCATCGAGGGTGGTGATGACCTCGTAGCCGCCGCTGTAGAGGTCCGGCAGGCGGTCCAGGAGCTGCTGCCGCACCCACTCCGCCGGGTAGGGGGCGGCTACGTCGAGATCGCGCTCGTAGAGCCGCGCGGTGATGGGCGCGGCCACCGCCCGCTCGTACTGCTCCCGGGTGATGGACCCCTGCTCGTGCATGCGCGACAGCACCACATTGCGGCGGTTACGCGCCCGGCTCGGGTTGTTGATCGGGTTGCCTGCAGTGGGTGCCTGGGGAATGCCGGCGAGCATCGCGAGCTGGGGCAGGTCGAGCTCTGCAAGGGGTTTCCCATAGTACGTGTAGGCGGCCGCCTGGGCCCCGTAGGCGCGTTTTCCGAACGGCACGGCGTTGATGTAGAGCTCGAGAATCTCGTCCTTGCTGAGCTCCCGCTCGATCTTCAGCGCCAGCAGGATCTCCTTGAACTTGCGGATGAACACCTGATCCAGCGAGAAGGTGCCGAGGTTGCGCGGCAGCTGCATGGTGATGGTGGAACCGCCCCGGGTGATCTCGCCGCGGTTCATCACCAGCTCGATGGCGGCGGTGGTCAGGGTGATCAGATCGACCCCGCTGTGCTCGTAGAAGCGCTTGTCCTCGGTATCGAGCACCGCGCTCACGAAAAGGGGTGGAACTTGGTCTAGAGTGATAGGTATGAGACGCCGTTCCCCGAATTCGGCGATCAGGCTGCGGTCGGCGGTATAGACTCGAAGAGGCGTCTCGAGCCGGACCTGGCGATAGGTCTCAGCTTTTGGAATCTGAGGATCGAGGTATAGGAAAGCGGCGGCCAGACTGAGGACTGCGGCACATACAGCCGCCAGGGCCAACCACATAATACGGCCCGCTGTCTGTTTGGATATTGTTGTCATGGACATCGCGGCAGCAACAGTCTGGGATGAGGGAAGCGATTGCGACGACCGCAATCCTGGTATTTAATGTTTGACCGCATAAAAAGGACGTAAGTGCCCGCGCCAATAAGGAAATTTCACCGTGCCCGGCCTATTTAAGAAGAAGTCCAACGCGCTGCTTGGGCTCGACATCAGCTCCACGTCGGTCAAGCTTCTCGAGCTGTCGAGGAACAACGGCCGGTATCGGGTGGAGGCCTACGCCGTGGAACCACTGCCGCCGAATGCCGTAGTGGAAAAGAATATTAGCGACGTGGAAGGCGTAGGTGAAGCGATCAAGCGGGTGATCAGCCGCTCCAAGGCCCAGGCCCGTCAGGTCGCCGTGGCCGTCGCCGGCTCCGCCGTCATCACCAAGACCATCGAGATGGACGCGGCGCTCAACGACGACGAGATGGAAAACCAGATCACCGTCGAGGCCGATCAGTACATCCCCTATCCGCTCGACGAGGTCGCCATCGACTTCGAGGTTCAGGGCATCTCCGAGCGCAATCCTGAGCAGGTGGAAGTGCTGCTGGCCGCCTGCCGCCGCGAGAACGTGGAGATGCGCGAGGCCGCGCTGCAGCTCGGCGGCCTCAAGCCCATGGTCGTGGACATCGAGGCCCACGCCATGAAGCGCGCCTTCGAGCTGATCAAGCCGCAGCTCGGCAGCAATCCCCAGGATCTGGTGGTCGCCATCATCGACATCGGCGCCACCATGACCACGCTGTCCGTGCTCGCCGACGACCGCTCCATCTATACCCGGGAGCAGCTGTTCGGCGGCAAGCAGCTCACCGAAGAGATCCAGCGCCGGTACAGCCTCTCCTTCGAAGAGGCCGGGCTCGCCAAGAAACAGGGCGGCCTGCCGGACGATTATGAGGAGGAAGTTCTGCAGCCGTTCAAAGAGGCCGTGCTGCAGCAGGTGACTCGATCGCTGCAGTTCTTCTTCTCATCCAGCCAGTACGACGACGTGGACTACATCGTTCTCGCCGGCGGCACCGCCTCCATCGACGGTCTCGCCGACATGATCGAGAACAAGCTCGGCACGCCCACGTTGATCGCGAATCCGTTCGTCGACATGGCGCTCGCCAACAAGGTGGACGCCGATGCGCTGGCGAATGACGCGCCGGCGATGATGATCGCCTGCGGTCTGGCCATGAGGAGCTTCGACTGATGGCACGCATCAACCTGTTGCCGTGGCGTGAGTGGGAACGCGAGCGCAAGCGCAAGGAGTTTCTGGGCAATCTGGCCGGCGTGCTGGTTGCCGCGGTGGCAATCGTGCTGCTGTTCGGCTGGTACCTGGACGGCCGCATCGAGAACCAGGAGGATCGCAACGCCTTCCTCGAGCGCGAGATCGCCGTCCTCGACGAGAAGATCTCCGAGATCCAGGCCCTGCAGAAGAAACGCGAAGAGCTGCTGGCGCGCATGCGCGTGATCCAGGAGCTGCAGGGCAACCGCCCGGTGATCGTGCGCGTGTTCGACGAGCTGGTCCGGACCCTGGCGAAGGGCGTGCACTTCCGCGAGCTGAAGATGCAGGGCACCACCCTGTCCGTCGCCGGCGTCGCGGAGTCGAACAACCGAATCTCCTCGCTGATGCGCAATCTGGATAATTCGGACTGGTTCGCGAGCCCGAATCTCAAGACCATCAAGGAAGATCCGGAGAACTCCGACTACGGCTCCCAGGCGAGCACCTTCAATCTGACCTTCGTGCAGACCAACCCGAACCTCACCGAGAACGGCGAGGATCAGGCCGCCGGCGGCCCGGCCAACCAGGGAGGACGCTGACATGGCGATGAAGGACTCTCTGGAGCAGCTGCAGAACTTCGATCTCGCGGACCTCGATCTCAACAACATCGGGTCCTGGCCCGGCGCCGTCAAAGCCATCGTCATGGCGCTGGTGTTTCTGCTGGTGCTCGGCGGAGGCTACTACGTCTACATCACCGACAAGCAGACCACCCTCGAGCGCGCCGAGCGCCAGGAAGACGAGCTGCGCCGGGACTTCGAGGAGAAGAGCTTCAAGGCGGCCAATCTGGACGCCTACCGGGCGCAGATGACCGAGATGGAGACCACCTTCGAGTCGCTGCTGCGTCAGCTTCCCAGCGATACCGAGGTGCCCGGCCTGATCGAGGACATCACCCGGACCGCGCTGGACAACGAGCTGAAGATCGAGAGCATCGACCTGATGGACGAGGTGCGAACCGAGTTCTACGTCGAGCTGCCCATCGAGATCGTGGTCGAAGGCAACTATCACAAGATCGGCTCGTTCGTCAGCGGCGTGGCCAATCTGTCGCGGATCGTGACGCTGCACGACTTCGAGATCGTGCCTCAGCAATCGCCGCTGAACCTCAGGATGTCGATCCTGGCTAAGACTTACAGGTATCTGGAAGAGGGCGAGTGATGCAGATACTGAGTAAGCGCGCTTTCGCAACGGCAGCCATTGCTGCCGCCCTGGCCGGTTGCGGCAGCAGTGGTGATCATCAGGATCTGCGCGCATTCATGGAAGAAGTGCAGGCCCGGCCGCCCGGCCGGATCGAACCCCTGCCGCCGTTCGAGCAGGTGCCGCCGTTCGCGTATCAGGCGAGCAACATGCGCAGCCCGTTCGAGCCGCCGGTGGAGATCCGGGCGCCGAACCGGCCCAGCGGCCCGCAGGTCAAGCCTGACCCGAACCGGCCGAAACAGTATCTGGAGCAGTACCCCATCGCCAACCTGACCATGGTGGGCACGCTGTCCCAGAACGCCCGGACCTTCGCGCTGGTGCAGGACGCCGATGGCGGCGTGCACCGGGTCGAGCGGGGTGACTACATGGGCACGGATCACGGCAAGATCCTGGCCATAGAAGAATCTGCCATCGAGCTGATCGAGATTGTTCCGGACGGCACCGGAGGGTGGGTGGAGCGTTCCCGCACCGTGCCGCTGGGAGGTGGAGATAGAGGATGAACATCATGTGGAACAGCAACTCGCGCGGCCGGCACCAGGGAGTGGTCAGCCGGACGGCTCGCGGCACCGCGCGCAGGCCCGGCATCCGCCGCTGGCGCATCATCGGCGCGCTGGCGTCGCTGCTCGCCCTGCCGGCCTTCGGCGCGACGATCCAGGACGTCGAGTTCTCCTCGCTCCCGGGCGACAAGACGGAGATCCGCATGACCTTCGACGGCACGCCGCCCCAGCCGGCCGGCTACACCATCGAACGTCCGGCGCGGATCGTTCTGGACATGCCCGGCGTGGAAAGCGCGCTGGAGGAGAAGCATCACGACCTCGGCATCGGCAACGCTCGCCGGGTATCCATCGTCTCCACCAAGGACCGCACGCGCGCCATCGTCAACCTGACCCGGCTGGTGAGCTACGAGACCAGCGTGGAGGGCAACACCCTGTACGTGCTGGTGGGCGCGGACGGCCGTGAGCGTGCTGCGGCGGCTGCCGACGACGACCGCGACTTCGTGCAGGAGACCGCTCAGCGCGGCTCGGCGGCAGTGGGCAGTTCCGCCATCCGCGACGTGGACTTCCGCCGCGGCAAGGAAGGCGAGGGCCGCGTGATCGTCAAGCTGTCCAACCCCAAGGCGCCGGTCAACGTCACCACCGAGGCGGGCAAGATCGTCGTCGAGGTGCGCAACACCGATCTGCCGCGGGAGCTGCAGCGGCGCCTGGACGTGACCGACTTCGCGACCCCGGTGCAGATCGTCGACGCCATCCAGCAGGGCCCCCACGTGGTCTTCACCGTGGATGCCACGGGCAATTACGACTACCTGTCCTATCAGGCGGACGACACGCTCTCCATCGACGTCACCCCGGTGACCGAAGAGGAGCTGGAGCGCCGCGAGGACCAGTTCAAGTACACCGGTGAGAAGCTGTCGCTGAACTTCCAGGACATCGAGGTCCGCTCGGTGCTGCAGCTCATCGCCGACTTCACCGATCTCAACCTGGTGGCGGCGGACACGGTGTCCGGCCGCATCACCCTGCGCCTGAAGAACGTGCCGTGGGATCAGGCGCTGGAGCTGATTCTCAAGACCAAGGGGCTGGACAAGCGCCAGGTCGGCAACGTGCTGCTGGTGGCGCCGGCAGCCGAGATCGCCGCCCGCGAGAAGCTCGAGCTCGAGAACCAGAAGCAGATCTCCGAGCTCGCGCCCCTGCGCACGGACTTCATTCAGATCCGCTACGCCAGCGCCAGCGAGCTGTTCGAGCTGTTCAACACGGCCGGTGGCGAAGGTCAGCGCTCCATGCTCTCCGAGCGCGGCAGCGTGATCGTCGACGAGCGTACCAACTCGATCATCCTCACCGACACGGCGGAGAAGATCGAAGAGTTCCGTCGCGTCATTCAGCAGCTCGACATTCCGGTGCGCCAGGTGCTGATCGAAGCGCGCATCGTCACCGCGAACGCCAACTACTCGAAGGAGATCGGCATTCGCTGGGGCGGCGGCCACATCGAGGACAATGTCGGCGGCGGCCTGCTGCGGGCCGGCGGCTCCCTGGAGACGCTGACCGAGCTGCAGAACATCATCGTCGAGGGTGACGGTGAGGTGACCTCGCCCGGCGACCTGCTGGTGGATCTGGGCGTCAGCGGTGCCGGCGCGTCCAGCTTCGGCATCGGCTTCACCAACGAAGGCACCCTGCTCGACCTGGAGCTGTCCGCGCTGGCGTCCGACGGTCACGCCGAGGTGGTGGCCCGGCCGAAGGTGATCACCGCCGACAAGTCGTCCGCGCTGATCGAGTCCGGTGTGGAGATCCCCTATCAGGAGGCTTCCTCCAGCGGTGCGACCTCCACTTCGTTCAAGGACGCGGTGCTGTCGCTGGAAGTGACGCCGCAGATCACCCCGGACGACCGGATCATCATGCAGCTCACGGTCAAGCAGGACACGGTCGGTCAGGTGTTCGAGGGCGTGCCTTCGATCAACACCAACGAGATCCAGACCGAGGTGCTGGTGGACAACTCCCAGACCATCGTCCTGGGCGGCATCTTCACCACCGACCGCAACATGTCGACCACGAAGACGCCGTTCCTGGGCGACCTGCCCTACGTCGGCCGGCTGTTCAAGCGGACCACCGAGCGTGACGACAAGCAGGAGCTGCTGATCTTCATCACGCCCCGGATCATTCAGGACACCCTGACCCGGTAGCGTCAGCCCTCCCTCACAGGCAAATGGCCTGTACACTAGACGGCGCCGCAACGGCGCCGTCTTTGTATGTGCCTATGAGCAAGCCGAACATCATCCTCGTCGGTCTGATGGCCGTGGGGAAAAGCACCGTCGGGCGGATGCTCGCCCAGGCGCTCGGCATGGAGTTCGTCGACTCCGATCACGAGATAGAGGCCCGGGCCGGGGCGCCGGTGGCGTGGATCTTCGACGTCGAGGGCGAGGCCGGCTTCCGGGAGCGTGAGCACCACATTCTCGACGAGCTCACCCGCCGCACCGGCATCGTGCTGGCCACCGGTGGCGGCGCGGTGCTGTCGCCGTGCAATCGCAGCATGCTCGCCGCCCGCGGTATCGTGATCCACCTGGACAGCCCTCTGGAGCGGCTGGTGGAGCGTACCCGGCGGGACCGCAAGCGCCCGCTGCTGCAGCAGGGCGATCCGGAGGAGACGCTGGCCCGGCTCCAGCGCGAGCGCGATCCCCTGTACCGGGAGATCGCCGACTACCGGTTCGTCACGGATCGGCAGGGGCCCAAGGTGCTGGCGCGGGAGATCGAGGAGCGGTTGCGGAAGGACGAGGTGATATGAGTCGGACGCAGGACGGCGTCGAAACGGTCCGGGTGGAGCTCGGCGAGCGCAGCTACCCCATCCACATCGGTGCCGGCGTGCTGCAGCGGGCAGATCTGCTGCGTCCGCATCTGCGCGGTCGCCAGGTGGCCATCGTCAGCAACGAGGTGGTGGCGCCGCTCTACCTCGATGCCCTGCGGGGCGCTCTCGGTGAGGGCCTGCAGATCGACGTGTTCATGATGGCTGATGGCGAGCGGCACAAGAACCTCGAAACCTACGCCGCCCTGATGGATTTTCTGCTGGCACACCGGCACAACCGCACGACGACCTTGATCGCCCTGGGCGGCGGCGTGGTGGGGGACCTCACCGGATTCGCCGCGGCGACCTTCCAGCGCGGCGTCGATTTCATTCAGGTGCCCACGACGCTGCTCGCCCAGGTGGACTCCTCGGTGGGCGGCAAGACCGCGGTCAATCATCCCCGCGGCAAGAACATGATCGGAGCCTTCCACCAGCCGCGCTGCGTGCTGGCGGACACGGCCGTCTTCGAGACCCTGCCGGACCGGGAGTACCGGGCCGGGCTCGCCGAGGTGGTGAAGTACGGCGTCATCCGGGATCGAGCCTTCTTCGACTGGCTCGAGGCCGGGGCCGCTGATCTCAACCGGCGCGATGCCGGGGCCCTGGCCCACGCGGTCCGGCGGTCCTGCGAGATCAAGGCCGAGGTGGTTGCCGCGGACGAGCGGGAAGGCGGGCTGCGGGCCATCCTCAACTACGGCCATACCTTCGGCCACGCCATCGAGACCCTCACGGGCTACGAGCAGTTCCTGCACGGCGAAGCCGTGGCGATCGGCATGGTCATGGCGGCGGACCTGTCGGTCCGTCAGGGCTGGCTGCCGGCCGACGACGCGCTGCGCATCCGCGCGCTGCTCGACGCCCTGGGCCTGCCCGTGACGCCGCCGGCGCTGGCCACGGACGCCATGCTGGAAGCCATGGGGCTGGACAAGAAAGTGGTGGACGGACGGCTGCGGGTGGTGCTCGCCGAGGCGCTGGGCCAGGTGGTCGTCACCGGGGACGTCGATCAGCCGGCGCTGGCCCGGACCCTGGCTGCCGGTGCGGAGCTCTGCCGTGTCTGAGCACGAGTCGGAACGCACCGCCGAACGCAGCAGCGAGCCGGCGTTCTTCGATCGCGGCGACCGGCGCACGCATCTCGAGCAGCTCCGCCATCTGTCCCAGTGGTCCCGGCGGGTGCTGCTGGTGACCGGGCCCCGGGGCGTCGGCAAGAGCACGCTGTACCGGCAGCTTTCGGCGACCCTCGAGCCCCGGGCCAAGGCCGCCCGGATCAACGGCTCGATGGTCCAGGGCAACCTCGACGTGCTCACCGCCATGGTCCAGGGCTTCGGGCTCGCGGCGCCATCGGACGCGGGCGCGCGGGTGCTGCGCGATCTGGTCGGCGACCACGCCCGCGATCAGGAGCGCGCCGACCGGTTCTGCGTATCGCTCATCGACGATTCGGAGATGCTCGAGCCGAAGGCGCTGGAATCCCTGATGGAGCTGGTGGCCGGGTCGCCGCTGCGGCTGGTGCTGTTCGGCGAGGTCCGTCTGGTGCCCGCCATCGAGCGCCTGGCCGAAGGCAGGGGCGTGGGCTGGCACGAAATCCGGCTGACGGGATTCAGCGGCGACGACGTGCGCGCCTATCTCGACTGGCGCCTGCGGCAGCAGGGTCACTCGGGGCCGATGCCGTTCACGGACGCGCAGATCCGCGAGATCGGGCGCCTGTCCGAAGGGTTGCCCGGGCGTATCGATCAGATGAGCAACGTCCTGCTCGCGAGGATTCAGAGCGCCGGGCATGGCCCGGAGGGGCGGCGGTTTCCGACCCTGCCTCAGGGGCATCGCGGTCTGCTGGCGCTGCTCGTCGTCGCGCTGGGTCTCGCATATCTGCTCTGGCCGTCGCCGGAGGTCGATCCTGCTCCGGACATGGTCGTCGAGCCGGTCGCGCCGCGGCCACTGCCGTCGCGGGATCAGGAGCCGGTCGCGGCCCCGAGCGCGGACGGGCACGCGGCAGATACGGCGGCGGCAGATACGGCGGCGGCAGATACGGAGGCGGCAAATGCGGCAACGGAAGATACGGCAGCAGAGGCGCAGCAAAGCCTGGTAGCCCCGGCCCAGGTTGGCACGGCAGACGATGCGTCGCAGGCCGGGGGCACGGCGGCGGGGCCCGGATCCGCCGCGCAGCCGGCCGCGGGCGGCGCGGAACCCGATGACGCCGGTGTGGCGGCGGAGACTGCCGACCTTGCTGAGGATTCGGAGCCGGTGGCGGCTCAGGTTCCGGCGGCGGACGTCGCGACCAGCGCCGATGTCGTGGCGGAGGCCGCCGAACGGCCGGAGGCT
>MRWG01002270.1_pt1 | contig 10070 bp, 7 predicted proteins | sample 1013341 | NCBI WGS metagenome assembly MRWG01 (sample SAMN06117577, study PRJNA244670) | biofilm metagenome | biome: Water; feature: Cathode Biofilm; material: Biofilm; isolation source: microbial consortium enriched at the cathode of a solar microbial fuel cell | place: USA: District of Columbia ...
TGTAATCATAGATACGCCCCAGTGAGATTTCTATGGTCCGGTTGGTGACATTGTCGAGGAACATCTTATCGTGTGATACAATGACCACGGCCCCGCCAAACTGTTTCAGAAATTGCTCCAGCCAGATGATGGATTCTATGTCCAGGTGGTTGGTTGGCTCATCCAAAAGCAGGACATCGTTTTGCTGTAATAAAAGCTTTGCCAATTCAAGCCGCATGCGCCATCCCCCGGAAAAAGTATCGGTCTGCCGGTCAAAATCGCTCCGTTTAAACCCCAGTCCTTTCAGGATTTTCTCCGTTTCGCCCTGGTAGTGGTACCCCCCCAGGATCTCGTACCGGTGCGTCAGGTCGTTCAGGTCTACCATGAGCTGGTGGTACCCTTCGCTCTCGTAGTCTTCCCGTTCTGCCAGCTGTCGGTTTACAGCATCCAGCTGCAACTCCATGGATTTGATGGCGGTAAAGGCCTGGTGCGCTTCTTCCAGGACGGTACGCCCCTGTTCAAAATCTATATCCTGCCGCAAAAAGCCGATACGGGTTTCCTTGTCTGTGGCAATAGCGCCCGAATCCGGCGCCAAATCGCCCGCCAGCAATTTCAGTAAGGTAGATTTCCCGGCCCCGTTCTTCCCGATAAGCCCTACCCGGTCGCCGGGATTGAGGCGAAAGGCGATTTCCTCGAAGAGGTATTCGCCCCCGAAGGATACAGAAAGATTGTGAATGTTTAACATGAAATGTGACCTTAGTTACAGAGGAAAATACTTTGAATATGTACCTTTACCGAAATTTTTTTGCAAATGTTAAAAAAAGGAAACAAACTCTACAGCATTTTAACAGGAACTTGCCCGAAATGCCATAGTGAATCGATGTACAAGGTTAAAAACCCGTATGCCCTGGGGAGTATTTTTAAGATGCAGGAGCGTTGCTCGCATTGCGGCACCCGCTACAAAATAGAACCCTCTTTTTTCTATGGTGCCATGTATGTGAGTTATGCCGTGGGTATTGCTTTTGCTGTTGCCGCCTTTGTGATCTCCTACCTCATCATTGGCGCGGGTTTGTTAAATACCTTTATCGCCATTGTGGGTACCCTGGTGGTGTTCCTGCCGGTTATCATCCGCCTTTCCCGGAATATCTGGATCAATTTCTTTATCCATTACGACCCTGCGGCCGATGCGGGTTCCCGCAAACTGGATAGCGCGATTTAAAGCGATCTATATTGAACTCGGGATCCAGGGCTCCCTTCCCCTCCGCGGCTTCAAACAACTGCTGCGCGGCAAATGGGGCGGTCATGACCCCCCGGGAACCAAAACCGTTCAACACGAAGAGGTTTCCGTATTGGGGGTGCCTTCCCACCAGGGGCCTGCGGTCTGGTACCGTTGGCCGGATCCCGGCTACCTGCCCGATGACCTCATAGGGGCAATTCAACAAATCTGCCAGTTTTTTCTCCAGGTAGGCCCTGGCATCGGGCGTGGGGCCAGGGCTTTGATCTTTCCAGTTATACGTGGCCCCCACACTATAGCGCCCCCCTCCCAGCGGGATCAGGAATACCGAGGCTTTGACCACCCGCTCTTCCCCCAGGGCCGGAGCCAGGATTTCCAGGTATTCTCCCTTGTTCCCCTGTAGTGGCAAATACGTAAAATACGGGTTCATGGCCATTCCGGAGCCGGTAGCGAATACTATTTTGGATGCCTTCACGGAGCCATAGGCCACACTTTTGGGCTCAATAAGCAACTTACCGTGGTCAAATTGTTCCTGAAGTAACAGCCCCCTGCTCAGCAAGGAACCCCTGTAGGCCGACAGCAGTGCGGCTGTATCCACCCTCCCGGTACCCAATACCCTGCCAAACCCGAAAGGGGCGTCAAGGGCCTGATTTCGGTTCGGGACTACCCCGCTGGCCAGATAGGGCTGCAGGAGGGGGTCGTCTGCGGCCGCAAACCACTGGTTTTGTTCCTGGATGGAGGAAAACCTCCTGAACACCGGTGTTTCAAAGTGGAACCTACGCTGTAATTTTTGTTCCAGGGCACGGTAAAAAGGGGCTACCAGGGGCAATTGGACATCGGCCTTCCAGGCGCGGTTGAGGCGTTTAAGTACCACAGGGTTGTATAGCCCCCCCGCTATCCTGGAAGCACTCCGGCTATCTTCATCGATGACCCGGAACGACTTCCCGTTGCGTTCAAGGGTTTCGCAAAAAGCGATGCCTGCCAGGCCGAGCCCTACCACCAGATAATCTTCCATGGCGCTAAAATACAAAAGGTCCCAGGATGCGCGTGCAAAAACCCTTGCAAGGGGTTCCCATTGGCCCAACAAAAAACCCCGGCCTGGGCCGGGGTTCTTATCTTCTATATGAATTGGAATGCATTTTCAGGTATTATATAGCTCCTCAGCTATTCATGGGCACAATCAAATTTGGCGTTGCCCTCCTGCTAGTAGGCCCACATATCCTGTTCGCGGTCGCGGATCTCTTCTTTGATCCGTTGCGATTCCAGTAACTGGAACAGGGCGTTGTCAGCAATGTATTCAGTGATCTCACGATCGCCGTGTACGTTGTCTTCCTTATAGATGGTGGCATTGAACCTGCGCGAATTCAGCAGCATATCAAAGGATATGGGCATGGCCGAATTCCTTTGGTTAAACACCTTGGCTTCGTGAAGGATCTGCCTTGCACTGGGAAACCATACCCAGAACGCTTCTTCTTTGGCATCTTCAGGCGACATGCTTTCATCATCTATGAAGTTGACATCGGGGGCCACCGGGGCAATCCCCAGCATACGGTACTTCAGTTCCCCCTGGCGCTTGTCGAAATACCAGATCCCTTTGATACGGTACTCTTCTATATCGGCTGCCGTCAACTCCCGCTGGTTGATATACTCAGGGGAGATTTGCTCGCCGGCATTGTATTGCTCGTATCCGAGATCGGTGGTATCCACTTTTTTAAGCGTTGCCGCCAGGTCACTGAACTTCCGCTTCTCCGTGAAATAGGAATCCACATATACATCCGTCAGTTTGCCGTTTTTGATGTTCTTGATAAGCACATCGTAAAGCGAACGGCGGTCGGCACCAATATCAATGGTGTCCAGCGGATAATAGAGGGGGAAATTCACCCGTTGGTCCAGGTCGATGACCTCCCATACGGTTTTGGACCAAAGGATATCCCTGTCATCCACATAACCATACTCCAGGAAAACGTCATTGTCGGCCAGGATCTGCGCTTCGGTCTTCTTGCCGATTTGCTCTGGCTTTTTGGCATTCAGGATATTTGCCTGAGCCATGGCAGCCACCGGTAGCGCGGAGAGGACTCCAACCAATATTACATGCTTCCAATTCATAAAATTACAATTTATCGTTCTTAGTTCGTGATCTCCACAACTACGGGAGATACCTTCTTCAATTTATACCCTTTGTTATTGGTGATGTAGGCTTCAATATCAAAGATCTGAACTGCATCACCCCTGCTGGCGCGTCGGAGGGCAGATTTAGCCCTGTCATCCAGCTTGTTGCCATTGACATCCACGGTAGGCTGCCCGGGAACTTTGAACTTGAATCCGCTTACCGCGAGGTTCAGGTCAAAATCAAAGTCTTCCAGCAAAGCGCCAACCGTTGAAATCTCCAGGTTTTTCCTTGGCATCTGCACACTTCCGGCTTCACCGCGAACAGATCCGGCCGGCCTTGGGATATCCTTGATCCTGAACTCGGCAGGCGTGTTGATCCTTTGCCCGTCTGGCAATACTCCCGAGGCTACAATGGTCACCGTCCTTCCGGTGCCCGGATTCATCACGTACTGGCTTCCGCTCCTTCGGGTAAGGCCGGGTGCTGAGGCAGTGACTTTGTTGTCGGGGATTCCGGGTATGGAGATGGTCATTGGGTTGGCCACCCCACGGTATACAACGTTCATCTTATCTGCAGCGATTACCGCGGCATTGGGCTTGCTGATGGTAGAGAAGGTATTCTTCACAGGAACTTCTTTCTCTTCACCGTCCTGCATGTAATACAGGTTTCCAGCAATTTCGTGATCCCCGGGATTCCCCGCGCTGATCAACATTTTCACGCCTCCTTCTTCCAGCTGGTAGTCTTTGCCTTCTGTAAGTTGGCGGCCATCCAGTTTGAGGTCTGCCCTTACAGGCTTGGCGGATTTATCGGTTTTTCCCAGGACAATATTCCCCTGGAACTTTTCACCTGAATAGAAGGCGGCTTTTTCCTGCTCCAACAATGTAGAAAAGTTGGACAGAGACACCTGGCTGGTGAGCTCACCCTGGAGCATGGCTTTCAAAGCGGCTTCTTCAGTGGCTTTGATATCCGATTGCAGGGCGGTCAGTTTGGTCAGGGAAGCGATCAACGGGAACCCTTCGTAGTGGTAATTGATCCAGTCGACCTTCACTCCGTCCCTGCGCGCTACTTTTCCATTGGCATCGCCTGTTTTAAAACGGGCGTTTACGATATCCTTCACTTCCGCGAAGTCATCGCCAAGGATGTTCAGCACCTGGTCACGGTATTCCCCAATCCTTTTCATAAACTCTTTTCCTTCGGGGGCCAGGTTATCGCCTTGCCAAAATTTCTGGTCGAGATAGTCCGATTTGTCCATGATCTGGTAGTCCTTGGCGTCTTCGACATCCGCAACCATACTCTTCTTCAAATTCTCCAGGTAGGTAAAATATTCCTGCGAAAGCTGCTTTATCTGCTTTGCATCCTGGTACAACTCGGCATACTTGACAGCGTCTTCCGAAGCTTTCGTCTCCAGGCTTGCCAAAAATGCCTCGTTGTTGTCTGTGATTTTACTGTTGGAAGCTTCCAGCTTTTCGTTCATAAGACCGAAGGCTGCAAGGACTTCCTTACTCATATTAAGCGCCAGCATTGCGATGAAGATCAAATACATAAGATTGATCATCTTCTGACGCGGTGTTTGTTTTCCTGATGCCATGTTTTCTAATTAGCTATTGATTAATACTCTGATTTGGGATGGTTAATGCAACTAATTAGTTCTTGCTGCCCATGGCGGTCAGCATACCACCGTATACCCCGTTCAGGGAAGAAAGGTTAGAGGCCAGAGACTCCATTTGCTCTTTCAGGGCACCTGCGTTCTGAACCACTTCCTCGTTGATGGAAGCCTGTCGGCTCGCGCTTTCCAGCTGCACTTTGTACAGGCTGTTCAAAGACTCCATTTGCGTGGCGGCCATCGAAAGCTCTTCAGAATACTTCTTGGTGTGCTCTATGGCATCAGCTGTAGGGGCGATACCTTTGGCGGCTCCTTCGAAGTTGCGGATACTTTCACCCAGGCTGTCAAACAACTGTGCATCGATATTCGCTTCTTTCAATAATTCGTCAAGCTTTCTGGATAGCAACCCTTCTGCTTCTTTGGCCTCCTTGGCGGCATTCTTACCGCTGGTTTGACCTCCGTTTAATTCGGGGTATACCAAAGACCAATCGTATTCATCGTCTACAGGCTCAAAGGCGCTGATGGCGAAGATAAGGGCTTCGGTGATAAGACCTACCGCCAGGAGGAGACCACCTGTAAGGGGGCCAAATTCCCAGTGTAGGATCTTGAATAATGCACCAATGATCACCACCGATGCTCCAAGGCCATAGGCCATGTTGAATAGTTTCTTAGTTGATTTTGACTGTGCCATAATTTAAAATTTAATTTAAGTTTAAGGATAAAATAAGTATTTGGTTAAAGGTTTAGGTTCTAATTTAGGTACTGCTTTTATTGGGTTGAATCTTCTTCGCCCATATAATCCTGGACGGTCCTGAATCCTATGTAGCTCCTGGCCGAATCGGCATATTCGTAATCCCGGGTGCTCACCTGTAGGAAGTAAGCAACATCTTTCCAGGACCCCCCCCGGATGACCTTCCTGGCATTATTGCCCGAATCGGCATTGGGGTTCATTGTGGAGGCATATCCATAGGAACCGGGGTAGTAACTGGAGTTGGTCCACTCCGATACGTTGCCGGCCATATTGTATAGGTTAAAATCGTTGGGTTCGTAAGATTTGGCTTCTACGGTATACAGGGCTGCATCGGCGGCATAATCGCCCCTTTGGGGTTTAAAGTTGGCCATAAAGCAACCGGTATCGCTGATCACATAAGGCCCTCCCCAGGGGTAGGTTCCCCCTTCGATACCCCCACGGGCGGCATATTCCCATTCGGCCTCGGTAGGCAGGCGGAACTGGTTGACAAATTGCCTGCCACGGGCTTTCTGGTCGTCGTTCTTGAACTTGGTCCGCCAGTTGCAAAACGCCTTGGCCTGCTTCCAGGACACCCCAACCACGGGGTAGTCGCTATAGGCGTCATGCCAGAAATAGTCGTTGTGCATAGGCTCGTTATAGGAGTATTCAAAATCCCGGATCCACACAGTGGTGTCAGGATAGATCTCCAGTTCCTCGTGTTGGATGAAATCCTTGCGCCGGCCTTCCCTGGAGCGGGCGGCCGCCTCAATATCCATCCAGCTGTATTTATACCTTAACTTGGTAATATCTATGATCCGTTGCCCGTTGTAGGATTCTTCTTCGGGGATGTACAAGGAGTCCATCACTTCGGTATAGTATTCATCCGGATAGTCCGAGGTATCCCATACCAGGTCCTGGTCGAGGTTCAGGGCGCGGCCTTCATAGCCGGTAGCCCCCATCCCGGAATAATTGTCCAGCATGTAGCGGTCATACACCGACATCTTGGTGGTATCGGCATCCTTAAAGGAATATTCTCCTATACCCCCGTCTTCGGGACCCATGCCCAATTCATCGGCAAGGATGGCCAGCCTGGTCCGTACGATGGAATCGCGCACCCATTCCACAAACTGCCGGTATTCGCTGTTGGTGATCTCGGTGTCGTCCATATAAAATGACCTCACGGTCACGGTCTTGGTAGGCGCGTTGTAAACTTTGGCCATGTCCTCTTCACTTTTACCCATGATAAATGCGCCGCGGGGGATGAGTTCCATGCCGTAGGGTTTCTCAGGGTACCATTTTTTACCCTTCACCCCTACCAGTTCTCCCTTTGTTTTTGAGCCACAACTAGAAAGCAAAAAAACAAACGCTATAGAGGATAACAATAGCTTCTTCATACTTTAGGTTAAATTTCGATTTAGACGATAAACAGAAATGACGTTTATTACTCACTAAAACTGCATTTTGAATAATTTATTGTACAAATCGATGGTCTGCACTTTAAATTTATTCTCAATCAGTTAAAACCTTTCTTATAGGCTTTATACCACCGTTCGGGAATGATTTGATCGCAAGCGTCAAGGTAGTCCTGTTCAGTGCAAGGTAATAACGCAGGTGAATTGGATTTAGTATGCGAAGTAAGGATGGATGGAACCTCTACCCACCATCTTTCGGTGATGTGGCTTTTAAAGAAGACCAACTGTTCTGTTTCGGAGGGTACGATGAATTTGCTGAAGTCTTCGTTTTTGGCCGACGGGGCTTCCGACACCCTGAAATTGAACCCCTCCATGAAGTACCATATAATTTGTGCCATCAGTTGAAAGGCCTGGGGGTGGTTTTCACATTCGTAAATACCAAAGACCGACAACTTATCGCTTATGCCCGCATACCGGGCAATAGCGCAGATTTCGCGCCCGTCGAACCCGTTGGGGGAGAAGCCGGATGCAAATCCCACCTCGCTCGCCTTGATGGCCCGGGCATCCATGCTGAGGATGTTGGCATTGCGCAGCAGGGGTTCTACGAGGGTAATGTCTGAGGTAATCTCCCCCAACCTGTAAGCATCAAAGAAAAGGCGCTCCATCAGGTCTATTTCTTCCTGGGCATTAAAGTAACTCTGGTAACCCAGGTTGGAAAAATTAAAGAGGTTGTTGGGCTTGTCCGTGATGATACGGCTCATATAGGAGTGGGAAGAGATCAGTTCCTCATCTGCCCCAAAATCAAAGCGGCTGTCCACAGAGACCAGGTTCACCATGTCTTTGATCCCGTCAAAGGCGCGGTAGCTAGCGTAGGTGATGTCCTGGGTGCCCCCGATGATAATCGGGATCACATTTTCTTCCAGCAACCCGGCCACGATTTCCTTGACTACAAAATAGGTGTCCTCTACCGTTTCCCCTTCGTTGATATCGCCCAGGTCCACGATGGTGGCGTTCCAGTTCCCCATCATCAGGCGGTAAAGCGCTATTCGTATCTGGGAAATATCCAGGGGCTCGGGCTTTTTTTCAAAGGCATTCCTGGATTCATTGACCCCGATGATGGCAAAAGAGGCATTGGCCAGGACGGGCAACCCCTCCCTTTCGGTATGCATAAAAACATTCTTCCCAAGCGCCTGGGGCGGAAGCAACTCGCAATGTGCCAGCACCTTGGTGCTTACGGGAACTAAAAAATCGAATGCCATAGCACGGGATCAGCCTTTGGTTTTCCTGGTTTTTTTCTTGGGTTTCTTTTTCTCTAGAAGGGCCTGTACCTCCTGTAGGGAGAGTTTGTCAGGGGCTACCTCCTTGGGCAATTCTACCTTGGTCCTTCCTTTGATAATGGCATGCCTGCCCCAACGGGCCTTTTCAATGCGTATCCCTTCTTCACTCCATTCACGCACCACCTTCTCCGCTTCCTTCTTTTTCTTGGCTTCGATCAGCTCTGCGATGTCTTCCTCCGAAAGGTGGTCAAAATCGTATTTCTTACCGACATTGATGAACATATTGTCCCACTTGATGAACGGGCCAAATCGACCCTTGCCCTTGGTGACATCTTTCCCCTGGTATGAGGCTATGGGGGCATCGGCCTTCTCCTTTTCCTTGATGAGTTCCAGGGCGCGTTCCAGATCGACATCAAAAGCGCTTTCGCCTGCACCCAGAGAAACGAACTTCTTGCCGAATCGCACATAGGGGCCGTACCGGCCTACGTTGGCCTCTACTTCCTCTCCTTTATAGCTGCCCAATTTCCTGGGCAGTTTAAACAGGTCCATGGCCTCCTCATAGGTAATGGTAGATATGGACTGGTCGGGCAGCAAACTGGCGAAGAGGGGCTTCTCTTCCTCTTCTACGGTGCCTATCTGCACCATGGGGCCAAAACGGCCCAGACGCACAGCCACCTGCCGTCCGGTCTTGGGGTCGGTCCCCAACACCCGCTCCCCGCTGGCACGGTCGGCGTTCTCCTCCACATCCTGCACATTGGGGTGGAAGTCCTTGTAAAAGTCGCGCATCACCTTTTGCCAGTCTTCATCGCCCGAGGCGATCTCGTCAAAATCCTTCTCTACCTTGGCGGTAAAATTATAATCCAGGATGGTGGCGAAATGGTTGACCAGGAAATCGTTGACAACCATCCCGATATCGGTTGGGACCAGTTTCCCCTTGTCTGAACCCACGGTTTCCGTCAATTCTTTTGCGGTAATGGCATCCCTGCGCAGCTGAAGCTGGGTATATTTTCTTTCGGTCCCTTCCACAGAACCTTTTTCCACGTACCCCCGGTTCTGTATGGTGGAAATGGTAGGGGCGTAGGTAGAGGGCCTTCCGATGCCCAGTTCTTCCAGCTTTTTAACCAGGGTAGCCTCTGTATAGCGGTAGGGTGCCCTGGTAAAGCGCTGGGTGGCCAGTATGTAGGTATTGGCAAGTGGCTCACCTTTCTTTAACGCAGGCAGCATTCCATCCTGCTCTTCCGATAGGTCTTCCTCATCCTTGCCTTCCATATAAACCTTGAGGAACCCGTCGAATTTGATGACCTCTCCGTTGGCCGTGAACTCCTCCGAATGCCCGTCAGACTTTATCCTGACATTGGTGCGTTCAAGTTCGGCGTCACTCATCTGAGACGCCAGTGTCCGCATCCAGATCAGTTCATAGAGCCTGGCCTGGTCCCTTTCCAGGGAAGGCGACTGGTCTTTCATGTCGGTTGGGCGAATGGCTTCGTGGGCTTCCTGGGCCCCTTTGCTCTTGCCCTTAAAATTGCGAACCTTGCTGTAGCGCTCCCCGTAATTTTCGATGATGGCCTCCTTGGCCGCCATGATGGCTTCCTTGGATAGGTTCACACTGTCGGTCCGCATATAGGTGATGAGCCCCGCTTCGTACAGCCGCTGGGCCACCTGCATGGTCCTGGAGACGGAGAAATAGAGTTTTCGGGCAGCCTCCTGTTGCAGGGTCGAGGTGGTAAA
>MRWG01002271.1_pt1 | contig 10069 bp, 11 predicted proteins | sample 1013341 | NCBI WGS metagenome assembly MRWG01 (sample SAMN06117577, study PRJNA244670) | biofilm metagenome | biome: Water; feature: Cathode Biofilm; material: Biofilm; isolation source: microbial consortium enriched at the cathode of a solar microbial fuel cell | place: USA: District of Columbia ...
GTCCTCGACCCCGGCGGCCCATTGCCGCCCGGTGGCCAGGTTGTGGGCATGGCAGATGGCCACGGCCAGGGCGTCGGCGGCGTCCGCAGCCGCCGGCTTGCAGCCCGGCAGCAGGCGGGTGACCATCATCTCGACCTGCTGCTTGTCCGCATGGCCGGTGCCGACCACCGCCTTCTTGACGATCATCGGCAGGTACTCGGCGACCTCCAGCCCGCTCAGCGCCGGGGTCAGCAGCGCGATGCCGCGCGCCATGCCGAGCTTCAGGGTGGAAGAAGGGTTCTTGTTGGCCAGCGTCACCTCGACCGCGGCGGTCTGCGGCGCATGGGCCGCCACCACCTCGGCGATGCCGCGGTGAAGCTGCAGCAGACGCTCGGCCAGGTCGGCCTTGCCGTCGGAAACGACGACGCCATTGGCGACGTGCCGGAGGTGATTGCCCTCGGCATCGATGACGCCCCAACCGGTATGGCGCAAACCCGGATCAAGTCCAAGTACTCGCATTACGGTCGCTTCGGTTCCCCCAATCAAGGCGCCGGCGGCCCAAACAGTCGTGGCGGGGCCGCTGTGCCGAACGTCACACCTATGCTGTCAGGCGCGCCATCACATCGTCACTGATGTCGAAGTTGGCCGAGACCCGCTGCACGTCGTCGCTGTCGTCCAGCATGTCGAGCAGCTTCAGCATGGTCTGGGCCTTGTCCTCGTCGATCTCGACTGTGTTCTGCGGGCGCCAGGTCAGCTCTGCCTCGCGCGGATCGCCGAACTTCTCAGTCAGCGCGTCACGCACGGTGGAGAAATCGTCGGGATCGCAGGTGATCTCGTGCTGCTCGCCGTTGCTCTCCACGTTGCTGGCCCCGGCCTCGACCGCCGCCTCGAAGACCTCGTCGGCCGAGCCGACCTCGGCCGGATAGACGATCACGCCGAGACGGTCGAACATGAAGGACACAGAATTGGTCTCCCCCAGGGTGCCGCCGTGCTTGCTGAAGGCGGAGCGCACCTCCGAGGCCGTGCGGTTGCGGTTGTCGGTCAGCGCCTCGACGATGACGGCCACGCCGCCGGGGCCATAGCCCTCGTAGCGGACCTCTTCGTAGTTCGTGCCTTCCTCGCCACCGGCGGCGCGCTTGATGGCCCGCTCGATGTTGTCCTTGGGCATATTGGCCGCCCGCGCGGTCTGGATGGCGCCGCGCAGGCCCGGGTTCTTGTCCGGATCCGGCAGGCCCGACTTGGCCGCCACCATGATTTCACGGGTAAGACGTGCGAACTGCTTGGCGCGCTTCTTATCCTGCGCACCCTTGCGGTACATGATGTTCTTAAATTGTGAATGGCCCGCCATAACTCGACGATCCTGATCCTACATAGTGGGACAATAAGGTGAACAGTCTACCATATTTTGAGTGAAGCGGGGCACTCCAGCGCAACCGATAAGCCCCCAATATGGCGACATTAGGGCGGCTTCTAGCAGGTCCCTGGCCCGATCTAAAGGCTTTCGAGCCAGCAAAACCGCGGGTTGGCCGTCGGGACTCAAGAAATGCAGCAGGGCGGGTTAACGCCAAATTAACACCGCCGCGTCACTCTCTGGGCTCTCTAATCCCTTTCGTTGAAGGACGGAGCCCCATGCAGCGGCCCTTGAACATCATCGATCTGGCCATCACCGAGGAGGTGTCGGAAGACGCCGCCGAGGTCGCCCGGCGCCTGGACCTGGCCGCCGACCTGGTCGAGGAGTTTGCCGAGGAGAGCGCCCTGGGCGCCCTGAGCACCCTGCTGGCCGCCGCCGCCACCGCGGGGGGCAAGAAGGGCGCCGGCGAGATCAGCCAGCTGGCCGACGACACCGCCGACCAGACGGAAATCCTGCATTCCGAGGTCGAGCGCTTCCTTGCCGTCTCTGCCGGCCAGCGCCCCAACTGATTTCCCGATTTTTCGAGTAACGCAGGTCAGTCCGGAACGGCTTCAGACAGCCGTCCGCCGAGTCTGACCGGCGCCACGCGCCGGGCCAGCCCCGTGCCATCGTCGGTCTCCACAAAGACCGCGCAGAGCGTCCCCTCGCCGCCGGCGACGGAGAGCCGCTCGCCCCGCACCTTCTTCACGAAACGCTCGATCGGCACGGTCTTGTCCATGCCGATCACCGAATCGTAGTCGCCGCACATGCCGGCGTCGCTCTGGTAGGCGGTGCCGCCGCTGAGGATCATGCTGTCGGCGGTGGGCACATGGGTGTGGGTGCCGACGCAGAGCGACACCCGGCCGTCGACGACGTGCCCGGCGGCCATCTTCTCCGAGGTCGCCTCGGCGTGAAAATCCAGGATCGCCGCGTCCACCGTGGCCCCCAGGCGATGCTGGGCCAGGATGCCGTTCATGCAGGCGAAGGCGTCGTCCAGATCTTCCATGAAGAGCTGGCCCATGACGTTCAGCACCAGCACCTTCTTGCCGCGCCGCGCCTCGAAGACGCCGCTGCCGCGCCCCGGGGTGCCGGCCGGGAAGTTCTGCGGACGCAGCAGGCGCGGCTCGCCGCCGATGTAGGACATGACCTCGCGCTGGTCCCAGGAGTGGTTGCCGCCGGTGATCACGTCGACCCCGGCCTCGAAGAGCTGGCGGCAGATCTTCTCGGTAATGCCGAAGCCGGAGGCGGCGTTCTCGCCGTTGGCGACCACGAAGTCGAGGTCGAGGCGCTGGCGCAGGCCCGGCAGGTGGGCGGCGACAGCGTCGCGCCCGGGGCGGCCCACGATGTCGCCGCAGAACAGAAGTCGCATGCTCGGGGTCTTTCCTTACTCTTGGCTGGCCTTACTCTCAGCTGGCCGCGGGCGTGATCACGCCGCGCTCGGTGACCACCAGGTCGAGGGGCTGGTCCGTCGCCTCGCGCGGGACCGCCGCCACCTGCTGGCCGGCGTAGGCCAGGCCGACCGCCAGGGTATCGCCCGCCGCACGCAGAAGGGCAAGGCTGCGGTCGTAGAAGCCGCCGCCGTAGCCCAGGCGGTAACCCGCCCCGTCGAAGGCCAGCAGCGGCACCAGCAGCAGGCCGGGCCGCAGCTCTTCGGCGGTCGCCGGAGGCTCCTGGGTGCCGAAACCGGCCGGCTGCAGGGCGTCGCCCGGCCGCCAGGCGCGGAAATCGAGCGGCTGCCCGGCGGCGCGGATCGCCGGCAGAGCCAGGCGGTGGCCGCGCCCTGCCAGGGCGTCCATGAGCGGGCGCGGGTCGATTTCGTCGCCCATCGGCCAGTAGGCGGAGACCACCACCCCTTCGGCCAGGGGGACCGCCGCCAGGAAACGGTCGCGCAGGGCCGCGGCGCCGGTGCCGCCGGCCTGCCGGTCCGCCGCCGCGGCGGCGGCACGGGCCGCCTTGGCGGTCCGGCGCAGCACCCGTTTTTCTTCCTGAAGGGGAGAGATCACAGGATCAGCGGGCAAAGTCGGGGCTTTCGGACTGGACGGGGGACAGGAGGCGGGAAGGAGCGTGGGCGGCGCCGCGAAGGCCGTTGGCAACATGAATCCTCTGCGGCCTGCCAAAGCAGGTGGGCGCCATATACCGAGACCAGGGTCCCGGCAGGGACAGCTCCCTAGAGGTTTGTATTGGCCCCAGGGATTGCGATACCTGACGCACCCCGCAGCGCCACCACACGCTATTAGTCCTGTCTATCTAGGCACCCTGGAGGCGGGCGGCAATAGCCTCGATTCGCTGGGCACAGGCATCGAGGGCCCGCGAGGCCTGTTCTTCGGAGGGGCCCGAAGCACCTCCGGAGGCCGCGGCCGGGGCGCCCTGGCCGCCGGGGCGGCCGGCTTTGAGGCCGTCGACCTGGCGCTGGGCGTCGAAAAGCTCGTCGGCGATCAGCAGGCAGGCCATGAACAGCAGGCGCTGCTCGCCGACCTGCCCGACGCTGCCTTCCAGCTCGGCCATCTTGCCGTCGATGTGCTCGGCCAGCTGCAGCAGGTGGCTCTCCTGGCCGTCGTCGCAGGTCACCTGGTAGCTGCGGCCGTGAACGGTGAGGGAAATCTGTGTCATGCCCTGTACCTTCCTCTAGCTCACCAGCTTGCGCAGGCGCCCGATGGTCGCGTCCAGGCGCGTGGACACGGTACCGGCAAGCTGCTGCAGGCGGGCGTTCTCGCGCCGCGCCGCTTCCAGGGCCTCGCGCAGGGCGTCATCGTCGCCGCCCTTATTGCCGCCGCGGGCGCCCTGGGCGGCCCGCGCCGCCACCACCCGTTCCAGATTGTCGATCGCAACCTGCAGCCTGTGGCTGGCTTCATCCAATCGAGGCATTCCGCTTCCGTTCGATTTTCCGGTCGATGCGCAGATCTCGGGATCGATCCGTGTCCAGGTCGATCTGTAGTCGTGGCGACGGCGCGGATTCCCGCGCCGCGCGCCCTGTCAGAGGATAGGCTTCGCCTTCGTGACCGGTCAACTGCGGACCCGGGAAAGCGCCCGCGCCACCGCCGCGCAGCGGTGGTAGGACAAAAGGCGGCAGATTCCGCCTTTCTGCGGCGATATGCCGGTTGACCTTGGCGGGGCGTGGCGGCATGTTGCCGCACGAAAGCGGCCCGCGCTGCCGCCCTCCGTTCCCCACCAGGTGGACCTTCTTGATGGACGTCGTCACGTCATCCCCGACGCAAGACAACTCAGCGATCCCCGAAAACCAGCAAGACATGGCCAACGCGATCCGCGCCCTCGCCATGGACGCCGTACAGAAGGCCAATTCCGGCCACCCCGGCATGCCCATGGGCATGGCCGACGTCGCCACGGTGCTGTTCTCGCGCTTCCTGAAGTTCGACCCCTCGCGCCCGGACTGGGCCGACCGCGACCGCTTCGTGCTGTCGGCCGGCCACGGCTCCATGCTGCTCTACGCGCTGCTGCACCTGACCGGCTACGAGGACATGACGCTGGAGGAGATCAGGAACTTCCGCCAGCTCGACAGCCGCACCGCCGGCCACCCGGAATACGGCCACGCCAAGGGCATCGAGACCACGACCGGCCCGCTGGGCCAGGGCCTGGCCAACGCCGTCGGCATGGCGCTGGCCGAGCGCCTGGTGAACGCGCGCTTCGGCGACGGGCTGGTCGACCACCACACCTATACGATCGCCGGCGACGGCTGCCTGATGGAAGGCGTCAGCCACGAGGCCATCTCCCTGGCCGGCCACCTGCGGCTGTCCAAGCTGATCGTCCTCTTCGACGACAACTCCATCTCGATCGACGGCAGCACGGACCTCACCTGCGACGACGACCAGGTCAAGCGCTTCGAGGCCTCGGGCTGGGACACCGCCCGCGTCGACGGGCACGACCCGGAGGCCGTGGCCGCGGCCATCGCGGCGGCCCGCGAGAGCGATAAGCCGAGCCTCATCGCCTGCAAGACCACCATCGGCTACGGCGCCCCCAACAAGCAAGGTACCGCCGCCACTCACGGCGCCCCCCTGGGCGACGAGGAGATCGCCGCCGCCCGCGAGGCGCTGGGCTGGCCCTACCCGCCCTTCGAGATCCCGGAAGCCGTGCTGAACGCCTGGCGCGCCGCCGGCCGGCGCAGCCAGGACGCGGTGAAGGCCTGGCAGGGCCGCCTGGAGGCCAGCGACCAGCGCGCCGTCTTCGAGCGCCAGATGGCCGGCAAGCTGCCCGAGGGCTGGCAGGACGCCCTCGCCGCCTTCAAGGCCGAGATCGCCGCCGAGGCGCCCAGCCTGGCGACCCGCGTCTCCTCGCAGAAGACCCTGGACGTGCTGGCCGCCGCGATCCCCGAGATGATCGGCGGCTCTGCCGACCTGACCGGCTCCAACAACACCAAGGCCAAGTCCCAGGGCGTGGTGACGCCGGACGACTTCTCAGGCAGCTACATCCACTACGGCGTGCGCGAGCACGGCATGGCCGCGGCCATGAACGGCCTCGCCCTGCACGGCGGCCTGATCCCCTACGGCGGCACCTTCCTGGTGTTCAGCGACTACTGCCGCCCCTCGATCCGCCTCTCGGCGCTGATGGGCCAGCGGGTCGTCTACGTCATGACCCACGACTCCATCGGCCTGGGCGAGGACGGGCCGACCCACCAGCCGGTCGAGCACCTGGCCGCCCTGCGCGCCATCCCGAACCTGCTGGTCTTCCGTCCGGCCGACACCATCGAGACCGCCGAGTGCTGGGAGCTCGCCCTGCAGAGCGAGGATGCGCCCTCGCTGCTGGCGCTGACCCGCCAGGGCCTGCCGACCCTGCGCAAGGACATCTCCGAGAACCTCTCGGCCTACGGCGCCTACATCATGGCGCCGGCCGACAGCGAGCGTCAGGTGACGCTGATCGCCTCGGGCTCCGAGGTGCAGATCGCCCTGGAGGCGCAGAAGCTGCTGCGCGCCGAAGGCATCTCCGCCGCCGTGGTGTCCATGCCCTGCTGGGAGCTCTTCGAGCAGCAGCCGCCGCACTACCGCGACGAGGTGCTGAGCCCCGGCACGCTGCACATCGCCATCGAGGCGGCCATGCCCTTCGGCTGGGAGCGCTGGATCGAATCCGGCGGCGCCTTCATCGGTATGCGAAGCTTCGGCGCTTCGGCCCCCATCAAGGATTTGTACAAGAAGTTCAACATCACCGCCGAAGCCGTGGTGGAAGCCGTCAAGACACGGATTTGACCGCGCCCACGGCGTCGCTGGTTTTCTATAAGAGCCCTGCATCCTGAAGCAGGCATGTAATTGGAGGCCCAGTAATGACTTCTTCTGCGCTGGCGGAAACCGCCCAAGCCCTGGTTGCCGACGGCAAGGGTATCCTGGCCGCGGACGAAAGCTCCCCGACGATCAAGAAGCGCTTCGACAGCATCAAGATCGAGAGCACCGAAGAGAACCGCCGCGACTACCGCGACATGCTGTTCACCGCGCCGAACGCCGGCAAGTACATCTCCGGCGTCATCCTCTACGACGAGACGATCCGCCAGAAGGCCGCCGACGGCACGCCGCTGGTCGAGAAGCTGACCACCGCCGGGATGATCCCCGGCATCAAGGTCGACATGGGCGCCAAGCCGCTGGCCGGCCACCCCGAGGAGACCGTGACCGAGGGCCTGGACGGGCTGCGCGCGCGCCTGGAGGAATACGCCAAGCTGGGCGCCAGGTTCACCAAGTGGCGCGGCGTCTACCGCATCGGCGACAGCATCCCCAGCGCGGGCTGCATCACCGCCAACGCGCACGCCCTGGCCCGCTACGCCGCCCTGGCGCAGGAAGCCGGCCTGGTGCCGATCGTCGAGCCGGAAGTGCTGATGGACGGCGACCACGACATCGATGTCTGCGAGGCGGTCACCGAAGAGGTGCTGCGCAGCGTCTACAACGAACTGGCGCTGCAGGACGTCTGGCTGGAAGGCACGCTGCTGAAGCCGAACATGGTGATCTCCGGCCAGGACTGCAAAGACCAGGCCGGCGTCCAGGAAGTCGCCGAGCGCAGCGTGCAGTGCCTGAAGCGCACCGTGCCGGCCGCCGTGCCCGGCATTGTCTTCCTGTCCGGCGGGCAGAGCGACGCGCTGGCTACCGAGCATCTCAACGCCATGAACAAGCTGCCCGGCACGCTGCCCTGGAAGCTCAGCTTCTCCTACGGGCGCGCCCTGCAGGCGGCGCCGCTGAAGGCCTGGAGCGGCAAGGCGGCGAACCTGGAAAAGGGCCAGGCCGCTTTCCTCAAGCGCGCCCAGGACAACGCCGCGGCAGCGAGTGGCAAGTACGCCGCCTGATCCGCGGCGCCTGACAAGTTTGGCCGCCTCACCGGCGGCCCTGGAGAAACGCAGGGGAACCGCCGGCCGCCTGAACGAGGGCGGCCGGCTTTAGGGAACGGAGACTGAATATGGCAGTTCGGGTTGGTATCAACGGTTTCGGGCGCATCGGGCGGCTGGTGTTCCGCGCCGCGATGGAGTCCAAACGCAAGGACGTGGAGTTCGTCGCCATCAATGACCTCGGCACGCCCGAGGCGAACGCGCACCTGCTGAAGTACGATTCGGTGCACGGCACCTACCCCGGCAAGATCCAGGCCATGAAGGACGCCATCAAGGTCGATGGCAAGAAGGTCAAGGTGCTCTCCGAGCGCGACCCGGCGAACCTGCCCTGGGACAAGCTGGGCGTCGACATCGTCATGGAATGCACCGGCATCTTCACCAGCAAGGAAGCGGCGGGCAAGCACCTGGAAGCCGGCGCCAAGAAGGTGCTGGTCTCCGCGCCGGCCAGCGGCGCCGACATCACCGTGGTCTACGGCGTCAACGACAAGAAGCTGAAGAAGAGCCACAAGATCATCTCCAACGCCTCCTGCACCACCAACTGCCTGGTGCCGGTGGCCTGGATCCTGGACAAGACCGTGGGCATCAAGCACGGCTTCATGACCACCATCCACTCCTACACCGGCGACCAGCCCAGCGTGGACACCCTGCACAAGGATCTGCGCCGCGCCCGCGCCGCGGCCCTGTCGATGATCCCGACCTCGACCGGCGCCGCCCGCGCCACCGGCCTGGTGCTGCCGGAGCTGCTGGGCAAGCTGGACGGCACCTCGGTGCGCGTGCCGACCGCCAACGTCAGCCTGGTGGACCTGGTCATCGAGGCGAAGAAGAAGACCGACGCCGAGGCCATCAACGCCGCCATGGTGAAGGCCGCCAACGGCCCGCTGAAGGGCGTGCTGGCGATCAACGACCAGCCGCTGGTCTCCAGCGACTTCAACCACGCCCCGGCGAGCTCGACCTTCGACGTGACCCAGACCCAGGTGCTGGACGGCACCTGCGTGCGCGTCCTGTCCTGGTACGACAACGAGTGGGGCTTCTCCAACCGCATGAGCGACACCGCGGTGGCGCTCGGCAAGCTGCTCTAAGGCCCTGCCCAGCCTGCGGCGGGCCGGGAACAGTCTGGAGTTGCAAAAAATAAAGCGGGACCTTCGGGTCCCGCTTTTTATTATCATCCGGCCATGAGCGAACGCGTCATCATCATCCACTCCCTGGAACAGGCGGTCACCGCGCTGAAGGCGGCGTCCGAGCTGGGCCTGCCGGTCACCCTGGCCTCGCCACCGGGGGCGGCGGCCTACACCGGCGCCCTGTGGTTCCGCGAGGTGGTGAAGCAGGCCGAGCGCGAGGTGCCCCAGGCCGAGGTTTCCTCGATCCTCGACTGCGGCGACAAGCCGGGCCTGGTCATGGCGGCCTTCCGCCAGGGCGTGCTGCGGGTGCGCTTCACCGGCCCCAAGGCGGCCGCCGACAAGCTGCGCGCCATCGCCGAGGCCGAGAGTCACCACCTGATCACCGGGCCGCTGGAGGCCCTGGACCTGCTGGACGTCGCCGACAAGGCCCAGGCCTGCCGCGACTGGCTGAAGAAGGAGGCCTAACGACATGACGAAACCACCGGCGCCACTGCTCATCGACGAACTGCCGCTGTCGCAGAAGGACATCGATACCCTCCAGAAGATCGCCGGCAACGCCGGCAAGAAGGCGAACCAGCTCTGCCTCTTTTCCGGTCCGAGCGGCACCGGCAAGACCCTGGTCGCCTCGGTCCTCGCCAACCAGCTGGAGCGGCCGCTGCAGCGGGTGAAGCTGGCAGCGGTGGTCGGCAAGTCCGTCGAGGAGACGGAGAAGAACCTGATTGCCTTGCTCGAAAAGGCGGCGGCCGCCGAGGCGGTGCTGTTGTTCGACGAGGCCGACGCCCTCTTCGGCAAGCGCGGCGAGGTGAAGGACAGCCACGACCGCTTCGCCAACCAGGAGGTCAGCTATCTGCTGGACGCCCTCAGCGCCTACAAGGGCCTGGTGATCCTAAGCAGCAACCTGAAGGCCGAGGCCAACTCCCCCGTTTCCGGCTGCCGCGCGCATGTGCTGACCTTCGCCATCCAAGACCGCTGAATCTCTTCAAGAAAGCCCCGCCCTTGTCCGACTTCGTCCCCCGCCTGATGCTGGTCTCGCCGCCCCTCGACGCGGCTGGGGCCGACGCTGTCGCCGCCACCCTGGCGGCCCTGGCTCCCGATGCCCTGGGCGATGTCGAGGTTTCCGCCCTGGTGCTGCGCGGCGGGGCGCTGGACGATGAGACCTTTGCCCGCCTGGCCGCACCGCTGATCGCCGCCGCCCAGGCGCGGGACATCGCGGTGCTGCTGGAGGACCGCCCGGCGCTGCTGCCCGCCAGCGGCGCCGACGGCCTGCAC
>MRWG01002273.1_pt1 | contig 10060 bp, 12 predicted proteins | sample 1013341 | NCBI WGS metagenome assembly MRWG01 (sample SAMN06117577, study PRJNA244670) | biofilm metagenome | biome: Water; feature: Cathode Biofilm; material: Biofilm; isolation source: microbial consortium enriched at the cathode of a solar microbial fuel cell | place: USA: District of Columbia ...
AACCACCCGTCAACCACCGGAGCCAGCGCCATGCCCACCGCCCGATCCGACGTTCTCCGCGAGCTCACCGAGGTGCTCAAGGCACGCCGGGATGCGGACCCGGATTCGTCCTACGTCGCCTCGCTGTACCACCGCGGTCTGAACAGAATCCTGGAAAAGGTCGGCGAGGAAGCCACCGAGGTGGTGCTGGCCGCCAAGGACGCGACGCCGGGCGCCCCGGACGACGCCCTGGTCGGCGAAGTCGCGGACCTGTGGTTCCACACCCTGGTGATGCTGGTTCACCTCGGCGAGGAGCCCGACCGGGTGCTGGAAACCCTGGCCGAGCGCTTCGGCATCTCCGGTCACGTCGAGAAGGCGAGCCGCGGCTGACCGGCGCCCGGCAGGCGACGGGGCCGGCACCGACGCGAAAAAAACACCGCGTATCGCCGGAATGTCGCACGAATGTCACAATGCGGACGTCGCCGGTCCCTATAATCGGCGCGCCAAGCTACGGAGTGCATCATGTTTGGAGGATTTGGAATACCCGAGCTTCTGATCGTTCTGGCGATCGTGCTGCTCATCTTCGGACCGAAGCGGCTGAAGAGCCTCGGGTCGGACCTCGGCTCCGCCATCAAGGGGTTCCGCAAGGCCGTCAGCGACGACGAGAAGAAATCGGAGAAATCCGAGGATCCCCGCGTCATCGAAGGCGAGGTGAACCAGTCCCAGCAGAAGACCGAGACCAAACAAGACACGAATGTTTGACATCGGTTTTCCCGAGCTGGTCCTGATCGCCATCGTCGGGCTGCTGGTCATCGGACCGGAGCGCCTGCCGGAGGCCCTGCGGACGCTCGGTCTGTGGATCGGGCGGATGCGGCGCAGCTTCACCAACGTCAAGACCGAGATCGAGCGCGAGATCGGCATGGACGAGGTGCGCCGTCAGCTCCACAACGAAGCCGTGATGGAGGAGATGAAGCGCATCGAGCGGGACGTGCGCGACTCGGTGAACGCCGGTGCCCGCTCGACCTCGGGCGGGACGTCCACGCACAGCCAGACAAGCGGCACCGGTGCGGCGCCGTCGGCGTCGACCGAGACACCGAGTCTCGAGCCCGAGGCTGGCAGCCGGCCGGTGGCGCAGGCCGGGGCGCAGGCCGTCGACGCCGAAGCCGAGACGCGCCGACCCGCGCAGGCACCCGGAACGGAGCCCCAGGCCGACGAGCGCGACCGCGGTGGTCCGGACGACGACCGACGCGATGGCTAAGCAGGACCCGAACGAGCACGACGCGCTGGTCGAATCCAACGAGCAGCCGTTCCTGGATCACATCATCGAGCTGCGCAGCCGGATTCTGCGCGGGCTGGTGGTCGTGCTGGTGGCCTTCGGACCCATCTATTACTTCGCCAACGACATATACGAGTTCGTCGCGGCACCGCTGATGGCGCACCTGCCGGAGAACTCCGGCATGATCGCCACCGAAGTCGCGTCACCGTTCCTGACCCCGTTCAAGCTGGCCATCTTCACGGCGATCTTCGTGGCCATGCCGTTCATCCTCTACCAGGCCTGGGCCTTCGTCGCGCCGGGCCTGTACTTCCGCGAAAAACGCTTCGCGCTGCCGCTGCTGGTGTCGAGCATCGTGCTGTTCTACTGCGGCACCGCATTCGCGTACTTCCTGGTGTTCCCGCTGGTGTTCCAGTTCTTCGCCCAGACCATTCCCACCGGCGCCACCTGGATGACGGACATCAACGCCTACCTCGACTTCGTGCTGAAGCTGTTCTTCGCCTTCGGCCTGGCGTTCGAGGTGCCCATCGCCATCCTGCTGATGGTCTGGTCCGGCATCACCAGCCCGGATGCCCTGGCCCGCAAGCGGCCCTATGTGGTGGTGGGCTGCTTCGTGGTGGGCATGCTGCTGACGCCGCCGGACGTGATCTCCCAGCTGCTGCTCGCCATACCCACCTGGCTGCTGTTCGAGCTCGGCGTGATGCTGGCGCGGGTGCTCGCGCGCCGGGAAGCCGAGGAGGCGGAGAAGGCCGAGGCAGAAGCCTCCCACGCCGACGCCGCTGACCCGGAGGACGACCGGTGACGGGCGCCGAGGCCATCCGCCCGTGAGCGCCGGCACCCGCCAGCAGGTTCTGATGCTGTGCCTGGACAACTCGGCCCTGGACGCCCGCGTCGTCGCCTGGTCGCTGTACGACGGCACGGGCCGGGAGCAGCGCATGGCGGGCGATGCCGACGAGCCGCCCTACGGCACCGGGCTCGACGCGCTGCGGGACGGCTGGCGCCTGATTCAGGCGAGCCCGCTGCTGCCCCATGCCGGCGGCGACGAGTTCCGCATCGGCTATCTCAAGTACGAGTTCCTGTTCGAGAAACTCGTCGATGAGTGAGCGACGGCTGACCACCACGGACATGGCGACCTTCGCCGCCCGCGGCTTTCTGCGTCTCGACGCCGTCGTGCCGGAGTCCGTCAACGCGGCGTTCCTGGATCAGGTTCACGACGTGCCGGCTGATGCCGTGTCGAGCATCCGCGAGCACTACGGCCGCATTCTGGCCGAGTCGGTGATTCCCCGGGTCCCCGCCGGCACGCCGCTGACGGAGGCCTACGCAGCAGACTCGCCGGTGCGCGCGGTCCTCGACGTGCCCGAGGTGCGGGGTGCCATCACGAGTCTGGTGGGACGGGCCCCGGTGTTCGATCATCACTTCCTGCACATCACCTACCCGCCCGCGTTCTACCGGGCCCAGGGTCGCGAACCGGTGTCCCAGCACTACCACCAGGACTCCACCATCGACCCGCGCCGGGCTTTCGACATCCAGCTCATGTACTTCCCCCACGACACCACCGCCGCGATGGGCGGCACGCGCTTTCTGCCGGGATCGCACCTGCGGGTGGTCAGCGAAACGGCCATCGCCCGCTATCAGAACGTGCGCGGGCAGGAGCACGTGGTCTGCCCGGCCGGCACGGTGCTGATTCTCCACCACGGCATCTGGCATGGCGGCGGCGTCAACCGCTCCGACCGGCTGCGCTACATGTTCAAGATCCGGCTGTGCCCCACCGAACCCCAGGTGCGGCTGTGGGACACCGGCGATCTGCCCGCGCCCAGCGGGCGTCCGCCCCAGCGCCCGATCTTCTGGACCGCGCCGGGCAATGCCGATCCGGACCCGGTCGCCGCCATCCTCACCCGCCCGGAGCCCTGGTTCGAGCAGGACACCTCCCGGCTCGAGTACATCAACCGCGCGCGGCTGTGGCGCTACCTGACCGGCAATCCGGATTTCGACGTCGATTACTGGCTGAGCCGCATCGAGAACGAGCAGGCGCCCTGAGTACCCCTCGTGGGAGCGACCTCCCGGCCGCGATGCCGCTCCTACAGAGCGTCGGCAGATCTCGGTCGGCCCCTCACCGCTCCAGCAGGAACGTCACCGGCCCGTCGTTGACCAGGGAGACCTGCATGTCGGCACCGAAGCGGCCGGTGGCGACGCGGTCGTAGCGGCGCCGCACTTCGGCGACGAACGCGTCGTAGAGGCGTTCCGCCTGCTCCGGCGGCGCCGCGGTGCTGAATCCGGGCCGGTTGCCGCGGCGGGTGTCCGCGGCCAGGGTGAACTGGGACACCAGCAGCAGCGCGCCGCCCGCGTCCGTCACCGATCGGTTCATGGGCTTGTCGTCGTCGGGAAAGATGCGCAGGGCCAGCACCTTGCCGGCCAGCCAGTCGACCTCGTCCGGCCCATCGTCGGGTTCCACGCCGACGAACACCAGCAGGCCGGGACCGATGGCGGCGATGCGCTCGCCGTCGACGGTCACAGCGGCTTCGCAGACGCGCTGGAGGAGGGCCTTCACGACGCTGACGCCATCGTCTGTGCCCGCATCAGCCGTTGGCGGCGCGGGCGCTGCCGGCGCGCTTGCGCTCGTGCTCCTTGAGCAAGCGTTTGCGGATGCGGATGGCGGCCGGAGTGATCTCCACCAGCTCGTCGTCGTCGATGAACTCCAGCGCCTGCTCGAGGCTCATGCGCACCGGCGGGGTCAGCAGAATGTTCTCGTCGCTGCCGGCGGCACGCACGTTGGTGAGCTTCTTTTCCTTCATGGGGTTCACCGGCAGATCGTTCTCCCGGCTGTGAATCCCCACCACCATGCCTTCGTAGACTTCCTCGCCCGGACCGATCATCAGCCGGCCCCGGTTCTGCAGGTTGAACAGCGCGTAGGCCACGGCCTTGCCTTCGGCCATGGACACCAGCACGCCGTTGGTGCGGTTGCCGAGGTCCACGTCCAGGCGCGGCCCGTAGCCGGCGGAGCCGAAGGTGAGAATGCCGGTGCCCGAAGTCATGGACAGAAACACCGGCCGGAAGCCCATCAGCCCCCGGGTCGGCAGCCGGTACTTCAGCACGGTGCGGCCCTGGCCGTCGCTCTGCATGTCGAGCAGCTCGCCCCGGCGCTCGCCCAGGCTCTCCATCACCTTGCCCTGGTACTGCTCCTCGATGTCCACGGTGACGTGCTCGTAGGGCTCCTGCACCTGACCGTCCACCTCTCTGGTGATCACCTGGGGCCTGGACACGGCCAGCTCGTAACCTTCACGGCGCATGGTCTCGATCAGCACGGACAGATGCAGCTCACCGCGGCCGGACACCTCGAAGCGGTCGCGATCTTCGGTTTCCTTCACCGACAGGGCGACGTTGTGGGAGGCCTCCCGCCACAGCCGTTCCTTGAGCTGGCGGCTGGTGAGGTAGTCGCCCTCGCGGCCGGCGAACGGTGAGGTGTTGACGCAGAACATCATCGTCAGGGTCGGCTCGTCCACCACCAGCGCCGGCAGGGCTTCGACCGCGTCGGGACTGCACAGGGTGTCGGAGATGCCGATGTCGTCGACCCCGGTGACGCAGACGATGTCGCCGGCGGACGCCGACTGGCGCTCCACCCGTTCCAGGCCGTGATAGCCGAGGATGGTCAGCACCCGGGCCCGCCGGGTGCTGCCGTCGCGGTCGACCACCACGATCGGCGTGTTGCGCTCGATCCGCCCCCGCCGGATCCGGCCCACGCCCATGACGCCGAGGTAGCTCGAGTAGGCGAGCGAGCTGATCTGCATCTGAAACGGACCGTCGGGGTCCACCGCGGGCGGCGGCACGTGCTCGACGATGGCGTCGAGCAGCACGGTCATGTCCTCGCCGAGCTGATCCGGCTCCGGGCCCGCCTTGCCGAGCAGGGCAGAGGCGTAGATCACCGGAAAGTCGAGCTGCTCGTCGGTGGCGCCCAGCGAGTCGAACAGGTCGAAGACCTGATCGATGGCGCGGTAGGGGTCGGCCCCGGCCCGGTCCACCTTGTTCACCACGACGATCGGGTTGAGGCCGGCGGCAAAGGCCTTCTGGGTGACGAACCGGGTCTGAGGCATGGGGCCGTCCACGGCATCCACAAGCAGCAGCACCGAGTCCACCATCGACAGGATCCGCTCGACCTCGCCACCGAAGTCCGCATGGCCGGGCGTATCGACGATGTTGATCCGGTAGCCGCCGTACTCGATGGAGGTATTCTTCGACAGGATGGTGATGCCCCGCTCGCGCTCGAGGTCATTGGAGTCCATCACCCGTTCCTGGGTCTCCCGGTCGATAGTACCCGTCTGTTGCAGCAGACGGTCCACCAGCGTGGTCTTGCCGTGGTCCACGTGGGCGATGATGGCGACGTTGCGCAACGCCTGGGGGTTGTGCTCACTTTGCGACACTTCGGTGATCCTACTAAACTTCGCGGCCCGTTAACTCGGGGGGCGTAGGAGCGATCTCCAGATCGCGATTGGCTTCAGCCGATCGGTATCGCGATCTGGAGATCGCTCCTACAGGCGTCCCTGCAACCCGCAATGACGAGCGCTCCGACGCGAGGGGCGGCGATTATGACCGAACAGAGGAAAGCTGTCGCGCTGATTTCCGGCGGTCTGGATTCGATGCTGGCCGCCCGGGTGATCATGGATCAGGGCGTCCACGTCGAAGGACTGAATTTCTACACCGGCTTCTGCGTCGAGGGCCACACCCACGCCATCCGCGACCGCAAGGGCGCTGCCCCGAAGCGCAACAACGCCCTGTGGGTGGCGGAGCAGCTCGGCATCAAGCTGCACATCGTCGACGTCATCGAGGAGTACAAGGACGTCGTGCTCAATCCCAAGCACGGCTACGGCGCGCACCTGAATCCCTGCCTCGACTGCAAGATCTTCATGGTCAACAAGGCCCTGGCCTGGAGCTTCATGGAGGAGAACGGCTTCGACTTCATCATCACCGGCGAGGTGATGGGCCAACGCCCCAAGAGCCAGCGCAAGGAAGCCCTGCCGCTGGTCGCCCGGGAGTCCGGCGCCGAGGACCGCCTGCTGCGGCCGCTGTGCGCAAGGCACCTGCCGGAGACCCTGCCGGAGCGGGAAGGCTGGGTGAACCGGGACGAGCTGTACGATTTCCACGGCCGTAACCGCAAGCCGCAGATCGAGCTGGCCCGGCGACTCGGCTTCGACGACTGGGCCCAGCCCGCCGGCGGCTGCTGCTTTCTCACCCATGCCGACTACTCGAACAAACTCGCCGATCTCTGGCAGTCCCAGGGCGAGCGGGACTACGACCTCGACGACATCATGCTGCTGAAGGTCGGCCGCCATCTGCGGCCGGACCCACGATTCAAGCTGATCCTCGGCCGTGAGGAAGGCGAGAACCGCTACCTGGAAGGCTATCGCCGCCGGTTCGTGGCCCTGCGGCCGGTATCCCATCGCGGTCCGCTGTGTCTGGTGGACGGCACACCGGAAGCGGACGATCTGACCCTCGCTGCCCGGGTGCTGGCCCGGTACAGCCAGGGCCGCGATGCCGACAGCGTGCAGGTCAGCATCGAGCGCCCCGGCGGCGTCGGCGAGGTCGTCGAGGTGGCGCCGCTGCCGCCACACGAGCTGCCGGCCACCTGGCATATCGGATGAGTGCGGCGAATGACCGGCTCGATGCCCTGGGGCTGCTGTGCCCGCTGCCGGTGATCCGCACCCAGGAGCGGGTACGCGGCCTCGCGCCGGGCACCTGCCTGGAGATCCTCGCCACAGACCCCGGCGCCCGCCACGACATCCGGGCCTGGTGCCGGGTGCACGGCCACGAGCATCTCGACGACCGGGAGTGCCGCGACGACGCCTGCGGCACGGACCAGGCACATTTCCATATCCGCATGCGTGTGTCAGACTGAAATCACGGTGCCTGGGAGGCTGCCGGGGAGGGGAAATCCGCCCCGAGGCTGCGCGCCGGACCTCCGAACGAGATCGATGCACCATTTCAGTGCACTCACGGTTCCTGCCGGCCCAAGCGCCCTGAATCAGTGCAATGGTGAGTGATCACAAACCCGGAAGAACCGGCTCCGCGCCCATGTTTCGGTGGCACACTTATTGCGCACCAAGGGGGAACATCGGGGAAAGGATGAGCCAAATTCGACCATTTCCGGTCATGCTGCCCCGACGCCACGGCCCGCCGCGCAGTTCGCGCGGGCCGGCGTCTTTCGCAAGACGACAATAGAGAACTCACCAGCAGGAGCAGGTAAACGCGATGTCCGACAACACACTCAAAATGATCAAAGACCACGACGTGAAGTGGGTGGATCTGCGATTCACGGACCCCAAGGGCAAGGAGCAGCACACCACGGTTCCCGCGGCGCGGCTCGACGCCGACGCCCTGCAGGACGGGTTCATGTTCGACGGCTCCTCCATCGCCGGATGGAAGTCCATCAACGAATCCGACATGATTCTCATGCCCGACGACAGCACGCCGGTGATCGACCCGTTCCGGGACGACACCACGCTCAACCTCCGCTGCGACATCGTCGAGCCGAGCACGATGCAGCCCTACGACCGGGACCCGCGCTCCATCGCCAAGAAGGCGGAGGCGTACCTCAAGACCACCGGCATCGGTGACACCGCCTACTTCGGCCCGGAGAACGAGTTCTTCGTGTTCGACGACGTGCGCTGGAAGGTGGAGATGAGCGGCAGCTTCTTCAGCATCGGTGCCGAAGAAGCAGCGTGGTCCTCCCACTCCGAGTTCGAGGGCGGCAACCTCGGCCACCGGCCCGGCATCAAAGGCGGCTACTTCCCGGTGCCGCCGGTCGACTCCGCCGCCGATCTGCGCTCCGCCATGTGTTCCGCCATGGAGGCCATGGGGCTGATCGCGGAAGTACACCACCACGAGGTGGCGACCGCCTGCCAGAACGAGATCGGCGTGCGCTTCAACACGCTGGTCAAAAAGGCTGACGAAGTGCAGATCTACAAGTACTGCGTGCACAACGTCGCCGACGCGTACGGCAAGACCGCGACCTTCATGCCGAAGCCCCTGGTCGGCGACAACGGCAACGGCATGCACGTCCACCAGTCGATCTCCAAGGGTGACACCAACCTGTTCCACGGCGACAAGTACGCCGGCCTGTCGGAAAGCGCGCTGTTCTACATCGGCGGTATCATCAAGCACGCCAAGGCCATCAACGCCTTCGCCAATGCCAGCACCAACTCCTACAAGCGTCTGGTGCCCGGCTTCGAAGCCCCGGTGCTGCTGGCCTACTCCGCCCGCAACCGTTCCGCGTCCATCCGCGTGCCCTACATCCAGGGCGGCAACCCGCGGGCGTACCGGGTCGAAGTGCGCTTCCCGGACAGCACGGGCAACCCGTATCTGACCTTCGCCGCCATGCTGATGGCCGGCCTCGACGGCATCCAGAACGAGATCCACCCCGGGGACTCACTCGACAAGGACCTCTACGACCTGCCGCCCGAGGAGCTCACCGGCATCCCGACCGTGGCCCACTCCCTCGAGGAGGCCCTGAACGCCCTCGACGCGGACCGGGAGTTCCTGAAGGCCGGCGGCGTGTTCACCGACGCGGCCATCGACGGCTACCTGGACCTCAAGCGCGCCGAGGTGGACTACCTGCGGATGCTGACCCATCCGGCAGAGTTCGAGATGTACTACAGCGTCTGACGCACCGCGATCAGCGGCCCGGCGCGCCGGGCCGCCGCTCCTTCAACGCCCCAATTCGTTTACGAATTGGGGCTTTTTTTCGCATTCTCGCGGTCAAAACCCTGGTGTAATGCCTGTGAAGACGAACGAGACGGTGCCGATGCAACGATCCCACCGCCCGGGGCCGACCCCCCATCGCCGTGCTGGCGCCCGGGCTCTGGCCATCCGACCACAGCCCCGGACCCTGCTGAGCGGTCTGCTGCTGGCCGGTCTGCTGGCCACCGCGGGCGTCAGCGAGGCCGCGAGCCGCATCTACAAGACCGTGGACGAGAACGGCAACGTGGTGTTCACCGATCAGCCGCCGCGCCCCGGTGAAACGGGTGAGTCCGTGGAACTCTCCACCGGCAACACCTTCAGTCCGCCGCCGCGGCCGGCGCAGACCGGGTCCGATGGTTCCGTCAGCCTCGAGGACTGGTTGGAAGGCGGCGAGGGAGCCCGGGAGGACGGCGACAGCGAGGAAGGTGGCGGCAGCGTGACCAGCTACCAGTCGCTCGCGATCACCAGCCCTGCAAACGATGCCGCGGTGCGGGAAAACGCCGGCAACGTGACCATCAGCGCCGCGATTCAGCCGAGCCTGGCCGTCGGCCACATCATGCAGGTGTACCTGGACGGCCAGCTCCGCCAGCAGGGCTTCACCACGAGCTTCCAGCTCGTGAATCTGGACCGGGGCACGCACAACGTGCAGGTGCGCGTGGTCGACCAAAGCGGCAACACCCTCATAGCCAGCGAGCCGTCGGTCTTCCACCTGCAGCGCCGCTCGGTGATCCTTCAGCCCAACCGCGCCGGCAACTGACCGGGCGCGACTGCGCCAGGCCGGTGGCGCACTGGCGTCTTTGCACCATTTCGGTGCACAATCTTTCCCGAAATCGGGGCATCGCCATGCCGAGCTGCGCGCGCGAGTCCGCCAGGCGGCGCTGCCGCACCAACGGAGCCTTTATTTAAAGGGCTTATTGGCGATAGTGAGCACTGACTCAAGCGTGATCCATCGTCGCTCACGAGTTGGACCACTTCTTGCGTTGCCAAACCCGACGACGGACCCGACCAACCACAACACCACAGCGGGCCACGGCTGAACCGACCTACCGGCATGACCGATCTGAACAAGGTAGATGTTCT
>MRWG01002274.1_pt1 | contig 10047 bp, 12 predicted proteins | sample 1013341 | NCBI WGS metagenome assembly MRWG01 (sample SAMN06117577, study PRJNA244670) | biofilm metagenome | biome: Water; feature: Cathode Biofilm; material: Biofilm; isolation source: microbial consortium enriched at the cathode of a solar microbial fuel cell | place: USA: District of Columbia ...
CTGGTAGCTCTCCAGGAAGGGGCCCTCGTCGTCGGCCAGAACGATCTCGTCGAGATACTTGCCGGTGATCTCGAAGCCGGTGGCCTGCACCACCTTGGTGCCGGCCAGGCGGAAGCGCACGCGGAAGGGATTGTACTCGACGTCGACGATCAGGATGTTCGGGACCAGCCGGATAATCTCGGCGGGATCGATATCGGCGCGCCGCGGGATGCGGCCGTCGCGGCACTTGCTCTGCCAGTAGACAAACAGCTGGCGGATGAGGCGGCTTTCGATCTGCTCGGCATCCTCGATCTTCTGCATCTCGCTCCCTTGTAGGTTCCCCGGGTAGGTTCCCCGGCCCCAATCCGATCCTGCCCCGGGCGCCCGACCCCGGGCCCTGCAGCGGGGGCGTATATATACATGCAAGCGATGTAGATTTGCCTACTTTAATTCCGCCGCGGCCGCCTGCCGCTATGCAGTCGGATTCCTTCCCTTTTTCCACCTGCGATGGCATTCTTCAGCCGATTTGAATTTATAGATAGACCAAATTCATATGGTGCTTGCCTCGCCGATTAGCGGGACTCCAGAGGATGGTCGTTTGAAGCCTTTGCAGTGGCGCGCCAGGATTCTCCTGTCGCGCCGCCTGGCGGTATTCCTCGCGCTTTTTGCGGCTGCGCTGGGCGCCTTCGCCCTGGTTCTCGGCTGGGGGCTCGACATCGCGGTGTTCCGGCGGATCGCCCCGGGGCAGGCCGGCATGGCCATCACCACCGCTGTGGCCTTGCTCGGCTGCGCCGCCGGCGTCCTCGTCGATTCGCGCCGGCATTTCCGTCACCGGGGCCGGCTGCGCCGGGCCCTCGGCTGGGCGCTGCTCGGCGTTGCCGTCCTCGACCTCCTGCTGCTGATGCGCGAGCCCGGACGGGCGCTCGATCATCTGCTCTTCGATCTGGCCGGCACGCTGCAGGACCTCTACATGTCGCCGGCCACGGCGGTCTGCCTCGCCATGGCGGCGCTCTGCCTGCTGCTGCCGCGGCGCCGCATGCGCCGGCTTGCCGGCGACCTCTTCAGCGCGCTGGTGGCGGCCGGCCTGGCGGTGGCCATCTTTGCCCTCACCGGCCACTTCTTCGACAGCCAGGCGCTGCGCGAGGTGCTGGTGTTCACCGCCATGTCGCCGCAGACGGCCGGCGGCCTGTTTCTCCTTTTTCTGGCGCTTGCCGCGTCGCGTCCCACCGCCGGCTGGATGGCGCTGGTCACCGGGCCCGGCCCCGGCGGCGATTCCCTGCGGCGTTTGCTGCCCTTTGCCGCCTTCGGGCCCTTCCTGCTGTGCTGGCTGGCGCTGCTCGCGGTCGAGGCCGAGTTCTTCGATGCCAACTTCCGCCTCAGTGTGCTGGCGATCGCCAACGCCGGTGCCCTCGTCGCGCTGCTGTTCTGGAGCGCGCAGCGCGAGAACGCCGACTGGCGCTCGCTGGTCGCCTCCAACCGGCGGCTCCAGCGGGCCCTGGCGGAACGCGATCTCCTGCTGCGCGAGGTCTATCACCGGGTGAAGAACAACCTGCAGTTTGTCGACGCCATGCTGGCGCTGGAGACGCAGCCGGGTGACCAGGGTGTGGAGGCCCAGCGCCTGGCGCAGATCCGCCGCCGCGTGCATGCCCTCGGCCTGGTGCACCAGCAGCTGATCGGCGCGCGCGACCTCGCCACCCTCAGCCTGCGTGGCTATCTTGGCGAACTCTGCGCCAATCTTGCCCGCGGCGGCGGTTTCGCGGCGCGGGGTATCGGTGTGGAAACCGACATTGCCGACGTCGGCGTCGATCTCGACCAGGCGATGCCCCTCGGCCTGGTGGTGACCGAACTGGTGTCGAACGCGGCCAAGCATGCCTTTCCCGACAACAGGGCCGGCGTGATTTCCGTGACCGCGGCTCTGGCGGAGAATGACAGGCTCCGCCTCGTGGTGAGCGACAATGGCGTCGGCGGGACAGCCGCGGAGAGCGGGTCCGCGGGCGATCAGAAAGTGGGCCGCCTCATTCTGCGGTCGCTGGCCGCGCAGTTGCATGCCGAGATGATCGTCGAAGACGGCGACGGCCTGCGGGTCGTTCTGGAACTTCCCTTGAAACAGATGTGAGTTGCGCGATGGCGGATGCCCCGAAGGTGTTGATCGTCGAAGACGAGATGATGATCGCCGAATATTTCAAGATCATTGTCGAGAATTACGGCTATGCCGTCTGCGGCATCGCCCGCACCGCCGATGATGCCGTCGATCTCGCCCGCGAGAACGACCCCGCGCTGGTTTTCATGGACGTCCGGCTGGTCGGTGCGAAGGACGGCGTCGACGCGGCGCTCAGGATTCACGACATCAAGCCGGTGCCGATGGTCTACATCACCGGGTCGCGCGAGCAGGAAACCATCGACCGGATCCGCACCAACCATCCTTCCGACATTCTCATCAAGCCCGTACTGGAAGAGCAGCTGAAGGAAGCGCTGGAACGCTTCTGCCCGCGTTAGCAGGTCTATTCATGCCGGCGCCTGCAGGGCCGCCCTCAGCGGCGGATCAGGCGCGTGACGTGGCCCATCTTGCGCCCCGGCCGCGCTTCGGCCTTGCCGTAGAGGTGCAGCTTGGCGCCGGGGTCCGACAGGATCTTCAGCCAGTCGTCGGCCTCGTCTCCCAGCAGGTTCTTCATCACCGCATCGCACAAGCGGTCGGTGGCGCCCAGCGGCAGGCCGGCGACGGCGCGCACGAACTGCTCGAACTGCGAGGTGACGCAGGCATCCAGGGTCCAGTGCCCGGAGTTGTGCGGCCGCGGCGCCAGCTCGTTCACCAGGATCTTGTTGTCGTGGGTGACGAACATCTCCACCGCCAGCAGGCCGACCAGGCCGATCTCCTTGGCCAGGTGGCGCGCGATGGCCTCGGCGCGGTCGGCCACCTCGCCGGGCAGGTTCGCCGGCGCGATGGTCTCGTCCAGGATGTGGTTCTTGTGGCGGTTCTCCACCGGCACGAAGCTGCGGATGCTGTCGTCGGCGCTGCGCGCCACGATGACCGAGATCTCCATGCGGAACTCGACGATGGCCTCGACCACGCCCCCCGCGGCGGAGCCGCCAACGGATGCTCCTTCCGCCGCGTGGCCGCGCATGGCGGCCCAGGCCTGCGTCAGGTCGCTGGTCGCGTCGATGCGCACCTGCCCCTTGCCGTCGTAGCCCAGCTCCGCGCTCTTCAGGATGCAGGGCCGGCCGATCTCGGCCACCGCCTGTTCCAGGCCGGCGAGGTCGCCGGCGGCGCGGTAGGCCGTGGTCGGCACCGAGACGCCGTTGCAGAAGTCCTTCTCGCGCAGGCGGTGCTGGCAGATCTTCAGCACGCTGGCGCCGGGCCTCAGCGGCACCAGCTTCTCCAGCACCTCGACGGTGGTGAGGGGAATGTTCTCGAACTCGAAGGTCACCACGTCGACCGCTTCGGCGAAGCGGGTCAGCGCCGCGGCGTCGTCGTAGGCCGCCACCGTCGCGGCATCCGAGACCTGGTTGGCCGGGGCGTCGGGCTCGGGGCCGTAGACGTGGCAGCGGTAGCCCAGGCGCGCGGCGGCCGAGGCCGTCATGCGGCCCAGCTGGCCGCTGCCCAGAATGCCGATGGTGCTGCCCGGCGGCAGCGGGTGGGTAAGCTCGGGCAAGGCAGCTTCCTCAGGCGTTGTCGCTGGGGCGTTCGGCGACCGCGGCGGTCTGTTCGGCGCGCCAGGCATCCAGCGCCTTGCGCACGGCGGGATCGGTCAGCGCCAGCACGGCGGCGGCCAGCAGCGCCGCATTGACCGCGCCGGAGCGCCCGATCGCCAGGGTGCCGACCGGCACCCCGGCCGGCATCTGCACGATGGACAGCAGTGAATCCTGGCCGCTCAGCGCCTTGCTCTCGATCGGCACGCCGAACACCGGCAGCGGCGTCATCGCGGCGGCCATGCCGGGCAGGTGGGCGGCGCCGCCGGCCCCGGCGATGATCACCTTCAGGCCGCGCTCGCGCGCGCCCGCGGCATAGTCGTAGAGGCGCTTGGGGGTGCGGTGGGCCGAGACGATGCGCACCTCGTGGGCGACGCCCAGCTTCTCCAGAACCTCGGCGGCATGCTTCATCGTCGGCCAGTCGGACTGGCTGCCCATGATGATGCCGACTTCAGGCGCTTTCTCCGCCATAGATTTCCCCCGATTCCCCGCTGCCGAAGGCCCCCTCGGGCCCTGAAAAGGGGCGCATTATCCGGACTGGCCCCAACCGGCGCAAGCCGCCCGGCTGCAGGTTCGGCCGTAAAAGTCCCAACCGGCGCAAGCCGCCCGGCCGCAAGAAAGCCTTTACCCTCGCCAACTAAGGTCTGTGCTAGTCTTTTTCCGGGATTTTCCCGCAGGACGTTACGGGTCGGCCGGGCGGAAACGCCCAAGTGGAAGTGGTCATGCCCAAGCGGAAGTGGTCATGCCCAAGCGGAAGTGTTCATGAAGGTCAGCAAGACAGGCAGATCGGGCCCGGTGGCCCCCGGCAGCGCCGCCCGCGCCGAGGCCGCCTACCGCTCGGCGGACGCGGTCCAGCCGCGCGCCGTGCCGCCGGCCGAGGACGTCGCGACCGTCATGGGCATCCCCGAGACCGAGCTGACGCCCAAGGTCCGCAAGGCCCTGCAGCAGCTCATGGCGGAGGTCTACTCCCTGCGCCAGGAGCTCGAGGAGGCGCGCCAGCGCGTCGGCTACCTGGAACAGCTCGCCGACCAGGACAGCCTGGCGCCGGTGCTGAACCGGCGCGCCTTCATCCGCGAGCTGAGCCGCATGGCCGCCTTCGAGGAACGCTACGGCGCCGCCGGTGCCGTGCTCTACTTCGACGTGAACGGCCTGAAGACCATCAACGACACCCTGGGCCACGCCGCCGGCGACGAGGTGCTGAAACGCGTCTGCGAGGTGCTGCTGCGCGACACCCGTGCCTCCGACGTGGTCGGGCGCCTGGGCGGCGACGAGTTCGGCGTCATCCTGGCCCAGTCGGGCCTCGAGCCCGCCGGCGTAAAGGCGGCGAAGCTGGCCGAGGCCATCGCCGCCGAGGAGGTCGACTGGCAAGGCGAGCCGCTGAAGGTCACCGTGGCCTACGGCGCCCACACCCTGAGCGGCAACCAGCAGGCCGACGACGCCCTGGAGGCCGCCGACAAGGCAATGTACGCCAACAAGCGCGACAGCCGCGGCGAAGGCTGACGCCTTTCATTTCTCAGCGCTTGCCACCAATACCACTGTCACCCTCGGGCCTGCCTGCGCGAAGCCGGAGCTTCGCTTCGGCGAAGGCAGGTCCGAGGGTGACAGTCGGAAGTCGCTTTTGGTGTGGCGCACGACTCCGAGTCGCGGCTCCCGCCTAGGCGATAATGTCCGGCAGCAGCTGGTCTTCCAGCTTCAGGATCTGGTCCTTCAGCGACAGCTTGCGCTTCTTCAGGCGTTGCATCTGAAGCTGGTCGAAGGGCCGGGTTTCCGCGAGGTGGGTGATGACATCGTCGAGGTCGCGGTGCTCGGATTTGAGCTCCGCGAGCTTGCGGCGGAGTTGATCGAGATCGGGCTGATCCATCGTGCTCTGGCACTGTTGGGCGGGAGCCGCAGTATACTCCTTTGGCCGCTCCGTTGGGAGTCCTGCGGGCGCGCGCGGCCGGCCCGCCGGGAGGGGAGGCTTTCCCGCCGCCAAGCTGCTAAAGTCCGCGCCAGCCATGATATTTTGACTAGCCACGCCCCAGGGGGCCCGAGGCGACGATAGGAGCGGCATGGGCGAGACGAAACGCATCGGCGTGCTGACCAGCGGGGGCGACTGCGCCGGCCTCAATGCCGTGCTGCGCGCGGTGGTGCTGCGCGCCAGCGGCCACTACGGCTGGCAGGTGGTGGGCATCCGCAACGGCACCCAGGGGCTGCTGAACCGCCCGGTGGAGGCGGACACCCTGGACCTCAGCCTCGACCTCCTGGACGGCACCCTGCTGCGCCGCGGCGGCACCATCCTCGGCACCACCAACAAGGGCGACCCCTTCGACTATCCGGAGTCCGATGGCCGCCGGGCCAACCATGCCGCCGAGGTGATCGAGGGCTACCGCCAGCTCGGGCTCGACGCCCTCATCGGCATCGGCGGCGACGGCAGCCAGGCGATCCTGCGCCGCCTCGCCCAGGAAGGCGACATCCCGCTGGTCACCATTCCCAAGACCATCGACAACGACCTCGGCCACACCGAGCTCTCCATCGGCTACGCCACCGCGGTGCAGGTGGCCACCGACGCCCTCGACAAGCTGCAGCCGACGGCGGCCAGCCATTCCCGCGTCATGGTGCTGGAGGTCATGGGCCGCGATGCCGGCCACATCGCCGTCAATGCCGGCATCGCCGGCGGCGCCGACGTCATCCTCATCCCCGAGGTGCCCTACAGCCTGGCCGGCGTCGCCGCCAAGATCGAGGCCCTGAAGGCGCTCGGGCGCAACTTCGCCCTGGTGGTGGTGGCCGAGGCGGTGAAGACCGAGAGCGGCGAGGCGGTGAAGCAGATGCAGGCCGCCGGCGCCGTGAACTACGGCGGCATCGGCCACTACCTCGCCGCCCGCATCGCCGAGGAGACCGGCTCGGAGACCCGGGTCACCGTGCTGGGCCATCTGCAGCGCGGCGGCATGCCGAGCGACCGCGACCGCCTCATGGCGTCGATTTTCGGGGTCCGGGCGGTCGATCTTATCGCTGAGGGCCGCTTCGACCGTATGGTAGCCTGGAGCGGGCGCAACGTGGTGGACATCCCGATCGCCGAGGCCATCGCCGGCTACAAGGCGGTCGACCTCGACGGGCCCTTGGTCCACACGGCGCGCGGCCTGGGCATCTACCTGGGGGACTTCGATTCATGACCGCCGCAGACGTCACCCTGGCACCGGAGGAGACACCCTTCTGGCGCTTCTCCGGCACCGTCTACGCCCACCGCGGCGTGGCCGAGGCCTGCCTGTCGCTGCAGGACCGCCACCACCTCGACGTGAACCTGCTGCTGTTCTGCGCCTGGGCCGGCAGCCGCGGGCACCGGCTGGACGGCGGCGAGCTGGGCCAGCTGCGCTCCCTGGTGCGGCCCTGGCACGACCAGGTCGTCGGCCCGCTGCGCGGCGCCCGGCGCTGGCTGAAGGTGCAGACCTCGGTGCCCGACAGCCTCGCCGAGGCCTTCCGCGAGGAGGTGAAGTCGCTGGAACTGCAGGCCGAGATGCTGGAGCAGCTCATGCTGTTCCAGGAGATCGAGATCGCCGACGGAAACGGCACGGCGGACGACGTCGCCGCCAACCTGCTGCTCTACCTCACCCGCATGAAGCCGCTGCCCACCGACGACGACATCGCCGACCTCTCCGCCGTGCTCAGCGGCACCTGCCCCGACCTCGCCCCGGTGCACGCCATCCGGATTCTGGAGGGGTGAGCGAAGCGCGATGAGCCGGGCGACCCGCTACCTGATGATGATCGCCGCTGTAACGGTCGTTGCCGTGGTGGGTGTTTTCTTCTACCTCTCGCGCTATCCCGGCAGCTACGACGCCGTTCTCGTCGTCGCACTTCTGTTTTTCGTCCCCGGTCGCATATCGAGCGCTTTCCTGAAAGATCTCTATCGCTGTCGGCGCCATGTCGATCGCGAAGAATATGAGGCCGCGATCGAATGCGGCGAGCGCTTTCTGGCGACGCTTCGGAAGCAGCCCTGGCGCGCGCGGCTCATCTACCTCACCTGGTCTCTCTACACCTGGAATGTGGAGGCCATGACCCGCAACAACATCGGTGCGGCGGAGATGATGCGCGGCCGCTTTGCGGCGGCGCGGGAGCAGTTCAATGCCGCCCTTGCGCTGGACAGCGGCTATGCGCTGCCTTACGCAAACCTCGCGATTGTGGCGGCGGTGGAGGGAGATCACACTGAAAGCGAGCGGCTGATGGCCTTGGCGCGGCGCAACGGCTATGCGGAAAAGGCGGTGGACCGGCTCGTTGCGCGCGTCGGCGCCGCCTACGCCGGCGTGCAGGGCCGGCCGCTCAACCCCTGACAATTCTCAGGCGGTCACCCTCGCACTTGCCTGTCCCGGCACTTGTTGCCGGGATTGCGAGGGTCCATTCATCGCTTCGCAGGATCGATGCAAGCGTTGCTGTGATCTCTGCACCCACAAGCTGTCGCCCCGGGGCCTGCCTGTCCCGGCACTTGATGCCGGGAACCCCGCGGTCCATTGGCGTTGGCGGCTCCCGCTTGCCTTAGGCTGTATTCTGGAGGACGGCAGCTGAGCTCTCTCAGCGGCTGGCAATCCCATTGACGATCATTGAGATCACGAAGACCGCGAGCGCGATGAAGAAGATCCACTTCATCAGCTTCGGGATGATCCTCCGCAGCGGCCAGGCGAGGGCCAGCGGCACCACGGCGGCGAAGTAGACGTACCAGTCCTTCACCGCGGCCGCGGCGGCCTCCGGCAGGGGCAGGTAAACCGGCAGGGCGGACAGCAGTCCGAAGCAGACCAGCCAGAAGCCGACGAAGCAGAAGTAGCGGTGCAGGAAGAGGCCGGCGACCATCGCCATCAGCAGCTCGCCGAGCTTGCGGCCCTCCTGGTGCATCCGGTCGGCCCCGGCCTGCTGGCCCTGCAGCAGCTGACGGTTGCGCGCCAGGAAGCGCTGGCTGGCCTTGTAATCGTCGGCCCCCCGGATCCCCCCGGTGCTGCCGTCGGAGAGGCCGGTCATCCGGCCGTGTGTGTAGGAGTCCTTCGTCATCGCCTGCGCGCTCCGCCAGCGTTGTGCCCGCAGCGATGCTATCGGCAGGAGCTATCGTGCAAACCTCCCGTTTGGGAGGAGGCTTGGCGGCCTATCCCCGGATCGGCGTGATCTTCCCGCTGTCCTCGCTCCAGCGCTTCACGGTGCCCGAGTCGAAGCCGAAGAGATCGAGCACGCGCCCGACGCTGTGATCCACCATCTCTTCGAGGCTTTCGGGCCGCGCGTAGAAGCCTGGCACCGGCGGCGCGATGATGGCGCCCATCTCCGACAGCGCCAGCATGGTCTTCAGGTGGCCCGTGTGCAGCGGCGTCTCGCGCAGCATGAGCACCAGGCGGCGGCGCTCCTTCAGCACCACGTCGGCGGCGCGGGTCAGCAGGTTGGCGGTGACGCCGGTGGCGATCTCCGACATCGAGTGCACCGAGCAGGGCGCGATCACCATGCCGAGGGTCTGGAAGGAGCCGCTGGAGATCGCCGCGCCGACGTCGCCGACCGGATAGACCACGTCGGCCAGGGCGCGCACCTCCTTGGTGGACAGGTCGGTTTCATAGGCCAGGGTCATCTCCGCGGCCTTGGACATCACCAGGTGGCTCTCAACCGGCAGGTCGCGCAGGATTTCCAGGAGTCGCACCCCGTAGCGCACCCCGCTGGCGCCCGTGATGCCGACGATCAACCGCTGATTTTGCGTCATTTTTGCTACCCGATGCTACCCCGGCGTTAGCCCCGGCCGGCGGGGCGGTTTCATTGCCAAAAACCGAATCCTGGGCTACCATATGACGGTTCAATGAAGGCTCATTGGAGGTTCCGAATGCCAGCAGATGAGCGTATAGCGTCGTTGCGTTCCAAACATGCGGCCATCGAAAACGCAATCGACGAGGAAGAACACAGGCCGCATCCCGACGATCTCCGCATCGTGGAACTTAAACGGGAAAAGCTCCGGATCAAGGACCAAATCGCGGGGCACAGCGACCCGGCCTAGCAAACCCCAAAACATAGCCTCAAGTCTTCGGCGCCGAGCGACTCGGCAGCCAGGCAGGTTACGTGCCACCGCAGGCCATCGCGGCACGACAGAGACAAGCAGGCGAAAACAAGCCGCGTTCCCCGGTCTCGGGGGCGCGGCTTTTGTTTTGTGGTGTTCCCCTCTCCCCTCCGTGGGAGAGGGTTGCGCAGCGTTAGCGCGCTAGCGCTTACGCGAAGCTGGGTGAGGGGGCCGGCGGGCACCGAGTCGACCCCCCCTCACCCAGCTCCGTCTAAGCTCTCTCCGTTCGCAAAGACTTCGCAACCCTCTCCCACGAGGGGAGAGGGGACTCCCCCTCACAACCCCTTCGCCTGTTCCCTCAGCACGAACTTCTGGATCTTGCCGGTCGAGGT
>MRWG01002275.1_pt1 | contig 10041 bp, 6 predicted proteins | sample 1013341 | NCBI WGS metagenome assembly MRWG01 (sample SAMN06117577, study PRJNA244670) | biofilm metagenome | biome: Water; feature: Cathode Biofilm; material: Biofilm; isolation source: microbial consortium enriched at the cathode of a solar microbial fuel cell | place: USA: District of Columbia ...
TGACGAGTGCCATGGAGAGAACCGCCAATACCTTGTCGGTCAGGGGCATTTCAATTCCTCCTTACGCGCCTTGCCGCGCGGCAAGGCTCCAAACAAACGATGATCATTCACTGTCCGCCGCCAGCTGCTCCGTAAGCCATTGGGCAGCGCGCAGCAGGCGGGCATCGTCGCCGCGCTGGCCGACCAGTTGGGCGCCGATCGGCAGCCCTGCCCCGCCCTGCAGAAGCGGCAGGGTGACGGCGGGCGTGCCGCAGAGAGTCCACAGGGTGCAGAAGGTCGGGTCGCCCGTCGACGAAAGGTCCTGCGGGGCTTCCCCGACCGCGGCGGGGGTCAGGATGGCGTCGTAGCGCTCGAAGACCTCGCCGAGACCGGCGTTCAGGACCTCGATCCATTCCACGGCCAGATTGTAGTCGACCGCCAGGACCTTGCGGCCTTCCTCGATGGCCCGGCACATGATGTCGCTCAACTGGTCCCGCCCCTTCTCATAGTAAGGCGCCAGGTTCTTAGCGAAGCCCGCGACCATGAGAAGACGCAGCAGGTCGTGCGCCTGCGCGAAGGCGGAGGGCAGTTCCACCTCGTCGCAGGCCTCCCCCAGGAAGTCGCGCAGCTCTGCGAGGCCGTCGCGGGTATCCGCGGAGGCCGCCTCCCAGGTCGGGCCCTTGACCAAGGCGAAGGACGGCCGCACCGGCGGCGCGCTGCGCGAGGTTTCCTGCAGGCGTGGATGCGCCATCGGGTGGGTGTGCGCGTCCGCCGGGTCGTGGCCGGCGATGACGTCGACAAGCAGGCCGGCGTCCTCGACGCTGCGGGCGAAGACACCCACCGTGTCCAGGGGCGGCGACTGCGACAGCAGGCCGTGGCGGGAAATTAGGCCATGGGTCGGCTTGTAACCCACCACACCACAGAAGGACGCGGGGCGGATTACCGAGCCGTTGGTCTGAGTGCCGACCGCCAGGGGTACCTGGCCCGCGGCCACCGCCGCCGCCGATCCGCTGGAAGACCCGCCTGGCGTATGCTCCGGATTATGCGGATTGCGCGTCTTGCCCGGCGCATAGAACGCCAGCTCCGTGGTCACGGTCTTCCCCAGGATGACCGCCCCCGCCCCGCGCAGACGGGAAACCAGCGTTGCGTCATGGCGTGGCTTCCGGCCGGCATCGATGACGGTGCCGTTCTCCGTCGGCATGTCCGAAGTATCGATGATGTCCTTCAGCCCCACCGGCACGCCGTGCAGGGGACCCAGGGGCATGCCGGACCCGCGAAAGGCGTCCCTCTCCTGCGCCTGTTTCAGCGCATAGTCCGGATCGAGATAGGCCCAGGCCTGCACCGCCTCTTCGCTCGCCGCGATGCGGTCGAGGCAGCGTTGCACCAGCTCGACCGAACGCAGGCTGCCCGCCGCGATCAGCGAGGCCTGCTCCGCCGCGCTCAGGCTCTCCGGCGACGTTAGTTGATCCACCACAGCACCTTTCCCATCAGTGTCCGTAGACCTTCTCGGGCAGCCACAGCGCGATCTCCGGGAAGACGTAGAGGAGGAACATAGCCAGGAAGACCATCGAGAGGAACGGCAGAACGCCCTTGAAGATCTCCACCAGCTGCACATGTGGCGGCGCCACGCCCTTCAGGTAATAGGCCGCCATGGCCATAGGCGGCGTCAGGAAGGACGTCTGCAGGTTCAGCGCGACCAGGATGCCGAAGAACAGCGGATCGATACCGAAGTGCGGCAGCAGCGGCAGGAAGATCGGCACGAAGATGATGATGATCTCCGACCACTCCAGAGGCCAGCCCAGCAGGAAGATGATCAACTGCGCCATCAGCAGGAAGGCCAGCGGCGAGAGGTTGAGCCCCAGCACGAACTCGTTGATGAGCTGCTCGCCGCCGAGATAGGAGAAGACCGAGGAGAAGGTCCAGGAGCCGACGAAGAGCCAGCACACCATGGCCGAGGTCCTGACCGTCAGGTATACCGACTCGCGCAGGCGCTGCCAGGTCAGGGCCCGATAGGCGACGGCCAGCACCAAGCCACCCAACGCGCCGACCGAAGCGGCCTCCGAAGGGGTCGCCAGTCCGAAGAGGATGGCGCCCAGCACCGAAAGAATGAGGAAGGCCAGCGGGAAGAAGGAGGTCAGCAGCTGAAAGACCACCTGCCCAAAGGTAATATGCTCGACTTCCTCCGCGGTCGGTTTGGGCGCCAGCTTCGGATTGAGGACGGCGCGGCCGACGACGTAGGCCATGTAGAGCCCGGCCAGCATGAAGCCTGGGATGATGGCGCCGGCATAGAGCTTGACGATCGATACGTTGGACGTCGCCGCATAGACGATCAGCATGATGCTGGGCGGAATGAGGATGCCGAGGCAGCCGCCGGCGCAGATCACGCCCGAGGCGAAGCTGGTGTCGTAACGCGCCTTCAGCATCGCCGGAAAAGCCAGCATGCCCATCAGGGTCACCACGGCGCCGATGATGCCGGTGGCGGTAGCGAACATGGCGCAGGTGGCCAGCGCCGCCACGGCCATGGAACCGGGAATGCGCCGCGAGGCGATGTAGAGCGTGTGAAACAGGCGGTCGACGATGTTCGCCCTTTCGACGACGTAGCCCATAAAGAGGAAGAGCGGCACCGCGGTGAGCACGTCGTTTGCCATGACCGAATAGGTCTGGTTGACGAAGAGGTCGAAGATCCGATTGTCGAAGATCGTCCTCATCCGCTCCGGGTCGTAGTAGGCGTAGTACCCGAAGCCGACACCCATGGCCATCAGCGTGAAGGCGATCGGGAAACCAAGCAGGATGACGATGATGAAGATGCCGAGCATCATCACCGCGATTTGAGGATCAGTCATCGCGGCGCTCCTGCGTATGAACCACGTCGATCGTCTCGGAGCCGTGCCTCAGCACCTCCTTCTCGTGCTCGCGCAGGAGTACATTCTCCATCTCTTCGACATCCTCTTCGGTGTAGAGCGGCCAGCTTCCGGTGCGTATGCAGATGACACAGCGGAAGACCTGCGCCACGCCCTGGATCAGCAGCAGGATGCCGGCGGCAATTATCACTGTCTTAAACTGGAAAATCGGCACGTTCGCCGGGCTCATCACGCTGACCTCGGTGTAGCCCCAGGAGCGTGCCGCGTACTTCCATCCCGCGAGGATCAGCGCGAGGACGCCGGGGAAGAAGAAGATGAGATAAAGGATCAGCTCCACCGTCGCCTGGAACTTGGGCTTCCACAGCCGGTAAACGAAATCGCCACGCACGTGGCCGTCGCGTGACAAGGTATAGGCGCCACCCATCATGAAGAGCGTGCCATACATCATGTAGCTGACGTCGAACGCCCAGGAAGTGGGATCGCGCAGCACGTAGCGCACGAAGACCTCGTAGCCCACGCCAAAGGTCATGACCAGGATCAGCCAGGCGAAAGCCTTGCCGAACCAAGCCGACACTTTGTCGGCGAAGTGGATATACCGTTCCATGGAACGCCTCAAGTAAAGTAGATCAGCCGGAATGCGTTGTCTTAAGGCGAGGGCGGCACTATCGGGTGCCGCCCTCTGTTACCTCATGGCTTTGACCAGCTCGCTTAGAAAGTGATCTTGCCCGGGAAGTAGTGCTTGTAGGCCAGCTTGTAGTCGGCCGAGTTCATGATGTCGTAGAACGCCACCCGCTGCGACCAGGCCTTCTGGCTGTCGACCACCTTCTTGAAGAAGGGATCTTCCGTCAGGTTCTCCAGGACCTTGTCCCAGGAATCCAGCTGCGCCTTCATGATCGATTCGTCGGTGCGGTAGACGTTCACGCCGTCATCGTTGATCAGGGTCTGCAGGTCCTTGGAGTAGCTGTCCATGGCCATGCCATAGTTGGCGGTGTTGGCCGCCTCGGCCGCGTACTCCAGGATCGCCTGCTGCTCCGCCGGCAGCGATTCGTAGAGATCCTTATTGAAGATGATCTCGAAGAATTCGGCGGCCTGGTGGTAGGAGCCCATGTGATAGTGCTTGGAGACGTCCTGGGCGCCGAACTGCCTGTCCGACGTGGGATTGTTGAACTCGAAGGCCTCGATCACGCCGCGCTCCAGCGCCGGGACGATTTCACCGCCCGGGAGCTGGGTCACCTTCAGACCCATTCCCTGCATGATGTCCGTGGCCAGGCCGACGGTGCGGTACTTGAGACCCTGCATCTGCGCGACATTCTCGATGTGACCCTTGAACCAGCCCAGCGGCTGCGTCGGCATCGGCATGGCAAAGAAACCCACGGTGTTGAGGCCGAGGATATCCTGCGTCAGCTCCTTGTAGAGCTCCTTGCCGCCACCGTAGTGGATCCAGGCCAGGATCTGCGAGGCGTTGGCGCCGAAGACCGGGCCGGTGCCGAACAGCGAAGCGGCCTTGTTCTTACCGTACCAGTAGGCCGTCACCGTGTGGGCGGCATCGAGAACACCGTCGTTGACCGCGTCCTGCACCTGGAAGCCCTTCACCACGGCACCGGAGGGCAGATAGTCGACCTTGAGGCGCCCGCCGGACATCTTTTCGACGCGCTCGACATACTGCCGGGCCATGTCACTGAAGACATCCGAGGCACCCCAGGAGCCCTGCATCTTCAGGGTCTTCGTCTGCGCCCGCGAGACGTTCGGCATGGCAATGGCGCCAGCCGCCACCGCGCCGGCGGCAACACCACCGCCTTTCAGCAGCTTACGGCGCGAGAGTGATTTGGTTTCAGACTTGTTCTTCACAACTTTCCTCCCTTTTTCATTGTTGACCCGTCGTGGGCCGGCCCTTTACGGACTTTGGCTGGCATCGAAATCAGACGTCACCAACCCGTCAAAACTAGCACAAATCGCCTCGGGTGCTTGTGCAAATCCACAAATCGTGATTACGCCGCAAAACCAGAAGCAGAGCCGGTCAAGCTCCTACTGGATCGCCCGGCACCGGCGGCAGGCCAGGCCCGCCGTGGCATCGCAGCCTTTCGTATGACCGGATTTTCGTGGACGCAGGGGGGGATGTCGCCTTACGGCCCGACGGTCAACTGTTTCGACCGAGCGAAACCGGCGCTTTCCGACGCCCTGCGGCGCGCTGCTGCTTTCCTCCCCAAATACCATTTCGTTCCACCGCCTCTGTTCCGAGGCTTTCACCGTGGCGAATTCCCGCAGACCGGAAACCCGTTCCATACTGCACGAGATTTCTTCGTGACCACAACAGAAATTGGTCAGAAATTGGTCCCGCAGCGGGTTGTTTTGCATACCAATTTCCCGCCTGAGGGCCCTCAGGTGCCGGGCCGCTGCGCACTATCGCCGACGCGTCCTGGATCAGCAACTGCCAGCTTGTTCGCCGCAGCCGCAGGCCCGGGCGATCAGGACCGGTTGCGGCAGGAAAGCCTGCCGCGGACCTTCCCTACCCCAGCATGCGCTCGCGCTTGGGGTCGAACAGCGGTTCCGGCTGCAGCTTGGCCGTGCGGCGGTCGCCGAGGATCTCGATCTCGAAGCCGCCCCCAGAGCCCCCAGCGGCCTTCTCCAGCGGCGCCGGCACGTAGGCCAGCGCCACCGAGCGGTCGACGTAGTGCGCGTAGCCGCCGGAGGTGACCCAGCCGACCACCTCGCCGTTGTGCCAGACGGGCTCGTCGCCGACTACATCGGCGCCGTCCGCGTCCACCGTGAAGGTGACGAGGCGCAGCTTCGGGCCGGTTTCCTTCTCCTTCAGCACCGCATCGCGGCCGATGAAGTCGTTCTTGCGCAGGTCGACGAAGCGGTCGAGCCCCGCCTCCGCCGGCGTGTAGATCGGGCGGTACTCGCGCGCCCAGGTGCCGTAGCTCTTCTCCAGGCGCAGGGAGAGGATTGCACGGAGGCCGAACTGACGCAGGCCGAGATCCTCGCCCGCCGCAAGCAGGTCGTCATAGAGCCGGCGCAGGCCGTCGGGCGCCACCCAGAGCTCGTAACCGAGGTCACCGGTGAAGTTGATCCGCCCGACCCAGGCCGGCACCATGCCGAGATCCATGCGGCGGAAGTCCATGAAGGGAAAGGCCGCGTTGGAGACGTCGGTATCGGTGAGCCGCGCCAGCAGTTCGCGCGACTTCGGCCCGGCGATGATGAAGCCCTGCAGATCGCGGCTGCGGGACTGCAGGCGGACGCCGCTCTCCGCCCCGCCCTTTGGCAGGTGCTGCTCGAACCAGCGCAGGTGATAGTCCTCGGCGATGCCGGAGCCGAAGATGAAGAAACGTTCCGGCCCCGCCTTGGCGACGGTGAAGTCGCCTATGATCTTGCCGGCGGGGTTCAGCATCGGCGTCAGCACCAGGCGGCCTTCCCGCGGCATGCGGTTGGCGAGCAGCTGCGAGAGCCAGCCCTCGGCCCCAGGTCCCGTTACTTCGTACTTGGCGAAGATGGCCGTCTCCGTCATGCCGACCGCCTCGCGCACCGCCTTGCACTCGGCTTTTGCATGTTCGAAGGCATTGGAACGGCGATAGGTCGGTGTCTCGATGGGCTCCTCGCCCTCGGGCGCGAACCACAGGGCATGCTCCATGCCGTAGGAAGCGCCGAAGACGGCGTTGGCCTCCTTCAGGCGGTCGTAGATCGCCGTGGTGCGCAGCGGCCGCGCCGCCGGCAGCTCCTCGTTCGGGAAGGTGATCCTGAAGCGCCGGCCATAGTTCTCACGCACCTTGGCGTTGGTGTAAGCCATGGTCGCAAAGTCGCCAAAGCGCGCGACATCCATGGCGAAGACGTCGAAGCCCGGGTCACCCTCGACCATCCAGTTGGCGAGCGCCAGCCCGACGCCGCCGCCCTGGCTGAACCCGGCCATGACGCCGCAGGCGACCCAGAAGTTCCTCAGGCCGCGCACCGGGCCGACCAGGGGGTTGCCGTCGGGCGCGAAGGTGAAGGGCCCGTTGATGGCCTGCTTGATGCCGGCGGTCTCCAGCGCCGGGAAGTGGTCGAAGGCCATGGCGAGATTGCCGGAGATGCGGTCGAGGTCGGGCGGCAGCAGCTCGTGGCCGAAGTCCCAGGGCGTCTGCTTGGGCGACCAGGGCACGCAGTTGCGCTCGTAGGTGCCCATGACGAGGCCGCCGCGCTCCTGGCGCATGTAGATCTCGGCCCCGAAGTCGATGCAGTGCGGCAGCTCCCGATCGCGGCCGGTGACCTCCGGCATTTCGTCGGTGACGAGGTAGTGGTGCTCCATGGCCAGCACCGGCAGCTCCAGGCCGACCATGCGGCCGACCTCGCGCGCCCAGAGGCCGCCGCAGTTCACCACGTGCTCGGCCTTGATGCCGCCCTTGTCGGTGACGACCTCCCAGCCCCCATCGGCGAGCGGCTGCAGGTCGACCACGCGGGTGAATCGCTCGATCTCGGCGCCGCCGAGGCGTGCGGACTTGGCATAGGCGTGGGTGACGCCGGAAGGATCGACGTGGCCTTCCATCGGATCGTGGAGCGCGCCGAGAAAGCGCGTCTCGTTGATCAGCGGATGGAGTTCCTTCGCCTCCTTCATGGAGATAAGCTCGGTGTCCAGGCCCAGCACCCGCGCCTTTCCCTGGGTCACCTTCAGGAAGTCCAGCCATTCCGGCGTGTCCGCCAGCATGAGGCCGCCGGGCATATGGGCACTGCACGACTGGCCCGAGATCTCCTCGATCTCCTTGTAGAGGTTGATGGTGTAGCTCTGCAGCTTGGCGACGTTGGGGTCGGCATTGAGGGTGTGCATGCCACCAGCGGCGTGCCAGGTCGAGCCCGAGGTCAACTCGCTGCGCTCCAGCAGGACCACGTCGCGCCAGCCGGCCTTGGTCAGGTGGTAGAGGACGCTGCAGCCGACGACGCCACCGCCGATGACTACGACCTGAGCATGGGATTTCATAAGTACTTCCTTGTTCTAACGCCTGTTCCTGACTGCCCATCACAAGACCTGCCAGTTTCAGGAATAGTCGGCTGTCCCCCGCCTTTCAGGCCCGCCAGCGACCATCCGTGGCGCGGAGAGGATAAGGGACCGCTGCCCCCGCGACAGGGAGAAATGGAACAAAACCCGGGCCGCCGCGTCATTCTCTTCGACGGCGCCCGTTCCGGCCGGCTTGCCACCGTCCTTTGCCCGGAAATTGCCCTTGGCCGGGGCGCGGCGCCGTCGCTTAGGGTCTGACCACCTTTCCCCTCCCGCGACCGATACAGACACGAGACCGCCTCATGCCGAGACCGTTTTCCCGACGCAGGCTGCTGGAACTTGCCTCTCTGGGGGCCGCCGCCGGCGCCGCCGGCCCGGCCCTGCTGGGGCCTCTGGAGAGCTGGGCGCAAGGCGGCGAAGGTCTGCACTTCGGCCCGGCCCGGCCCTTCAGCTTCGAGGCGCTGGCACAGCGGGCGAAGGACATCGCCGGCAAGGCTTACCGGCCGCCCTATCGCCCGGCGCCGGAGGTGGTGGCGCAGATCGACTACGAAGCCCACGGCAAGATCCGCTTCGATCCCGACCGGGCGCTCTACGGCCCCGATGCCGGGGGGCCGCAGAGCGCCTACCCGGCGACCTTCTTCCACCTGGGCCGCTTTTTCGGCAAGTCGGTGAAGATGCACGCGCTGGCGAAGGGCCCAAGCGGCATGGCCGCGCAGGAAATCCTCTATTCGCCTGATTATTTCGAGATGCCTGCGGACTCCGTCGCCCGCAAGCTGCCCGAGGATTCCGGCTTCGCCGGCTTCCGCCTGCAGGAGTCCACCGGGCGTGACGACTGGCGGACCCATGACTGGATCGCCTTCCTGGGCGCCTCCTACTTCCGTGCCATCGGCGAGTTGGAGCAGTACGGCCTATCGGCGCGCGGCGTCGTGGTGAACCCGGCCCTCTCGGGGCCCGAGGAGTTTCCCGACTTCACCGAGTTCTATATCGCCCCGGCCACAAAGGCGGGCGATCCCGTAACGATTTACGCCCTGCTGGACGGGCCCAGCCTCGCCGGCGCTTACCGCTTCTCCCTCACCCGCGGCGCCGGGGTGATCATGGAGGTGGAAAAGCACCTCTTCCTGCGCCGCGACGTGGCCCGCCTCGGCCTCGCGCCGCTGACCTCCATGTACTGGTATGCGGAGGGCGACCGCCCTGCCCGCATGGACTGGCGCCCGGAGATCCACGATTCCGACGGCCTGGCGCTGTGGACCGGCGGCGGCGAGCGCCTCTGGCGGCCGCTCAACAACCCGGAGCAGGTCACCCTTTCCTCCTTCTTCGACGACAACCCGCGCGGCTTCGGCCTGCTGCAGCGCGACCGCGACTTCGACCACTACCTGGACGGCGTCCACTACGAACGCCGCTCCAGCCTGTGGGTCGAGCCGCTGGGCGACTGGGGGGCCGGCAGCGTGCAGCTGCTGGAGATCCCCACCGACGACGAGATCCACGACAACATCGTCGCCTGCTGGGTGGCGCAGGCGGCGGCCAAGGCAGGCGACAGCCGCCACCTGACCTATCGCCTGCACTGGCTGGCCGAGGAGCCCTACCCGGCCCGCGACTTCGCCCGGGTGGCGGCCACGCGCCTGGGCCGCGGCGGCCAGCCCGGCAAGCCGCGCCCGCCGGGGCTCACCAAGTTCGTGGTCGACTTCGAGGGCGGACGCCTGCCCGGCCTGACGGCGAAGAGCGAGCCGGAGCCGGTGATCACGACTTCGCGCGGCGAGATCTCCCGCGTCTTCGCCGAGCCGGTGCCGGGGACCAGGAAATGGCGCGCCGTCTTCGATCTCGCCGTGGAGGGCGAAGAGCCGGTGGAACTGCGGATGTATCTGGCGCTGGGCCGCGAGCCGCTCAGCGAGACCTGGCTCTACCAGTACCGCCCGGCCCGCGGCCCGCGCAGCTAGTACAGCCCCGTCAGGCCGGGTTCAGCAGCCACCAGGTGTTCAAGGCCCGGCTCTCCAGCAACGGCTCCGCTGCCTCCCGGAAAGCTTTGAAGTACTCGGTCTCCCGGTGCGCCTCGAAAGCCGCCGAGTCGTCATAGACCTCGTAGAGAAAGACCGTGTCCGGACGCCGGTCATCGAAACAGACATCGAAGCGGTGACAGCCCTCTTCCTTCTCCAGGGAATTCTTCGCCTGCTGAAGGACCAGCTTGTGGAAATCATCCTTCGTTTCCAGTTTCACCTTGAAGACCACCGTCACCACGTACAT
>MRWG01002276.1_pt1 | contig 10039 bp, 12 predicted proteins | sample 1013341 | NCBI WGS metagenome assembly MRWG01 (sample SAMN06117577, study PRJNA244670) | biofilm metagenome | biome: Water; feature: Cathode Biofilm; material: Biofilm; isolation source: microbial consortium enriched at the cathode of a solar microbial fuel cell | place: USA: District of Columbia ...
ATTAATGTACCGAAGATGAGATAGGCGCGCCAGACCACCATAGAAAAGGGGTCGATATCGATGAGGCGGACCAGAAGAGCGTCGGGCGCCAGAATAAGAACGCCAAAAAGGTCAGGGCAAAACCCTTTGCATGCGATGTCTGCACCTTTTTGTCATTCAAGGGTCGTTGCCTTTCTTCAGTTTATAACGCCTGGCCGCAACACCAGGCGCTGGACCAGGCCCACTGGAAATTGTAGCCGCCTAACCAGCCGGTTACATCCAAAGCCTCGCCAATGAAATAGAGCCCCGGCACCTTGCGTGTCTCGAAGGTTTTTGAAGAGAGCTCCTTGCAGTCGATGCCGCCGGCTGTAACTTCGGCTTTTGCGTAACCTTCGCTTCCGGTGGGCTGGACGGGCCAATTATTAAGGCGCGCACCCAGGCTCTCCAAGCTGCGGTCAGGCAGGTTTGCAAGGCTGCCTTCGGGCAGATGGCGCAGTGCGATCGCTTGAGCGAGGCGATTTGGAATAATCTCGGACAATGCGCTACGGGCTTCGCTTTTTGGCCGGCCCTGCTTACGCGCTTTCAAGTAGGCCGCCGCATCAATGTTCGGTATCAGATCAAGGTGAATTTCATCGCCGGGCTGCCAATAGGATGAAATCTGGAGAATCGCAGGTCCAGACAGGCCTCGATGGGTGAACAGCATGGCCTCACGAAATTTGACCTTCCCGAACCGGGCCACGCAGTCCAGCGACAGTCCGGCTAGTGAACCGGGATTATCTAGCCCGATGCCTGCTCCCTCGACTGTCAAAGGCACCAAAGCCGGACGCGGCGGCACTAGGGAAACACCAAACTGTTCCGCCAAACGATAAGCGAATCCGGTTGCTCCCATTTTGGGGATCGAGGGACCGCCAGTTGCGACAACCAGCGCCGGCGCCGCGGCGCGACTTCCATTCACGACGACATGAAAATCATCGGGCTTGGATATCTCTTGCACGTCTTGGTTCAATCGCAGGATCACGCCACCTTTGGCGCAACCCGTCAGCAACAGATCAACGATTTGACGGGCTGAGCCGTCACAAAACAATTGGCCAAGAGTTTTCTCGTGATAGGCAATACCTTGCTGTTCGACCAAGGCTATGAAGTCTTGTTGTCGGTAGCGGCTAAGTGCGGATTTGCAGAAATGCGGATTGCCCGAAAGAAAACGTTCCGGGCGAACATCCAAATTCGTGAAATTGCAGCGACCGCCGCCAGAGATCAGGATCTTCTTGCCGACCTGGTTTGCGCGTTCCAGCAGCAACACGCGGCGGCCGCGCTGAGCGGCGGTCATGGCGCACATCAACCCGGCCGCGCCTGCTCCGAGTACGATGGCATCGAAACGCTCCATAGTGGCTTTCATGCACTCTGCCGGTGGGTCGCTGCAAGGACGAAGAACAAAAGCGCTGCCAAGGCCATGATCGCCGTAGCGAATAACAGGCTATCGTACCCTCCGAAAGTCCAGATGATGGCACCGAGCCAAGGCGCAAATGCAAAGCTTGCGGTCACCGGCATCGCAAGGACGCCGTACACGGTACCAAAGTGCGCGCGGCCGAGATATTCCGCTGTAACAACGGGTCGGAGTATACTCATGACGCCGATACTGGCACCTTGGAAAAGAACAAACAGAGGTAACAGAAGCAGGCTCCAATGAGCTGCAAAAAGCGCTGCGGAGGCCAATACCATCGAAGCGAACGCAGTGGTGCAAATGGCCCGCGTGGAAACTCTCTTTTCTACCATGACCATGACCACGCGTCCGGCGACCTGCAGCGGACCGATGAATGATATAGCGACAACCGCGATCTCCAGCGATACACCGCGTTCATCCAGCATTGGCAGGAAGTGGGTGATCATCATTCCATGATTCAGGTAGATGAGAGAGAACGCAGCTGCAAGAAACCAGAAAACCGGATTGCGGAAGGCTTTGCTGCGGGCCATCCGTCGGCCGGCCTTTTGGTTGTCAGGTGTGTCTATCTCGGTTGCTTCAGAAGATGTGATTCCGGGCTTGGTGCCTAGCCAGAACAGGGGGGCCGCAACCAAGAGGAGCAACACAGCGAAGGTCAGTGCGCTGACGCGCCAGCCAAATGGCTCTGCGAGAATGTTCGAGAGTGAGAACGACAAAGTACCGGCGAAGCCCGCAACGAGAGCAACCAGTGTAATGGCCTGGCGCGCGCCGCCGCCGTAGGTCCGGGTCAAAAAGCTGAAGCAGGGGTCGTAAAGCGACCCGCCCATCATGAGCCCGATCAGGAGCCAAAGGCCGTAAAACTGCAATGGCGTCGAAACCAAAATCAGACTGGCGACGAGCAGGCTGCCGAAGGCGGCGCAACCGACAAGCAGTGTGCGTCCGTACCCCCGATCGATCAAACTTCCGGCGTAAGGTGTTGCCAAGGCAGAAACCACGAGGGCTAGTGTCATTGCGATGGTGATATCGGTTTTGGCCCAGCCAAAGTCTTGTTCCCAGCGGGGCAGAAGGGCTGGGAAAAGGTAATAGAACCCGGCCCAGACAATCGTCTCGGCAAAGGCCAACTGCCAAATGGCTTTTGGCCCGAATTTCCGGGGCCAGAAGCGAAGATGCGGGGCAGCGGTGTCAGGCACGACGGCGGCTGCGCAATCAGCGCTTGAGATGCACGGGCGCTCCGTGAGGCGTGCTTAGGTAAGCATCCGTCCAGGCTTGCTTAAGATCGCTCAACTGCTTGGGCGTGGCCAGGTTCCGATCCAGCAGCAGCCTTTCCAACGCGGTCAGCCAGACGTCGTAATAGGCTGATCCGTCTTTCGGCGCCCCGGCAGCCGAAGCCCGGGCAAGTTCTTCGCTAAAAGTTGCCGCCCATTCGGGCCAGGTAAAATGTCCTTGCTCCGAAAGCCTGACGGCGAGCGCGAAAACCTGCGCGTGCCAGGGCTCGACGAAGACCGGCATGTCAGACGAGGATGGCACGTCAGGCAAGGGTGGCAATTCAGGCCGGCTCAAGATAGCTCTCCCATAAGTCCAGGGTCACCGAATCCTTGGCGTTCGCATGCCGACCCCAAAGCTCCGTGGCATTGAAAGTGACGGCGTAAAGATGCTGCGGCGCTTCGCCAAGCCCTTTGGCGTTGCTGTCCGGAAATACGTGGGCACCATGATGAAGCGTAATGACGCCCTGTCTTCCTCTTGCATAGCGCGGCAGCCGCGTATGGCCATCCGGGTTGTCTCTTGCGGTTCTGACCAAATCGCCAATTTTGAAACGGGGAGCTGCGTCGATTTCCCTAAGCACTGGGCCACCGCGGGCTAGCACTGCGGCAACCTTGTCAGCGGTCAGTGGCGGGCGAGCAGTCGTCGCACCACCATCGGGTTTGCCGCTTTGCAGCTCGCTGACTGTTACCAAGCCTCGATCCACCATCAGGTCCGCAAGCGCAGCGATCCAACGCTCATAGTAGGTAAGGTTCAGGTATTCCTGCGGCGCCAAACGTTCACGGGCATGCCGCGAAGCGTCGATGTTCCAACGCCCCCAGGCACCCATCGCGACGGTGATCGCCATGGCCTTTGCTTCCCATTCACTGTGGAAAACCGGCTCGTTCTCCTCGATGGGGATGGCGCCGAAGCCCTGCATTCCGCCCATGTCATGGATGTTGTTCATGGCTGCTCGCTTCCTGAACCGACGGACAGCAGTTCCGTACCGATCATAGAGTTACGGGTGACGAATTCGGCCAACTGTTCCTCATTCAGATCGTCGGTACCTTCCGGGCGTTGGGGGATGACGAGGTAGCGGACCTCGGCGGTCGAATCCCAGACTTTCACCGAAGTTGTTTCAGGCAATATGACACCAAACTCGCTAAGCACACCACGCGGATCAATCACAGCGCGTGAGCGGTAAGCTTCGGATTTGTACCAGACGGGTGGAATTCCCAGGACCGACCAGGGGTAGCAGGAACAGAGCGTGCAGACGACCATATTGTGTAGCGCTGCGCTGTTCTCCACGGCCACCATGTGTTCGCCTTGACGACCGGAGAAGCCTAGGCTGGCGATGGCAGCCGTCGCATCTTTCAGCAACCAAGCCTTGAAGTCTGGATCGCACCAAGCTTTTGCTACCACCTTGGCACCGTTTCTTGGCCCGATCTTGTGTTCGTAAGTCTCTATCAAGGCGTCAAGCGCCGCCGGATCCACAAGCCCCTTGTCAACGAGCAGTGTTTCCAGCGCCTTTACCCTTAGTGCCGGGTCCGAGGGCAAATGGGAATGAGGTGCATCATGCTCGTCGTGCCCGTGCCCATGCCCGTGCCCGCTGTGGCTATGCTCTTGCTCTTCGTGGTCGTCCATAAAAGACCTCTTTGTCTCAAGGTTTGCCGAAAAGCCTAATCCCAAATGGCTGCGCTGTCAGCGGCAGCGATCTTTCATAAGGAGCGGTAAAGAATGTACCCGCCCAGTAGCAGCAGCGCCCAGAACAGGATTTTGCGGAAGTGGGCTTCGGACAAGCGCTTACGGAGCTTCTGTCCGGCGAACATACCGACGAGTGCGGGAACGACACTCCACAAGGATTGCAAGCCCAGCTCCTGCGTCATCAATCCATGACCGCCGAGCGACCCGGCCAAGGCAAGAGTCGATACCAGAAACAGCATGCCCATGGCCTGGACCAAAATGTCGCGCGGCAAGCCGAGCGCCTGTAAGTACAAGACGCCTGGAAAGATAAAGGACCCGGTCAAGCCGGTAAGAATGCCGTTGATACAACCGACTAGTGGCGACAACCAGCCTTCCGCTCGACCGGGCTTTGGTGCCTGTAAGCCCATGAGGCTCGTGGCGGAATAGAGGATGACGATAAATGCCAGCAGCGCTGAGAGCACTGCCTCATCGCTGACTGCAAGCACACTGACGCCTAGCCAGGTCGTCAGCACGACAGCCAGAAACAAAGGCCAGAGTCGTTTAAGTACTTTCCGTAGCGCTCCTCCCGCCACAGCTTGCCAGAGGTTGGTTATGAAAGAGGGGAGAAGTACAACAGCCATTGCGGTCGGCAAGCCCAGTGTTGCTGTCAGGGCAGCGATGGAAACGGTCGGCAAACCAAGACCAACCACCCCTTTGACCAGCCCCGCGAGTAGGAAGATCACGGTAATGATGAGAAAATTTTCGAATTCCATCGTTGGCCCTACCGAACATTGGGTTTCCGAATCTATGTCCCCGACCACTATGGGCGATGGAGCATTTGCAAAACAGGTGCCATTGTTGCAATGCTCCTTTGCAAGGGGCGCTACCTGGAATTGAGGTTTTGTTCCCTTACTCATCGAGCCTTTGCCGGACGGTGAGTCAAACGTTGCTTTCGAACAGGAGCCGAGACATGACGGAACTGGCGCGGCGGGCTTGGGTGCCGCAAGCCTGTGAGGACTACATTACCGATATCGCTAACCAAACGGCGGCGGAGCAAAGCGACGCACTGGCAGAGCGACTGGACAGCTTGATCGCAGAGAACAGGCGCATCCATGAAGCGGAGTGCATCAATCTCAATCCGGCGACGAACGTGATGAATCCAAAAGCCGAAGCCGTGCTGGCGGAGGGACTCGGCTCACGCCCTTCTTTAGGTTATCCGGGCGACAAGTACGAAATGGGCTTGGAGGCTATCGAAAAGATTGAGGTGATTGCCGCGGCGCTGGCCGCGGAGATATTTGAAGCACCTTACGCGGAAATTCGTGTGCCTTCCGGCGCACTTGGCAATCTCTATGCATTCATGGCGACCACAAAACCCGGCGACAGCATCATTGTCCCGCCGCCCGCTATTGGTGGGCACGTAACTCACCAAAAGGCCGGTGCGGCTGGTTTGTACGGGCTGGACATTCACAATGCTCCCGTTGATGCGGATGGCTACAGCTTGGATATCGAGGCGCTGAGGGTTCAAGCGCTGGCGCTCCGGCCCAAGCTGATCACCATAGGTGCCAGCCTCAACCTTTTCCCGCATCCGGTCGCCAAGGTGCGGGCTATTGCCGATGAAGTCGGGGCTTACGTGCTTTTCGATGCGGCGCATCTTTGTGGGATGATCGCCGGGGGTGCTTGGCCGAATCCTTTGCAGCAAGGCGCCCACTTGATGACCATGAGCACATACAAAAGCCTCGGTGGCCCAGCAGGCGGGCTCATTGTGTCCAACGACGCTGAACTGGCCCAACGCCTGGATGCGATTGCTTTCCCCGGTCTTACCGCGAATTTTGATGCGGCCAAGTCTGCGGCGCTGGCATTCACGCTCTTGGACTGGCGTGACCATGGGAAAGCTTACTCGGCTGCCATGTGCAATATGGCTCAAGCCCTTGCACAATCCTGTCTTGCAGAGGGGTTGCCGGTATTTGCGGCCAAGAAAGGGGCGACGGAATCGCATCAGTTTGCGTTGGAGGCAGCATCCTTCGGTGGCGGTCAGACGGCGGCAAAACACCTGCGGCGGGCCAACTTCCTGACCTGCGGTATAGGATTGCCGCTGGCGCCGGTACCTGGCGACATGAATGGCCTGCGATTCGGAACGCCGGAAGTGGTTCGCTGGGGCATGAAGCCAAAGGACGCACCGGAACTGGCGAAACTTCTGGCGACTGCGTTACGCAGTGACCACCCCGAAGGGTTGGCCGAGCAAACAGTGGCGTTCCGTAGGCGCTTTTCTAGCCTGCACTACATTCGTTGAGGAGAGAGCGTTTCAATAGGCCAACAAGTCAGGAGAACCAGTTTGCGTAAGAAGGACCCAATTCTTAGGAAAAAATCTGTCGAGCGCTTGTCCGCGGTCTTCGGCGTGCTGGCGATTCTCTTTCCGCCTGTTCGCTTGGTCCAGGATGTGGGGATGGTTCCGGAAGCGCCGGTTACCTATGCATTCCTGTTCGAGATTCCGGCTAATCACCGTGTGGATTTTGGCTTGGTTGCGGTCGAACTCCTGGCAATCGGTGTTGCCGGTTACTTCATCTGGCGGTTCCGAACGCGGGATTGAGCGCGTTAGTGGCCCGATAATTTCCTATCAGATTGGCTCTTTCCCTACGGCCCCGCAGAGCGGCAAGTTGCACAGCGGTGCAACATGGAGACGGTGATGCCACGAAATGAATTAGGTCAGGAGATTGGAGAGGCCCTGCCGGGCTGGAAGCCCAGAGCCGCGCCGCCAGGCGAGGGCGTTATGAATGGCGGGTTCTGCAAACTGGAACGCCTGTCTGCCGGTCGCCACGCCGCCGGGCTCTATGATGCGTTCTGTGACGACAAGGAAAACCGTATTTGGACCTACCTTCCTTACGGACCGTTCGCGGACCTATCCGAGTTTCACGCCTGGATTGAAAGTGACGCATCGGGCGAGGACCCATTATTCCACACGATTATAGACGCGGCCGACGGCAACCCAATCGGGGTTGCCAGTTACCTGAGAATCACCCCGGCGGTCGGTGTCATCGAGGTTGGGCACATCAACTTCTCTCCCCGTTTGCAGCGCCGCGCCGCGGCGACTGAGGCCATGTACCTTATGATGGCTCGCGTTTTCGATGAGCTGGGATACCGCCGTTACGAGTGGAAATGTGATTCGTTGAATAAGGGCTCAAGGCGCGCGGCCGAGCGTTTGGGCTTCCGGTTCGAGGGCATTTTCAGGCAGGCGACGATCTATAAACAACGCAACCGAGACACGGCTTGGTACGCGATCCTCGACAGCGAATGGCCGCGCCTGAAACGCGGTTTCGAGATTTGGCTGTCGCCCGAAAATTTTGACGCCGATGGGCAGCAGAGGCGTTCCTTGTCAGACTGTTTCCCGGCAGAGGCTTGATCCTGCCAGGTAGCGGTGCTTCCCTTGCAGTTGATCCTTTGGATTTTGGCGGGGGGTAATATGGGTGGCTACGCGGTCTGGCTCGACCTTCTGGGGGTTGCGGTCTTCGCTTTGACCGGAGCACTGGTTGCCTCTCGGCAGCAAATGGACCTAATCGGCTTTGGCTTGATGGCAAGTGTTACCGGCGTTGGCGGCGGTACGCTACGTGACCTGCTTCTCGAACGTCCGGTATTTTGGGTCGACGATCCCCGCTATATCCTTGTTTGTCTGACCGTCGCACTCCTCGTTTACTTTGTTGCACCCGCGATTCAGCGCCGGTATGTGGTTGTGCTATGGGCCGATGCCGTTGGCATTTCCACCTATGCCGTCATGGGCGCGCACTTGGCCTTGAAGGCAGGGGCGGCGGCGCCTGTTGCGCTGGTTATGGGGGTGATGACGGCAACTTTCGGCGGTCTGTTGCGTGACGTCATCTGCAACGAAAAGCCCTTGATCTTGAAGTCTGAAGTCTACGCGAGCGCGGCTGCCATAGGCGCCTTGGTTCATATCCTTTTGGTGGAGTTGGGTACGAACATCGCTATTGCGGCGCTGCTCGGGTTTTTGATGGCATTCGCCATTCGGGCAGGGGGTATCGTTTACGGACTGTCGCTGCCCGGCTTCAAACCGCGTCCGCCACGTCCGGGCAGCGGCTGATAAATATTAGCGCCCGAAGGGGATCGTGTAGCTGAGAAAAAGCGTATCGACTCCAGGATTATCGTCGCCGAAAACATTGCCATGGGACATGTGGTAAATACCCAAACCCAGACGTGATTCGTTCTCCAGCTTATATTGAGCATCGATGGCGAAACGCAGCACGACGTTCGAGCCCAAATCCTTGCCGTCTCCTTCCGCATAGACCGCCGGCGCTAGGCTGGGAGATAACACGAGATCGTCGCCCAGGAACACATCGAAGCGCCCGCCCGCATACGCCATCACCGAGCCGTCGGTCGTGACACCGACGCCCAGCAATGGTTGCAGCTTCCAAATCGAAACGCCGGGCCGAAACTCGATATGGGCTTCGCCAGCTTCGTCTGCAGTGTCAATCGCGTCGTACCAGCCACCGCCCAACGTTGCATAATTCCCGTCGTCTCGGTCTTGGTCGGCGACGAGTCCGTAAAGCGCAATCGCCGAAGCGGCGATACCCATGGCCCATACTTGCTGGGCTCTAGCTTGTGCCTGGGATGCCATTCCCGACGCCAAGACCGCGGATACCGCTAACCCGATCCAGAATGTTTTTTTCATATTTCGCGCCCCCCGTGTTTTGAGATCAAAACAAAGTAACGCAGCGAGGTGATGGAATCCAACCTCTAGATACAGCTTTAGTTTCGCAAGGGGCGCCCGGCGACCGGCTCTTGAGGGTCATCAAAGAGGATATGCTTGCCCTCACGGCCCGCGCGGCCGCGCGGATCCACGTCTTCCAGAAAAATATCGAAAGCTAACGTGATTCTTTCCTGGTCACCCTTGTGGATCGAGGTCTCATGAAAGATGCCGCTCGGAAAAATCGTGAGCATGCCGGGGCGATTTTTGATCGCTATGCTGGTTTTCGGGTCCAACGAACCGGCATAGACATAGGGCGGATAATAGATTGTCGCGGAGTCCTGGGAAGTGACGCAGAAGTTGCCCGATAAGTAACTGAAGGGCGACTGATCATGGGAATGAGGAGAAAGCCGCTCGCCGGAGCGCACGACGTTGGCCCAACCCTGAATGTAGCAGCGGGTGCGCGGTGCGTGTGTTTCCTTCAGAAGTTTAATGTAAGCGTTCTTGACGAACTTCTGGAACCGCCGCATGCAGGGCTCTTGCCAGGTAAAGATATTGAACCCATGCCAGCGCGACGTTAGCCCATCATCAATCCCCGAAATGGGAATGGGTTCTATATCGTTGCGTAACTGCTGTTCTTTCGACAAGACAACGCTTCGAATCTCACGATTCACCGCCGGATCGGAAAGTTCCTCGATAAAAAGAGGCACTGTCCAATTCGGGGCGAAAGGCGTGCGCGGAGGGGGGGATCTCCATGTGCGCAGTGGCATTCCTGAACGAACTCCCGGGTTAAGTGGTGTTCATCAGAATGCATAACATTCGTTACAAAAGAAATGCCAGCGCCGATCACGTTTGTGTAATATTACGTGAATTCAACGTTACTGAGGAAAGCAAGGAGTTAGTTGCTTAGGGCTTAGCCACCGCGGGACAGTCGCGATCCTGCGCCGGTTTGGCATTCGGGTCGGGGGGCGTTTCCTGGCAGGCAAGATTGACTTTGCCGTCGTTGTTGG
>MRWG01002277.1_pt1 | contig 10037 bp, 13 predicted proteins | sample 1013341 | NCBI WGS metagenome assembly MRWG01 (sample SAMN06117577, study PRJNA244670) | biofilm metagenome | biome: Water; feature: Cathode Biofilm; material: Biofilm; isolation source: microbial consortium enriched at the cathode of a solar microbial fuel cell | place: USA: District of Columbia ...
CACCGCCGCCGTGTGGTCGAGCGCCGCGTCGTGCGCGCCGGCGAACGCGGTGCCGAAGAAATTCAGCAGCGAGCGCCTGGGGTTGTGGCGCACGTCGTCGGGCAGGTCGGCCCACGTCAGGCTGGCGGCGAATTCGGCAAGAGTCTGCGAGACGGGCGGCGGGTCTTGTTGATCGGCGGGCATGGGGCGGGCTTTCGATTGGTGAGCGGTGAGCCTAGGAAGCTTCGCCCCGCTTTGCAATTCACGCCGTCATTCCCGCGCAGGCGGGATTATGATGGCGTTTATTCCTCCCCATCCTTCCGAAAATACGCCAGCCTTGCGCCGACGAACACGGCGAACGCCGCGCCCAGGAACTGCAGGAGAATGAAATACGGCGCGTCCGGCGGTCTGATGCCGGAGAACGTATCGGTCAGCGCACGCGCCACCGTGACGGCAGGATTGGCGAAGCTGGTCGACGCCGTGAACCAGTAGGCCGCGGTGATGTAGAGCCCGACCATCCACGACACCGCTTCCGGCCGGTGCCGGACCGCGCCCAGGATGGTCAGCATGAGCCCGAACGTCGCGACGCCTTCGGAAAACATCTGTGCCGGTCCGGTGCGAACCTTGGTCGAGAGCTGGAAAATCTGTTCCTCGAACATGGCGTGCGCCACCAGCATGCCGAGGATGCCGCCCGCGACCTGCACGACGACATAGATCAGCGCGTCGCGGCGATTGATCTCGCGCCGGAGCATGAACCCGAATGTGACGGCGGGATTGAAATGCGCGCCCGACACCGGGCCGAAGATGGTGATCAGCACCACCAGGATCGCACCGGTGGCGATGGTGTTGCCCAGGAGCGCGATGGCGACGTTCCCGTCGGCCAGGCGCTCGGCCATGATGCCGGACCCGATCACGGTCGCGAGGAGACCGGCCGTGCCGATGAACTCGGCCAGCAGCCGGCGCTGAAACGGAACTTCGGTCATTCAGACGGTCTTTCCGGTCACGCGCTGTCGGAGAAATTCTGCCCGATCTCGTCGAGACGCGCCTGCAGGCTCAGCTTGTCCAGCGATTCCAGCGGCAGGTTGCAGAAGATCGAAATGCGGTTGGTCATGAAGCGGTACGTGTCGGCGAAGGCGAGCCGCTTTTCCGCTTCCGTGCCATGGACCGCGGCCGGGTCGGGGACGCCCCAGTGCGCGGTCATCGGCTGGCCCGGCCAGATCGGGCAGACCTCGCCGGCGGCGTTGTCGCAGACGGTGAACACGAAATCGAGCACCGGCGCGTCATCGCCCTCGAACTCGTCCCACGCCTTGGAGCGCAGATCCTCGATTGGGTGATTGTTGTTCCTGAGAAGGTCGAGCGCGTAGGGATGCACCTTGCCGGTCGGGTTCGAGCCCGCCGAGAACGCCCGGAACCTGCCCATGCCCTCACGGTTGAGAATCGCCTCGGCGAGGATCGAGCGCGCCGAATTACCGGTGCACAGGAACAGGACGTTCATGACGCCGTCGTCGTTGTTGCCGTCCATCATGATATCTCCTCCAAATCTCGGGCCTTTTGGGCGCTTGTCGAGAGCTCGGCACAGATTTCCGGGTGGCCGCCGCAGCATTCGTCGGTGAGAAAGCCGAGCAGATCGCGCATCAGCGCAAGATTGACCGCGTAGCGGACATGGCGGCCGTCGCGGCAGGAACAGAGCACGCCGGCACGCTCCAGCGTGCTCAGATGAAACGACATGCGCGTCGGTTGCACGTTCAGTTCGCTGGCGATCCGCCCCGACGCCATGCCGCTCTTGCCGGCGCCGAGCACGAGCCTAAAGGCGGCCAGCCGATCGGTCTGGGCAAGGGCGCCGAGCGCCGCGATCGCGTTGTCGCTTTTCATGCGACATTACAAGAATATTTGTAGCGTTTGTTCAAGTGAAAGGTTTGTGACGACGCCGGAAACAGAAATGACCTACTCCGGCACCGGGCCGTCGGGAACGACGCCGGTCTCGAGGTCGCCCTCCGGCATCGAGAGCCGGCCGATCGGCACCTCGAGCGCCCAGCCGTGCATCACCGGCACGGCCTCGACCCTGTAGCCGCGGGCGCGGGACGTTTCGCCATACACCCTCGCCCCGGCGTGCTTGCGCAGCAGCGCCGCGAACGCCTCCGCGTCGGCGTCGATATCGGCATCGGTCCAGACCTCGAGCCTGAAGCCGGAGAGTTTGTCCGGCGGCTTCGGCACGGTCCAGTCGACGATGCGTCCGGTCGAATACCTGATCTGCAGGGCGCGCTCCCGCATGCCGGTAAACAGCGCCGCGGACCGGCGCATGTTGTCGAGGTTGCCGTCGCCCTGCATGCGCCGGAGATCGATCACCACCCTGGATACCCCGGTGCCCTCCCGTTGCGCGTCGCGAACGGCATCGGCGATGGCGCGGGCGTCGAAACGCCGGGGCACGACGATCAGCCGGCCGTCGGCGCCGAGCGTCGTGAGATGCAGCGCCGGCGGCCGTGTCCACGTGCTCTTATTGTCCGTATCCGCATCGGCGGGCACGATCGCCGCACCGTCGCCGATACGGTCCCTGAGAAACCTGGCGACGCAGAGCGCATCCCGGTCGCAGGCGCGTTCGAGCACGCCCGGCGCCGGCACGTCGTGCCCCGCCGCGGCAACCGCGCGGGCGAGATCGGGAATGTCGTCGGCGGCCGCGCCGTTAATGGTGACGGCCGCAAACACGCATGCGGTGGCGAGCATCGAACGCATGGGCCCGATCATACCCTGGCGTCCGTTAATTTTGGGTGTTCGCCGGCATGCATTGCCCGCACCGCCGCCACCGCCCACATTAATTATTATGAGTGGCCGGTGATCCGTCCGGTCCCGCCGGACGCATAAGACCGGAACGGCAAGAAAGCGAACGCGATGCCCCCTGCCCCGCAGAATCCGAAGGCCCAGGACGCCGTCATCATCCTGGCGGCGCACGGCTCGACCCGGCGTCCGGCGGCCAACGAGACGGTCGAGACGCATGCCGCCCGGATGCGCGCGGGCGGTCCGTTCAAGGACGTTCGCGCGGCGTTCCTGCTGGGCAACGCCGGTCCCGCCGACGCGGCCCGCGAGATCGACGCCGCGACGGTGCTGATCGTGCCGTTCATGATGTCGGACGGATACCTCGCCGGTGAAATTTCGAAACGCATCCAAGGCGCACTCAAGCAACGCGACGGCGGCACCGACATCATCGTCACCGATCCCGTCGGCACGCACGAGGGGATTGCCGACATCGCCCGGCAAAAGGGTGACGCCGCGCTCAAGCACGCCGGTTTCGATCCGGCGCAGGCAACGCTGGTCCTGGTCGCGCACGGTTCCGGCAACCGGCCGGAATCCAAGGCCTGCGGCGAGGCGCACGCCGAGACGATTGCCGCGTCCGGCGGATTCGCAGCAGTCCGGCTGGCGACGCTGGAAGAAGAGCCGTTCCTTGACGACGTGCTGTCGGAGATCGCGGGGCCGGCCGCCGTCGTCGGCCTGTTCGCCGCGCCCGGCGGCCACGCCGTCGACGACGTCAAGGCGGCCATTGCCCGGCAACGCTGCGCCGATCTCGTCGACGCCGGACCGGTCGGCGTCGACCCGGCGATGACGGCGCTGGCCGCGATGCGGGCGCTCAGCGCGCTTGAAGACTGAATTTAGGAAAATGTAACCGGAAACGACAAAGGCCCCGACGATGCCGGGGCCCTGTCACGTGCAGGCATAGCCTAGCGAGATTACGCTGCAGCACCTTCACGCCACGCCGCCGTGCCCTTGCAAGACGGGCAGACCCGCTCACCGTAATGGTGAGACTGGAATTTTTCGCTGCACATCAAGCACTTGCGCTTTTTGTGCTGCTCGGGGCGGTCGGACGTCGGTTTCTTGTTATCAGAGCTTCGAGAAGCCATTAGGCAGCCTCCTGGTGGATTAAGTCCTTTCCAACCACAGGAGAGGCGCTGCGGGCCATGATACGAGAGCTCAGATTGAGGAGTTCTGCAGCTTCATCCAGACGGGCAGAATCGGAGACACCGCCCTGCATGTCGCGGGCGATGAGAGCGGACGCTTCGTCCGCGAGAAATTTTACCAAGTCCAGGCGTTGCATCGTCATAACTCCTTAAGCGAACCTCACAGTCAAGCCCCGCCTTGATAACCCAATTGTAATCGCGGTGCAACAAAAAAATGCTGCACTGCAGCAAAGCCCCTCAAACCGGAATTCAGCTAGCGATTACACAGGCTTAGGCGTTTCAGAGACCTCACTTGCTGGTTGGATCCTCAAGATGAAGGCATATAATTTCACAAATCCTGAAAAAAGTCCACAATTTCAGGCGAAAAATTAGACCGATATGCGTCCGGACCGCCGCAAAGCCCCGGCTGAAGCGGTCAAAATAACATCACCTGATTAATAAATATGCATATTTGGGTGCCCGCTTTCCTCGCATCCGTCTCCACCGAACCGGCTAACCCCTTGCGATTCAACGAACAAGCACCACACGGCAAAACTGGCACGATCCATGCTGTTTACGGGCGACGAGATTACTGATCACATGTCGCATCGGGCGATCCGCCCGACATCGCATGTGACAAAGGGGTGTACGCGTAAATGAAAAAAATCGAAGCGATCATCAAGCCGTTCAAGCTCGACGAGGTGAAGGAAGCCTTGCACGAGATCGGCCTGCAGGGCATCACGGTCCTCGAAGCCAAGGGCTTCGGCCGCCAGAAGGGTCATACAGAACTGTACCGTGGCGCCGAGTACGTCGTCGACTTCCTGCCCAAGGTCAAGATCGAGATCGTGGTCGAGGACGGCATGCTCGAGCGCGCCGTCGAAGCCATCCAGCAGGCCGCGCAGACCGGCCGCATCGGCGACGGCAAGATCTTCATCACACCTGTCGAGGAAGCCATTCGTGTTCGAACGGGCGAACGCGGCAACGACGCCATCTGACGGCGCGCCCCCGCGCGTTCCCCGGTCAACGGATAATCAACCAAACCACACCGAGTTAGGAAGGAAGGATTAAAAATGGGATTGGATCTTAAATCTCCGAGCGATGTTCTCAAATATCTGAAGGACAACGACATCGGTTTTGTCGACCTGCGCTTCACGGACCCGCGCGGCAAATGGCAGCACCTGACGATGGTCTCCGACTTCATCGAGGAGGAGACCTTCGAGGACGGCGTCATGTTCGACGGTTCGTCGATCGCCGGCTGGAAAGCCATCAACGAATCCGACATGGCCCTGATCCCCGACGCCTCGACCGCCGTCATGGACCCGTTCTCGGCGCAGCCGATGCTGATCCTCAACTGCGACATCATCGAGCCGACCAACGGTCAGCCGTACGAGCGCGACCCGCGTTCCGTCGCCAAGAAGGCGGAAGCCTATCTCGGCACCACCGGTATCGGCGACACCGCCTACTTCGGCGCCGAACCCGAATTCTTCGTGTTCGACGACGTGCGTTTCAAGGTCGACATGAACGAGTGCTACTACGGCTTCAACTCCGAAGAAGGGCCGTACGTGTCCGGCACCATCTTCGACGACGGCAACCTGGGCCACCGCCCGGGGGTCAAGGGTGGCTACTTCCCCGTCCCGCCGGTCGACCAGGCGCACGACATCCGCGCCGAGATGGTCTCGGTGATGATCGAAATGGGCCTGACCATGGACAAGCACCACCACGAGGTGGCGCCGTCGCAGCACGAGTTGGGCATGGCGTTCTCGACGCTGGTGCGCGCCGCCGACAACGTGCAGATCTATAAATACTGCACGCAGATGGTGGCCGCGACCTACGGCAAGTCCGCGACCTTCATGCCGAAGCCGGTGGCCGGCGACAACGGCTCGGGCATGCACACCCACCAGTCGATCTGGAAGGACGGCAAGCCGACCTTCGCCGGTTCCGGCTATGCCGACCTGTCCGACACGGCGCTCTACTACATCGGCGGGATCATCAAGCACGCCAAGGCCATCAACGCCTTCACCAACCCGTCGACGAACTCCTACAAGCGCCTGATCCCGGGCTTCGAAGCGCCGGTGCTGCTCGCCTACTCGGCGCGCAACCGCTCGGCGTCGTGCCGGATCCCGTTCGCCGGCTCGCCCAAGGGCAAGCGCGTCGAAGTACGGTTCCCGGACGCCGTCGCCAACCCGTACCTCGGTTTCGCGGCGATGATGATGGCCGGCCTCGACGGCATCCAGAACAAGATCCACCCGGGCGACGCCATGGACAAGGATCTCTACGACCTGCCGCCGGAAGAACTGGCCGACGTGCCGACGGTGTGCGGCTCACTGCGTGAGGCCGTCGAAAGCCTCGACGCAGACCGTGAATTCCTGACCAAGGGCGACGTTTTCACCGACGATCAGATCGACGGCTACATGGATCTGAAGTGGGAGGAAATCTACAACTTCGAACACACGCCGCACCCGGTCGAGTTCATGATGTACTACTCTTCCTAACGCGGACCCGGCGCTTCGGCGCCACCGTGGGGACCCCCGCCAGCGATGGCGGGGGTCTTTTCGTTTCCGGCTGTGACAGAAAGAGCGGACACGGCAAGGCCGCCGCGGCCATGTCGCGTGCCTCCGCCGCTGCGGGCGGGTATACCCGCACTAACCGTTCGCCGCGGCCTCGTCACTCAGCCTTTCAATCAGATCGAGCGTTGCCTTGTCGACGCCGTATAGACCCACATCCTTGCGGGCATAGAAAAGCGTGTTGGTTCGGTTTTCACGCGATTCTTCAAATGTCCACGACCAGCGGCCGCCCTCCTCCTGCTTCCCGAATGCGGGGCTCAGCGACGCGAAAGGGAAATGCCGGGTACGCGGCACAGGCAACTTGTCGCGAATCTCGACCCGATCCGGAAAGACCGCATACGTCTGCAACCGGGCTTTGAGGTATCCATAGGGAAACGCCGCCACCCGGCACACGCCGACAGCAAGAACCAGCACGCCAATGATCAGGAACAAGTCCGCCATGCCGGACGTCGCATCATGCCGTGCGGCGGCCGAGTCCACGTAAAAAAGCCAGCCCACGGCAAATACCGAAATGATGGCGCCGCGAAGTGCGTCACCGCCGTAATGGCGCCGGGCGTAATAGGATGGATCCGGCGCACCGGATCGAATGGGATTTCGGTCTGTCACGTTTTCCCCGATCCGGGACCGTATCGGTGGCGCTGCCGCATCGCACCAGACGTCCCGCGATCACTTCCTGGGCGGCAGTTCCACCGTGAATGTCCGCGCCCCGACGCCGGTGGTGTTGCAGTAGGCCCGGACCGTCACCTCGGTGACGCCGATGGGAATCTCGACCCGGCTCAGGCTGCGCGTGAACGGCTGCTCGTCGACGTGCGGATGATAGAGGGTGCGGGTGCCGAGCACCCGGTTGTCGACGCCGCCGACGATCTCCCACTTGTCGGCGTAGTGCGACCAGCCCTCGTCCCGGTGCGTCACCGTGACGTTGAACGCATACGTGCCGTCCACATTGGCGCTGACCGTGACGTCGAGCACCGCCGGTTCGTCGGCCGCGAGCGGCCGCGGCATCAGTACGGCGGCGAAAAGCGCGGCGAGCAGGATATGAGACCGCATTGGACACCCTCCTCAGCTAACGTTTTTCAGAGCGTGAGCAAGGGCACGTTAGAGATCAAGTGTGGATATCGAAATCACTTGAAATTCCATCTTTGTTCCTATAATGTTCTTTTAATGTTCACATTTTGAAAGAAACCCAGCCCGCCGGTCGGGCGTATCGGACGGAGGATAAAATCATGAACAAATGGCACAACGCAGGCCGTTTCCTGAGCGAGTTCCTGGCCCTCGGCACGCTGTTCGTTTCCGCCTACATCTCGATGATGCTGATCTAGGGTTGGGCTCTAGGTCTCGTGCGGAAGGGACTCCAGCGGCGGCACCTCGCGCTTGTTCCCGTCGGCGTCGATGGCGACGAACGTGAAAGTCCCTTCCGTCACTTTTATGCGCTGGTCGGTCCGCCGCCCCCGAAGCGCCCAGGCCGAGACCAGCACGGTGATCGAGGTGCGGCCGGTCTTGACCACTTCCGTGTAGCAGCACACCACATCGCCGACGAAGATCGGACGGTGGAACGTGAAGCCGTCGACGGCGACGGTCGCGACCCGGCCGTCGGCCCGGGTCCAGGCGGTGATGCCGCCGGCGATGTCCATCTGCGCCATCACCCAGCCGCCGAAGATATCGCCGGACGGGTTGGTGTCGGCGGGCATGGCCAGCGTCCTGAGCGCCAGTTCGCCGCGCGGCTGTTCGGGTGGCGGGGTCGATGCGCCGTCGTCGTTCATAACGCGGTGTCCTTCGATCGGAATGTCATGTGCTTCGGCGATTCAACCAGAACCGCCCGGCGATGCAACGTCAAACGCCGGATGAAATCGCCGCCGTAACGTCCGCGCCCTCGTCCCTGATCCGCATGTGTTGGTTCCGTTGTTTGCACCGTTTCGGCGCGGCAACATGGTTAACGGAATATATACAAGATATGGGTGCGTTAACAGCCGCCGTATACCTTATCATCCTTGATGCGGGTATGCCGGACGCGTAAAGTGACGGGCGGAATCGGACGGTCCGGCGCCGTCCGCGGCGTTTTGCCGGACTTGTCATGTACCGGGGATCGTGCACATGGAACGAAGTGGTGATATGGGGGACCTGTTCGGCGACGGCGAGACCGAAGGCGCCTCCCGCAACGGCACCGCCGGCACCAAGGGCAACAAGAAGAAGGCCGCCAAGACCGTGAACAAGAAGCCCGCCAAAGCCCCCACCAAGAAACCCGCCGGGAAGGCCGCCAAATCCTCCGGCGGCGACAAGGGCAGCTATTCCGCCAAGGATATCGAGGTCCTGGAGGGCCTGGAGCCGGTCCGTCACCGCCCCGGCATGTATATCGGCGGCACCGACGAACGCGCCCTGCATCACCTCGCCGCTGAAATCCTCGACAACTCCATGGACGAGGCGGTCGCCGGCCACGCCAGCCGGATCGAGATCGAACTCGACGCCGAGCACCGGCTCACTGTCCGCGACAACGGCCGCGGCATTCCGGTCGATCCGCATCCCAAGTTCAAGGACAAATCCGCGCTGGAAGTGATCATGACGACGCTGCATTCGGGCGGCAAGTTCGGCGGCGACGCCTACGCCACGTCCGGCGGCCTGCACGGTGTCGGCCTTTCGGTCGTCAACGCGCTCGCGGAGGAACTTTACGTCGAGGTCGCGCGCGACAAGAAGCTGTGGACGCAGGTCTACGAGCGCGGCAAGCCGAAAACCAAACTCAAGGACGGCGGTGCCGTCTCCAACCGCCGCGGCACGACCATCACGTTCCTGCCCGACCCGCAGATATTCGGCGCCGGCGCCCGGTTCCGGCCGCAGACCCTGTTCCGCATGGCGCGCTCCAAGGCGTACCTGTACCGCGGCGTCGAAATCCGCTGGTCGGTCGACCCGAAGATCCTCAAGGCCGACGACGACACGCCGGAAACCGCGACGCTGCACTTCCCGGGCGGGCTCGGCGACTTCCTGGAATCGCGCCTCAAGGGACGCAAGACCCTGACGCAGACACCGTTCGCCGGCGAGGCCGCCTTCCCCGCGGACGCCGGGCGCGTTGAATGGGCCGTGGCCTGGCCGGTCGACGAGGACCCGTTCTTCAACTCGTACTGCAACACCGTACCGACGCCCTTGGGCGGCACCCACGAACTGGGCCTCAGGGGTGCGCTGACCAAGGGGCTCCGCGCCTACGGCGAACTCATCAGGAACAAGCAGGCGGCCAAGCTGCAGGCCGAGGATGTGGTCGGCGGCGCCGACATCATGCTGTCGGTGTTCATCCGCGACCCGCAGTTCCAAGGCCAGACCAAGGAAAGACTCTCCACCAACGATGCCCAGAAACTGGTCGAAACCTCGGTGCGCGACCACTTCGATCACTGGCTGTCGGCGTCGCCGGAAATGGCCAAGGTGTTGCTGGAGCACGCCATCGAGCGCGCCGAGTTGCGCCTCAAGAAACGCGACGACAAGCAGACCAAGCGCCAGTCCGCGACGCGGCGTCTCCGGCTGCCGGGCAAGCTCGCCGACTGCGCCAACAACACCCGCGAAGGGACCGAGCTTTTCATCGTCGAGG
>MRWG01002278.1_pt1 | contig 10032 bp, 6 predicted proteins | sample 1013341 | NCBI WGS metagenome assembly MRWG01 (sample SAMN06117577, study PRJNA244670) | biofilm metagenome | biome: Water; feature: Cathode Biofilm; material: Biofilm; isolation source: microbial consortium enriched at the cathode of a solar microbial fuel cell | place: USA: District of Columbia ...
CCATCTGAACCCGGCCGATCCCTTCGAGAGCCACTCCGGCGCCATGACCGCCATCTTCAAGTCGCTGGTGGAATCGGCCAGCGGCGGCGACATCGAGGTGAAGCTCTACCCCAACGGCCAGCTGGGCAAGGACAACGAGGTCATCCAGCAGGTGCGCGACGGTATCGTCGAATCCACCATCTCCTCGGCCGGCGGCATCGCCCAGCACTACCCGCTGGTCGGCGTCTTCGACATTCCCTTCGCCTTCCCGAACATCGCCGTGGCCAGCCGCGTCATCGACCAGCGCAGCGCGTTCGGCAAGAAGTTTACCGGCGACCTGGAGGCCAAGACCGGCCTGAAGGTGCTGGGCATGATCGACTCCGGCGGCTTCTTTGCCTTCTCCAACTCCGAGCGTCCCATCGAGACGGTGGAGGACATGAAGGGCCTGAAGATCCGCACCATGACCCTGCCGACCCACAAGGCCATGGTCGACTCCCTGGGCGCCCAGGCGACCCCGCTGCCCTGGGCCGAGGTCTACACCTCGCTGCAGACCGGCGTGGCGCACGGCCAGATGAATCCCATTCCGATCATCGCCTTCGCCAAGTTCGACGAAGTCCAGAAGTACCTCTCGATCACCAACCATGTGATCACCCCCTACATCTGGACCATGAATGAGGACTTCTTCAACGGCCTGAGCCCCGAGCACCAGGAAATCGTGATGTGGGCTTCCGAGGTCGCGACCGAAGCCGGCCGCGGCGTCTCCCGTGTCATCGAGGCGTCCGAGCGCGGTCTGCCCAAGCTGGCCCAGAAGATGGAAGTCAACGTGGTGACTCCGGAAGAGCAGAAGAAGTTCGCCGCTGCCGCCCAGCCTGCCGTGCGCAAGCTGATCGAGGAGAACCTCGGGGCCGAAGGCGTCGACATGCTGAACGCCATGATGGAAGCCATCGACAAAGCTTCCATGTAGTTGGGCCTCCATGTAAGGGGCTTTGCCCTGCCAGGAGGAAGGGGCCGGGCGCCGCGGCGCCCGGCCCCGCCTCCGCAGGCGAAAGAACAAGAGACGTTATGAGTAATCTGCGCATCGACCTCGACCGCCTGATGGACCGCATTCAGCGCCTGGGGCAGGTCGGCGCCCTGGAGGGCGGCGGCGTCTGCCGCCTGGCGCTCACCGGGGAGGACAAGGCCGGACGCGATCTCGTCGTCGGCTGGATGCGCGAGCTGGGCCTGGAGGTCACGGTCGACCGCATCGGCAACGTGGTCGGCCTGCGCCCGGGCGAAACCGAGGGGCCGCCGGTCATGACCGGCTCCCACATCGACACCGTGGCCACCGGCGGGCTCTACGACGGCAACCTGGGCGTCCTCGCCGGGCTGGAGGTCGTCGAGACCCTGAACGACGCCGGGGTGACGACCCGCCATCCGCTGGCCGTCGGCTTCTTCACCAATGAAGAGGGCGCGCGCTTCGCCCCCGACATGATGGGCAGCGGCGTGCACCAGGGCGCGCTCTCCCTGGACGACTGCCTCGCCACCCAGGGCATCGACGGCACCACGGTGGGCGACGACCTGGCGCGCATCGGCTATGCCGGCGAGGCGCCGGTCGGCGGTTTCCGCTCCAAGGCCTTCTTCGAGCTGCACGTGGAGCAGGGCCCTGTGCTGGAAGAGGAGGGCGTCGAGATCGGCGCCGTCACCGGCGTGCAGGGTATCTCCTGGACCGAATACACCATCGCCGGCACCTCCAACCACGCCGGGACCACACCCATGCGCCTGCGCCATGACGCCGGCTACGTGGCTGCGGCCATCGCCACCACGGCGCGGCAGATCGCCCGCGACATGGGCGGCGACCAGGTCGCCACCTGCGGCGTCATCGAGCTGGAGCCCAACCTGGTGAACGTCATCGCGCGGGGCGCCAAGGTGACCATCGACCTGCGCAACACCGACGAGGCGAAGCTGCAGCAGGCCGAGGGGATGATGGCCACCAAGCTGCGCGAACTGGCGCAGGCCGAGGGCGTCGAGATCACCGCGCGGCCCCTGGCGCGCTTCGAGCCCGTCGACTTCGACCCGGCAATGATCGACCTGGTGGCGGAGACCGCCGCCGGCCTCGGCTGCTCGGTGAAGCGCATGCCCTCGGGCGCCGGCCACGATGCCCAGATGTTCGCGCCCAACTGCCCCACGGCCATGATCTTCGTGCCCTCCAAGGACGGCATCAGCCACAACGTCAGGGAATACACCGCGCCGGCGGAGATAGCAGCAGGGGCCAATGTCCTGCTGCAGGTCATGCTGTCCGCCGCATCGCATTAACAGACCACCAAGCCAGAAGAAGATGTCACGTATTCTTACCGTAGCCGCCGCCCAGCTGGGTCCCATCACCCGCGACGAACCGCGCCAGTCCGCCGTGGCGCGCCTCTCAGCCATGCTGCGCGAGGCCAAGGCCAAGGGCGCGGGGCTGGTGGTCTTTCCGGAGCTGGCGCTGACCACCTTCTTCCCGCGCTGGTACTTCGAGGACCAGGCGGAGGTCGATGCCTTCTTCGAGCGCGAGATGCCGGGCGCCGCGGTGCGGCCGCTCTTCGACCTGGCGGCCGAGCTGGAGATCGGCTTCAACCTCGGCTATGCCGAGCTGACCCCGGACGGCCACCACTTCAACACCTCGATCCTGGTGGACGCCAAGGGACAGATCGCCGGCAAGTACCGCAAGGTGCATCTGCCCGGCCACCGCGAGAACGAGTCCTGGCGGCCCTTCCAGCACCTGGAGAAGCGCTACTTCGAGCCCGGCGACCTGGGCTTCCCGGTCTTCGAGGCCTTCGGCGGGCGCATGGGCATGTGCATCTGCAACGACCGGCGCTGGCCGGAGACCTTCCGGGTCATGGGCCTGCAGGGCGTGGAGCTGGTGAGCCTGGGCTACAACACGCCGGTCCACTATCCCCCGGCGCCCGAGCACGACCACCTGCAGGACTTCCACAACCACCTGGTCATGCAGGCCGGCGCCTACCAGAACGGCACCTGGGTCGTCGGCGTGGCCAAGGCGGGCAAGGAGGAAGGCTGCGACCTGATCGGCGGCAGCTGCATCATCGCGCCGACCGGCGAGATCGTCGCCCAGTGTTCGACCCTGGAGGACGAAGTCGTGATCGCCGACTGCGACCTGGACCGCTGCCGCGAGATCCAGGACAACATCTTCAATTTCGCCCTGCACCGGGAGCCCGAGAGCTACCGCCTGATCACCGAGACCAAGGGCGCGGTGAAGCGCAGCGCCTGAGCCCCGGGGCGAGAGACCGCCGCCGCTAACGCTTCGGGTTCGCGGCGGGCCTGTTGTATGCTGTCCTCCTGTCTTTGCCGCTTGAAACGACGGGGGAACGCATGAGCGACAGCAGCACGGCCGCGATGCCGGCCAAGGCGAAACGCCGGGCTCTCATCTTGATTCCCGGCATGATGCGCGAGGAGCGTTTTCGCCGCCGCGACATCCTCATCGCCAACCTGGAAACCGTGGAGCAGCATCCGCTGCGCCGCGGCGAGGAGGTCAGCGCCGGCGGCGAGACCGGTCAGCGCCTGCTCCTGGAGCCGCTGCGCGGCGCAGTGGAGGGGCAGGGGGGCGAGGCCGAGGCGCAGTCCTTCGCCAGCCTCGACGTCTTCGAGGCCTACTGGGGCGACATGATCCCGGAGCAGATCGAACTGCCGCCCTGGTCGAAGCTGTTGAAGGGGCTGGAGCTGGTCGGCTACTGGGTGTTCAGCCTGAGCTCCTGGCGCGCGGTCGCCAGTTCCCTGCGCAGCGGTTCCTCGATGATCGCCATCGGCCTCATCATGGGCGGCCTGACGCTCATCGCCTGGTACCTCATGCTGGCCGTGCTGGTCGGCCAGGCCGTGGCCCCGGGCGGTGCGGTGCCCGACGAGCTGAAGGACCTGCCGCTGATCAGCGACCTGGTGGCGCTCTTCGGGCGCACCACCGGCTGGCTCGCCGCCAACGTCTGGTGGGCGGTGCTGCCCTTCCTGCTGGCCATGCTGCAGGTCGACGCGCTGGTGCTGCTGGCCCGCTTCATCAAGGACTACTTCGAGAACCGCGTGGACGACAGCGGCGTCGGCCTGCGCGACCGCGTGCGCAAACGGGTCCGCGGCACCCTGGAGGCGGTGCTGGCGGCCGGCTACGACGAGGTGGTGGTGGTGGCGCACAGCTTCGGCACGGTGATCGCCACGGACATCCTGGCGGACTGGCCCCACGAGGCGGACCTGAAACGCCTGTCGCTGGTCTCCATGGGCTCGCCCATCACCGTGCTGCGCTACCGCTCGGCCTGGCTGGAGGGGGAGCGGCGGGAGATGCTGAAGCCGCAGCGCCTCGCCACCTGGATCGACTACTTCTCGCCCAGCGACTGGCTCTGCGGCGCCGTCACCGGCCACCGCGAGAGCTACGGGACGGCCATGAGCCGCAACCTGAACTTCGAAGCGCCCTGGCCGCAGCGCGTCACCGGGCAGACGCACCTGCTCTATTACCGCGACCCGCGCGTGCTGGAGCAGCTCGCCGGGCCGCTGGCAGCGAACTCTTAACGTGCGGTGCGCTTAGTTCGACGATGCTTCTGCGGCTTCCGGGTAGTATCGCGAGAGCCGTGCGTGCGCGTCCCTGTCGCCTTCGGCCGCGGCGCGAGAAAGCCAGCGCCGCGCGGCGTCGTGGTTCGGTTTGCCTTCGTGTCCGTAGGCCGTTCCTGAGTGCAGATGATGCGCAAGTGACGTCATCGCCCTTGTGTTGCCGGCGGCAGCCGCTTCTTCCAGGAGCTGCCAACCGCGCTCTGCGTCTTTCGCCACCCATCGACCGCTATAGACCAAGCTGCCGAGCAAGGCTTTGGACTCAAGGTCGCCCAATTCAGCGCCTCTTTCGAGCCAGGCCTTAGCCCGTCCGTAGTCCCTGTCGACGCCGTAACCGAGAATGTGAAGCCGACCAAGATCAAAGGCGGCGGCCCCGTCGCCGGCCTCGGCTCGTGCGGCGCAAAGGGCGTAAGCCTCTGCGTCGCTGTTATCGAGATAGTCGCCTCGGCAAGCCTTGAGGGACCCGACAATGGTTTGTGCGGCGCTCTCAGGACCCTCATCCGGCCGGGGACGCCTGCACTGGCTCAGCGAACTCAGCACCTCATGGGGTTGCCACCCTCTGAGCAGTCTGCGCCTCGTCGGCACATGTCTTCGTAGGTGCGCAGCAATCTCAGGCCGTTGCAATCGCTGTCGGCCGCGCGGGCATAGGCCTGGACCAGCACGATGTCGGGGCGCTCGGGAGCCATCGCACGCGCCCGTTCCAATGCGGCGAAGGCTTCAGCATTGCCGGGGCCGCGGGTCCGCATCAAGGCCTGCGCCCAGGCAATTTCGACGTCCGGGCTTTGCGTCCACTGGACGAAGTCCTGCATCAGCGCATCGTTGTCGACGATTTCCTGCATCAGGTTGATGCCCCGGTTGAGGACCACCTGTGTGCTGCGCCAGGAGTTGACGCCGCCCTCGCTGAACCAGCCGATGGAAAAGGCAGCTATGATCGCCGAGACGGCGGCAATGGTCAGGCGCAGGATCAACCGCCTCAGGAATAGCCGGACCATACGCTGTCCTTTCGAGAAATCGAGTAGAGCAGGCGCCATTAAAGGCAATCTCCGGTTTCAGAAGGCTTAAGCCCCGGAAAAGCGCACAAATCGGTATGTTCTGGGAGGTCCAGGCCGCCAGTTGCCGGCGCCCTACTGCGTCGCCTGCTGGCTGCAGTAGCTGAGGGAGAGGGCGATGCTGCCCTGGCTCAGAAGCTCGCTGCAGGTATCGCGCAGCAGTTCGCGGCGGTCTTCCCCGCCGCTCAGTTCCAGGGCTTTGTCCAGGTCCTGGCGCGCCGCCGTAACCTCGTTGATCCGCGCGTAGGAAAGGCCGCGCCACCAGCGTGCCCAAATAGCATTGGGGGTGAGCCGCAGCCCGGCGCTGTAGTCCTCGATCGCCAAGTCGTAGGCGCCCATTTCGTAGTGTACGTCGCCGCGCGCGAAGAAGGCGTCGGGGTCCTGGGGCACCAGCTTGGCCGCCTGGCTGAAATCAGCCATAGCCTCGGCCAGGTCTCGCAGCTCGTGATAAGCCAGGCCGCGGTTATAGTAAGCAGCCTGGTATTCCTTGTTGCGCTCTATGGCGGCGGAATAGTCAACGATGGCCGCGCCGAAATCACCCTTGTCGGCGAGGGCGATACCGCGGTTGTTCAGGATCCAGGAGTTCTCCGGCGCCAGCATCACCGCGCGGTCGAAGTCGGCGATGGCTTTGCTGAACAGCTTCTTCTCGAGGTAGACCTGCCCCCGGTAGACCAGGACCTTGGCATTATCCGGATCGCTGTCAATGACACCGGAAAAGTCAGCGAGGGCCGCGTCGTGGCGCGCCAGGGCCGCAAGCGTGCGCCCGCGCGCCAGGAGAAAGCTTTTGTCCGCAGGATCGAGCTCGAGGGCCCTGGTGTAGTTCGATAGTGCCCGCTGATAGTCGCCTTGCAGGAAGTAGGCTCGGCCCAGGTTGTAATGGGCGATGTCATAGTCGGGTGCTATGGCCGTCGCGGTCGCGAGGACCGCTTCTGCCTCGTCGAAACGGCGCAGGCCGATCAGGGCGCGGCCCTTGTTGTTCATCGCCCAGGTCGAGCGCGGCTCCAAGGCCAGGGCCTCGTTGTAGTCGAGGAGGGCGGTTTCGTAGTCGCTGCGATCGTAGTGGACTAGCGCGCGGGCGACGTAAGCGTCCGCGTCCCGCGGGTTCAGGACAATGGCGCGCTCGAAGTCGGCCAGGGCGGCCTCCCCGTGGTCCAGAAAATAATGCGAGCGGCCGCGCAGGTAGGCGGCGTCGGCGTCATCGGGCGTCAGGCGCAGCACTACGTCGAAGTCCTGCAGCGCCGGCTCAAAGCGGTCGAGGCGGTACATCGACAGTGCCCGGTTGTAGTACGGCGCGTCGTACTCGGGATCTATCTCGATCGCCCGCGAGAAAGCCTCGATAGCCTCGTCATAGCGCTTCTGATCGAGCAGATTGTTGCCGGCGCTGTTGTGCGCCCAGACGTTCTCGGGCTCCAGGCGCAGCGCTTCGTCGAAGGCGCCCTGCGCTTCTTCGAAACGCTCCATCTGCGAGAGGACGATGCCGCGCTGTATATGGCCGTCCGCGTTTTTCGGGCGCAGGCGCAGGGCCATATCGGCATCGGCCAATGCCTCTTCCAGCCGGTCGAGCTCCATAAGGGTATCGCTGCGGTGACGATAGCCGACCGGATGTTGCGGTTCGAGGTCGACCATGGTCGTGAAATCGCGCAGGGCCAGGCCATGGCGACCCTGGGCGGCAAAGACCTTCCCGCGGCCCAGGTAGGCCCAGCCGTCGTAGGGCGCCATCTCGATCGCCTTGTCGAACTCGGCCAGGGCTTCGTCAAGGCGACCCAGGTCCTTGAAGCTGTATGCGCGATAGTAGTAGGGGCCCGACCACTCCGGTTCCAGCTTCGCTGCCTTGCCAAGAGTGACGAGGGCTTCGTGAAAGCGTGACAGGTCGTAGAGGGCGAGGCCCCGGAAGTAGAGCGCATCAGCGCTTTCGGGATCGATAGCGACCGCGCGGTCGAAATGCGTAAGGGCGGTCTCGGCGTCATCGGCATAGTAGTAGACGCGGCCGAGGTTGATCACGATGTCGATGTCGGGGCCGCCGAGATCCAGGGCCGCCTTGAAATCGGCGACGGCCGGGTCGTTCTCGTCGAGCATGAAGTGGGCTTCGCCGCGCCGGGCCAGCGCCTCGACGCGGCGCGCCGAGGACAGGTTTTCCCGTGCCAGGCAATCGCTCAAGCTGACAAGGGCGCTCTCGTAGTGCTCCCGCGACAGCGCCAGGTCCCCCTGCGTGCAGGGCGCCGGCGTCGCCGCTGCCGCCGCCGCAGGCAGCAGCGCGGCGCCGAAGATCGCCGCGGCGAAGAGGCGAGATGCGGACATGGCCCTTGGCTTTCCCCGAAAACAACCGTCCCTGTCATGCCCGGATTTTTCCGGGTCGTAGGAGCGATTTTATCGGGGAATCCGGCCCGTGCAAACGCTTCGGACCGGCGGCGCGCCGCTTTGCCGCCAAGGCCGCGCAGGCTCTGGCGGAGCATGGTTAAGCACGCCGGGAAAAGCCGGGGTGAAAACGACGAAGGCCCCTTAAAGAAGGGGCCTTCGGAAGTTTTTCGGTCTTGGGGAGGCGGGATCAGGCCGCGTGGGAACGCCCCTGTCCGCTGCCGTTGCCGGGCTTGCCCCGGCGCCGGCCCTTGAAGGGCCGCTGGCCGCCCTTGGAGTCGGCGTCGCCCTTGGCCTCGCCGTTCGTCTTGGCGGCGCCGCCGGAAGCGAGGCCCTTATAGCTGCGCTTCTTCTGGCCGTGCTTCTTCTCGTCCTGCTTCTGGCCTTGCGCCGGCGCACCGCCGGGCTTGCGGCCGGGCCGGCCGCCGCGGCTCTGCTTGCGGGGGCCCTGGTTTCGGGGGCCCTGCTTCCTGGCGGGACGCTCACGCGCGAAGTCGTCGTTGGCCGGCGCCTCGCCGACGACTTCCATGCGCTGCTTGATCAGGCGCTCGATGTCGCGCAGGTAGGCACGCTCGCTGCTGTCGCAGAAGGAGATCGCCGCGCCCTCGGCCCCGGCGCGCGCGGTGCGGCCGATGCGGTGAACGTAGCTCTCCGGCTCGTTGGGCAGTTCGTAGTTGATGACGTGGGTGACGCCCGAGACGTCGATGCCGCGCGCGGCGATATCGGTGGCGACCAGTACCCGGGCCTTGCCCTTGCGGAAGGCGTCGAGGGCTTTCTGACGGGCGTTCTGCGACTTGTTGCCGTGGATGGCGTCGGCGGAGATGCCGGCCTTATCCAACTGCTCGGCCACGCGGTTGGCGCGGTGCTTGGTGCGGGTGAAGACGATGACGCGGGCCAGCGCCGGATCCTGCAGCAGGCTCTCCAGCAGCGGGCGCTTGTCCGGCGTCATGACGTGGTGCACCGACTGGGCGATGCGCTCCACCGCGACCTTCTGCGGCGTCACCTCGACGCGCTCCGGATTGTGCAGCATTTCATGGGCCAGCTTGGAGACCTCCGCCGGCATGGTGGCGGAGAACAGCAGCGACTGGCGCTGCTTGGGCAGGGTGGCGACGATCTTTCGCACGTCTCGGATGAAGCCCATGTCGAGCATGCGGTCGGCCTCGTCCAGCACCAGGTGGCTCACCTTGTCGAGGCGCACATGGCGCTGGTTCAGCAGGTCCATGAGGCGGCCCGGCGTGGCGATGAGGATGTCGACGCCGCGCGACAGGGCGCGGACCTGCGGGCCCTGGGAGACGCCGCCCAGGACGACAGCGTGGCGCAGGCGCAGGTTGCGGCCATAGGTCTTGAACGAATCGCCGATCTGCACCGCCAGCTCGCGGGTCGGCGCCAGGATCAGGGCGCGCACCGACTTCGGCGCCACGTGCGCCTTCTCGGCGGCCAGGTGATGCAGGATCGGCAGGGCGAAGGCCGCGGTCTTGCCGGTGCCGGTCTGCGCCAGGCCCAGCATGTCGTGGCCCTTCAGCAGCATCGGGATGGACTGGGCCTGGATCGGTGTCGGGGTGGTGTAGCCCGCCGCGCTCAGGGCGCTCAGCAGGGGTTCGGCCAGGCCGAGGTCGGCAAAGGCGACACTCTTGGTATCAGTGTCGGTATTGGTATCGGTAACGGTATTCACGAACAGAGTCCTTCTGCGCCGGGCGCCCTGCGGTTCAGGCAGGCAAAAACGCCGGGGAGCGCGTTGCCGTCATCCACGCGCACCTGGAGCAAACGGAAATTTTCTTGGGAGATGGTTCCCGCGATGAGAGGCTCAATCGCCAGAAGGCAGCCTTTCGCGCGATCACGGGAGATCGTTGAGAGCTAAATGCGCCTTTCTAGGACCGAAGTCAAGAAGAGTTATGTTGCATTGCACATAAATCGGCGCAAAACGGCGGGAAGCAGCCAATTATTCCGGCTACCGGTATCGCGTGGGCAGGCGCCCGCGGGGCCGTGGCGCCGGGGAGGAGGGGTGCCGCCTGCAACCTTCGGTGCGTTTTGCCGCCCTGGCGGATGTGTCTATTCTCATGACCCTGGACCTTGTCGGTGGGGGGCGCCT